>Ga0058701_10004971_pt1 | contig 10921 bp, 5 predicted proteins | sample AgamicOrMae_FD_97039 | JGI IMG/M metagenome (GOLD analysis project Ga0058701, IMG submission 97039) | Agave microbial communities from Guanajuato, Mexico - Or.Ma.e | ecosystem: Host-associated > Plants > Phyllosphere > Phylloplane/Leaf | place: Guanajuato, Mexico | collected 2012-06-04 | reverse complement strand
TTTTTTTCATGTTTTTGAACCATTCTTTTTTTTCAGTATTTTTATTTTTTAACGAGTGGATTTCAATAAGGGAAACTAAAAATGGTTAGAAGCGGTGTCAGTTGCTCAATTTGTCGATTTTAAATGGATCGGGAGAGGCGGTAGTTCACGGCCGGAAGGTTGTGGGAAGGAAGGTATAACTTATAATGCTCTTTTACGAAAGCCCATATTGCGCATTAGCGATCACAATTAAAAGTCATCGGTCCACGCAAAAAACATTATCTAAACGAATGAGTCTCGTATAGAAGCATCTTACTGTATTTAAAATAGTGACAAAAAGTTAGAAAATTTACGGAAAAGTGATACATTATGAGAGAAATTGTCTCAAGTGAAAAAAAGTAATAAAAGTACCTCACTGGTAGCCCTGTTTTGCACCTAAAATGGTTTCATTTTTTTATTATTTTAAAGCATAAGTCATTGAACAGAAAATGATTTTTGATACTGAACACAACTTTCATTTCATACAGAAGCTTCATTGGCTGAAGCAAAAACTAACAATTCCACTTTTTTCCCCACTATATCAAACTTCTCCAAGTCTCAAAAACAATTTTTATCCTTTCCTTGATCGACCTAAACCAAACGAAATTCCACGATGAAATTTTTCAAGGGCCAGTTTAGGTCGGAACCGCTAGTTCCAGTCGACTACGCCTCCCCACTTATCGGACTTTTTAGATTCCTTTATCAAAGCGATAATTGGTGGCTTTGTCAAGTTGATTGACCTTATCGAGTGACTGTTTACATGCTGCTAATTATCTTTAACTATTTTACAGGCCTTGTTGCAATTCGATCAACATGCGCCGCCCTTTGAAAGTCACGTCGCCCAAAGTCATTAACAGTGGTCACCAATCGACTATTTTTGCTCGACTTCAATAGCTTTCCACTGATTTTATTTTAGTTGAAAATAGATGACTACCTCCACTTCCAGTCCACACCGCAATTACCTCTAACGAGGCGAACACTGTGAATACTACTTTTCCGGTTTTGAATTTCAAGGAAATGATAAAAGTCCTCCATATTAAATGATATGGTTAAGTATATGTTCAAAGAGCCGTAGTTTGTTTAATGCGAATAGTAACTTTCCAGCTCTTTTTAAGAATTAAATTTTTGTTGACGCCATCTAAATTTCTTTTCATTGATATTCCAGTAAGAAAAGGATACTCTTATAGATCAGGTAATAACTTTTACAGCTATTTATTCAAACTCCGATTTACAAGATATAGACCTCAACAATAGTAACAGACGGAAAAAAGGTATTATGAAAAAAGCTTCTTATAGCTAATTTTACCGCAGAGGAAATTTCCTCAAGAAGGGTTCAAAAACTATCCAGAACACGGTTTAAGGGCGTCTTTCTCCTTAGGGAAACCCGAAAAATGACTTCATTCAGAAAAAGTAATGAGATTTGTTTCATTATTAAAGAGTGTAAATTCAAGCGATTTTGACTGTATTTTTTGCCGTTTTTGAGAAAGGAAACACTGACTATGATTGTGAGCTCACTTTCAAGTTGGAACTTCTTCACCTGTTTGGTAATCGAGTTTTTATCTTTCCCTGGAATTGAGTCAGAAATATCGCAACTAGCCCCTAACCATCAAGCTGACATACACCGTCCCCAAACACATCGTTCAAACAAACTAAGCAATCAAAAAGACAAATATTTTCGTTGAGTGATCAGCCAGCCACTTAGTCTACGTTCCATTTTTCCGCAGCAGAAGAATAAATTCCCGGTTGAAAACATTATCTAGGCCGCTCGACAAAAGATTCTGTCCATTAGGCAAAGTTTTCCCATCTCCTTTATACTGCCTTCTTCGCATAGAATTCCACCAATAAAAATGACTTGTTATGGGCCCATTTTTTACTCCATCAGAGCGAAAATATTTATTTTATCCCGATAGGACTTTTTTGGGGGGATGGTAGGGGGCGCAAAATTAGCCGGAAAATGCTGTGTGTGGGGGCAACTATTGACAAAAGCGATGCATCACACCTTAAGCGGAACGGAGTGTAAAGATCTCAGGTAGAAACCTATTTAATGGATAAGAATGGAGGGAACGGATGTCTTTTGAGTGGCGGTTTACCCACCAGTATCACAGTCTACCAAGTACCCTCCTACGACAAGAAACCAGGCATAGAATCTGCCTTCAACAATTCAGTTCAAGGCCACCCCAAGCGAACGAATCTATGTCAAAATAGGCCTAAAATATGACTATTTTTTATACCAAAGATGACAGACTTTATAGAAGGTCACGCGTTTTATCAAAGGACTTTTATAACAAGTAAACTATTAAAGTTTCCGAGACCCGATTTTTGACGTTTATTATGCAGACCGGAACTGTAATTAACAGCAACAGAATATTACGCAATTTCCTGAGATCGCGAAAATTTCACCAATAGGTTTATGACATATAAGAAACTTGCTACCCAATCTTACTTAAACAAACGTCACCATCTATCCTTATACTCATAGTGCTGGTCAAACTTAAGCTTACGTAACTTAATCATGGTAAAGTAACCTTACGTAACGATGACCTTGACCTTTTTGGAAACTGTTATCATTCGAACCCCAAAACGCGATTTCCAACAAAAAAAGAAAAAAGCAAATAAACCTCTTTGGCAACAATGCACAACTCTTGAATCACACCGCACTCTTATTGATCACGGCCTCTCTTATTGATATTAATAGGTTAGTATATTTGCACGTCGAAGTGGACCATTTACTGTATGGCATGATTCATGACAGTTATCACAGCGATAGCAGAGCTAGGCGACAAGGCCTGTCACAAGGATGGCAAGGCCAACGCATCACTGCAAGCTTTCCAATTCAACTCAACAGTTCCCACAATTGTATTCAATTCCATAACGAGGGTAGCAGCTGCTCAAGCGTTACCTAAGTTCCTCGTCAAATTTTAGAATTCGGAGTCACATTCGATAGAAAAAGTTAACTGCCTTACAACACAAGTATCAGAGAAATGATACAAAGAGAATTTGAGAGCGGTTATTTGCAAGGTAGTTTTGCCTTTGTGTACTCGATTTATACGAATCGAAGGATCCAGCCATGAGATGCAACAAAAGTCAAATGGTCTCAAAAATTTTCAGTCCAAATATTCACTGAATTTCAGTTAGATATCGTGCTGAAAATAACCAGTTTATAGAAATTAAAAACCATAACTGATATTCAGTTAATATTGGTCTGAAATTCAGATGAATGATTTGACTTTTGTTGCTTCTGAATTTAAGATTCTCTTTGAACAGTGTAGCTGCGCGAGCTGTACTCATAACGCTATGGCTACTAAGAGGCGATTCATAACGATCTATTTGACATCATCTACGGAGAGATAATACACAAATATTATACATCGTTCACCTCGGAGAAGCTAAAGCGATATGAGTAGAGCAGCAATTAACTTCTCGACGAGAGTTATCAAAATCGTACGAGTATGTTTCTTCAATCAGAGCCGAAATGGTGGTAAGCCTTTTCAAGTGGGTGATTCGCGTTCGCGGAAACTAAAATCAGAACCATTTCCAAAAATCAAATTATTTTAAAAAAATGCATAGGAAATTGCTTTAATGTCATTTCCATGTCCACCACTGATAAAACTAGATACGTCGATTCGAGACGGCAATAGGCGGGCTATTGCGTCAGAGTTGAGGTAACCTAACCTTAAAATGGCTGTATAATGAAGCGTTCGCCCTTCGCGGAATTGTTATTTGCAGGAAGCCGGCCTTTTCGGCGCTGTATCTAGCATTTCCAGGGTCAATTTCCCTCCCCGCCTTCCCCTCCCCTCCCCGGCAGCCCCTCCTTCCCCTTAAGAGAGGCGAAGCCTTCAACAAAAGATGCCCGTTCACCTATATTCATGTTTTCTTATTCGCCGTTCATATACCTGAGTTGGGATGCACACTTCCCTGCAGATCCCCCCAGAAGATTCACCCAGCTATTCGTCTCGTCGCTCGCGCGGTGAACTCGACTACTCGCTTCATTCCTCTCACATCACTTCGCATCGCACCGAATATAACAAATCAAAAAAGACGAGAAGGGGCTCATAAAACCGTTCCTTGCGTTCAAATTTTGGCGTCAACTCAAGAGACCCTCCTAAAAACTTGCGTTCATAAGCGACATACCTTTTCAGCATTGGAAAAAAAAACATACCTAGGCATTGGATTTGGAAAAAAAAACGAAATTAAGACTAAGTTGCTTGAAATTCTTTGTTAAAATTGCAAATGGTAATAATTCAAAGAATAAGGAGCATTCATTCTAAATGTGAAACAGTCATATTCTACTAATCATAAGCGCCGATTGAGCAGTTAAATTAGTGGGCTTCAAGACTATAAATTAGTCAAATTTCTCTAAAATTAAGTTAAAATTAACTTTAAAATTATGTTTGACTAATTCATAGCCATATATTCTACTAATTTGCTAGCTGCTCAACCAGCGCTAGTGATTAGTAAAATTTGACTATTTCACATTTAAGATAACCACACATTTAAAAAAAAAGGTTTTTCTCACAAAAAAAGAGACTGATTTCTAGACGGCAATTTCTGCCAAGCAATGGCATGATTTGACTCTTAGTTGAAGTTAAGAATTAAGGTTAGGAATCTTGTTCCTCGATCCGTTATCGCTTCGTTCAGCTGATCATGAAAGATTATAGAACATAGGTATCAAATTTCACTGTTCAAATTTACAGTGTAGTTGCCTTCTCCTGGGGCCTAGGGAGCCATCAAAACCACGTGAATTCAGTCTCGGCATATTTTTACGCTGGCTAAAATAAAATTTCGAGCGCCCCAAAAGCATAAGTCTAGCACGTTTTTTTATGGGAGCAACACATCAAAGCTCTTCAAAAATAGTTGGTAGCGACAAAACATAGTTGTCGTTTATCAGATGGAGGAAGCAAAGATCAACAAGTGCAATGCATATCTGGCCCGGTCAGAGTCGCTGGGCTACCCGTCCCGTCCCGGTCGTTTCTCGGGTTTTACGAATATTTTTCGTGCGTCGTGGGAAGTGGCGAGTAGAGGAGCAGTGCGCGCTGTAGGTCGCTCGGGCCACCGCCACCAATAAATCACGCCGGATTTCCTGTTCACTTGATTACGGGGTGGAAATAATACAAGGCTCTGCCGAAGTGCCCAATTACTTAGACCCCGGACTCCCAGCTCTTTGAATGGGATGCCCTGTCAAACAAACCGGTGACGCGATTTAGTTTCAATCTTTTACATACATTTTTTTATGATGTTCGTAATGATACAGGCTACAGCTGGCGAATCCCTCACCTAAGCTAACCTAACTAAACCTAATAAACAACCTAAACGGCATGTCCAAAACTTAACATAACCGTCACTTTCGAAGGATTAAAGGGGGCCATATCTCCCACCAAAATTTTCACAAAGAAAGAAAAAAAGAATAAAAAAACGGTAAATTTCTGAAAACTATTTCAATTTGCATTTGAGAGAGAGAGAGAAAAATGTATTATTTATATTGGCACATGCCGCTTATTTTTATTTTTTAATACGCCAGTTTCTACATTTTTTTTTCTTTTACAAAGGTTTGCCGACTTATTTCATATTCTCCCGTATGTTTGTTTTTTGTTGTTGTTTTTTTGGCTTCTCAATTTGCATATTAGACTTAAATGATGCATGATAAGAAATACGTGTCAAAATATTGACGATTAGAAGCTTGATCGACTCTTTAAAAGGGTGGGGCCATTTTGTAAGGACGCTAACCTTTATTTCAGAGCTCATTTCTGAGACGATATTGCATCCGATATTTATAGAAAATGGAATTGAAGGGTACTTAACACGCCACGATGCAACTTTTGAAACTGATTAATTTATTATCGACTTCGGCGTTCGACGCGTCTATAAAAAGCCTATTGCATGAAGTTATCGACTTTCAGGGGCGTCGATTTGATACGACGGAATCGAATATGTCTTATCGAAACTAGCTTGTTGTCTATCCGCACGCCAAGTGTAAATAAGCAAACAGTCCATGAATGCACACTTTTAGTTTGAAGCAGTTGTTTCAAATTTCCCTTTTCTCATGTTATCCATCTTACGTCACGTTACATTTAGTCGTCAAGCCTGGTGCAGCTTACTTTTCAGTGGCAGTAGCTGAGCAGTAAGCGGCATGGGGCTTGGTGACAGAGAAAGCACCTATATCAACCTCGCTACACGGTTACGTTGTTCTTACAATACAAAGAACAGCTCAACAAACGTACAACATGAATAAAAGAGCAAAAAATTATTCAGAACTAAGGGGATAGCTTTTCGTAATAAGTTCGGAACACAGTTTAGAGTTGAACCTTCTATTTTTGAGCACACAGCCTTTTAAGTGGGGTCGAACGAGGGAAAAAGCTGCCTTGTTAAATATCAATGTTTGCACATCCAAGTGGCGCCTGAATAAGCAAAGTAACACTTACGTGTTAATAAACAGAGTTAGAAAGAGGCCGTCACAGGGACCAGTATCCTGTTTTGGCGGTACGAGCCCAAAACAAAGATAGATAACAAGGGTCTCTAATAGTGAGGACTATAAGGGCGAAAGACTTGTATATGCAGGGCCTTTGGGGCTTCGACAATATTCATCAAGATGTCATAGCATTTTTTGAAAAAAAACAATTTTTATTACTTTTCCTTCTGTTGAAAAATACATAATTTCAAATAATTAAGATGTTCGACGAGGCTGTTTCCTTTAAATAAGATTTTAATACCGATATCCGTCTTACACAAAATATTCGCAGTTTGTATTTCCATAGGTTGGTTTACTGAGCTAACTCTCAAAGCTAGAGAAATGTATGCTAAAATTTGAACTTTTTGAAATAATGTTAATTTAGGGTTGAAATCCATTTTTGAGGAATTCTTGTTTTTCACGTTCTTTGACAATGTAATTGAACTTCTCACAATATAACCTTTCAAAAAAATGAAGAGGAAGAAAATAAGAAGCCCTCGAAAGACAAAGGCTTACAGGCCCCTTTGACCTTTGCATAACTGTCTTTGCCAATCCGTGGAGCATCCCAAATAAGCTGTCCCGGAATAACTAACCGTTTCAAACCTTTAAAAATAAGCTTCACGGAAAAAATGGTTTTGTTACGCCAACAAAATTATAGACAAATCTTTTGTTGCTCCGACCAAAACTTTTGCTGCAGCAACCAAACGTTTTGTTGATAGAACTAAACATTTTGTTGTAGTAACAAAATATTTTTGATATCCCTATTTTAACAAACGACTTTGTTAGTATATTAAAACCTTTCTTCCCGTGTTTTCTTACTCTCGTGGAACTTTCAAAATCAGCTGTTTCATAGGAAAAAAAAACTAAACCTGCCCACACTTCGCAAAAGTGTTTCCCTTGCTTGTGGAACTTCCAAAATCAGCTGTTTTGCGAAACCTAAACTAGCCCAAAGCTTGCAAAACTGTTTCCTGGAATTCTAAGACCAGCAGTTCAGGACAAAAAGTATGAAAAAAATCCACAATACATCCCACGCATGTATTACGCGTCCAATTTAGGCCTTTATTTTGATGGCGACACCGTCAAGCAGGGCTCAAGATACGCGGCCAGGCCGGCCACTCTGTGGCTGTAAACGTTATTCTAAACAAGTGGCTTAACTGAATCCCTTGAGGCCCCATTTCTGGGGCCGAGAGCCTTAGGGCCGTGGGGCTCCACCGCGCTGCAGGAGCTGGGAAGTCCAGACGGACGGTCCGAGCGCTAAGACAGGGGGGGAGGGGCGCGTGCCCCGTCGCCACGGCAACGCCGTCTTGTTAGGTTCAGATTGGTCAGATCGGAGTAATAAAATCAGTGCGAGGTTATGACATTCCACAAACGTGTCTTTTTCATCACGGAATGAAAGCTGAGACGTGCTCAGGTGGGCGACAAAGGAACGCGGCCTCACAGATGGTGCGGACCGCGCAGGGGGGAACACACCGGACGCCACACCATGACCAGCAAGAAAGTTTTTCGCCCGGAAAGTCGGATTTGGAGGAGTCTAGCTTTAAGATTTAATTCGTGTGCGACGAAAATCGCAGAGTTTTTCTATCAAGAAGAAACATTTAGAGAAACCTGCAGTAGCTTTAGAATTCAAATCATTACGCACAGTAACCCCCGTTTAAGGTATGAAGGTAAAATAGGAAGCGTATTTTCGTATTTTTTGAAGCCAGTGTTGCCAGATTCCGCAATTTCGTAAATTTTAATCGCGGTTAACTCGATAACGATTAAAGATAACCTAGCAAGTCGGGTATGTATTGGATCGCTCTCGAGCTGAGCATTCCAAAAATAGGATTAAACATTATGTTATCTTTAACGGTTAAAAAATTAGACGCGTTTAAATTTGACGGAGTCGCGGAATCTGACAACATCGGAAGATACAGACATGAACAACCATATCAATGGAGAGCTCTCGACGAGACCTTTTCATTGATGTGGTCGTTGATAGGTTTATCTTTAAAATAACAAAATTACGTTCTCCCCCTGTTTCACCTACCCAAAACACGTATGGGACTACCTCAAACAGGGGTTAGTTTTTGCTGTGCATTCCGCGTAAATCAAAATGTTAAAAATCTTTTGAAAAATCGGCGATATAATTAAACCACTACCGCACAGCGATGCCGTTCGCGAAAAGAAAAAAATATTTTAGAGGATCTTTTTAGTTCAGCATTGTCCCAATTAAAAAAATATCACCCCTCTGGAAACCTGGGATTTGTTAATTTAGGTATTTTTCAAAGCTTAAAATTTCGTTTTTTGTGGAAAAAAAATCCTTTTAATTTCTCCTACGCTAAATTTCACTTGAAAATACTTTGGGCTGTTATAGGTTAATAGATTTTCGGTTAGATGAAAAACGATTGTGATAACCTCCGGGGAAGTCGTCAGCCCAGCTGGCAACCGATCTCTTGGCCACTCCGATTCGGAGAAGGTTTGGCAGCTTCGAGAGGCGAGACGGCTGAGAGGCGCGGCGTGGCGGCAGACGCAAGCAACCACCTGCCTGCGCTCGGCCCGACCAAGGCAGCATAACCGGCGGTGGGGCCCGCCACGCAGCCAGGCAAAAACCGGGGCCTGCGGCCCGCCCCCTCCCGGCCCGCCCCGGCCCAGGCGCTCGCAGCCTTCCCAACGAAAAAAATGTCCCTTACGTCGTGGCAACATCGCAGGCCCGCCGGAATCCCTGCCCGGCCCGAAGGAGTCCCGCTGTTGGGCCGGTCACCCAGCCGCATGCGGCCGCGGCCAGACCCTGCTGGCGGGGACCAGGGGCTGCTCACAAGGCAGACAGGGTCTAGGGTTCCTATGAGGAATGCGTGCAAAATCCAAAGAGGAGTGCTCAGTCGAACGCGGTTGGCGTTAAAATTGGATTCATGGTCCCCTTTTCGTGTTTTGTCCATTAAACACCATTTCTTAAAGATTTAATTGGATTTTTTGGGCTAAATTTCCGGAGAGGAAGAGGTCAGTCTCCCCAGGCAATACATGATAATTCTATTATCATTAATACACTTCCCTAGTATTTAGGTTGATGCTGTGGGAATGATGGGATGAAGTAGGGCACCGATTTTGTTTAGCTACTTCTTCAGTATTTTGCTTTTTTTACGATGGGAAGCGTAACAGTTCTAAACCTCACTTAACCAAACCCTGCCATACCCCAACTAACCATACGCTACTTAATCAAACCCCAAAACCATCACCATAACTTACTCTGCTAAACCTAAAATAATCTCCCTTGATCAGACTTTACTTAACACTAAATTGGTTAACTTAACCTAACCAAGCTTAAAACCTAAATTAACCTCGCTTTACCAAACCGTACTTCACCACAGATCAATTTACTAAACCTAATCAAACCTTACTTCATCCGACTTGGCATTACCAAACCACAATAACTTAATTTACCCTGACATACGCATTACCTTATTTCAGATAATCTCATTTTACCGCACCAACCTAACTTTATCTACCTAGATAAATTTTGCTTTGCCAAATCTAACTGAAACGAACTTGACCTCACGTAAGCAGAAAAAAAAGAATATTGCGTAACCGCCGGTGTGTTTTTAAAGCTGGGTGACAATACATCTGTTGTTGCGGGGAACGAAAAATAGAACACAAAAGGATAGACAGGGCAACTTTAAAATTTCCAGCAATCCTCTTTTTCCCCGAGGCCGAGTTATTTTGCGGGGAAATGGAGTGAATTGGCTGGCAACGCACGAGACGTCAGCCCGGCCAAACTAACAGCAACTTCCCTTGAGACATTGTAACTTGTGTAAGATGTAGACAAGTCCGAGCCATGACAGATCTCTCGCAAAGAGAGGAAGGAGACCAAAGGCCAGTTTCTGGGGAAAAAGGTGTTGACCCTGCTGGTACAGTAACGATTTTCTGTCCTTGTCCTTATGAATGATTGAATGGTGCTGCGCCTGCTAAGTATTTGACACGGACGCTCAAATTGGGACAGTTTTGTCGGGGAAATAATTAAGCAACCGAACTTCGTGTCAAACTAATTATAGACGTCTGACAACCCTGGAAATATCTATCCTGATTTGTGATGCGTTTCCTCGTCGTCCGACGCTTAGCCGACCCGACATCAAATATCTCGTTACAGACACGTCATGATTCGATTTACCATTCCGTTCGGTTTTTACAGATCAAATCATTGTACGGATATCTTCGAGAACTTGACAAGCAGAAACGATGCATTAAAACACAGAATAAACCTCAAAATGTCTACATCAAACAAGACCTTTTTAATTTAAACGAAATTTTCGCGGCGATGAGACATGCAGAAGCTATGCGTTTTAAAATAAAATTTTGGTAGGCTGGACTTAGGGGAGACCGGGGCTAGTTGACAAACGGGGCAAGTTGACAAATTAGCGTTTTAGGTGTATAAATGCATAGAATCTTGACGCGGTCCGCTTCAATGTAGTCGCTGATACGCTACGG
>Ga0058701_10004970_pt1 | contig 10922 bp, 9 predicted proteins | sample AgamicOrMae_FD_97039 | JGI IMG/M metagenome (GOLD analysis project Ga0058701, IMG submission 97039) | Agave microbial communities from Guanajuato, Mexico - Or.Ma.e | ecosystem: Host-associated > Plants > Phyllosphere > Phylloplane/Leaf | place: Guanajuato, Mexico | collected 2012-06-04 | reverse complement strand
GGGTTAAAATATAAAGCTGAAAGCACTGGAAGTAGAGACCAGGTAGAGACTGTTTAGTAAACGAGAGTCGCCCAGGGCAACGCCATATTGGCGACGCCATATTGGCGACTCTCGTTTACTAAACAGTCTCTACCTGGTCTCTATTTCCAGTGCTTTCAGCTTTTTATTTTAACCCCGTTTCTTCATAGTACAGTACCAACCGCTGACACCAGAAACATGAGAGAGCGCACAGCACGTGAAACAGTATAGGAAGAAGGGGAAATATGCTGTTATCACGTTTATTTATTTTATGTTTCGTTAAGTAGGGTACTACATACGCAAGTCTTTTAAAAAGTTTTTCATGATAACGTAAGGCTTTTTCATTCAACATAGTTTTGTTAATTGCAAAAAAACTAAATTGATGAAAATAAAAGCTGGCCGAGAGCCTTGTTTTAACTATTTTAGCAGAAAGTTCGCCAATCTCTCCTCGTGGGCCCTATCTGGACCATATTAATGAGAATCGATGTACCGGTACCTCTAAAAGAAGACTTTGCCCCGACCTAAGTGCGAAAAAAAATAAGGAAAAAGAATAAGACATATGTTCCGTTTTCTTTTTATTGGTAGCTGTCATACCTCAGAGTTTAAAGGTCATTCTACTTTCTTTTTTTAAGTTCTTTCTCAAATGATTTTGTTTGAGACTATACTATAAATATATTTCATTAATTTGACTTTTGAACCTTCAAAAAGCATTACGCGAAATGTAAAATTAGGATTAGCAGGGAGTTTCGACTCCTTATGCCTATATCCTTTTTAAATTTAAATAATTAATTCTTCTCCCTCGATCTATCAGTCGTTATGCTCGGTCCCCGGGGGCAGGGGGAAGGTACTTAAGCAAAAACTATACTCTCTGTTTTGAAAACAATTCGAGTTATCCAAAACCGACCGATAATCAAAATTGTATCCTTTCAATCATCTCACAAATTTGCTTTTTTTGAAAATCGTCCGACAAACAGGGGAAGGGAAAAGCATTTCATACGAAAAAGAGGGATTATAAATATTCAAAAAAAAATATTTCATCCAGGTTTTTAAATTTATTTCATCTGTTTTGAGGCTCAAACAAGATTTTTAATCAATCTCTCTACGCTTTGTTTGTAATTATTTGTTAAGTAATTAAAACTACAGAACCGTTCAAGAAGACGGCCATGGTAACTTCCGTTGAATGTGATATCTATTCCGGATGAGATGGGGTAAGTAAATTTATAAATAACAAAAAAATGATAGTTTGTAAAATATGTGCCTAGAATCTTTGCTTTTATTCACAATCCATATCGCAGTCACATCAATTTTACATCACATCCTGAACATGAATTTACAAAATATATAATAAATCTATGATACACTTTACATATTGAGAAGAATACGATGTAAATTACTATTATTACTCATTGTATAATAAATGAGGAATATTACTTCCATTCCTTCAGCAGAATCACAGACCCTTCGAAATTTGGTTTACAATTAATAAGGCATCAGTCATTTTATACAATTGGCCTACATAGACTATCTTAGTTCTTGCTCACAATGTCATCGCATTTTAATTAAGATTTTCTATGAAAAGAAAATTTGAAGAGATATTAACTGAAATATATTCCTGTTCTCTTTGATGTGCACGAAGTATCACACCACCAGCTTACACTAAGTTCTTAAATCTATTTTAAATACTTTCCTTCGACAGTCAAGAAATAAAGAATTGATGAGAGCCAAAATCCCTCCGGTGTAATTCCTTTTTAATTGGAAGCGAACCGTTCAGATGCATCTCAAATTATTACAAGCAGAACAAATTTAATTCACAAAAATAAAGAAAAAAACAAGGAAAATTCACTTGATTCTGCAAGTATGAACACATAAAACCACTTTATCATACCTACGCCAATGCCACTTGCACCGAAATTTCCTTCCATTTTTCTTATTTCTTTCTCGTATATAGGATTTGCGATTTCAAAACCCAAGGACTGAACAGCATAATTTCAGTGATTTATTCTATGTCGTTCTGATGTTTACCACATTATGCTGGACTTTCATAACACTGCAACAGAATAACTGTTGGACGGGAAAACCACAAGCAAAACACTAGTGATGTTGATGCCTTGTACTTGCAAGACTAAAAAAAAAAGAAGAAAAAATATTGATCAATTAAAATAAAAATTCTCTGCTAGATACAAATCGGTGCACAACCCGGGGCTCCGACATGAACTAAAATATAGACAGCCACGTCGCAGGCAGGTCAAACCAGGCACAATGGTCATTTCCAGCCGACGAAAAACGAGTCGGTATCGACAATGCATTTCGCTACTAGACCCACGCGACAGGTCTCTCAAAATAATGCGTTTATGCAATTCGCAAAGAAGAAAGAAGACAATAACATAAAAGAAAGAAAGACATAGAAGAAAAACAAAAAAGGATAGTCTGTTCGTGAAATGTCTTAGTTGGAGCACCCACAGCTTTGCTTTGGTGCTGCTCAGGTCGGCTACTGCTTCGAGAATACTGAGAAAATGATCGATTGTACATAATACTCAGCTGAGTGTGAGTTAAGTCTACGCATGGAGTTGAGTTGGCTCACTGGTTTAGCTGACCGTACATAAATTATCTTAAACATAATACCCTGAGTTAGGGCTGATATTGACACCAATCGTTATGAGCGACAGAGACTCATTTTTGGTAAGGTTAGGGTCAATATTCAACAGTAAGTTATCAAACTAGAATCACATGTTGCATAGTCCTATTTACAATGACTTGATTCTTTTAATTATAAAAATAATCGTCTGCTTTTCGTGAGATTGCTGCGATGGCATATCATAGATGATTTCATACTCAAACGACATCTTTCATCTAAATTACTTATTTGTATACAAAATAAAGGATATTTTACTAGGAGACAAGTTTCATTTTCCTGACAAGGCGGAGTGGATATATCTGAAGATATATTCGCATTGTTGGTAAACGTCCCATCCACGCGGGCGCACTTATTAAAAGAAATAACACTTTCTTAAAATATGATTGATAAAAATTTCCTGAGAAAACAAAATATTACATCCTCTTTTTATGAACAGGAAAATAGAATAGATTATCGTATTTACAATATCTACTTAGAACTTGGACAAGAAAGACATTGTTTCGTGATTCGTGCTACGTCTACATCACGTTCAAAGGATTCGCTCCACATCCTTAGAAAATACATCCTGGCGAGAGGTACCAACGCGACGCCATGCGCCGTGTTTTCAACTGGGCTACCTACCCTACATCCATTCCATACCGACAGTGACCGTGACGGTGCCGTTAAGCCGAAGTACTCAATCTGCCGTAAAAATCATTCATCTCTAAAAAATAAAGGATCAAAAAATTGTATAAATTCATACTTGGTAAGTCATACTGTTTACGAACTGAAAATGGAGAAGTCCTTTTTGTCGTTTACGTTTCAAATATCAGGTGCGCTTTCGAAATGCCTTTGGGCCAACGTATCGTTGGCAGCTGTCTGCGAACGGGTCGGGTCGGCAGAGCGGGTGCAACGCACAAATGCTTCCCTTTACAGCAACACACGAGACGAGACAAATCGCACCTTCACTCGACACGCAGCTAAGTGCGAGAAACCGAAAGTATGGCAAATAGGCCGAAAGCAGCATCGAAGAGCACCATCGAGAGGAAAGTCCCACAAGAGCGCATCCTTCAACAAAATACTTTGGTCAAGAGTCCAAAGAAGAGGCGCGAGCATTTGGCCTAAAGGCCTATTTCATCTTGACAATTCAAAAATGTCAAATGCACCATAGGCTACCTTGACTTAGGGTAAATCAACAAAGAATCTAGTGTGAGACGGACCTGCCGTTCAAAACAGTTACATCAGTTCCGCTAGCCAGTTCCTTCAAGAGAGCCAGGCTCTCCCCTAGATGATGTCCACTAAGCGATCGTCCGCTGGACAGCTGTGTCCATGTGGACGATAGCCTACTAGACGAGTGGCAATAGTTGTGTGATAAGGTGGCCCCGCAACCCATTTACTAGTCACCGAGGAGCCCGCCCTATTTGGTCTCGATCATGCCACGCACTTCATTGTGCTCTTTGGACTAGTATGCATTTAAAAGTAAATCTAACATTAAAATGTGTAACAGAACAGGTACTAGTGAAGACCATCAACGGTCAAAGAATCCACCTGTTGTTACTATGGCTCTTTACTATAAAAAAATGAAACACCCCCGTAATAACCAGCTAACACAGCACCGCGCCTGCTCAAGTCTTGTAGATCAGTGTCTTTTAATCTATCAAGATAGTTAACAAAGCGATAATGTACTTCAACAGAAAACGAAATACCCTTAAACACCCAACCCATGACTGGAGCCCACTCTCAACATTGAACAGATCCTTTGATCCTCTTCTGGCCGGCAGACAACGAAGGAGAAATCCAACACAAATTACTCTATGGTTATAGTCGGAATGCGTTTCCTTCTCTTCGAGTGACCTCTGTTGCCCTTCTTCGGAGGAAGAAGTAGGCGACCTGCACCACTGGAACTCAGAGCTTTGCTGCAGCTCATCTCCTCTAGTTTCCTCTTCTTTGATCGGGTCAGAGGTCCTGAGCACACGTCCAGTCTCCTCTCCTCAGTCTTTCGTTTCCTACCTCTCCGCCTATGGACACCACTGCTCCCGCACGAGTCCCTCGCACTCCCGTCGCTGGACTCACTATTCGCAGCTGTGCGGGGAGGGGGCGGACTGAGAATAACTGTGTCCAAGGATCCTAACCGCTCGGAATCGCCGCACGATAACGACGGTTCCGCCCGGCGTAACCGCTCGTCAGCTGTCAGTTCCAACTTCCGTTTCCTTCGGGGTGGCACTGCTGAGAGGGGTATGAGGGACTCGTCGTCGTGGGGCAGGGGAGGGGGCTTCTTGCTCCTGGAGGGCGGCGCCGGCGACTGGACGGCCTCCACCTTGGCAGCGACCTCGACCTCGCTCTGCTCGCTGGACGACGTGCAAGTCGACAGACTCGACAGGTACTCCCGCACTCGGCTTTCTCCGAAGTCGAACACGCTTTCCGAGGACTTTGGTTTGTTTGTTGACTTGGACGGCGCTTCGGTTTTGCCAACGCCAGAGGGAGTTTGGATTGACGAGTGGCCTGGAACGCGACACAACTCAAATTACGACAGAGCCAACATAGACACAAAAACCGGGGTGGTTGCACGCCAACACAAAACTCCCCGATTTCTCCGGGTCAAAGTTTCCCATACTTTTCACATCAAAAAAAAATACGGTTTGAAATGCGTTAAAAATATCTTGTCTTAAATTAATTCAGCTTGAGTTAGCCATGGTTAGCTAAATACTCAACCTATGTTTGCATTATTGTATTAGATGAAGATTTCTTAAATTCCAGATTGCTCAAATGCAATATGGTTAGTGAAAAACAGAGTAACTTCTCTTGTCAAACGAATATTCCCTTACTTTCCCTTTCCCGGCGAGAGTAATCTACCGACTGTTCCAAGAAGGCGATAATTTTGTAAGAGGTTGGCCTTAGTTTTTTTTACCAAAACACAACGGGACCTAAAACCATATAGCCTAAAAATGGAGCGCTTAAATCCAAGATCTTAATGGTTAGCTTAGTGAATCGGACATTTTTTGTAACTTACCCGATGAGCTTGAGTTGGAGAAACTTCTGTTTTCACCCGATAACTTCTGGTTCCTTCGTCTTTGTGCCAACTTGGCATTAAATACATCCTGCAAAAAAGGACCGAACGAATCAAAATTCGTTCAAAAGTATTATGGAAAATCCAAAAGATCTCTTCCATTTCCGAGCAACAAAGCACAGAGAAAGCCCAAAGTCATGTCGCTTTCAAATCTAGGGCCTTCCCATTTCTGTAAATGTATCATCATAGACAGAAAAAACGTCCGCCCTCTGCAACCACCTGGAAAACCGTGCGTTGCGGTTGCCTACATTAGCTCGGAATCGGCTGATGCCAAGCTAAGGTAGGCAACCGCAACGCACCGATGTCCTGGTGGTTGCAGGGGAGGGACGTTTTTTCTGTCTGTGATAGTATGTTGGCAATTGAACTGACCTAATCGAGAGCAAGTCCTCCGCGTTTAAATACATTAGTATTACCAACAAAAATTATGAAAGTCACTAGAATGCGACAAAACTTATGGTTTAAACTATCAAAGTTGAAAGTTTGTGGAAAGACTGAAGGCGGATTCGCGGTTCTTACCTGTAGACGGAATCCTTCTCGATGGGCTTGGTGAAACGCGCTGAAGGTTTTGGCAACACTGATTTCGGCAGATCGCGCCGAGGATCCCGCCGTGAGGACGTCGGGGGTCATGAGGGGCTGAGAGGACGCGAAACCCTGGGGGCCCTGCAGCCACTCATTCGTCAACAAGTCGTGCATCCGCAGCCTTTCCCCAGGATCCACGGTGAGGAGACCTTGGGCACAACACCAGGTGCTTATTATTCGCCCGCCTTAGAGACAAGTCGAGTTTCCACTCAAATAAGTGGTATTCCTGTACCTTCAACCAGCTGCTTAGCTTCCTCAGATACGTTTTGCCACGCCTCCGCCTTGAAATTAAAGACACCTCCTTTAATGCGGGCCATAATGTCAGCTGCGCTGTCGTCCCGCGACCGCGCGTTGAACGGTGCTCGGCCGGACAACATAGTATACTGAAAATAGAATCAGAAATTTAAATAATCATTTAAAAATTAAAATTAACTTATTTTGTAATATTTTAAGAGGGTAAAAAGATTCAAAAGGAAAAGAGGACAGCGAATGTGTGGGTTAAAATGAGTGATTCAACGTTTGATTTGAAGTTGACTTTGGCTAGGTTTCGATAAGACTACGTAAGAGTTGAATTTTTGTGAGGTTATGGTTTTAATAAGGCTATGCTTCATATGAGGTGACACTTTGGTAGGGCGAAGGTTTGTTGAGAAACGACGTTTATTCCTATTGGAATAGTATCCCAACTACAATGTACTAAACAGAACAAAGTACCGGTAGCCCCTGTTTTAGATGGTTCCTTAGCTGTTTTAGATATGAAGATAAAACAGGTGAAAAAAGGGATTAGGATATTAATATAAACCTATCAACAACCATATCAATGTAAAAGTTTCGTCGGGAGCTCTTAATAGATGAGGCTATTCATAACCAGATTACGCTGTTCCCCTGTTTTACCTTGATACCTAAGGGACTATCTACAACAAACTTTCGACTTCTGTTTTTAAGACGAACCTCGTATTGAGTTAGCAATAAACAAACTAATGCTAAACTTTAGCAGTAAACTTTTTTTCTGAGGCTGCATTGAACGCGTTTTATTAGCCCATGTATTATCTTATCTTCCGACTTAATGAGCTCTTTCATTTACTCACCAAAATAACTCCTAAACTCCATAGATCACAGCTTTCATCATATCCTTGGTTTGCACCGGGCCCCGAAGATGTAGGTGATGTGATAGCCTGCTTGAGAACTTCGGGGGCGGCGTAATGGAGGGTAAAGCACGGCGTGTGCAGAACTTCTTTGTCTTGTTTTAATCTCGCAAAGCCGAAATCGACGATCTTAATTTCAGCATTGGGTGATTCATTCGTAAATAGGAGATTCTGTAAAATATGTACCATTAAAACCAGGTTCTTCACAAAGCACACTCTTGGGAGAATCAGACCCGTCTTACCTCTGGTTTCAGATCCCGATGGACAACTCCTCTGGAGTGCATTTCATTCACTGCCGAAACCAGACTTCGCATAATCCGACTGGCTTCTTTTTCAGTGAATTTAGTCTGCTTTCTGATTCTCTCTAAGAGCTCTCCGCCTCGCAGGAGTTCCAGAACTAAGTACGAGTGCACCTGAACAGAAACAACCATTCAATGACAACCCTTTTTCTTAAAATACTGCAAATTCGCAAAATGGCACTGCCACTCATGATATTACTGTCATTTGATTAAACTCTAGTTAATTAGATTTTGGGCCGAAATTTAAAAGCATGAATCTTGGTACAGTCATGGCAGAACAAGACTCCTAAGATTTAAGAATGTATCTTGGGACCTCTCAGTTGTGCTCACGGTCATGGCCTTGACACTTACTGTTGTTAGTAATTTCTTTCTTTCATGCTCTAATTCAACGAGTTTGCTTCGAAACAAGAACCGGATTGAGATCTTTACTTACATCGTCCGTGTAAACTTCGTGGAGTTTGACAATGTTGGGATGTCCTTGGCATGCTCTTAAATGGGTAATTTCTCTAGTACAATCAGTCTTTCTGCTAACTATTTTAACGGCGTACTCCTCCCCGGTAACTTTGTGTCGGCATTTCCGGCAAACGGAAAACGTTCCATCGCCCAAAATCCCCTCATGAAGGTCCACTTCATAATTTTGGAAAAAAGGTGAATCCTGTGACCAGAGAATAAAATATTAGCCACGTATTCCTTGCTCACAAACGCTTTTAGCCGCTTATAGGCTTCTCAGGAACCAAAGGCGCAGAATTTTAGACTTACTTTAAGGTCCGTAAGACAAAACCCAGTCATATTAGGTCGCTTATCGGACATAAAGACATCCTTACTGATGATATTTTCACTAAATAGGACAGACGGGGCAATGTAAGAATAACCCTGTGAACACACAAAGAAAGCGGATATTATAAAACCTTCACGCGCGGGGGGCATTCGATACCGCCAAAAACCACAAGCGCCAACGCCGCAAGCGCCAGTCCGTAGCCGCCAAACGAGAAAAGCCGCAAACGCCAAAGTTCGTATAGGTTCGGTTAGGTCAAGTTAGGTTATGTTAGGTTAGGCTAAGTTAGGTTAGGTAAGGTAAGGTTGGTATTGCGGTTAGGACCTTTGGCGTTTGCGACTTTTCTCGTTTGGCGGTAACGGATTGGCGCTTGCGGCGTTGGCGCTTGTGGTTTTTGGTGCTTATGACAGCTACCCACTTTAATTTATCGCTAATGTTTACCTTGAAAATTTTCTCGACGTTTGGAACGACGGCTGCAGGGGAGTCAACAATTGGCATGCGAGTGAACTCCTCCGCAAAATTACTGGTATCCAGCTCGCTCTGGATTCTAGGAACGAAGGGGGCAGGGATACGTTTCGCGGCAAGATCACTCCACTTCATATTCTGCAAGCAAACACAACAATACATGAAGGCTGTTCAAAGCTACACAATCTTAAACATGGTTGTTGCTGATGAGTCAAGCGAAATGCAAACTTCATCGACTTAGCTAGTCAAGTTCACAAACAAGTTTTACAAAAAATGACAAAGCTGTGTTTCAAAATCTGAAAAGCACGAAAATCTACATCATTTGACTTACTAATCAAAATTAGTTGGCAGCCAATGATTATGGTTGTTTAATTTTTTTCAAAATTGTCGCCAATGCTGATTTGACTCATTTTTCTCTGAATATTGTACTGTTTTTTGATTTTTTTTTATCAAAAATTGTTCTTATTTGACTCATTTTTCTTTAAATAATGTACTGATTTTTGGAGTTTTTTTAATCAAATATTTTTTTTAAACGACGGTGAGATACTATGTTTTTCGTCTCAATTTGTTCATCTTGACATGATCGATCATAAGAAACGTTCTCACAAAAAAAACTATCGAGCAATTTTTTCGAATATTTTAGTTTATTACTTGAATATTTTAGAACATGTCCATATAACGCCACGTAATTCTGGCCATCTTTAAATGACTAAAACTCAAGAGAGAGGACGTTGACATGTGGTTTTTAGCGGTCAGGTGTGTGTGGCTGTATTTCTGATTAATAAAAAAAAGCCTGTTATCGGTACCCTTCAGCTCGATGAAACATTCTTAAAAGAGGAAACTTGGTTGGAGATAAAAAGCGAACTTACGGCGAAAAAGGGGTGGTTTTTCAGTTCCGCTGCATCAGTAGGACCTCCTCCTAGTCTCTTCCTGGGGTCCTTTATAAGTAGACGAACGATGAAGTCGGTGACATGGTAGGAGAGATGGCGGGGCATCGGCGGCGGCTTGGTCAGAATGCGCCTGTAAATTTCAGTCTTGCTAAGGTTCCTGTTAACCATCCTGTTTACATAGAGAAAGAAAGGGTGAAGGCGAAGGCGCGGGGCACGCTAAGCTCAGTGGCTTCCAACCAGCGGTTTTGCATCTCTTTCTCTCGAGAGCATGCCCTTGCTCAACAACGAGTGCAGGAAAGGGACAGCCAAACCAAACGAAGACGGACAACCCTTAGTTGTGACAACCGAACATCAACTTCGACCTTTTCATTCATAAACTGCTGAACCAAAAATGGTTTGAAATTTTGTTTTTACACGATGAGCGTACATTTTTGGGCTTAAAATTTGAGAATTAGCATTTTAAAACTGAAACTTTAACACTCTTCACAAGTGCAATGGTACAGCACTTTTCTTGAAAATGCAAGACTAGGAATTGATTTCTGATGATGAAAACATTGTTGAATAATATGGGCTAAGTAAGCCTGTAAAGACTAAAACAAACACCCTTCTGAGATGTGAAATACTGCAAATACTCCCATAGGTACTTGAAGTCAAAAATGTATTGACCGCTCTACTTCATGTACACCTCTGTAACTTTGAAACAGAGAGTGATACGTCATAGAAGGACGAAATAAAATCGCTAGATCCTCAAGAGATCTATCGATTTGATCTTAGCTTTTTTTCGTATCTCGTTTCGTTCCAAAATTACGAAGATTTTTTTTAATGGATCGGTCAATACTTTTATGATTGCTAGTACCATCACATACAATTAAAAACCACAGATTTTTTTTCATTTCTTTCATAAAAAAATAAAGTTTTCAAACATGCTAAGCAGTCTATTGACCAAACTGGAAATAAGTCGTTTTTGAAAAATCATTTCTGAACACACATTCGATTAGGATGAAGTTAATGTTTGGAGTCACAACCATCTTTAAAAAAAAAAAAAAAAAAAAAAGAGAAAGAAAAGTGAGAAT
>Ga0058701_10004968_pt1 | contig 10922 bp, 5 predicted proteins | sample AgamicOrMae_FD_97039 | JGI IMG/M metagenome (GOLD analysis project Ga0058701, IMG submission 97039) | Agave microbial communities from Guanajuato, Mexico - Or.Ma.e | ecosystem: Host-associated > Plants > Phyllosphere > Phylloplane/Leaf | place: Guanajuato, Mexico | collected 2012-06-04 | reverse complement strand
GGGTTGGGTGGAAGGGTGTCCGAAGATGAAGAATGTGGTTTAAAGTCGTCATTAAACTGCGCCAAAGCTTACGGCGGCGTTCCTGCCGCAAGAGTGAAACGATTTTATTTGACAACGGATATTCTCTGATATAGGTGATTGAGGGTGGAATGGGGTAAGTGGATATGCGTTTCTTTGTCTTTGTTTAATGTCCGGGCCTCTTCGTGAAGTAAATAGCATATGCAAAGCAAAAATATCACAGCAATGTGCAATGCACTCAAGAAAGAATACACACGATTTTACAGTTTTTGGGGTAGTTTCAACCCCGTATCTCCCGAACGCTTGAGATCGAGGGTTTTTTCGGCCTCGGGTATTCCTTTGGCATCGAGTCCTAACGATTAGTGCCAAAATGGAGGGAATCCTCGTGTCACATCAAAGTACCTTCCCTTGTTAGATGTAACGAGTTTCAAAGAAATCTACCCCCTCCCCCCAAAAAGAGGAAAGTTTTGCCAGCAACTCACCGCTACTCAATCAGAGGGACTGCACTCATACTTGGAACAGACAAATATGACATCGATTACATTGAAGTGAAAACTAGCAATAAATCACGAGCAGGAGTCAGGTGTTTACAGGTCCCCTGACAGTTGCGGGATAGGCAACCTCCGCAACATGGATGTGTTGTGGTTATCTATCCAAATCGTGTATTCAGCTCTTAAGTCGAGCTTAGAACTAACAATTTTAGAGGGGGGAAATCTGCCCAGGGAGTACACGAAAATTTCATAAAAAAAGGATAGAAAAGAGTTAAAAATAATTTAAGAAACATTAGGTTTTCGGATTTCAATTCTGCAAAAATAGACTAACGAAGTAATTGCGGAGTTCTGCGAAACTCGTTAGGTATACAACTTGCAGGGATTTCTAACGTCTATCGATTCAACCCTTAACAGATTTTGTCCTATCTCTCGTTGGCACACATTGATAGGTTTAAAAAAAAATCGAAGGAGCAACAGCATCTAGACCGATGTGCGATTCCCTCCTGCTGATAACCCAGATCAGGCGGTTTAAGTTTATCAGTTCCTAAATGTTCTTAGTGCTTAGCACCAGTTGTGTCATAGATTCCGCAACTCCGTCATTTTAAATGCGATTTAATCTTCAGTCAGTAAAGAAAATATCGAAATTAATCGCATTTTTAAGTAGCTCGAGTGCGATCCGGAACATACCCAACATGCTATGTTCTTCTAGATCTCGAGTTAATCGCGATTAATTTTTTAATCGCGAAATCCTGTAATACTGCATTGGGCATATAGCCCTGCATCGAGAATCCATAGCAAGTCAAGTATGGATATAAACTGAAACCCAAGGATATCTAAATGGATATCCATAAAAGCATGGATAATTGAAGACTGATATCCATAAAAACATGGATATCCATTCATGGATATGTATTTCTTACGGATATCCATAGCAGAATGACCTTGCATGGATATCCCGGCTTGGATGTCAATGTGAATATCCATACGTAAATGGATAATTCAAGACTGACATCCAAAAATCATGGATATCTATGTTGATATCCGTGGTTTTTTGGAAATGCATGTATGGATTTGTTGTGGATTCTCGGACCAGGGAGATTGAGTACAGCATGACACAGTCTCCCGACGCGCCACCCAAAAATGTAGGCCTAGTACTACAGCCGTGTCCCAGCCCTTCAAATCATTCGCGCATCTTCGGTCAAGCTCGGTCATCATCGGCGCTCTCGGAGTATATCCTCGCATTTGACTCGGGGCGCATTCCAATTTACGTCACGAGCCCCTGACCGTCATAAGAGTTGAGTCTAAGCGGTCCGCACAGTCTGAGAGCGCGGCGTTCGCCTAGTTCCGGCTTGCGCTTGGCCCGGACCGGAGCGGGCCCGCGGACCGGACCGGAGCGGGCCCAAGGCCCGGCTGACTCTTCCTCAAATCGAAGTGTCTTGCCATCGGTCAGTCCCTAATGCGATTCGTGGGTGTAGCCTTCAAAGCCGATGGGATAAGCAACCGGAAGTTTTGGTTACAAGTTGTTGACGAGGCCAGCAAAATGGCCTCGAATTCGCATGCCTCATTCATTAGTTTGCTAATAATCTGCAACGAGACCTGGACTACAAAAAGTTTTCGAAGTGACTATTCAAACGCTTCCCCATTTAAAATGTATCAGGTTGGTTTCCGTGCGTTCAAGCCACCTCTCATTTAAAATGCATTTGGTTGGTTTCCGTGCGTTCAAAGTCTCTATTGTAATAACATAGGCGTGCGAATAGAACTGACCAAAAGTTTTTGCTTGAGCATTCGCGTAACTCTTGTAACTTTACTCATAGACGGAAAATTTTAGAGTTATAATTCTAAAACTTTTGTGTCTGTCAACTTCCGTTTGCCGAGTGGACTGAGGCAAAAGTCCCGTTTCCTATCTGTTAGGTGTGCATGTAACCTATAACATAACCTAAGGTAACCTAAACCGATGTGTACTGTGATTATCATTTCCAAAAATGAACAATTTTCAAAAATCTCAACTTCTCTCAAAATTATTATCTACTTTTAAATTCGATGCCACCAAATAAATTATTCTTTTTGATACGCAAATAACTAACAGCATCATGACACAACATAGAATTAAAAAAAGAAAATAAAATAAATATTTCTTTACGTCAGTGTGGTTCGTCTTGAATGGGCAGACTGATTTCTGTTAAACAATTTGGCTATAATTCCAATTTTGAACACGAGATGAGGTAAAGGTCCTCACAGTCGAATGGCTGTGGAGGTTAAGTGGGGCGAAACGGAACATGGGGAACCTGGGAACGCGAGAGTTTGGCAATAAACAGAGCGAGTCGGCATGCGAAAGGGGAACACGAGTGGGGGACGGCCAAAGGAATTACTGAGCTTTTTAAAGAGTGCATATCCTTACCTCTAACCTCGGTAAGAGGCGGGGTTGACACAAAGCTTGGCGACAACGGAGCGGAGCGGTAGTGAAACAAGGCACAAGGCACTTATGAGTGGTGCGAGGCTAACGACCCGCTAGCCTCTTTTTAATAGGATGGGTCTGATTGCTTGCTTTTTACTTTACTCCGAAGTCGCTCCTCTCGGCATATACTCAACAAAAATTGGAACACAGGAGGAGGTAAGAGTACTTCTACACTGGGAAATTCTACCTTTCAAACTTTCAGCGCACTGAAAAAGGGAGAAAGTATTCACAGGCTTTACGAGCAACGCCGTAAGGGCCCGTGCATAATTTACGTCTTAAAGCAGCGGACTATGGAGCGACCCGATGCAGACCAACAGAGCATGGGAAACTGAAAAATATCAAACTCTGACTTTGGCGCCATCTAGCGGGAATAGCCTGAAACTGCCGATCCTCTCCATGCCACAGGGCTGTTAGTTCGAGCTGCTCTCGTTAGATGGTGCCAAAGTCAGGGTTTGGGATTCTACAGTTTTCCCATACCCAATCATTTGGATAAACATTAAGGAGGCAACATTCGGTAAATCGTGACGAATTTACGGGAATCCTCTGATATGCGTTACCTTTACACTAGTAGAGAAAACATTTCTTTTTCATTCAAAACAAGACTGCGGTCCCTCAGTTCCGGAAGGGTATGTTTTGTTTCATCCTTCCATCTGGGAGGAGTTCATTTGCATAGCACCTCTGTTTGGGGAGATCAGCCGTGACGAGTTGTAGGTCCCAAGTGAATAACAGGTGGCTTCTGGTTGGTAAATACTTGTGTATTTATGCGGTGACTTCGAGACGGAATTTGCTTTCATAACATTGTCAACAACTGTGAATCTTTAAGGACGCAATGCCACACGAGTTACTTTTTGTCACCACGACGAACGGAGTGAAACAGAAGCTTCACGAAAGTTAACCTTGCGCATCACGAAGCGTGATGCCGCTTATTGACTGCAGAAGGCTTTGAGGAAAAACGTTGAACAAGTGATAAAAAATGAAATGATGAAAATAATTAAAGCAAGGATTGGGATTTCTTTCCGGATCAAAAACGTTCGTCATTTGATTAAGTGACCGCCCCTCTTAAGACGCTTCCTGCATTCTTTACGCAGAGGATGCTTTTTAATTGAAGAGTGAAAGAAAAACAACCAGCTGTCAACCCCCCGCAGAGGTAACTTAAAATTGGTTCTCTCCTTTCAAAGCACTCTGCCAGAAAAAGAAACCGAACCAGCGACCAGCGATCGGCTCACTACACTGACAGGAAAATCCTTCGGTGGCCTCAACCAGCGCGGTTCCTTAATACTCGCAGCTTAGGATTTCTACGTTAATTCTCCAGCAGAAATGATGGGCAAGGTTTTCGCTCCGCAGGGATAATAAGTTTCAAGTTTTTCGACTCCGAATAAACATCGGAAACGCTTCGCTGGGGCTAAAAGAAAACGGAAATAAAAGCAAATTCCCATCAAAAGCAGAAGCTCGCTTGCTGTTAGGGGAGGGGAGAGGAGGTAGGGGTGGGGAGAGAGGTGGAGGGAGAGGTCGGGGAAATGGGTGGAGGGGGAGGTAGGGGCGAGGTGGGGGAGGGCACACGGCGGCTTCTTTCACAGTCTGCTGTCACGGTTCGTCACACTTCCCCTCAAATTGGGCTTTCGTCTTTTCCTCCGGAACCTAGGAATCCGTTGGGCCGTGACAGTCTCGTCACGTCTAGGAGACTGTCACTCTTAGTGCCGCCCGAACGGAGCTATGGTAGTGTGTTTTCGAAAAATTTCCCGGATTAGCAAAGTTCTCCATGCGAAGGAAAAGGATCTTATTTCAAGGTCGGGAGTTGGGAGAACGGAAAGTAAGTCACTTACGAGCGCATACCAACATGTCTACGTTGTTACACGAAGCGGCTGGATACGACTTATTTCGCAAGCCATCTCAGCTAACTTCACAGTTGTTATGGGAGATCAAGATTAAGTTTACTGTGACTATACAAGGTCAGGTGAACCCATAACAGCCCAAAGTATTTGGAGTGTTTAGCTTTAAAGAAATTGGATGGATTATTCCATTGAAATTCGAATTTTAAGCTTTGGAAAACGCCCAAGTTATTAAATTTCAGGTTTCCAGAGGGACGATATATTTTAAATTAAGAAAATACTGAAGAGAACAGTTCACCTAAAATATTTTTTTTCTGTTTCCGCACGGCATCGCTGGGCGGTAGTGGGTTAAGCTAGATCGAGGACAACTTCCACAATAAATTTACTCGCCATCGATGAAAAGACGCACCAGCTCGGGCCGTCAATTATAATTGACGAATATATTATAATTATTCGAGAGGAGTCGCCCGCGGTTGCAGTTAACATCATTCAATAAACCTTGGTAAAGTAACTTACCTGACCGCTCTCTCAACCACAATATATAATTTCTTATCCCGCACGCGATCCTTTCGTCCCATACAAAAAAACTAAACCACCTAGCCAATAAAACAATCCAAAACAGGGACTTTCTTTATCAGTGTACTTACTGCAGGTGATACGAGCGCCTGCAAATCATCGGGTATGCAACCCGCGATGCTTACGTGAGTATAGGTTACCCAACCAGCCAGCCGCGTAGACATTAAGAGTAGAACAAAGTTAAGAATGCCAATTGGTTATCTTTCAAGGTGGAATAATAATAGTTCCAGTTTTAAGGTGTCATTTTCTATGTCCGTGTTCAACTTTCGTTCAGGCTGTCAACAAGTTACGAGTATGAACGACTTACGTGACAATTTCGTTGGAGAATATTTAACCTACGTTTCGTTAGTTCACATGCCTTGTGCCTCACTCCATTATGGCTCCGCTTAGCCTACTAATGTACGATGGAACGCAAAGGGGCCAAAAATTCCATTTTTTAAATGTGCGGTAGCCACATCAATGTCAATTCCTGTGGAGACTCTTTCTTGACATGGCTTTTAATTGGTCTACCAAATGAATAACGGAGCATACCTTTTCACCAGGCTGAATGGAGTTAGTTAACTACTTTAGAGTGATAACTCGTGAGGTCGGAGTGAGGTTTAAGGTGAATTCAGGTTACATTAACCCATAACAGCCCAAAGTATTTGGAGTTAATTTAGCTTAAGAGCAATTCGAAGGGTTTCTCCGTTATAATACGAAATTTTAAGCTTGAAAAATGCCTAAATTTTTAAAATCTCAAGTTTCCAGAGAGGTGATATTTTTAAAATTGTAACAATACTGAACTTAAAAGATCCTCTAAAATAAATTTTTCTGTTTCCGAACGGCATTGCTGTGCGGTAGCGGATTAAGGTAGGCTGTAAAGTTAAGGTTATGCAGCATTTTGCAGGGAAATTTCTCGCATTTTTTAAATATAAGGGGAGCTGGAACAGAGGATATAAAAAGCTATTTTCTTATAAAGCTCAGAAATTGACGATTCAGTTTTGTCCGGGAAGCAGCGATAGGATATCCAGCAGTGCCAGGCTGCCAAACAAAGACAGACTCTAATTATTGAAAGACAAAACTGCTCCAAGAATAATAGACAATGGCTATGCAAAGAATGGACGCCCGCCATATTTAATATTCTAAGGTTGCAATTCTTGGCTCCATACCAAAACAGTCTTTGCTTTGCACAAATTTAAGATTCCGTGGAGATGCTGTAACGCTGCAGCAAACTTGAGAATCGAGACCACTCAATATTAATTAAGGGTCGTTAACAAAACAGAAAGGTGTGTTAACATTTTCTGTACCCTCTATAGCGTTAATTGCAAGTGTCTTCATGGTTAATTTTTACTGCTCTGCAACGTCGCGTTAAAAAGTTGTCATGCCTTGCATGCCATTCTCCATTGCGTTGCAAGAAATCTCATACATTTCGTGAGATCTGTAAACAAGAATTCTTGAAGCACTTTTCCGAACTCTAACTTTGCGACGTCCATCTTAATTTCGATGAGACGCAAGAGTTGGGAATTTTAAAGCCAGATTAGCACATTTTGATAACGCTACGGGCATATTTGTTTAAATGCGTTATAACACGCTTCTAGAGTATGGTGTATCGAATGGGATAAGGAAAACCAGTTAATAGTGGCTTGCTACTTCTACTATCTACAACAGCATTAATAAACTTCAAAAACTACCCGTGATTAAGCCCCCCTGAACTTGCCAGATCTTACGGGATGGAGTGTTTGAGAGGCTACCTCTTGACGCGGGTATTTAGTTAGCTTCTCAAAAAAAAAAGTTACATGACAAGGAAGGACTAGAATCCGCGATAAGTTATGACGTAAGCTCTGTCCGGCTTGGCTGGGAGTCGATAGCCGCGCTTTAATCGTAAATTTTACACCCACATAAAAGTTGTAAGATATCCCGATCGTATTTTTAACACACTACGTCAGCGGAGCTGTGCTTAGGAACGCAACAACGGCCGATTTTTATGATTTCAAAGGCAAATATCGCAATCTTCCTGTTTGATTTTTCTTCCTCTGTCCACGCAAGTTGGCGTCTTATTGGCTTCCGACGGATCATCCGGTAAGGGCACTTCTCCCACAATGATAGATGCCTATGCGTACCCATTACCGGATATTCGATTCCGGCTATTCCCATCTGGTAACCCACTACCAGCTATTCACTTGCTGCTTGTTTTTACGCACTGCATCTGACCGGTTATTCCCACCTGGTAACCCACAATCGGCTATTCACATTCGGCTTATTTTTACGTACCGTATGCAATGCAGCCAAATCGTTTTCCCTTCATCAAACTTCAGCTATTCCCTTGCCCTAGTCGGCTATTATTGAATTCATGAGAGCATCAGCAAAAACAGAAAACTCACTGTTCTAGTTGCGTTTGTTGAGAGCGCTTATACAGGGAAATTCGGCTTATTCATATGGCCTCTTAAAACAGGATATACGGCGTTGATGCGCTTAATAAGTCAGCTAGCCCCAAGCATCGTAGAGAAAGGTTCTTACTAGACACTTAACAGTTGTTAAACTTATTACACCACACCGAAGTATAAATGTAAATATTTGCGATAAATATGGCAACCTGAACCTAGACCTTATCAGATCGTTTGGAAACAAAAACCTCAATAGTATCACCTTCCCTTGCTTTCTGGTCGACTTGAATAGCGCCCCTTTTCTAAGTAAATATCCTGCCGCCTTGACGCTATCATTTAATTAAAACGCGAGATAGGCCGGCCTTTCGGCGCAACAATTCAAAAAGATGGACACCATTGAGATCTCTCTGACGTCAATTTGTAGCAAACAAAGTTTCCCTCCAAGTTTTTTCGCTCGGGATAAAAGGAAACAACATTCTTTTTAACTTTTTCAAAAACTTAGAATAGAAAACAGCAATTAAAATGCAGGCGAATGCCGTTAACTGCACTTTTAATTTGACCATCTTCATTTCAAGACAACCATTTTTGGCATTCATGCTATTCGTTACGATTTGAAAGCAATCGCCAATTAACTTTGAGACGTCACAAGGACTTTTCACAAGCACAACCAAAAGAAAATGGTTTCGAGAAGGGCTTTCGTCAGTTTTTCTCCTCTAAAAAATATTGTGATGTTGGCTGTTAGATCATGAAGTTTAGAGAAATATAAATTTATCTTCATAGCCCGATAGAAAGTACGGTATTTTTTGTTGAAGTGTGAGTTTTCTGACAACAGTATAGCGAAAATGACAACAACTGTTGAACACCAGAACAGCCATTTCTGAACTAATTTCCGATAGAAAAGAAGCTAAAACAGGTCCAGGAACAGTAATCAAACTTCCCAAGAAGTGGCTTACAAGTCAAGGTGGAACACAAGAGGTATAAAATGCAACCTTTAAGATGATGGGGTGAAATTCACGGATTTAAAGCTATTATTCAACATGTCGTCCAAGTGATTGGTGTTCACTCCAATATTTTTGGGGAGTATCGTCGTTTTCCTGGAATTTCGTTGGACCGGAAGGGGTCAGCAAGCGAGCTTGGCGCACAAAAGAGCAAAGAAACAGTGAAACTTTTCCAGAGGAAATTGTCCGCTAGCGAAATAAGCGTCTATAAGACATCGTTACAGAAAAAAAATCCCTTTAAACCAAACTAAAAATGTCACAGTAGGACCCTTCCGAGACCCAGCGATAGCAATAAGGTTACTTGCAATTTCAGTATATGCACGTTTCAAAACAAGAAAATTCTTCTTAATTTCTTGGAAATCACTTCGTTAGTTTGTTGATTATTTTCCCGGTGTGTTCGACGCAATCATATTTTTCATAATGAAAATTATTATTTAAGAGACAATAACTTTTATCGATCCTCAGCGCAAAATTAAAACGTAGACAACATTTTAGCGCTTGAATACTCTTAACTTTACGTTATGATAAAAAATAAAATAAAAATAGTAAACTGCCAACTTGGTAGCGTTTCATCGTGCATTGGAAAGTGAGAGTTGACCTTCTCGGTGAGTTTTCCTGACAGACCCTATCAATAACCATCCCAATGAAAAACTCTCTTCGAGCGTTTTCGTTTGATCTGCTTTTTGACATTGACAAGTCTTGAAAAATAGCCGGAATACGTGCTGAGCCTGTCGTACTTTCCAACAGGACTCTAGACAGCTCTGAAAACGGGCTGCATTCAACACACGGTTTTTTTTTTTGTCCGTGTCAGGCTAAAGGTGATGGTAACTTGAGACCTCGTAAAAACGTGTTTCTTAAATAAAAAATAGAAAATATTAAATGATTAAGGAACAAATAAAATGATTAAGAACGGTAACTTGAGACCCCGTAAAAACATATTTCTTTAATAAAAAAATAGAAAATATTATTCAAAATATAAACAAATGAAATGATAATACATGTAATAAGAAAGCCCTCTTATGTTTGGGAATATAGACTTACGAGTTAGTTAATTGAGAGCGAAGACTTTGATTGAGATGACAATCCTGATTCCCCATAGAATCTGCTTTTTTCTGATTGATAACTCCCAAAAATCGTTTAAAAATACGCTACGGCTGAAATTAATTGAAAAATAAATCCAGAGAGGCATTAAACCAAAAGTTGAAGTATTGTACCCCACAAAACTCAGCTCCCGGTAATAGAGGAAAGGCTTTAAATGTACAATGCGAACAACGCATTCAACCTACATTGTCCGTACGCAATACCAAGGGACGGTCAGTAAAGGAGCTCAAGGGGCTTTTCTTAAATAATTCAAGACGGTTTTTACGTCCATTGGTCCCCTCCTTCAAAGCGACAACTGGGACGAAACAACTCCACTGCCCTCCTGAATGCTGTAACGACTGCCTTCTCAAACTTGGCTATTCACCGTTCCGGAATATCGGGGCAATCGGACAGTGTGTTCGAGAGGGCGCTGAGGTGTTGATGGCGTGGGAGGCCTCCCTCGGGTACCGGCGCGGTAATAAATTGATAACCGGCCCACAGGCGCGAGCCCCCCCCCCCAGCTGCCGCTGTGTTTTTAGGGGGATTTGCTTCCAGAGGTGTTCCGCGAAACGTTTCTCGAATGTTTCCTGTTCATAATTACTGAGAATTTTAATGAGCAGAATGATCACATTTGTTGATTTGTGCTGCGTCACGCTGAATTTCTGGTGCGACCGAGGGGGAAACAGGTATATGTAAACTGGTCACAATGTATATGAGCAATCGCGGTTTTAAATCGCTTGCCATTTGCAGTTGCTTGGCATTGGTTATACTTGGGATTGCTTGCAATCTATATTTCAATAAATCGCAATAATTCTGCAATCAATGTAAAACCACCGGTTGAGCGGATGCCCCCTCGGGTGGACATTGGCCTTAAAGACAGGAAATTTTTAAGGTGTCGATAGGGGAACTAGAAGAGAGGAGAAGGTATTCTTTTTAACCAATACGTACTCCGATACTAAGAGATGATATAATGGCGTTAAGTTCGAGTTTTTATTAAAGATTTGTTTAGGTTTGCATTTTAGTGAATTTGGTTTAGGCTCGATAATTCTTAGGCTAAATACAACAAGGTTTCATTTAGTAAGGTCGAGTTAAATTAAATTTTGATGTGTTAG
>Ga0058701_10004967_pt1 | contig 10923 bp, 5 predicted proteins | sample AgamicOrMae_FD_97039 | JGI IMG/M metagenome (GOLD analysis project Ga0058701, IMG submission 97039) | Agave microbial communities from Guanajuato, Mexico - Or.Ma.e | ecosystem: Host-associated > Plants > Phyllosphere > Phylloplane/Leaf | place: Guanajuato, Mexico | collected 2012-06-04 | reverse complement strand
TACATCAGAAAACCCCCCTCTTCACCTTAGGTCAAACTTTGACCTTAATTTCCTTTTCGGCCTCTATTTGTGCTGTAATTTGATTGGGCTTAGTTTGAGAGTCGATACTAATTTGTGAGTTAACGTCAACTTGCTAGTTGATGTCGACCTGTTGAGCCAGCTTTGACTTAAGAGTTAGCTCGACTTGGGAGTACAGTTGACGTGAGAGTCGGGGTTTGACTTAAGAGTCGGCTTTGATTTGATAGTCGGCTTTGACTTGACAGTCGATTTTTACTTGGTGGTCAGATTTGACTTGAGTGTCGGTTTTGACTTGGGAGTTGGTTTTGACTTCAAAACTTAGGCCTGAACATGAACATCAAACTAGAACGAGGCCTTAACGTTTAGCATTAAGTTAGAGTTAGGTCTTGACATTTAACGTTAAATTGGAGTTGGGCATTGATGTTAACGTTAAATTGGAGCTGAGCCTAACTTTAACGTTAAACTGGAACTGGGCCTTGACGTTTAACGTTAAGGTGGAGCTAGGCCTTGACCTTAACGTTAAACTGGGACTGAGCCTTGACATTTAACGTTAAATTGGGACTAGGCCTTGAGATTAAATTAGGCCCGATCAACTTGTAGTTCGATTTTTTCAAGGGCCGCTTGAGTCGAGGTTGCGCCTTGACACTGACGTTGAATTGGGCCTGGTTAACTATGGATTGACTTAGCTCAAATAATTAATTTAAATTGATTTATTGGCATGACATTCATTTTTAGTGTCTACAGGCGGGTTGTGGAAATTGATCACTTGTAGCCTAAGTTATAGCTATTTAAAAAATTAAGTTTTATGGCCCATATCACTAGGTATGCCTAAGTTGTTAACCTAAAAGAGAATTGATTGTTGCTACTGAAAGTAATGCTTTTCGACTACAATGGAATTAGTAACTAAAGGAAAGAGAATAGAATGAACACATTCTTTCAGCATCGTTAACAAATTGAATGCAGATATTCACTTCATAATCCAATGCACAAACACAATTAAAATTAAGGTTATAATCAATAAATAACCAAAACTAATTACTAATAGAAATTATAGTTAGAGAAATTAAATATCTCATGGTAGCGAAACGATAGGGGTAGAGAAAGAAGAAAAAGAGGCAAAGTACTGAAGGCCTGAAACGTGCAACCACACAATCATGACCTTTAACTTCCAATGTTGATAGCAAACTCAACAACAACAAGACACAAAACCCAAAGCACAAGGGCAAGATCATTATGGGTGAGAAGTGAAGGATAATGATGAGGGACTTTAGGAGCCTGATTGATGGTTACAAATGAGAAATGAAGAAGAGAGTTAACCACAGGAGAGAAAAAATTAAAGTTTTGTCAACTATCACCGGGATGGCAACCACAGAATTAGGTTGCAAGTAGAGTTTTAGTTTAGTTGACTGAGTCTTCTTGTTACTTTTTACTTTTGATTTTGTATTAGAGGTTACTCAATTTGTATTCTTTCTGAAGTAGGAAGTTTAAATAATATGTGGTCATATGTTTCTATTATGGGTTTACATTCTTATTTTCTTTTTTTTAATTTTTTCTTTTATAATTTTTTAGTCAATTTTTCCTAAAATTAGAAATAATTTAAAACTATAAATAATAAAAGTAGAGACTCAAAAATGAAGTTGTACAGATCTCGTGTTGTTTCGAGCTTCTAATTTTTGTGTTCTGTATTTTTATGCGTATTTTCCGTTTATTTTGCTTTTTACTTGGCATTTTGTACAGGTTTTTAGGGGTATTTTGAGCATTGAAAAATCTTTTTTAAATTTTTGGATATTTTTAGAATTTTCTATTATTCTAGTTTTTAGCGTATTTTTAAATTTTTCTATAATTTTTAATTTATTTAATCATTTGTTTATGAAAAAATTTAGAAAAAATATATGCATATTGATTGAATTTCTATTTTTGTGATCTTGAATTCTTAGTCTTTTTTGTTTTTTAGTCATTTTTCTTTTATACTTTTGTATTTTTCTCTGCCTTTTGGTTTTATGCAAAAAAGTTAAAAAGACCAGATAACAGAAAAAGATTGAAAATACATTTGTTTGTGTAAAGATTACTTGATTGTTTGGGTTAGAAAGCCTAAAAGAAGAAGACTTATCAGGATTGAATCTGAACCTAAATTGAAAACATTGGCACAAAAAAGTCTTTTAAATGATAATTCTTTATCTCTAAGAACTACTTTGCCAACATGCATGTTTGAACTTGCTCGATTTAGACTTCATATGACTTTTGAGCTATGACCTCATTACACTCCAAATGCTCCCTAAGTTTAATGGTGTAAAGAATGCATATCTATTTTGAGTGCATTTTAAACGTATGTTCTATGATGTATTTCTCTAATGTATCTGTCGATATGTTTAGGATGAAATTAATTCCTTTTCCTTTAAATGACTTTGCTAAAAGATGGATGCATGGCTCGACTACTTACTTTATTTCTGCTTAAGAGAACTTTCTCAAGTTCTTGAGAAAATACTTTTCCAATGCCGAAACTGTTAGTTAAGAAATGAAATTCATCAATTTGTTCAATTAGAAAGGGAATTGATATAGAAATACTTAAAAAGGTTTAAAAATTTGTTGGCTTAGCGCCGTTATAATGATCTAGAATAGTCACATCTATGCTAAATTATTTATAGATTTGACTAACAGACAAGAGCCATACTAGAGTCCATGTATCAGGGTGGCTTCATTTCTAAGAGTGCTGTTATGGCTTGAGAGTTTTTAAAGGACTTCGTCGAGAAAGCTATGCATTAGGAAGCTATTAGAGATTATAATTTAAGTTTAAGATTTGATAGCATGGGTGAAATCCATGTTATTTTTGATGTGAACTACATTGAGTCTAAAATTGTATCCTTAGAGAACATATTGAAGGGATTACCTATTTAGCAAACCCAACCTACCCCAGACTTCTTTGTAGTCTTCGTCCCATTGTCAAGCCTTATATCACGCATTCAGTTCTTATCCGTACTATACTCTCCTGTTGTCTATTGGGTGGGAACAATTTAGTATGGCCTATAAAAGACCTATGGTGACCTACTCTTCTCTTACTTTTAACCTAGGGTGCAGAAATAACCCTAGCTTTTTAAGGAGTAGTGAACTAACTATTATGGTACCTAACTCCCAGCCTGAAGTGTTTCTTGGTAGCAACTTCAAGTGCAACTCCCAGCCTCTTGGATCTTATTATAGATAACCTTATTAGGGTGTGCCTAGTGCTTTAGACGAGTACCTCTTGTTACATAGGACTAACCCCCTGCTAATTACATTGATATTGAAAAACTTAAGAGGAGAATAACAGTAATATGGAGAGAGTAACATGTGTTAACAATGAAAAGATGATGAAATTGATGCATGACTAGTTCTCCCATTTAACGTCATCCACTAGGAATTTAGGTACTTTTTTCAATCAGCTAGAGATGAACCCTAAGGGTCTTCACCCTTTTTTTTTGGTGGGTTTGCTTTTTGATCTAACACTAGTGAGAATGTGAGGAAAGTAAACGCAATTACATCCCTTCAATCAAGAAACAGGATTGATAGTAAAGTGGCAATTCGAAGAAATTTATAGATACCCTTATACTTTCTTCAAAAATCAATCTTCCTCCCCTATTCTCTTTTGGTGATTATTTCATCCAGTACTTTAGGGATGCTATTAAAGGTATCCCTTGTGATTTCCCTTCCTACCCACCTTTTAACCAAGAGGAGCATAGGGAGGACTTTACTGACACATTGGATCCCTCATCACATAAGCTTCATCATTTCCTATTAGCATTGACTAGGTTCGTACCCTGCATTTCCTATAAAAAAGAAGGACTAGGCCCATGCTGATAAGATAAGAGGGGCTTTCTCTTAAGTTAAAATTAATATTTATTACTTAATATTATTTAGTAGCTGCCTCCTTATGTCGAGTTAAGAGAGCCGCTAGCATTCTGAAGAAGGTTTTCTTAGCATATAATGCTAGCTCTATTATTTTTCATCAAATTGTTGTAAAGTACAAGGACCTTGACTTCTTTATTATTTCTATAGTCATAGTGTGCTAACTCTTCTATAGAGAATTGATTGATTTAGGGGCCAATGTCAATTTGTTACTCTTCATTAAGTATTAGTGATTAGGATTGGGTGAGCTAAAACCCAAATGGTCATCTTCATAGATAAGGGGGTGAATTTATTTACCTAATAGATTTTGTTGTGCTTGAAACTGAAAAATCAACTAATGTTGCTAATTAGATTCGTGTCATTCTAGGGTATCCTTTGTTAGCTAGTTCAAATGTTCTCATTAAGTGTAGAAATGGAATGATGAGATTATCTTTTAGCAATATGACTTAAGAGTTAAACATTTTTCAATTTGCAATGATAACTTTCTAGATTTGATGATATACGAACTTCTACAGTTAACTGGACTAAAGATTCAATTTATGATGAGCACGATGATATGCTTATTGCCAAATATGAGTCTTTTCTAATTTATGGTGAGCTTGAATACAATATTTTTAAGTTTGATGGCTTTTGTTCTATTTCTAAATCTTTGTTTGCTTATACTAGGAAGTGTGATTCCCCTACTACATCTATTGATTTGAAACCTAGTGTTGATTCTCTAAAGTATTTATCTTTGGGACTTGGTGAATATTTACTTGAGATTATTTCTTTCAGCTTAAACTGGGACCAAGAGGAAAAATTAGAAATCTTGCTTAGAGAGAACAAGCAAGCCATAGGTTGGACTTTAAGGTAATTAAGGGCATTAGGCCCTCGATTGTACAATATCGAATCCATCTAGAGAATAATGCAAAGTTTTACTGTTCAGCATCGAAGCCTTTTAAATCTGACCTTGAAGGAAATAGTTAACAAGGAAGTATTAAAGTGGTTAGACCATGCGATTATCCACCCCATTTCTAATAGTGAGTGGGTTAGTCCTATTCAATTTGTTCCTAATGGCCAGCATCACTAATTCTATCGAAGGTGTTAGATTTTCATTTTCCTACATATAGTTTAACGTTGCATGAAAATTTTCACGCATGACTTCTCTATAGTTGAGTCTTCCTTTGATGATGGGTTGTTCAATCTAAGTAAAGTACTAAAAGGTGTAGGAAGAAAAAAATCTAACTTTAAAATACGAGAAATGTCAATTTACGATGAAAAAATAGACATTCTTAGGCTATCTTATTTCAAAGATGGAATTGAAGTTGATAAAGCTAAAAATAGATTCATTGTTAATATTCTTCTTCCCACTTTTATGAAAGAGGTGAGCTCTTTTCTTCAACATTCTTGCTGTTGTCATTACATTACTAAATACTGTGGCAAATAGCGCAGCATTTGACCAACTTTTTTAGCTAAGGATGTCCCATTTCACTTTTATAAGGAATGTCATGTGACATTTACTAAGTCTAAAGAAGCCTTTAACTCTGCTCCCATTCTTTATCCTCCTATCCAAGAAGAATCCTTTCAATTAATGGATGATGCAAATGATTATACTTATCCTAATGTAACATGTCGTTAAGAAATCCTATGTCATCTATTGTGCTAATCATATGCTAAATGATGCACAGTTGAATGATATCATGACTAAAAAGAACTTTTGTCTTTAATATTTGGTTTTGAGAAGTTTAGACTCTATCTAATCAGGTCCCCTGTCGTTGTCTATATTAGTCGTTCCACCCTTAGGTGCCTTTTCCTAAGAATGACACTGAACCTAGACTTATGGGATGGATTTTTCTTTTGCAAAGAATTTTATTCTAAGACTATAGATGAGAAAGAATCTATTAATTAACCACATATCAAGGATTATTTATGATAAGAGAGTTCGAATCACATATTTTCAAACGATTTCTTGATGAGCAATTGCTTGTAGTGTACCCTTGCCCTTCCTATGTTGTTATTATTAACTGGTTGGTATTTGTAGTGTTTCTAAGGATTGGATTAACAATGACAAAGACCAATTCCTTAGTTTGTGACGTTCTTTGCTTAGCATGACCTTCGCTACTTTAACTATTGTATAGACCAAGTCTTTACAAGGAGTATTCTAGGCCTATTATGTTAGGAGTGTCCTTTCTTTCTGTCATAACCAAGTATCTGTGGGCATTTCAATGGGAGATAAACAACCAAACCCATTTTAATGGGAGAAAGACAATACCAAAGTTTTTTGGTGTGATGTCTATTGGCTTATCCTATTTAGGGATGCTTTTGAATTTTATGGAAATTGCCCTGCTAATAGTTGCATAGGATTAGCATGGCAGACATGATGCCACTGACCATTATGGTGGAGATTTTTAACGTATGGGTATGAGACGTTATGAGGCTACTTCTATCTTCCTGGGTGATAGATTTAGAATGCCATGATTTAACGCCTCTGCCCTTTCCTAGGCCACAAACAATAACTATTAATGACTTCAACGATCGTTGACTATCCCCACAAATTACCACAAGCTTTGTTAGCATACTTCATCCTCGCTCACGCACTGCCTGGGGAACTCACCAGGAGGCCACCCATTCTTAAATTGCTCCACAACAAGCACGCTTAACTGGGGAGTACTTAAGTGTGGCTTCCCGAAAAGGAAGGTGCACCTTCAATGATATAAGCAGTCACTTCAATCCTTTAAAACACACTTAAGGTGTTACATTCACCTGCACTTGAAGAGCATAATGTTCTCATCGTGCCTCACTAACTGACCAACTTATAAGTCTTCTTAACCAGCGGTCGATCCCAGTATCTTTGCCCACTTGAAGACTGACCTACGATCATGGGTCAGCTTTGATACTATCTGTAATGCCTCAGCCCCTCTCGGGCCATGAGCAGTTTCTAGGAATGGTTTTAAGAATTCTTGAATGGCTCTACAAATCGCTAGAAATTTTCTTATGTGTTTCATCCTCGCTCATACATTGCCTAGGGCACTTTCCAAGAGGTCACCCCACCCAATATTTCTCCAGAGCAAGCATGCTTAACAATGGAGTTATTAAGAGTGGGATCTCAAAAAAAAGAAGATGCACCTTTGATTATATAAGTAGTCATTCCGATCCTTTTAAGCCACAAGCGGAGTGTTACACCTGAGCTATCACTAGTGATTAGGATACCCACTTTACGAATAGGTCTTTTCATACTTTATTGATGAGGTACTCTATAGTCCATAAGCATGTCACTCCATATCATCCCCAGATTAGTAGCCAAGAGGGAGTGCCTAATAGGAAGATTAAGCAGATCCTTAAAACACTATTAGTACTATAATAGACCAATCTTAATCATATTTATTTAATTAATTAAATCATATTTATTTATTTAATTACATCAAGTTATTGAATTTCCCATTCATTTATTTTAATTATCATCCTAAACAGCAGAAAATTTCATTTGGGCCACACTTCGCAATTCAAGTTTCATTTATCGATAACATTTTCAGGTGAACTGATACCACGCCTTAATAAATTATATTTTAGCTATTGAATATTTTTCTTAACTTCGAAAAAAATATAATCCCGAGCTTATAAATTTTCTTGTGTATTTTAGATGTAATTTTGAGCACAAAAACACTTGCATATTAGCCCATCCAAGGAGAGCCACAATTTGGACTTTTTAACCTCGATTTAACTTGCATTTAAGCTGATTTTTGAGCTGAGTTTGAGCTGGTTTTTAGGCAGTAAAAATATGATTATTTGCCTTCATTTTACAAGCATTATGAGCCTTGAAAAGTCAACAGCATTACCCAAAAGACTTCACATTGAATCAGCCAAAATTAGTCACTCATCTCTCTCACACTGCACGCATCAGTAGGCTCGGATATGGCAACACCCTACATCCCTCTTCCCAATCTCTTCCAACTTCCATAATCTCCACCCACTACCACCACTGCTACCACCTGAGCCACCTAGCATTGCCACCAGTTCCACTACTAGTCGTTCCCAGCCCTAAACAACCACCAAATTAGCTCCAAATACCCACATATATGAGGTGATTTCAAACCCCAATTTGTAGTATTTTGCGGTTTATATTTGTTTTATTTATGGGCTTGACTTAGATGATCAAAATGAGGTTTCTTACCAATTTTTAGCAAGTTTAGAAGTGTTTAAAGTTGTGGATGAGGTGACTCTTGGCTTGGATGATCAAGTTTCATGATCTACGTTTATTCATCTTCATGTTCTGATCTTTCCTAGAAAACATGTTTATTAAGTCTTGTGTGACCATTTTAAGTCTAATATTAGTGAATTAGATAAATATTTGGCATGGCCATGAGTTAGGGTTTATGAGGGTTTATGTTCATTAATGGTTAAAGTAGACTAGTGGTTTGATTATGCTTCATTATCTTGTATTAGATGGATTGGATGCACAATTGATGTTACTAGTTTAAGAGAGCATGTGCTGTTGATATGCCTAAATTGACTTAAGCTAGGATTTCTTAATTATGTAAGGTTCAAGTGATTTATTGATTTTACAGTGCATGTTTAGATTAAATTGGATGGATTATGGATGTTGGATGCGTTGGTTGTTTGAACTAGGTAGTTGTTCAAACTTTGCCTAATGGATTGATTTTGTCTAAACCTTAAATGTGGTTCAAATAGGTGACTTAAATGAATTGAGTAATCAAGTGAGTGATGTGGGAACAATTTGACTTGGTTAGGTGAAGAAAGATATAGAAAATATATGTAGCTATTTAGTATGATTTATGGGCATTAAAAGAGTCTTATAGCTTAGTTCATTGTAGAAAACAAGAAAACTTTGATCATTGGGAGCCTAATTAGGAGCGTTGGATTTTTTATTGAATTTATAATGAAATTGTCACGTGTTGTGACCCAATGTCTTTCATTTTATTTAAAGAATCACTTGGGTTAGGAAAACTCAATTAATGGACTTGTGAATGAACTATGGGAAGGTTGAAGAGTACTAACTCAAAAACAATGAATGTTGGATCAAGTTAAAGTTATTAATGCCCTTGTGAACCAAGATACATCCTTCTCTTGGCCTAAAACCTTTGCGGCTTATTTCAGTTATATCAAATGTATGTATCTGGCCAATCCAGTGTAATTTATGTTATCTAGAACCCAATCATACCTATACTAACCCTAAGCCTTTATATTTCATCTGAGAGAAGTCGGAAACCACTCCTTCATTTGTATCGATCAAGGCCATTTTAAATTTTAACTTCAGTTATTCCACTTTGATCTATTTTATTCACTTACTTTACATTGATCTTAATTACTTATAATTGTATAGTTTTGGTGTTACCTTTTAGTAACCTATCTTACATTGACTTACTGAAGTTTTGGGTACCATTTATTCACTAAATTACCATTGAACTTACAATTTATGAGAATGCGTATCTTACACTAACTACAAATACCCACAATTACCTTCTTGACTCAGAAGCAACGCCTAGTCTATCATTCTCCATTGTGCATTAATTTTATCAAGTTAGTTTTTTTCTAAAGACTTCAGGCACGTGCATTGCCTTCAGAAATCAGAGCATTTTTGCCAAAATTATATTGTTTTGGTAAGTAAATGAATGAATCAATTTACTTAGTGTTTTATTATTTAAATTAATGACCCCATTATTCATCATTGTAACAATGTCAGCTTTCCCCCATGCGGGTCAACCAAAGTTTTTTGGTCAGCTTGATAGCTGTGTACCTAATTAGACTGTTTATTGTTACCAAGGGGTTCACTATCAGTGAATAATTAGCAACATGGTTTTACATTTATCTCACTCTCCGTTTTAAAGTTAAATGAATTGCAAAGTAGCTGGCCGACCAGTGTTTCATTGATCATTTTACATTACAGGGATGCTTGTATTAAGCCTTGGCTCACTTTTCCAAATGTTTTCATGTTTTGTTTTTGCCAAATATGTAGTGAATCGCCTTCAGGCTAGTAAAACAATTACAAAGATCAAGTGAGCAAAGGAGTCTGGATGGATCATCTGTGAGAACTTTAATTGAATATTTTGGGATTGGTGTATGAGAACTTGAATTGAGGAGGTTGTAAACCTTAAGGATATTATTCATTTGTGCATTAACGATTATTGATGTATGACTTTGAGAATGTTTCAGTATGATGTTAGTAACCGTTGTTTTGCAATGTTTTATGTTAGTTTAAATGGTATACTTAGATCCTTATCTTTCGATATGGCGGTAGCGCCCCGATACCTTAAGTTTATTAGATCTAGTTAGGGTATTGAGTAGTAATTTATGAACAGTATTTATAAATAGTGTAATAAGTGCTTTAGTGCCGGTACAAGTATGAACTAAAAGGATTGGGTCAACGAGCTTGTATAGGATGTCCCTCAACACCCCCTTAGGCATGTCATGTTATAGTAGTCTCTATGATAAGCATTGTCATCTCCCTAGAGATTGACCATAGGGCTCAGTCGGGCATCAAGATGCTTATTCTTGATTTGGCTAATGTCAATGAGAAAAAAAGACTACAATTAAGTGAGTTAAGGACATTAGAGTGGAGGTATGTTAGAATGCTTGATCTTATAGGAAGAGGCCAAGTTGTTTCATGATGAATACATTCTTAGAGAGGAGTTTGCCCTGGGTATGAAAATACTGTTATTTGACTTTAACCTCTAGTTTTTGTAGGGAAATTGAGGTCTAGTTGTACAAGTTTGTATGTTGTTTTCTCATGTTTTTCCCTATGATGAAGTAGAAAAATAGGATCCTAAAGATGAATGACCATTTATTGAAGCAGTCTTTTGAGCAATCAAGCATAGAGAATGTGGAATGTCTGATACATTGTGAGCTAGTTTATATGAAGTGACATGTTACTGAGTTAATTTGGGTGTACCCACCACCTAACCTTGTCTAAATAGAAACCTTTTTTTCCTTCTTTCTTTTTCCTTTTATTTTCTTTTGCTTTCTTAACCTATTTTTGAATTTTAGAGTCTCGTAATTTTCTTTATTTTTTTACTCTTCTTTTCGTTTTTG
>Ga0058701_10004966_pt1 | contig 10923 bp, 7 predicted proteins | sample AgamicOrMae_FD_97039 | JGI IMG/M metagenome (GOLD analysis project Ga0058701, IMG submission 97039) | Agave microbial communities from Guanajuato, Mexico - Or.Ma.e | ecosystem: Host-associated > Plants > Phyllosphere > Phylloplane/Leaf | place: Guanajuato, Mexico | collected 2012-06-04 | reverse complement strand
TTCGTCGCTACGATCCAAACTAAACAGACGAAAGCGGTTAGGCAAGACACAAGTATCTACTAAAATAAAAACAAGAGAGATAATTCATGCTCGATGCAACTAGTTCTTGCAACTACGGCTTGGCTTGGAGAGCCTCGTAAGGAGAGACGCGACGACTCGTTTCCCGCGCTGATCCGTGGGATGCATGATAGGAGCAACGCTGATTGGTGGGATGAAAGGGTGACAGTTGACGCATCTCTCCTCGCGAGGCTCTGTACTTTGGCTGGGCATGCGGATCGGAACAAGTACCGTTATGCGGATGAACCAGAAGCGGGCCTCGTGTCTAAATGTCCGCGTCGGATTGAAGAGGAATCCGAGCATTAGAGTCATTAGGATGAGAGGGTTCACGAATGGCGGGATGCCCAGCGGGTCGCTGTGAACGAACCCTGCACACCAATTCAACGGACCCACTCATAATTTTCAGTGCGTCGCAAAACACAGAAGTAAACCAATTAACCCATAGGAGCCCAAAGCATTTGGAGTAAAATTTAGTTTAAGAGAAATTGGAAGGATTTTTTTTCCGCTAAAGCAAGCATTTAAGGTTTGGAAAACGCCTAAATTTTTAAATTTCAGGTTTCCGGAGGGGTTATATTTTTTAAATTGTGACAATGCTTAACTGAAAAGATCCTCAAAATAAATTTTTCCGTTTCCGAACGGCATCGCTGGGCGATAGTGGGTTAATATCCGGGGAAAGACTTAAAATATTCGTAAGATTTGGGAACATCGTCACGAGATTACAAGGCTCTTCAATAGAGAGGCAAGTCCCACAACGGGTCCCTAGCTGTCAATACGACCTCAACCCACTACCGCCTAGCGATGCCGTTCGGAAACAGAAAAAAATCTTTTAGAGGACCTTTTCAGTACAGTATTGTCACAATTCAAAAAATATCACCCCCCTGGAAACCAGAAATTTAATTATTTAGGCATTTCCCGAAGCTTGAAATTCCGTATTTTAATGGTAGAAATCCTTTCAACTTTTCTTAAGCTAAATTTCACTCCGAATACTTTGGGCTGTTATGGGTTACGACTTTCCTGATCACCCTCGAATGCGATTTAAAAATAATAAAAAGCAAGGTATTTTTTTTCCAAAAAAAGAAAAAAAATAAGAAAAAAATAAAATTCTTGCCTAATGCAAAATTCAAGTAGGACTTGTACATGAATTAACCGGTTTCTGGCCATGGAAGATTTCATCGATTTAGTGTTAAAAAGAATAAACGCTAATTTCGAGCTTAAAGTTTATCAAAAATGTGTTTTGGAACTGATGAAATTCTTGTTTTCCGAAAAAACGAACGAGGCATTTCAACTTAAGATACACAATTCGCGTCAATATTTTTGACGTAGAGTAATAATTTGAAAAGGGTCGGAAACAACCTATTGGGATAAAATGGGTTAAGGGGCGATTTTCTTTTTTAGGTTAATAGTTTTACGAAGTCGAGGAAAGCTAGCTTTAGAGAGGCAGGTTGATGGAATCCACGCATAGCACTGCGAATTTCAAGGATTGAACTTTATCCCTCTTGTGCTCTCCCTAGTTTTATGTTTTATTATGAGGATGAACGACATAGAACCGCGACGGTTAGGTTAACTATAGGTTAGGTTAATGTAGGTTACGTGCCTAGTACCTCGTCCGCCATCTCTCGGCTTGGCGCCGGAAGGTGGACAACAGGAGATGAAAAACTTCACATAAACAATTCGGAATGATCGAAAGATTCTTACCTAGGGCACTCAATGCCCAAACAACACCGAAAATAGCCGCTAATTCCATGATGTGCTGTTCAGACAAATGGTTCCGGGGATCCATTTCGAATATGAGGACATGGTTAACGCCCGATGACCTCCATCCATAGACATTGATTCCTAACAGGAAGAGGAACTGGATGACTAGCAGCGGTCCTCGATAAAGCCTGAAGGCTACTAGCCACTCCTCTGTTCCAACTTTGCTATTGAAAGAAGCTGAAAGAGAAACAGTTCTGAATCAGTGCGATCATCGCCTGGAGAACGTTGCTGGCTCTTCGCTCAGAGCCCCTGCATACTCGAGGATAGGCAATGAGGACACACTCATGTACGCCACGTTGCCTATCCTCGCATTGTCAGGGGCTCCAGGATCAGGTCAGAGCGGGTGGGAGTATGTCATCCGAGACGGAGAAAAGAGGGCTCTGCCTCAAGTTCTCAGATTAAGTTGGTTAGGTTAGAGACGTAGTTAATTTATGTCCGAAATGAGGTTAGGATCGGTAAAAAAAGTCAAGCTAGATTACAAGAAGCAAGGTCAGAGGAGATTAGGTTGACCCACTACCGCCCAGCGATGCCGTTCGGAAACAGAAAAAAATTTTAGAGGATATTTTCAGATTAGAATTGAAACAATTAAAAAAATGTCACCCTTCTGGAAACCTGAAAATTAATAATTTAGGCAATTTTCAAAGCTTAAAATTTCGTATATTAATGGAAAAAATCCTTCAAATTTCTCCTAAGCTAAATTTTCTCTCTAAATACTTCAGGCTGTTATGGGTTAAAAAAGAAGTGAAGTTAAGGGAGTGAGATAAGAAGTGAGGTTAGGTGATGTTTTAATCGAGGATTTTTCATTTCAGCTTGTTCGTAGATGATATTTACCACAGAGAATCACGACGACGAAAAGGACAACGAACGATCCTGAAAACAATCCCAGCTTGAAAGTAGTCCAAGGACTTTGATGTTCTCCTAGAGGCGGCACTCTTAACCGCTTCATGGCACGTTGTCGATCGCCGCCTTCCAGATTTTGAGTTACTGTAGCTTCCGTTTCTTGAATAAGTCGACCGATATCCTTGTTCGTATAAAAGTGGGACGACTCCACGACGTCGCGTCGCCAACGAGCACCGACATCTACGTTCAAAAGCTGCGAAAAAAAGTCCTTTTCATTACAGAAATGCCCCAGCTTAAAACACTAAGGTTTAGATACCTAATTTCGCAAAATGCCCAGAATAAGTTAGTCTAGGCTCGCGAAAGTCCTCGCTCAAGGTTCACCAACGTTTGCGAAATACCTAACGATAATAAACTTCGATTCCTGAGAGTCTAGTGTAAGTTGACCCAGGGTTACAAGAAAATTTCCCATACACAAAACAAAATTTTCCGCGTTAGAAGACAGGGTGGCTTGCGATTTTTCGAGGAGCAATTCGAGGCTTTATCAAGGATTTTCAACGGTATTTTCCCCAAGTATTTCCTTTTTTTTCGGAAACCAATATTGACCGATTTTTGAGCTGGAGCGCGGTATGATTTTGAGAAAATAAATGAAAAAAAAAGATCAGTCGATTTTTCAACGGTATTTAAACTAATTTCCGGCTTTTCCAAGGGTGGTTTTCATTTAAGGTCTTTTTTCCAGGTTTCCAGGGACTCAAGGGCTGCCACACACCGTGGAAGAGATCCCTTGATTTTTTCAGGCGCGCAACAGGCTTGACTCACCTTGTCATGCTTTTTCAGTATTTTTCTGAAACCTGTGAAATTCAGGTTTTGGTAATTCTGCAGTAGAATGAGGCTCAAATAGAACTCACTAAACGCCAGTTTGAGTTCTTGCATTTTGCGTGGTACGTTTCTCTTGAGAAGTCGGTCGGGACGGTAGCGCAGACTACCGAATCTACGATTCCGTCCGTCTGTCTCTTCATCTGCCTCCATCATTTCACTTCGGAGCGAACTGTATCTTCTAGTCGCCTCGGCTAATTTCTCTGATCAAAAAAAAGTTATGAGTAAAATGTAGAAGACGTATTTTCAAAATATGATTAGGGCACAAAATACGACTGGATTATGAAAAAAGCGCTTTTATTTATTCATTCCCAACAGCCCCTTATAAAATACAGTCTTAAAAATTAAGAAATCAATATTAAAATTATCTCAAATCTCGAAAAAAATAAGAAATAAACAAATTATTTTGCGTCGAGAAAATAGAAAACTAGCCATTTTAGATTTACTACTTCCTACTATATTTAGGTCAAAAAGGCGTTGCTCTTCCCTTGATACCTTTGTTAGGTGCTTTTAATTATCATTTAGAAAAATAAAATGTTTCTAAGCGGAAAATTAGTTAAGGTCATAGTCGGGAAATCCCTAATTTTGTCGACAAATAGTCCGCGCTCTTAGTTACTGAAAAAAAATAATTAAAAACCTAGCATGGCTTGTTTTTGCTTTACACCACTCCAAAATTGCATATTTGGCTGTATTATTAAATAACGTGCATTCCTCTGGAGCCCTATATCAAAGGAACAAGTCTGGTAAGGGTATGTTTCAACTGTGTAAAGAGCCCAATATTTCCTATACCATTCTATTTTTCCAAAATTTTCTGAGGACTTTTTTTTTGCTCATAAGAATATACAGGATAAAAATGATTACTCTGATTTTCCTCCCAAGATTTCAGTTGACAATGGATCACTCTAAAAGCATTTTGTTTCTAGATTCTACTTACCTGAGAAAAAGGTGTTTATTTTTGCCAACTCTTTGTCACAATAATGGAAGAATTTTTCATCAAACTGAGTGAAGTAGCCTCGAAGAACCTCTGGTTCAACTAACTCTGCTGACGGAGCCTGCTCGACTGCTAAGTAAAGCATTGCCTTCATTTCCTGAAGATCAAAACATTTTGATTCAAATTATGACCACAGCTGAGTAGGGATAGCAACATATCAAAGCTGGGCATGCATAGCTTGTCAAGCACTTGCTACTGTAGAAAAAAAACAAAATAAAAAAAATGTCTTGCCTCATAGTTAATGTATTGTTTCCTCCATTCTGGTGTGATATGAGCAGCTAAGTGCTCTGCAAACTTCATCTTGGCTACTAAAGACTCCGGGTATCAACTCCGCGTACTGCACCCTGACATGTTAACACACCCAAACATAATTTAGACATTTCATAATAACATTCATACAATATCTGTGGTTTTGGTAAAAGTTGCCTTACAGAATAAATGAAAGGATCTTGATTCTTGGATCAAAAGATATCCACAAGAATTCAAAACTTTTATTCTTCCTTTACTCAATAAAGTTTGGGACGGTATTGTTTACATAGCAATACTTGTTGACATCTTGAAAGAGTTAATACTGTTGTTCACTGCGGCAATACTGATGGACGGGAGGAATGAAATCCTTAAATCAACAATACACCCTGATAAGATAAAACAAGGAATTAGATGAGATGGGGCGAGAAAACATTGGTCTCAATATTGACGTTAAATCGCTGGCAATGCAAACATTTAGTGACAGCCTGTATGTCAAACCACAGGAAAACTGTCACTTACCCTAGAGGATTTTCGTACAGAGACAACGGAAATGGTACTTACGTGAGAAGATCCTATTAGTAATCTAGATTAGAAAATCCACAAAACTTTTTGTCTTTCAAGGTTCAACTTTCCTTCTACGACAGGCAAGCAGACGAAAAAGTAACAAGATTTATGTACACCATGTGGTGCGCATAGCGCTAGCGCACAGCCCGTGCACCGAGTGGTGCACATAATGAAAGCGCGCGAGTGGTGTACATAACGCCGTTGAAATAAACTCTCATACAAAAACAAAGTTCTTGTGATTCTTGTGTTGCATGTGTTGTGACGTGAACCTGCTAGACGACGTTTTGTAAAGAAAGACTGATTCCCTCATTGTCAACATGGATCAGAATCTTCTCAGTCAACTTGAATCAGCAGCACAAATCTTGCTGGTAAAGTACCGCGGCGTTGTAGTGCCGTGCGACACCTAACCTCTTTATTAAGTAAAATTTATCAATACTTGACATGTGTGTTATCTTTATTGTTAGTGCTGCATTGTTGTATAAATGAAAGGTGTTCTAAAGTCCCCATTTATGATTGAGTTTCATGAAACATTCTTGTCTAAAGATGACATGAGCATTTTGCTGTTCCAAGGGTTTGCTTCATCTTCCATGGCCTCTACTCTCATTACCTGTACAGGACACTAGCCACAAATGCTTCACTCACTATACTATGAATAATACTGGGTCCATGGAATAAAGACTTACATCATTTTTTACTTACAACCCAGTTTTACTCTTACAGACTGTTTTTCAAAGTATGTTTCATGTAAACCTGTTTGTTTTTAATCATTTTGCCTTTTTTTTCCTGATTGGCTTGAAAACATTTCAAGTGGACTGGTATGATATCAGGTTCCTGTGAATGATTGAACAGTTGATTCCAATTTGAAGATCGCAGGAAACATTCCTTGTGAAATTTATTTTTGATTACTTTTTCCCTCCAGGCTCCTCCCACTGCAGTGACAAGAGAAGAGCGGGAAAGAGCAGAGAGCTTCTTTTTGAAGTTCAGGGGATCTGCTTGCCCATTTCAGCTATGCGTAAACATACTTCGTGAGTATTAAACAGAAAGCATTTGCTAAAGGAAAAAAAAGTAATATTACAAGATACTTCTTGTAAAGCAGCAGTTTGACTGCTTTCAGAAATAGCAAATTCTTCCTTTCCAGAAACAAGCAAAGAAGAATATGTGCTATTCGAGGCCGCCGGTCTTATAGAACAAGCCTTTTTACGCGAATACACATCAACGCCTGTTCAAGATATCAATGCCGTTCGCGAATTTCTCATCCAACATATTACCACAAATTTATCGTTGACGTCGGTTCTCCGGAAGAAACTGTCGAAGGTAAAGTATTTATATGAAAATCTTTCACGTTTAGTTAACTGTATTGGACTTGTAACAGTCCACTGAAATGGCTGCAGCAGAGAGAAATTAAAATGTAGGCATTACAGTTTTACCAGGATCGGGAAGATCTTAAGGGTGCAACACACAAATCGGTCTTTAGCGTCGATAAACCTGATTGAAGCTGGGATCAAATATTCAAAGTCATGCTACTCTTATACATGGAAGAGTCCTCAATAAGTGTGATCCGGCTTCTGTCTCTATAAAACTCATATCACGTCCGGACATCGCGGAAACCCAGACTCCCGTCGTCTCTGCCTGACTTCTCTCTTATATTCGATCTCGACAACTTTTTAGGGCATTTCACAAAGTTTCACCAATCTGGGTAAAAAGTAAAATAAATATATAAAGAAAATGGCGTGGAGTTTTAACAGACTCTTGTCATATTTCGAGGAGTTTTCAACCTACAGTATCGATGGAAAGCGCTCTTTGAGCCCTATCCATAGATATTGATAGGCTTATATTGTATGTAAAGCAAAATATGTGACTCACGACTGGATGTTGTAAATTACATGGCACTCATTTTACATTCTTATCCAAGTATACCAACTTAATCGCAGATGTCATTTTCTTTCTCGTGGATTTCACCTCGGTTTAATCCTTAATTACATCATGAGATTGATGACAGACAACCGCGTATGCTAAATTAAGAAGACGTGTTTCTTGTGCCTCGCTCCGTTACCGCTCCGCACTGCCGTCGCCAAGCCGTATACCGCTTTCTTGCCACAGTAACTGCCAATGAGAAGTTAGCGGCATCAGGCTTTACGACCTTTCGGTGAGGTTAACGACGATACCTGTTTATTTTTTGCAGGCGTTGGCAACCATTCTTTTTATACAACGTGTTCGTCCACAAGATGATGGGGAATTTCCAGCGCGGATCAACTTACTTGACCGCCTTTGTCACCTGATTTCCAGTCAGAACTTATCTGAGGTATGTCCTTCTCTCCGATCATTTTTCTTTTAGAAGTTCTAAAAACGCAATTATTCCCGGTCAGCCCGGAAGATGAGCAACCCCACTCGCTTTAAACCACGAAGCCCTACCCTCTAAGAATCTTAACCCACTCCCGCCCAGCGATGCCGTTCGGAAACAGAAAAAAATATTTTAGAGGATCATTTCAGTTCAGCATTGTCACAATTTAAAAAATATCACCCCTCTGGGAACCTATAATTTAATAATTTAGGCAATTTTCAAAGCTTAAAATTGCATATTTTAGTGGAAAAAATCCTTCTAATTTTCCTTAAGCTTAAGTTCACCCCAAATACTTTGGGCTGTAATGGTCTAAACCTGCGCCCGTGTTTTAACCTGTTGCCTGTTTTTTAATTTTTCGATTTATCATCCCTTAACTCTCTACTCTACTCGAACGTCGTTCATCACATTTTAATGCCTTTTCTATTTTTTTAAAAATTATTTATTTCATTTTTTATATTTTTTTTGCTGTTTTTAGGATTTTAGGCATACTGTATTTTTCTGCGAAGTTAAATTTTCTTTAACCTTGGTGCAGCTCTATATTTTTCCTAGCTTTAGTGTATCTCGAACTCTGCCATTGGAAACGATTCCTCTGTTGTTAGGGCATAGAAAACCCAGCCTACCAGTTTCCGTCGAAGAGGCGAAAAAATGTTCAATGCGCGACCTGAGTTCCTAATGAGGGTTTAAATATTTACAGCACTTATAAAATGCAATACGGACGAAATTCAGTCAAATGATTTTCTTTGCAGAAACTCGCCGGCTGTGAGATATTTTCGATCCTAGTACAAGACAGAGCTTTTGCTCTATTCAAACCAAATTGCCGTGGATTTGGCGTCAAAACGTCCGCAGACGAGGTAAATAAATCTTTTTTGCATTTTTTTTAGTGTAAGTAGTCTGAGCCTTATTTCAATCAGTTAGTCAGCCATACGGCCAGTTTGATAGATTAATTTTTCATCTGTTATCCTTCACCGTGGTTCACCGTTTTATTACACGACAGGGTGTCTAGCAACCGCTAAAACCGGGATATTGAATGACCCACCCCAAAAAAACGGAAAACGTCCGGAATTTCGCAATAAAAATCCGAAAATTTCCATTCAATTATATTATTTTTAAAAAATAAAAATTGTGAAGTCCGCTTTTGCCTTTTTTTTTCATGGAAAAAACAAAACCCTTTTTTTTAAAAAAAAAATTCAACAACTTACAATATATATCTCCTAAACTGTATTTCTTGGGGGGGGTCCAAGTATAAAAGAAGCTTAATTTAAGTTTGAATTTGCTGGTAAAACGGGAATTTTTGGAAAAAGAGATCCGGCAATTAGCCGGAAATTTGGAAATGGGAATGAGCTAGACATCCTGCAAAAGCATTATCGACCTGCCACTGCGTAGATTATGCCTGTTTAGGTTTCGTCGTGCATCTCCGCACTGCCACTTCTTAGGGCGGCGTGAAGATTGCTGATAGCTAAAAGAAGCGCGAAGCGATGGTTAATGCTCGTGAAGGTGAACCTTACCCCTTACGTTGGGTGTATGTTGTTCATCCTCATAGTGAAATGAAAGACTCAAGTAGTGCACTAGAGAGACTCTAGTTACACGGAGAGTATGGCCAACTGTACCACGTGATCATACGAACCCTTGGATCCCAACCAATCAGTGAAGGTAAAAGCTGAATCCCAACCAATGAGATTTGTAGAATTCAAATGGACCATATAGGAGTTTCCCCGTGTAACTGCAGTCTCTCCAGTGCTTTATAGGTAGGAAATGCAACTTTTTAAACGTACAGTGCGTGGAAAAAGTGGGGGGCATACGATAGCGCCAAAAACCACAAGCGCCAACGCCGCAAGCGCCAGTCCGTAACCGCCAAACGAGAGAAGTCGCAAACGCCAATGTTCGTGTAGGTTAGGTAAGGTCAAGTTAGGTTAGGCTAAGTTAGGTTAGGTTAGATAAGGTTAGTATTGCGGTTAAGACCTTTGGCGTTTGCGACTTTTCTCGTTTGGCGGTTACGGGTCGGCGCTTGTGGTTTTTGACGCTTATGACAGCTACCCCTCGCTAACTATTCTGTTGTGTTTCAGCAATGGATAGCAAGCGTGGAGAGAGCGCTTGAGCTCCTAATACCTTCCTTGGGGGAGGTTCTCCATGAAGACAATCCAAGCCAGCAGTTTACGGAGAAGCTTCTTTCGTTGATTGTCGACGTGTTAGTTGACGACCAAGAAAGGTTTCAGAGCGCTGCATCCGCGAAGAAAACTGCTGATGAATGCGTGTGGAACTTGGCGAAACGAATCCGGAGCAGCGACTGTAGCGACCGCGACGCTTTCCCGGGAGCGTCGCCTCACTGGGAACAGTTCTTAACTAATTTAAACCTCCTGAATTTCTTCTGTCAGGTACTAAGCAAAGAGTCCTACTTGTCCGATGAAGTCTCGACCTTCCCGAATGTCACTTAAAGTTACTGGAACGCCGCAAGCGCCAATCCGTAACCGCCAAACGAGAAAAGTCGCAACCGCCAAAGGTCTTAACCGCAATACTAACCTTACCTAACCTAACTTTACCTAACCTAACTTAGCCTAACCTAAATTAACCTAACTTGACCGAACCTAACCTATACGAACTTTGGCGTTAGCGACTGTTCTCGTTTGGCGGTTACGGACTGGCGCTTGCGGCGTTGGCGCTTATGGTTTTTGGCGCTATCGAATGCCCCCCTTCTCTAACTAACCCTGTTTCTGTTACAGGTTTACGTTAAAGTACACACCGATCCAAAATGTTCGCAGCAGGTTTTGACAATCTTAGTGATGCTGGTACGCAGTCACACCCGCGAGTCTGAATGGGCTGATGAAGAGTTAAAAGGAGAGAGGCAGAATTTTCAAAACATCGTGTTGGCTTTGAATACAATTCTTAGCAGGTACGCCTAGCAGCCGCACTCTTGATTAGAGAGGTTTGGTTTTCCAGCTCTTGTGCTCCACCTTTCGTCGCCAGGCCTATCGGGTAGCTGTCATGAGCGCCAAAAACCAAACGCGCCAACGCCGCAAGCGCCAATCCGTAACCGCCAAACGGGAAAAGTCGCAAACGCCAAAGGTCTTAACCGCAATACTAACCTAACCAACCTAAATTAACCTAACTTAAAATAACCTAACTTAACCTAACCTGGCTTGACCTAACCTAACGTATACGAACTTTGGCGTTTGCGACTTTTCTCGTTTGGCGGTTACGGACTGGCGCTTGCGGCGTTGGCGCTTGTTGTTTTTGGCGCTATCGAATGCCCCCCAAC
>Ga0058701_10004965_pt1 | contig 10924 bp, 9 predicted proteins | sample AgamicOrMae_FD_97039 | JGI IMG/M metagenome (GOLD analysis project Ga0058701, IMG submission 97039) | Agave microbial communities from Guanajuato, Mexico - Or.Ma.e | ecosystem: Host-associated > Plants > Phyllosphere > Phylloplane/Leaf | place: Guanajuato, Mexico | collected 2012-06-04 | reverse complement strand
GAGCCCTACAGCGAAATTTCCGCGTCGAGGAAAAAACGCGGTCGGTAATTTAAGAACCATCTTAATTTAAGTACACCGGGAAAGTACGTCACTGAGTAAAGTACGTACTTGTTTTTACTGTGTGGATAAACATGAGATACTGACACTCGTCAGTCTCAGTTTTTATGATATCTACAATTTCAGCGAGCTGAGAAACAAGTGGAGAAGGCTATTTTCATAGAATACGAGGTTTGCGGTGTCTGTCGATTCTCTCGGAGCCTACTTTGAATACTCGAGTATATTTACCATACCTAAAATAATATCCAAATAACTTTTTCCAACCAGATAGTATGAGCGAAAAATATCTTGTTTTTCGACATACTACCGTCTATCCCTAGAGCCATTCAGATTACCCCCTCCCAATAGCCTTCAGAAAGCTTGTCATGGGCTGCTTGTTCGCGAAAGTAATCCATTATTATAATCGAAGCGCAATGTAGCCTAATGTATTCAGTGGGACAGAAAAATAGTGAACGCCCGTATGAGTCACCCTCACAAAGGGGGATGTTTTTGCTCTCAGTTGGAGCTCAAAAGCTCTCGAAAGGTCAATGGCCACCTGAAAACACTGCATTGTATGTACAGTGCTCAAAATATATTAGTAACCTGCTAAAAAAAAGGTCCAGAGTTGGAGAAACATAACTCCCCTAAGAATAGTTTCAGCCATGAGGGAACGCATCAGAGTAGTCAGAATCACACTGACTGATATTTTTACTGCTTGTAGGATAGCCCACTGAAAGACAATTTTTGGAGCGTGTTTCCTTTCGTCGGAAAAAAAGTTACATACCATTAGGTATGAGAGAAGCGCAAAACTCTCGTGAAGATATCCGTCCAAACTTTCATCTCTCCAAGGTATTACTCCTCGGTTTTTCTTTTGACTAACTGATTTTTATTTCTTTTCGTAAAAACGACCGACCTGAATCATAACGGAATCGTTCTGATTCCGACCCGAGAAGAACTTGCGCTCCAGTATAGAAAGGCTTTTCCCAGAAACTAAGGCGGCTGCTACTCCATTGACGGTTATCTTCATTCCCAAAAGCTGAAATGCACTCGAAGGTAGAAAAGCAGATACCTCTGAGGATTCACATCTAAATTTAGAGTTTATGGCCGCGATGGGTGGCTTCCTCGATATATATTCAGGCAGTGTCGATTTTACTAAGACACTTCCAATACAAAACGTGACCTGGGCAGCGCAGGTTTCAAAGTGGATTCTCAAAGTATTTCAGTTATATTGCTATGCGGTCAAAGCCCAAAATCGCACTGCGGAGTTACCGCAAACTAGCTCATAAAATGAGTACAGGGTAGTCCACACTGGTTAAAAAGGGTAGGGTATGTACTGAAGAAATCAATACATGCCAAGGTTTTCGCAGTTCAGCAACCTCGGAAATGATGGCACAGGGTATTGCATACGGAATTGCTGCTGTAGACATACTGCTCGGGTAAACAGTACAGATTGGTTTGAAATGAGGCTGGCTCAAATGATCGGCAAAGAGCACGTTACGCAACGATTTGTTATAGTGGTATCGGATGTGTCAACTATTGATATATTAGGTTTTTACGTTTCTTCAGATCATCGAAATCTTTTGTCCCAGTTCGTATTTTCTGGTAAAGTAAAACCTGTTCAAAGTAGAATCGATGTGTTAACTGAGTTTTTCTAGTGCTGAGTCTATGTGATTTACACGCAAAAACCTGATGACAAACCTTAGCTCTTTTCGCTTCATGCATTTCTCTTTTCACATTAATTCTACAGAGACGGTTTTGAACATTTCCTAACACACACGGGTACAAAATCCCTATTTATATGGATTGGAAACTTTATCGAAGTTGCTTGTATTTTTCCAAGCGATGCCACGGAGGCTGTGCTTGGGATATGTGCCGTAAACCCGGAGAGTTATAAAGGAGAGCTGATGAGAAGACGTCGGGCCCTACATGGACCAATTTCATTTCTTAAAACAGCGTCACCCACACTATAGATTAATTATTTGACAACAACTACATCATTCCGCCGGGTAACGTTAATTTGAAACTTTTACTCATTCTTGTGTTCTACTCTTCGACACCTAGCCGAGCCACAGATAGTACCGATACACTAATGGTAAGAACTTAAACTAAACTTTATCTGATCTCCCCTTACCTAAACCTACCCTACCATAAGTTAGTTCAGGTGAGGATTAAAATTAAAATTATCTCAAGGTGACTCAACCTACGCTTACCTAACAATAAGTTATTCTAACGATCGTCGAGCCTGATGCTACTTTCTTCTCGGCTGCATTTGCAAATACTACCACCGAGAGGTAAGAAGCATTAGGCCCGACGACTGTGGGAAGGAAAAGTAACAAGGCAAGTGATAAGGAACTTACCGTTTCTAACTAAGTCTATCCAACCTAGCCATTGGGTTTGCATTTTGTGAATTCCCATAATTACACAAAAGTTTGAACAAGAGTGGATCACAGTTGTGAAAAATCTTTCCTCTAAAAGGATATGAAAGCTGAGGAATAATTAACAAAAAGTAAAAACTGCATTGATGTCTAACCCAACGGAATTACCGTTTCCCAAAAATCGGTTGAAAAAAAAAAGAAAGGCCGTTATTCTTAAGTAGTTAGTCTAAAAGCATAAAATACTGCGACGAAAAATTATGATAAGACCATTCCCCTTAGACTGATAATTGAAACACCACTTGGCACCCCACTTTCTGTCCACAGAATAATGATAAAAATAATAATAATAAAAACAATACCTTCATGAGCGCAAATTAAATGAAGAAACAAAAACAAGGCAGGAAAGTTCTTTGGGCAATTCACGCGCAGGCAAAATCGGATCGAGATCTGAAGCACGAAAAAACGTCCCAATAAAGAACAAAAACATCACCCTTTTGCCTGACAGCCACACTTTGCTCCCCCGGAACTAGGCAACCCTAAGAACTTATCTTTGTCATGTCAACTCGAAACATGGATGCCTCAGCTTGTGCAGATAAAAACCGCGCATTGCCGAATGCCCCAACAATCCTCCCCATCACTCTGCCAGTCGAGTCAAAAGAGCAAAAGTGAAAGTTCGGCAGATGAGCCACCTAGGCAAATTTTAAAGAGGAAAAAAAATAAAAAAAATATGAAAAGGATGAGAAATGAAAGAAGCTCCAAGCGTTTTTCTGGTAAGGAGTAAGAGTTGATTCCCGTCAGAAATCGTCTAAGAACTTTCGATTGTTGCATGGCATCTCTGTAATTAATTGAAATGCTGCATTGAAAGTACCTGTAAGATGTGAGAAGCGCGAGGTTTTAAAGGAGAGTTTATTGGTGCTTTATTTATTTATTTATTTTTTTGGTAAAATGTTTTTTAGAATTTATGTGGCGGAACTTTTTTCCACTGCTGGGTCATTCCACGCTAACTCACCAGGCAGTTGCAACAGCCCCCTCCGATTTCACTCGTACGTTGCTTAAATGAGTTAAACGGTCGTTGCAACTGCCTGGTGAGTTGGCGTGGAATGACCCTGCTATGAAAGTAGACCAGTTTTGTGTCGTACGTAGCTTTAGCTTTTTGTTACAAATACAAAACAAATCGATCCTAAAAAAAGGGAATGGAAACTTCTTCGGTTTCAGTTGCTCAAAAAACAGTTCTGACGTCTTTTATAACGTGCACGCAAATACCGCAAACTTCATGCAAACACATGCCCCCACACCTAAACACTTATCACACAACTTTCAGGACTGGCCAATGCCACTTCACTCATGCAACAAGTACAGTACTAACGCTACAACTACAAGCAACAGCGCTGCGGTTGCCGCGATTGTCACAACTCTAACTGCCCAAGTAAGACACGACTTCCCATCGCTTTTCAAGGGAAACGCAACATTTATTGTCGAGGATATGAATTCCACACTGAACTTGTAGGTACACTGACACGGAGAAATTACCAAATCGTGAACGTGCTCGCCTGTCGTGCTTTGTTGATACTTCATTAATTTAAGCAACGTATTCGCTCCCCATTATTTATAGCTTGAACATAAACAAACCCTGGTGACTTGCCAGTTGTTCACCCTGTGAGAAAAAGATGACTCTGCTGAAGTCTCGGGTTATTCTAAACTGTGTGTTTTGGTTTACAGAACTCAATAGATTAAAGCCACTTGACGTACCCCTTATAAACGCCGTCTAAATTAAGCTGCCGGTTTCAGCAAACGAATTATAATTCTGGCGTGTCATTGAAAGAGCGGTGCAGTAGAAGTGCTCTGTTTGCGCTCAAAGCGAAGTCAAAGTGAGTCATATCCTGTGGTCTTATTATGAGATAAAAATAGAATGCTTCTTATTTTGATAATATCCCATCCCATCTCCACCGCCCCAAGATTATTAGCTGCTCTGGTTCACTGACCTACTTTCCTGAATGGTGAGCAGCGTAGGCAAGCATTATAGTCCACATGATCAAGGCCGGATTCCCACAATGCTTCATCACTGAAAACCCTGTCTATGAGAAAACTATGTTCTGCGCAGTGGAACCTGTGCGGGCGTTGCTGAAGGTCAGACAAAGCTCAAGGGTCTTGATTATGATAATAGTGCTGCGCAATATACGTTAAGATACTAACCAGCCTTATCTTGCACTGGGTCATTGAAAGATGAAAGACAAATCATCCTGGATCCAAATTAGTGGAAGGCTTTTCAAGCATACAAAAGAATGGCGTGGAGCCAATCATATTCTCCACGCTTCTGCTCAGCCCTACCGCTCTTCTGGCGTATCGGAAGATCTCCGCAGATCTTCACTTAGATTAGTCTGAGCTTAAGAACATCCCCTCCTTTCCGATATCCATCCAGGAAATCTGGCCAACGAGTAAGAATCGGCTGAACATACGAACGTAAGTGCCCAAGCATCCGCCCTCCCCCGTGCAGCACCGGATCTGCCCTTCTCCGCTGAGCGGAGGATTCCAACGGTGAGGGGACAAGGGTGATAGCAAACCACAACGGCCCGCCTCGACCGCCACTCCCAGCCCGCCCAACCGAACCGCACGAATAGGCAAAGAATCGAATCGCAAGTTCCCAACACCACAACGCTTGGCAACGCCAGGCAACGCGCACTAACGCAACGCCTCGCCACACATATCCAGTCAACACGTGATTCGACTCTCGATAAAGGCCCTTTACGGATGTTGGTAGAACGGTCGCCGTCGGGACCTTCTATATCTGACTATTTGAGGAGAAGGGAACGAGGTCCCTGACGCAGTTTTCCTCTCTCTCTTTTGACAATCTCGGATATATCTCACAGTCAAAGTGGAATGTGTCCCAGGAGATCGGTGGTTCGAATCCTGCTTCTTTTCTTTACGACGAGCGCTATAATTTGCAAGAATACTTCATTCTATAGTTCAGTTTTTGTCTTTTGCACAATGGCAACAGTGCAAAAATGTAGGGTCCTGTACAGAGATGAGCTGCCGTCTGCACACGCAAATCAAAGTCTCTTGAATGTGTCCGTCTACAAATAGCATCGTTACGCCATGAATGAGAACAACGACAGTAGCTACCGTTGAATCTATGGCGTAGATGCCCCTCCTTGGCAGTACGCTTTTCTCTCTAGTGACCTACAATCGAAATCCCGCTTTATCCTGGTTGAAATACCCCCAGGGGAGAATGGTACGCCGGCGGGACTTTTTCCTGGCTCCTAAGGGCAAACACTCCCGATTTTTCCTTTCCATGTACCGGAGTACGTGGTTATATGAGTCCTACTTATGGTTGGTCCGGCAGAAGGGGCACAAGGAATCGTGGTGGTATTCCAAGCAAAGAATTTATAGCCCTGAACAAGAGTCAATCGTCTCAGAACAAAGCATGTCCGAACGACTGTTCATTAGGTGATGTGTTACAATTATAGCGACAAAGACATCGGTCCTCCCTTTTTAGGCCTCTGTAAATCTGGAATAAAATATGCGCCCAAAGTGCTTTCAATCAAAGAGATAGACGATATGAAATAAACTGAAGACCTGCCTCTCAAATCTCAGGGCGACATTTTTCCTTTTATAGCAACAGCGGTTTAGAATAATAAACTTTGAAGGGACTAAAACCTAGGGGCAAAACGTCGGCATGCTGAAAGTACCCTATTTAGAGTGGATGAGCACGTGTTTTCCCTTTTTTTCCTGTTTTCTCTCCGACAGAAATATGCTTGTGGTGTCAGTTGCTAAAAAGGGTGATGGGGATGCACTCACCTGTTGTGCATCGTACTGGCCTGTGACAGGTGCTTACAGTTCACCAACATCAAGGGTGGTTTAGCGTGCATGGCCTAAGTCCGCGTCGACGGCACATCAAAGCTAGAGGCCTTTTTTTCTCAGTTTTTTTTTGCACTCGACTGTAGGCCCAGAAACACAAATACGGGTAAAATGACATGAAAAAGAAACTTATCGAACATGGCCAGAAATCATCCATTTGGTTTCCTGGCCAAGAAATACTTGCCCTCACGTTTATTTCTTTATTTTTTCCCCGCCTTTGTGTTATGTCTGTAGACCAGTTTCCCAAATTTTCGCGATCAAACTCGCCAATCGAATCAATCGCCAGTCAGCGTCAATCAAACTGAATCCCAATTTTTGTTTTTATTCTAAATTTTTAATTAATTTGTTCCATAGAAAAAAAAATATCATGGCCATTGTTCGGTGACTGACCTATTAATATATTAGTCCTTGCTTCGTGGAAAAGACGAGGATTCGATATTGGCGCTTTGGGAGTATCGCCAACAATGAATAATAAAAGACGCGACCAACAATTAGTCGTCGAGGTAACAATGCCCCATCAAGTCAACATACCATTGCAAACTTCCCATGCCAAGGGAGTTATATGGGCTGCTGTCGGTGTCCAAAGTTTTTTCCCCCTTCTTTTCATCTGAACGATTATTTTATGGTGGTCCTTTCTGACCTAAAAACATGCTGTTTTACAAAGTTTTTATCTTTTTAAATTGATGTTAGTTATTAAGGTTATCAATCTAATCTTTATGCGTAAAACTATACACGAAAATGTCCAGAATTCTTCGTAGCCGTAAGGGATATACGAACAGTGGAGTCATTAAAAGGTTTGCATAGAGCACAAGCTTCGTGAACGCGACTGTCTGGCATATGCCTGACTTGGTCCGGAACCAAAAATTTATTGGCTCGCCCCTGTTATAGAGGTTGCATTTGTTACAACTCTGGCACTCGCAATAATTTGGATGCCCGGCATTGTCATTGTGAAAAACGTGCTCACTCCATGTGATCACGTTTTGCCATTTTAAAATTTGTGTCGGCCATAATTTCATGGAGCATTTTCACATATATTAAACTGCAATTTAGAGCAAATCATTGTAGGGAAACGCGATATCGTAAGACAAGTAATTTCAAGGGATATTGAAGACTGCAAGCCATCAGAAGTACTGTACCAGTACATGTCGGCTTTCTATACAGAACTTTGTGAACCTTTATTTCTCTTTTTCTTATATCTCGATGCTAGTCCAGACCGTGCATAAACATACCGTATTGCACATTTATTTGACGCTTTAATCTTTTTTTTTTTTTTGCTTTTTTTCTGGAAACTAACAACGATAGAGTGGCCGAGAAAGCTTTTCGATTGCCGATACAAATGCGCGATCTCACACTATCCATTAGAAAAGCTTACACAGATGGCGACGCACACTTGTCAGTTCTTCCTCAATACAGTTGGGAACTTGTAACGGAAAATATCTACAGCAAAGTCCCATTTTAAATCCAATAATGCACGAAGAGCGAGGAAAGAAAGCTATAAAATCGTCACTGCCTACGAATACACAGCAATCTCTCCAATACGAATCACGGAAGAAATACGTGGAAGCCACGCGCCAACACGGTCCGTATTCCCACGCAGCAATGCATCAACGCCAGCATCTTCCCGGAGCTGCAACTCCCTATCAGTTGCATATTATTTGGGATGCGGTCTGGTATAAACGTTGGGCACTGCAGCCCTCTCATTTACGATCGTCAGTTTACAGGATGCCAAATAACTGCGTAAAAGTAAAGAGAGGTGGGTACAGCCACAGGATGCCCGCCTCAATGACCATTGCAGCTTGTACCAGCGAAATAAAAATTATTTTGCGAGGGCAATCTTCTTTAAAAGCTCACGAAACATTTTTTTTAATTCGGCCCATGCGGTTCTATTTTGTTTCTTTTAGCTTGGGAAAAGGCCGTTGCTGAGAACTCTTAGAGCCCCTTTTCACGAGTCAAATGGGTTGCCTTCGGTTCAAAGGGTTTTCGTTACCAGAACATTACTTGTGGGTAACGACTGGAGTATTGATCTATCCGCGAGTAGGTATTCGGTTTGTTATGCGCCGCTTTGTGGGTTCTAACGTGGGCCAAAGGGAGGCGGGTTCCTTTGTTGGAAAAGAGGGTATGGAGACTGGTTTTTTAAGGCATGAGATAGACGATTTGATTTGGAGGAATTTTCTCAATGAGCACAGGGATGGTACGATAACCGGCGTCTAAAACGTCATTAAATCAGAGAACACAGAGGCAGCGTACTCACCATGTGGACGTTTGTAGGGAATCGCAGCTTCGGCGCATCAGTTTGGCGTGTCCTTTTCACATTCGCACTTCCTGACAGTGTGCGCATGAATGCGCAAGAAGCATGGACGCTGATTGGAACCTGAAACACAGAGGAAACAATCGTTACCTGATAGTAAGCAGTGACCAGGATTCCATTAATCTCCAGCAAATATCCCGCTAGCTTGCTGGAAAAGTATCACGTTTCGCGCCGCCAAAAGCGATCAAAGTCTGTAGCAGTGAAATGCAAGCCCGAAATCTCTAAGGTACAATCCTGTCACCGCCCATTTCACACCCAATTACAATCAATACCCACATAACAAGGCAGCGATGTAATTAATTCGCCTGCAGGGCCGCGATCACGCCCACTCGTCTGCTCTTCCCTTCTCTCGCTTCTCCCTGAAACCAGGCCTTTAAGGGTTGCGCTTAATCCATGCATTCTTCCGACCGGGTGTGCCTGCGCCTGCAGTCGTACGGGCCAGTTCTCGCAAGCGGCTTATGGTAACAACACATTAACAGCTCCAATTGAGCTGTGGAGTTGGACCCCCTTGGGCGCTAAGCCCGACCCACCCGACCCTGCTGCAGCTGTCTGCCAGAGTGTCTGTCCGCCCGCCTAATCCGCATGGTTGGTTTTGTCTGCCAGCAGGTTTTCGACGTTGCCGGCGTCTGAGCCTCGCCATGCAGGCGACGCTGATGCCCTCGCGATGCCGCCTGCTTCTGATGTTTCTACTGGCGCCGCAGCTTGCATGGGCGTCTCCCAACATCTACGATGGTGAGTACGCTTCTTCCGTTTTAAGGCTTTTCTAAAGAATCGCCCACAACCTCGGAGAGATACCAAAAAGGCGAATGACTAAAAAAGGCTCGGCAGTGAATTCGGTGGGTTGACTTACTCGGGGGAAAAAACGAGAAGTTCGCATTAGGGGAGCACATCATGGTGCACTGCAAACCGTGGATGTCTTGCGTTCTATTTTAGCATAGCTCTAGCATGGGCTCTCTTTTGACTACCTTGACTTCTGCCGAGAGAATCCCACCAAATGTAGACGACATCAGGGGCCGAATCCGATACCGCCCAAAAGGGATTCACTTAGGTCCCCTTCGGTTTTATTGCTTGTGGCCAGTGGCCGCGTATATGATTTATTTCGAGGGGAAAACGTTGAGGAGAACGAAACTGGAAGCTAAGAAACAGCGCCCAACTCTTCCTACCATCAAATTGCAACAAGGTTGCACTCAATTGGATTACTCCTTATATTTATACTATTTATTTGGATGTGTTCGCATAAAATTTAAATGAACATATTTATTTAAAACGTTCGACTTTATTTATATGAGCAACTCTACAGGCTACATAACTTATAAAACCTGGACATGAATTGCTGACCCGAATCAGGCTCTACTATCTCTTTCTATGTAAGCTCTATGGATGAAACTTTCTAGTCAACGCATCGTTGGTGGTCCCTCGTTGCAATAAAACCTGAACAAGATCACAATCACAAGTACAGAAATAATTAAGGAACGAAAGAGGTAGTCTATGTTCGTGCTCTTCCGTGATTTTTCACAGGAGGCTGGACGTCAGTCATCCACGTTGGTAGCGACTGAAGGCTAGAAATGACTAATAACGAAACATCACGCACCCTGCACCACGCCCTCCAAGAATCACATTACATCCCCGAAAGTAGCTCGTTCTTCATTTGTTACTAGTCAAGACATCTTTTGCCCTTAAAACACTGTTGCCTGCCGTTATTTTTGTCATCAAGGAAGAAGACATCAGAAAGCAGGATTGATGGGCACAAGGCACTTCTTACTGACAAAAACAATGAAGTACCACGGAACAGTAACGTTACGATAGTGACTAATGAAAGAAACAATGTCTTCAAACATTTTAATATGAAAAGGTGACTTAAAGCTATTTAATGTCACGAAAAAGGATGTAATTAATTAGGAAAGAGTGACTTCAAGTGGTAGCGATTAATTTCAACTCTACTGCGGAATTACACGGCGCAACTCAAGCATCAAAAGGTATAAGACTGCCCCAGAAGCGTTTGAGACCAGCGCTAAACTGATGACTAGGCTGTCTTTATGTACTAATTGGCCGTGTATTATTCACTACCATGCTCGGTCAGAAAAAAATGGCATTTAAGACTTTGTTGCATTATCATGAACAAAAATCGAGAAGCTTTGCATGAAGTGACACTGATAAAATACTAGTCGCTCTACTTATGTATCTTTGAGAATATCCTGAGGCGATTTAACAGTGCTCTGTGTTCAATATTGACACATTTTTGGAAAGCATCTTCAAGGGTCACAGAGTAAGTTATTATCTGACTGTAATTTCAAAATCAAAATTGCATCAACTTCTACATGTTTTTGAAGAAAATGCATATCTCTCAAAT
>Ga0058701_10004964_pt1 | contig 10924 bp, 4 predicted proteins | sample AgamicOrMae_FD_97039 | JGI IMG/M metagenome (GOLD analysis project Ga0058701, IMG submission 97039) | Agave microbial communities from Guanajuato, Mexico - Or.Ma.e | ecosystem: Host-associated > Plants > Phyllosphere > Phylloplane/Leaf | place: Guanajuato, Mexico | collected 2012-06-04 | reverse complement strand
TTGCAAGGATTCTTGCAACACCTTTTCGGAAGTTCGGAACATGATATGTTGAATGTGAAAAATCTGCGATTAACTGTCCTGAGTATTTTGTGGACTAAAGGTGACGTTCAAAACGGATGTCAACTAAACAGGAGTTAAGGAAAGTTAGCCGGTATGTTTTATTCTGTATGCGTACTTGTCGTTGACTCTGTGGAGCGTACGTAGTCGTTAAAAATTGAGCACTACTATAAAATTGATCGCCTAGGGGCTGCCGGCCGATTCCAATGCGACGGCCAATTTCTCATGTCATGGTGACCGGATTTTCGGTTTTACTTTAAAGAAACGCGTGGTTCCACGTGGCGGCGGCCGGTAGAACCAACGCTTATCGCAAACGGTAGAGGTTTATCTGTCGGTTTCTTCTGGGGGCTTCCACAAGATGTCGCCTCGTGCCAACGGCAAAGCATAATACTTTCTGCATAAATCGTAAATAGAACAAGAAACGCTCTTTTGCGCTGTTAAGCGATATCAGGCTGTCCTGAGTAGTTTATTTAGTAATGGACACAAGGCGACTAAGTGCTCTGAAAAGCATTTTGGGTCTCTCCATTAATCAGCTCATTCTACAGCATCATGAAATAAACAAGTCACGTACCGATTTTGGATGTGATTTGAACCGATTTCTCTCTCCGTTGCGATTAATTTCGATTTGGTCACGTCACCATGACACAGTCTAATTAATTGCGTAAATATTTGGTAGGGTTTCTCGGTGACAGCATTTTAAGATACTTTTCGAAAGCCCACCTTTATCGAAAGTAAATGTAGTTTTTTTTTCCTCATTTTCTGTGATTTTTATGTCATAGACAAGCTCTTCCTATGTTTGGCGTTTCTACAGTCCTATTTTTTAGTGGTAGCCAACATTTTTCTTTATATCTTTGTAATTAAAAGTTACGTTATTTTGGATCGTTGCAATCGGATTGTCCTACTTAAAACACCGATCACGAGTGTGGTTGTGCTATTTGATAAGATCATTTTTTACAAGTCGAAGCCGCTTTCTGTGATAAGTGGTTGGTCCTGAAGTTTTATATTAGCCGTGTCCAGAGAGCTATGCCTTTTAATGTTCGAAATGACAATTGTAATATTGATGAGAACTGAATTTTCGGTCCTAGTTTACGGGAGCTGTCTTTGTCGTTCGAGACTGTGACAGAGCGCACTGACTCGTTGAGGTAACGTCATCAATATCGACATTTCTGAAGAAGAGGTTCGCATTTTTCACTGGCATACAAATAATTTCCTCCGCATCTTATCTAAAAATCTACTTTCTTCCCGTGAGAAAATGTTGATTTTCATTCGACTCACCGTCAGATTAGCTCTTGCTAGAAATTTTGAACAGATCAGATTTTGTTGATAAGGAAAACTAAAACCTAGTTGCTGGCTTTGACTGGCATTAGTCAATTTTCCTCTGCTGGAAAAATAAGTTGTTTTCATGGCAGCTATGAAAGTCGTGACTGCTGCGCAGCAGCCCTCGAGTTTTGAATGTGTGATAATGGTATCTTGTTTCAACGTGAAGGACATATCTTGTTGTTTTGATTAAGAGCCTGTGATGATGTGATAACTCGCGTTTGCATCAACTTTGGCCTCAACTGCAAAGACATATCTGCGAACAAAACCATTGTTGATTAATAGAGGAATTTCTTTCTGTATGCCGTAAAGAAAACAATAAATCATTTTAATTGTTTTTTGAATCTTGTTCCTTCATTAACTGGGTATGCTTTCAGTCGCGATTCAAGCTCACACCGAGAACTCAAAGCAGTGTTTGAAAAACAGAGTGATACAAGGGTCAAACGTGTCCTATGTTATTCAACGATTTTAACGTGGTTTGGAAAGGTTATACAGGAGTAAACTGAATCGTGGGTCCTCATTGCTTAGTTTTTATTTGCACTCAAATTGTTGAAATATTCAACTTGGACCAAGATTTCATTCATTAACTAAAGTGCATGTACCATTACAGTCTGCATTAGTCGTGTGAAAGAATTTTCGAAGTTTAAGTTGGCAATGCTGATACATTTAGGTATAGACATAATGCACAATTAGAATTTTTTTCTTGCGGTGTTGCCAATCTAAGCTCGGAGTTGATATTACACAACTTTTGCGGATTTCATCACAACACTGGGTGTTTTCGGCATGCAAGTTCCTTCATGATGGGTGGCGGTATCAGGAATCATAAGTCCTACTCTCCGTCCTTCTATAGCCAGCTGATCACAGCGTTAACTATGTCACCTGGCCTGGAATAATCCTTCCTCGGGTGAGTCGTGTGCCATTTTCATATTCTTTTCTCCATTTAAAAACAAAGCATGCTTTTGCTTATTTCTGTGTTACGAAAGCTTTTCTGATTTCTAACCTTTTTTTACATGTATAGCAAGCTTTACGCAGTGTCCGCAGTCAGGTATGTGCTTCACCCCTCCATCTGAACTTTTTGTTCGTCGAATCATTACTCGTTCAAACACCCTATACATGCTCTGCCACTTTTTCTGTGTCCATTTACCATCCCTACTCTTCGTTTCCACCGTTTTTTGTTGTGTTTTTGCATGATTTGCTTGTTTTATTTTAAGTGATTGCGAGATTTAAATGGTGACAATGAGGCAAGATTGATTTTATTGCGTACTTCCATCACAAGTAGAAATTTCGCTTTGTTTTGAATTAAAAACATCTGCACGATGAATGGTTTCGTGGAATTTTCGGTGCTGTTTGACCGATGGCTTTGTTAATGTTTTCTTGTGTTTTGTTTCATTAAGTTGGAGGTAAATGATGAATGAATGGTTTGAGATAGAGTCATTGACGTAGACAAAAGAGTACTACGTGTTGTAGTGGATTGCATGCGTAGAAACGAAGAGACGTGCTTCCTGTGTGTGCAGAGACCGTTTCGTCAGCGGGCAAGTACGGAAGTGACCAACCATGCCACTACAGCTGTCTCACGTGCTCTGGGCCCAACGACTATGAGTGCAAGTCGTGTCATGGAGATGCTGTTTTGAGAGAGGTAAGTCGAGAGCAATAAACGTGTACTGTCAAGTGTCAGAATAATATACTATCAGTCCAAAAGGTATTGTCCGCTTCTGGTAGTGCAGGAAGGCTCCGCCTTATGGGGAAATACATTGGCCACCGCCTTGTAGCACGACCAGAACCGGACAATACCTTTTGGACTGGTCGAATGGGTACCGTCGACTTTGGGTTGTACGAATTCTAAAAGGCGAAATTAACTTTAACGCAAGTCCAATGACGGTAACAATATCGCCTTCGTCGAGGGAAAATCCTCGCCCTTTACTTTCAAAAAACGTACCGGTACAAGATTTTTACCCACAAGAAATCTTAAAGACTGCGCAAAGGATTTTGTTCTGCGCGGGTCACCGACCTTCTAAAAACAGTGTTGAATTTCTGTGATCGTATGTACTCGGAAACTGTACAGTCAAAATTCAAAAGTCTTGTCTGGAAAAAGTCCAACGATCTCAATGGGGCTCCCGAACTTCTTAGGTTCCTTGGTTGAATGGTGTTAACCTTAGGGATAGGATTTATTTGCTCCATCATTAAATTTTTGTTTTGTTTGTGTACAGTCATTCCCGGGCGAGTTCTACTGCTATCCTGCATCATTAGAACCAATTTTGGAGGCGGATGTCTGGTACAGGATTGCCGCCATAACATCGGTTATTTTCTGCCTCCTGCTGATCATCCTGATTGTAATCCTGTATCTGCGGTCCACCAAACGGAGACGAATACGGGTCTCGCACATTCGACGGCCGTCATCACTCGAGAAAACAAGTAGAAATAGCGTCGAAGTCCCTACGGTTAGTCCCGATAGTGATAGCGAAGAAACGTGATGAATGCCTTCTTTCAGAAGGCTGTTCCTACGTAGAATTCTTTTTTTATACATATATGTTGACTGAAAGGCTGTGCAAACGTTTTTTAGACGAGTATCATCACGCATATTGCTGAGGTTGTAGTCTTTTGTTAGGTTAAAAAGAAAGGTGAGAACCTGAAACGGACAGGTGTGACATCATGGTCAAACTCGAGGATAACAGAAGGCGCAGGATTTTGATGAACCGAAGTTTTCAGATCTGAGCGAAACGAATACCCGAAAGAGATATATTTTTTAACGATATTGTATTATGGAAGTTCCGTCGTCGAGCAAACTAATCTGTCCCTTTTCTAGCACCCTATATACGTTGTTGATCGATAGGCGGGTGATGCGATCATTTGAGAACTTTTAAATATTTTGTTCTAAGGTTCTTTTTTTTAATTTGCTTTAGTAATGTCGTTTATTTTTTCTGTTCTTTTTGAATGATCATTTTTTATAGTGCTTTTATTTTTATCTGTTGGATATTTGTTTTATTCCGTGGTAAACGAAGCCAGTTCAAGCTTGCGTTGAATTTAAGACCTTACTCTTGAATTGACCCTTGGTTCCCCACTCCAACCCTTTTTGGCGCATGGCTCTCAACTGGAGAGACAGGACACGTGCTACTACCAATTAGGTAGTCGAGCTTTTGAAAATTCGCCCTATGCTTATTTTCTAGGCCATTTATTTCTAGTGAATTCATAGTACTTTCATACCAGTACTTAGCGAACATCCAGCTTTCAAAGTATGAAAGCGTAGACTAAACCATTTCATTATAGGCCACGGAAGCAGGTCAAACTCGTTGCTGGGAGGATAAGGATTTTTTTTTCTTTTGTCTTTGAAATTATACTCATCTCTTGAAGATGATGACGTATCTTGTCAGTGAACATTATTGTGATGCTTACTTGTTAGTTCGTTTGTTAGCAAATCTTGAGGGAATGCCTTGCAAATGGGCAGAGGTAGCAAACCACTAATTTTTGCTCACGTCGGTTTGCGATCGACTAGAACTGGTCGCTTTGAAGGTTTATTTGAAGGTACCAACGTTCGTGAAGTAAGATGGGTGTGGAGATTGTTGATATGGAACAGAAGTCATCTACTGAAAGTTATTAAGTATATACTTTATATCCTGAAATATTCCGTCACAATTTGTGATCTAAACGGTAGATTCATTTGTCGAGTGCACTGACTTTGCAGACTAAACGTGGGTCTTCAGAGTGCCAGTTAAAAGACTGCGCAAACAGTGCTCGATAGATATTTTTATGGAACAAATAAAAATACTTACTTGTTAATCTTTGCGCGAATAGAGTACATTTTTGTGTTTGACTTAATAAACGTTGAGCGACTTAAGAGGTCGGTGTCTTGTTTAGTTTATTTTTAAGAAGAATTTATTTAGCTCATTGTTCGAGATTTTAAAAACACTCAACATAAAATGTGTGTGATTTCTCTTAAATATTTTGCATAAGCGTACTTAAAACTCAGTTTTACAAGAAGGGAAATACGCATTGAAATGAAGACAGGATTTTTAGTTGGGTTTTCAATGCGCAAAAATGTTTCTGACCGTCCCCGAGCATTACGATTTTTAGTTCGTGCTGCGGAACAGTTCGTAGAGTTAACTTTAGCATGCAATTTTTAAAAATTAAGAAGATTAGTTGTTATAAAGAGACTTAACATACTGTAGCTGTTTATGTATCTTTCCTGAACAAAAGGGAAGGTGATTGGTCACAGTGCAAATGCTGTGGACTTGTGTGTGCCATTTGTATCAAATGTTATCACTCTGTACAATGTTCACACCTTTTAGAGAGCATATTTATAATTAAGAATCATAATAAATTGGAGTAAACAATACCGCCCATTTAAACCTAAATGAGGAATGATCTTACTGCTCGCGGCGGTATACCGGTAGGTGTTTTGAAGTCAGCTCACGTGCCTCGCTAATACGCTACCGTTCCGCTCGACGGTTGCCAAGCCCCATGCCGCTTACTTCTCGGCGGCGGCAGTAACTGCCTAGAAAGAAAGCGGCATCTGCCTTGGCAGACGTCATGTTACATTATTCTAGGTTTGGTCTTGTGCCTCCATCCATTTGGGCTTGCCGACAAAATAGGACGGAAGACAAGAGGTAAGAAATTATACCTTTCAAATATGGTCAGTTATCTTCGCGCGCCCCTGACAGGAGAGGCATGCCTTTACAGATCGCACGTCAAGAAGACCCAATGTATTTTCAATGGGAGTTAACGTGCGAATAGGTATACCGTTACAGCAAACGAAGTTTTTGTATTCCGTATCTTTCATCCAATCATGTTGCTACTAAAGAGGGAAATTTAAAGCCTCATCCGTGTGCGTTCATGTTTGACAATGAAGCCATGTACCGGTATGCGATTTCCATATTTTGACATTCCAGCAGAATCTCGCAATCTACCGTGCCCCCACTTCCGACGGAAACGGTAATCGGGAAGAAATCATCCTAAAAAATCTAGTGAAACTTGCGAAGTGACTTTTACAATTTTACCGGAACATATGCTGTGCAAGAGGAGGCGGGAGCCCCCCTCCCCCCAAACACGCACTCTCTCTACCCTGAAGTAAGTTTCCCCGAAGTTTTGGTGAGATTGGGGCCCATCATATCTTAGGCGTATCGACAACAAACTTTCTGCGCAAACATCCACGTATGCGTCCTTTTGTTTTGGTCGTGGCTATTCGCCCGTCGGCGCAAATACATGGAGACTTGAACGCAAGTAATGCGTTTTAAATAGAGGTGACTTGAACGCCAGACTTGGGACGTTACTTGCTTTTTTAGTAACGCGTTACGTTATCGTCCCTTTGGTTATGCATCGTTACTCGTTACGTTACCGTTACTTGACTTTGGAATAGTAACGCCGTTACCAGTCGTTACTCAGAAAAAAAGTTACGCGTTACCGGTCGTTACTTCTTCATTTTAAAAACTAGATTTTTTGCTGTTTAGCACTCATTAACATTTCAGAGAATACCATATGTATTATTGCGAGTGTTCTGTAGGTTGTTTTGAGGAAGGGAAATGTAGTTTTTTTATAAGTTACTCAGACGACCTTTGGGACATGTAAAGTAAAGAACAAAACTTAATTCGTTATTTATTCAAATTTAGTATTTTTTGCATTAACATTTGATATGGCTTGAAATTTTGGCTTATTGCTCTGTAAAATTATTTCTTTTCATACTTTTTTTCATTTTTAAAACTGTTTATTTGTTTTGAGAAGCATCTGCATCTGTTGCGGATAGCGCGGGCGGTACACGCAGGACGGAGTAAAGAGGACAGACATGTCACCGCAAGGTGGCGCGGCGCTCTGCATCGTCGATTCGACGCTGCGGATGGCAGCGGCAGCAAGGTGCGCCCGGAATGATACCGACGAGTAACGAATTTACTCGTCGTTACTGGGGTTTTTGAGTAACGAGTTACTACACGTTACTTTCAGGAATTCAGTACCACGTTACGTTACATCGTTACTAAAAAAAAGTAACGAGTAACGAGGAGCGTCCCAAGTCTGTTGAACGCACGGAGCCCAACCTAATACTTTTCATATGGGGCAGGCGGGCGAACAGCCCCCCCCCCCCAATTTGCGGAACTCATTTTCTGTAAAATCACGTGTGAAGAAGTTATAACATTTTATTGACGCTCGAAATGCGTTTAAAGGTATTTGAGAATGTAATAGGAGTGTCTATTCTGTGGATTAAACAAGATTTCTTTTCCTTCAGTGAGTGTATAGCCTTGTTAAGAGCTCGGTGCTTGACGGAACTTCACACTTGTTTCCTTAATAGATGAAATGCAGTTAAACCAACTGCCGCGTTAAACATTTAAGCTGAGTCAGATTACAGTGGACTCTCGGTTATACGTCCAAGTCGGGACTCAAAAGTTTGGACGTAGAACTGAGAGGGACGTACAAGTGAAAATAATCTTCCGTATAACGCCATGTAAAATATTCTGGATGAGCCTATAACAATTGGACTTACAAACGAGTGGGACTTACAACTGAGAGACGTATAACTGAGACTCTACTGTACTTCGAGCTTACCCCTCATGAAGTGAGCGTCTTTCTTGCTTTACTTCTCTCTTTTCCCCACATTAAATATAATTTGGTGAACTTTCAGAAAATGTTAGCCGCAGCCCATGCAAATAGGCAACATGCCCTACTTCCACGAATTGGGATTGCCTAGAGCCTAGTAGGATAGGATGCGCCTGGTTGGTCCGTAAGATATTTCCAGTACTTTGAAAAGAATAGTTTTATTTATGTACAAAATTTACATATACTGACGCCACAACACTTTCCCCAACAGCTGGTTCTAGTCGTATCCCCACACACCTCCCGCCAAACTTTCCTTGATTGTTGCTGCGTTGCTCCTCCGCGTTCGAGCGGTGGCGCTGGCTTCGCCTTTTGCTTGTGCCCTCAGCCGGAGCTCCCTCCTGGCGCGCTTATTAAACGCCGCCTGCACGCGCTTTTTGATTTCTTCAGGTGGAATGGTCGAGGCGCTAGACAAACCACTGTACATACTTCGCATGCTCGGCGCATACGACGAGATATCACTCGGACATTCCGAATAGGTTCGTTCTCGGATCATGTCCTCTCTCGTAGGGTACTCTACATCTGCAGATTTAGTTTCTGCTTCTGTAGATTCAGTCTCATCTTTAGCGAGATCTTCATCGTGCGCATTGAGTCTACTAGAGTCCTCGTTGGATTCTGATTGGTCTTCTGCGCTGGTTGTCGAGGTGACGTCACCAGAAGTTTTCTTAACCTTAGAAGGTGCTTCATCTTCCAAAATAGACTGCTCTACTTTGGTACGTAGGAGCTCTACTTCGTTTTCCGGGTCTTCTTTCGCTTCGCTCTCGTCCAGATTTTCCTCTTCAACACCCATTTCCACCAACAAATCATGGGCCATTTTTCGAGTGAAACCACTAGCAGCAACTTCAACGTCCAGAGCGTCTTCTCGCCTGTCTCAACATAAAGTATTAATTTTAAGATAAAGAACTAAGATCCAACAGATGAAATCAAGAACGACTGCGAGAAACAACTTACGTGACATCTTTGAAGGTGGGGTATAAACTGCTCTCATAGCCAAATCTCCTTCTAAAGAAATCCCTCACACAATTGACATCTCTATCAAAGTACCTGGGGAAAAACAAAGATTTAAGACAATTTCTTTCAGAAGGAAAAAAATATCTAAATACCAAAGAGCAATTTGAGGATTCACAAACAAAATAATTTGGCTCACTTCATGTTATATGACTTACATTTCTGCGTTAGGATGGTTTGTGGACATCATTTGAGGAAAATCAATTACAATGGGTTCACCTTTATCATTGATCATTAAATTGAATTCGTTGAAGTCGCCGTGAATGACTCCGTAAGAGCCGAGACGTACAATCAGGTTCATTAATTCATCATACAGTTTTTCTACATCATCTACCTCATGAACTTGGCACCTGGAAAACAAGATAAAAGAATTGGTTAATATCTTATGCAGATGTCCAATTTGGTAGGAGTTCCGTCCAAAGCCATACAGATAAAAAAGGGTACTTACAGAGGGTGGCCTTGAACAAGCTCCATCACAACACAATGACGGTTGAAGTCAATAGGCTCTGGAACAGGAACTCCACGCTCCCTCAAAGCTTTCATGTAGGCAAACTCCTTAGTGGCAGAAATTCTAGACAAGTATAACCAGGATGCTGCGTTCCTGTGTGCATGGTAGTCACGCTTTTCTTTGAGTCTCCTGAAGCATGTGCGTCCAAGACGATGAAGTTTCAGACATAAGGGTTTTCCTTCTTCGTTAGCTACAATATAGATGTTGGACTCCTTGCCAACACCAATCTGATTGCCGAAAGATGAGATGACCCCCCGGCTGACAAGGACTTTCAGGGCCAGATAATCGTAGCCAAGATTTGTCAATCTGTATCCATCATAATGCTTTCCTCTTTCATAGCTCAAAAGCGTGTGCTTACACAATTCTTTCAACAGCTTGTGTACACCTCCACCGCGCAAATTGGCTATAGCAGCAACCAAGGGCCCCGGTACGAGCTCATGGTTTTTCGCGCCCATCTCAACCTAAAAGATCAGAAAACAAAAGTAAAAAATGTTAGAAACAAAGCCATGGGACACTGATAGAACAACTATCAGATTGTCCACGAATCATAACCTAAACACAGAACCTCAACAAATATCCCAGACAGCGACAACACATACCGCTGTAAGAACTCGGAAGTCCTCACTTGTGAGATAACGCAAAATCGTCACGTTAATTTTCCCCATTTTTCAAATAGAGATGTGATGGCGTTTTTAATAGTAAATACGTAAAAACTCCAAACAAAAACATGCGCTTTGCACGTTCACGTTAGCAGACGAGCCATAGACCGACGAATGACGAGTCAGCGCCCTTTATCAATATCCTTTAACACCAGTTTATACTTTGTCTACGGTGGTGAAATCGTCTGCTTCATTTCGTTTTATATTGGTAAACTTCAAAACGTCGGCTTAATTTTCGGGTTATTGTGTAATGTCACCCATAATGGGCAAAGGATTGCGATGGTTGGTCGGAGGTTCGAAAACAATTCTAAGTAGAGCAGCTTTTTCTACCTCTAGTCACCCTCTGCGCACTAGGTTTGTGCAATTTAGTAAGTCGGACGGAGAGCGACAACTGGGTGTTCAACTTAGCCTAGACGGAGATGTTGTGCCCGTTGGAAATATTAATGGATTGCCCAACAATTTAAAGGACTTAATATGTGCAGGACCAAAGGCTTGGTCAGAAGCTGAAAAGTAAGTTGTCCCTAGTTATTTATCTGCCAGCTGTTAACACCCTGTGCTAACCCCCAACGTCTGAACACTTTCCCTTGTGCAACAGCTGCACCTGCAAACCTCTTGTACATTGTCTTTAGTATTTCCTTCATGGCCTTAGATACCATTGGGTATGATGCTGTTTGTATGTGACATTTATTGAGCATCTTTTTTTTTTTTTTTTTTTGGGCTGCACAGTTTGGTTAAAAAATTCCTTTTTCTTATTTCCTTTTTCATGCACCTATTACTAATCTTGGCAAGTTTCTTTTTGTGG
>Ga0058701_10004963_pt1 | contig 10924 bp, 7 predicted proteins | sample AgamicOrMae_FD_97039 | JGI IMG/M metagenome (GOLD analysis project Ga0058701, IMG submission 97039) | Agave microbial communities from Guanajuato, Mexico - Or.Ma.e | ecosystem: Host-associated > Plants > Phyllosphere > Phylloplane/Leaf | place: Guanajuato, Mexico | collected 2012-06-04 | reverse complement strand
TTCAAAAAACGCGCGTGGGGTGGGGTAGGGGAAGGGGGCTGTGACGTCACGCTCCCCCAGTCTATCGACTGAACAACTGATTTGTTCACTTGTAATATGGAAATTAGCAATTTGTTAAGAAAAATGAACCAAGTGTGAAAATGGCAAAGTTGGATGTTTAGCATATGACGAATCGTCACAATGTCGTGGGACTGACCGAAGGAGTTGGAGCCAGGAAGAGCCGCGGAGCGGAGGGAGCGGGAGAGCAACATGGCTTCGTCCAACAGAGAAATTCACATAGGATCGGCGTGGTTCCAAAGAAAAATCAACCTTAGACCGCAACATAGAGGGGTGCATTTAGTTACAGAAGAAATTCTGAGGCAAATGCCCGAAATAGATCAATTTTCAGTCGGGTTATTCCATGTACAAAGTGAGTGTCAATATACCTGCCACATGTAGGTTAAGCATTACTTGACTTGCATTTTGTGTGCTAGGCTGTGTTTTGGTTCGAAAAAAAACGACGCCTCCAAGTTTTCAACGCTCCACGAATCAAACACCTCAATGGTTTTTACATAAACCTATTTGAGTTAACCTATTTGAGTTCAGAGTGGTTTTAACAAGTTCCCTTGGCCGTACTCTGCAGGACAAGTTCGACTTGTCCTTGTATGTTTATTTGACGAATATTTTGTTACATTCTGTCTAATCTCCGTTGCATAGAACTGCGCTAGAGCATTTCGATGCTCTATTGTTGAGTTCTGGAGTGTTTTTAAGGTGACAAGATCGTACCGTTTAACTAAGATTGTTGTGTTTACAACCTATGCAGATACGGTCGACACGTTTTTTTATTTTTTTATACAGTCTCGATGTACTTGCCGAAAGTTTTAGCTGAATCATACATAGAATCTTAAGCCCCCACAGAGTGGATTAAAGAAAACTTATTTTCCATTCCTAATAATATCTAGCAAGTGACCAATTCTTTTTCAGTATTGGTTATTTTGCAATTCTTGTAGGAGTGTTTTTGTCATGTTAAAGATTTTGATGTAAAAACTTATATATGGTTGTATTTTTTTCAGTTCTCCATACATCAGCCAGTTTAGCATTGAATGAAAGTTGGGATCCTGATGTGAGGTGAGTGAAAGACAATTATTCCTGTAGATCTTCTGTAAGCGCTACATGAAGTCATTAAGAGATATGTGTGGTATTGAGAGAGAGAGCTTCATCCTAATATATCACCAAAATTGGCGATTCAATAAAACATGGGCCCAGTGAGCTCACTGTTTTCAAGATAAACTTTCATAATTTAAAACCTGAGCACTGGGATGAATTAAGGTCAAGCCTCAGTACTCTGTATGATTTTATTTATTTACTTTGATACTTAAAGTTCAACTTTTCTCTGGTTATTTAATTCAAACTTGTGCTTGATAAATGTAACTGAGAAGAGCATAGTCTTGCTCATGTCATAATGCTCTGCATATACTGTATGGTAGCAATAGAGACAATCTGATTTGCTTTGAATGAGTACTGACAATATTTTACTTTGAATAAATACTGACAATCTTTTACTTTGAATAAATACTGACAATCTTTAACAATATCAAGTTCCTAAAGCCAGAAGTCTAATGCCCAGGATATATGATCATACTGCACTGTAGAAGACGCAGTACATTACCTGAAATTCCACTTGTGTGAGCCTACAACAGCTCCCTAAGCATGTGCCCCGAGGAATAAGTAATGTGGCATTGATTGTGATCAGTGAACTTGTAACACTTCATTTGCCAACTGTTATACATGTTTTTTCATTTTTATTTTTTTTTTAAGTATATTAAGTATTTTTTAAATGGCATTGATTTGTGGTAAAATATATTTTGATTTTCATTTGTGTTGCAGAGATGATATGGAGATGATGCTAAACAAAATAGTGCCTGAGGTATGTTGATAGATTCTCAAGTGCTGATGCTGAAAGAAATATTATGTGAAACTGTGTAATGAAAAACATGGAAAATTCTAATCTGGGATATTGGTGTTTTCAGGGTCTACCGTACAGACATTCGTGTGAAGGGCCAGATGACATGGTATGTTGATGATGTTCCTTTTTTTTGTGAGGGTGGGAAGAGAATAGTTGAATGCAGTGGCTCTGTGTTTGTTTGACAGCCGGCCCATGTAAAGGCGTGTTTCCTGGGCTCTTCACTGTCAATCCCCATCACGGAAGGAAAGCTGAATGTTGGGACATGGCAAGGCATTTGGCTGTGTGAACATCGAAACCACGCGGGATCTCGGAAGGTGGTGGTGACCATTAACGGGTGCTTAAGGGACTCACAAAGTCGCAGTCCTCTGAGTCCAGTTTCTCCCATGGCCTCAACCAGCAGCTAATCACGACCAGGGTCGAAATCACGACCAGGGTCGAGACCAGGGTTCATCTCATCGCACAGTACACACAAGCCATTTCCAGTCATGGTACTCATGGAGGGAACTTCTGCACAAAGATTTTATTCTGGTTTTGCCTAGTCACGACGATGGCCTTCTCTTATTCTCCCCGGTTTCACACGACACGGGCTGCCATAGTCACTTCTGTTGTAGAAATCTTTTTGTTTAAATTAGAGCGTTTTGCGGATAAATAGACGGATGGACGGACGGGCGGGCGCGTGCACGCAGGCATGGATGCACTCACGGATTGCCTTAGAGCAGGGACGTCCAAACGTAAGTTAGCTTTCGGAGCTGCAAGCTGCCGGAGCTTTGTCTCCTTCATACTCACCGTCCCTTTGCTTAGCCACGGCGACGATTCCTTCCACTTCCCCTCCCCGCTCGTTTGGGAGCTGCTGGCAGGCTTCGCGAGAAAGAGTCATAGATTTGGACGTCCCTGCCATGGTGCAACGTTCGCGGCGTCCAACTCGAGCGTGGTGCTGCTCCATTGTTCCTCTTCGTTGACTGGAAGGCATCTGCTGTGCAGGCACTTGCCTCGCAGGCACCTGCCTTCCAGGCACGTGCCTGGCAAAGGGTGGCAAATGTGTGTCTGTGTGATATTTTACAGTGCAAGTGGCAGTGGTCAACATGTCGTGAACATTAATCGGTCCACCGGTCACCGAATCGGGGGATGAGCGCAGGGTAACCGAACGGTCACCGGCGGAGGTGATCGGAGGGTGACCGTGAGGTGACCGAAAGGTGACCGGTGACAGAGTCTAGTCGGGGAAGGAAGGGTGTGCTCGCTAAGTGTTCATTTAGTTGTTGCTGAGAAGCCAAGCGTCTGGCACGTGCCGTTCCGTGCAAGGAGGGCTTCGTCAAGGAAGTCTGTCTTGCGCGGAGTCGCAGGTGCGAGTTGCAAACAAGGACATAGCCATAGGAGTAGCCATGTCACTGCCAAGACTAGGCAGACCACGCTATTTTGTCCTAAGTGCCACTAGCGTTAGTAAATTGTTGCAATGAGAAGTATGGGTGTTTTGCTCTGTCCTACATTGTGATTGTATTGGTGTGTTCCTGTTTGTTAAATGGGGCTCAAATATTACCAAATCAAAATATATTATTTTGTTTATACTTGGACAGTGCTGTTGAACGTTTCCGAAGTGGACAGGTCATCTTGCACCTAAACTGTTTTGTTTCCTGCAACAGTTGCTGATTAATTTTTTGATCCTTTTTAGTTGGCTTCGACATTCCATTGCCTATTCTTACGATGATTTCGTCCTCGTTATAAGTACGACTGCACAAACACGTCACAAATGATGTAGAAATTTCTTGTGGACACTTGTAGGTAAGACGACCAGCAAGAAAAGTGCACAAGTTAGGTGGGCGTGGTCTGAAAGGCAGATTGGCACATACACTCTGTTTCGCCTCCCTGTTTCCCTTCCCACCTCTCCTTACCCCTTTTACCCCTTCACCCCCCTTCTCCTCACCCAGGTTTCTCTCACCTTCACCTTCTCACATTCTCACCCTCACATTGAAATGAAAGGATTGACTTGAACATGTCTATGTAGTTGGTCTTGGTGGATAATGAGTGATTTGTGTACAACCCGTCCGTCTTGATTGGGGTAGTGGACCCTTTACGCACGCGATGCGCGCGCCGCGCGCGCGCTTTGGTGCAGGCGCCATGCCGTGTGTAGATGCCCAGCTCTGTCCGGCCGGGCCCCTGGGGCACCGACCCTCGGGGAAGCGATGCTAGCGGCACAGCGTGGCACGCCATGGCATGGCATCTCACCTCCGAATCGCCGTGAATCGGACTTTTGCCTATTTTCTGCTGAAGGGAATCCGCGCAGCTATGTTATAGTGGACCACAGAAACAGTCGAATGAATTGTAAATGCTTTTTTACACTTGAATCCTACGAGTAATGATGAAGAATGTGTCTTTTTCTTGGCAACACCCTAACCCTAGGTAATCCGTCTTTCTGCATTTTATTTCTTTTTTACATTGGGTTCACCCGTACTATTTCTTGTTTTATACAAATAGGATTTGTTGCTCATTGTGCTGAGTAATGCACACAACGGGTAAAGCTGCTAATTGCCGCGTAACATTTGTATAAAGTGTTGTAAATTTTTTTGATTATTATTTTTAAATGCTAGAAGTCGTAAATACTGTATTACTAGAGGCTCGCCTTAAGCCCTCCACCCTTTGTACATACAGACAGCCTAGCGCCCTGTTCCCCTCCCCACTGTACCATAGAGTACTTTGCAGTACCAAGCTCATGACAATTATTCTTGTATTTACTATGAGACTCATTTATGAGTTTTACGAAGGATCTTGGGCGGAGTGCACCCAACACCGCCACAGGAGAGGACGAGTAAAGTTCCATGGTCCACCTAAACTCGTTCCGCTCATTCGTTCGCACTTGGGCGGGGCGGTGCATGGAGAGGGCCTGGGAGATGCGGACGACGCAGCCTCTCGTATGTTATGTCCCGAGGGTTGGGTGCACTCCCTCACAGATGCGGACAAAATGATTGTATCAAATCTGTAATATATTTCCCACATAGTTGTTTCTTTGGTTTAGAAACGCAACGCAATGCTTAACCAGAGATGGAAACGAGGGAGGATCCGTCAACGTGCTAAAGAGCCGCTTTCGTCCCTGGTTAAATCCGCGAGCTCTGCATTGTTCGTCTAATCTTGTTTATGTTGGCAAGCACTAGTTATTACACCTCAACAAAAGGTGGCTTTGAACTCCAGTTTGTAGCAAATTTCGCAACCGATGTCATGAGGAGCAAGAGAACTGTTTTCCATCCAGATCGTACTTATTTTGCTGATTAGGCTTTTTCTTGTACAGTTTTAGATGTAAAAAAAAGAAAACTACAAAAGGTGTTTTGAATGGCTTTCACACGGATGAGACGGGAAGGAGGTGGTGTGACGGTATTGTACATTCCATTCCTTTGTATCTTTGATAGGTTTAGCATGTTGAAGAGCTCACTCATGGGAACATATCAAGGTGTGTGAAGAAGGCGAGTGTGCTCCCCAGCCATCTCAGCTTTCCTTCACATTGCCATGTGTTCTCTCTATTTTTGGCAGAAGCTTTCCTAGACCGACGTGGCGTGGCGTTCTGGCTTTGCGTTGTAACGATAGTTAAAACGCACCATCGGACATTGCCTTTGCAGTGCGATGGACGAACCAAACTAGTTTATTTGTTCATACCATATTGTTGCTTTTCACATTTGTTTACTCAATTGCAATGAAATGGATTATGTGATTTTGCAAGATAATAAATCCTATTGATTTTGTTAAGTGCTGTTTCTATTTCATGACCCATCCCACGGAGGGAGAGAAACAAATCACATACTACTTTGCGAGGAAATTTGCCGCTTTCTCTTTTCAGCGCTGTCACCATAATCTATACTGTTTCAATCACTTTCAGAGGAACTTGTTAGAATTGAACCACCTTGCAACACAGTTCTAGGATTTAATTGTGATTGACGACTTTGCGCGAAGCATTTTGAGCGCACGTATGATGTCCTACTCACATGTGGCATTTTCTTCCTCTCTTGCGTTCCACCCTGGATTATTGTTTTATTACGATCTGAGGATTAACGACATTCAACCGCGTCGTTTACGCTCATGTTTGTTCATTTGCCTTGCTGTATGAACTGTAGATAACTTCATACTCCACTGACGCCAAGCCTGATGTCACTTATTTCACGGCAGCAGTAATTTAAACTAACTAATTTTAAGTTATGTTCCGTGTCTCGCCCCGCTCGGCTGGGCATCAAAGGGAATTTTCAAATTTACCGTGCGTGTTGAAGTCAGTTGCGACGTTTGGTACGAAATTGCCGCGGGTTGGTGTCGTTGGATTTCAGGGGGCCGTGCGGGAAGGATTATCGATTTGGTGCTGGTCGCGCTCGCGCACTCGAGAGTGCGCCTCGCCTGCCTTGAGAACGTGTGATCCGTGAGCATCATATCTTGTGAATCCTGTAGAATTTTTCACTCATTATTATTTTAAAGTACTCCCCAATGCTTTTAAAGTCCGAATCAACATATAGTGCAGGTGTGTATGCGTTTTTATTTCACAAGACTGTCGTGTTTCGTGACCCTTTGACAGATAATTCCTCTGTCTTCTGCTTAGTTTACATTCTAGGCCTACATTTGACACTTAACCTCAACAAACGGTGATTTTCTCTGTGATCTTTTTTATTTGAAAAAACAATTATCCATATTTGTTCATTTTTCGAGAAAAAAGCAATTCTGTTATAGAAGACTTCTAGTTTCTTAGATTTCCCTGTTCAAGCGAAATATGTCGTGCATAGAAAAATTCTCCAAACATGTTAACACACCTCTTTCGCTCCGATCTTTCATAAACACATGAATTTTTTTTAGATTGAAGAGGCTGCATAATTTATTAATCCAAGAATTTTGTTATCCCTCTTCCATAAACATAGAGCAATTTTTAAGGCTGTTAATTTTGACAAATATTTACTGATGCTTCTTGTTTTTCAGGACAATATTGGGATTGTGCTTTAGGTAGGAGGTCAGAATGCTACTCTTCTAAATTTGCCAAATCTGATGGTTGTATTTCCATGGCTTGATAGAGGTATTCCCCTGCACATTTATTGCATAAGCTTGACAGAATATTTCTCTGAGAGTTTAAGTCAAGTACTATGGGAGAGAATATTTTCCTGCAAAACAAATGTTTGTGATACAATTCATCATGTGTTAGCACTTTTTACTGTGGTCACACTGTTGTGTGAGGAAGCAGAAAACCTCATTCTGTGTTATGACTGCAATGCCCTAACCAATAAGTCTTCCAAGATAGATGCCAAGAGGCAATGTAAAACAGGAAGCTTAGAAAGAAGGAAAACTATCATGTTTGGAGTCTTACCAGATGATCATCATGGTGGTATTGATCTAAAAGACAATCTGCCCAAAGAAAATGAGAAGAGCTGGGCCGAAGAAACAAGTCTTTTTGAAGGGAACACCTCCCAAACAGTTAGGAATAATTTCTTCATTGATGCATCATCACTCCTGGATGAATCAGAGGTGAAGGATGTCCAGAACAACAAGTGCAGTGACACCAATGCTCCGCCACCTCCTCTTATCCGAAGAAAAACATTTGAGCTCGAGGCAGATGATGACAAGGTAGCAGCCCTGCGTCAAGAGTATGAGCGTAGACAAGGCAACGCTCTCTTTCAAGCCTGCGGTGTGGAGGCCCCCTCATCTCTTCCTGTGGGACTGCCGCACCTTACTGATAATGATGTCCACACTCCTGACTCATTAAATAATGATGGATTTGATGAAGCATCTGACATTAGGCCAGACAGTGCTCCTTGTGATGATGACCCTAACAGAAATGAGATAGTTTCACCTGCTCCTAGCCCTGTTGAAAACTATGTAGCGATCCACAAGGACAGCATTGATGCCGGCAGTCTCTTGGAAGATGACTCTACAGATTCTGGAGAGAAAGTCAGTAACAAAATTGATTGCATACCCATAGTTAGCGGTGGAATCGCACCAGAAAAGGTCCAAAGTCCTATGTTTTCTCGGAGAAGGACGGAATGTGCGCCGATTTTGTCCGGAGCCGCCCCTCCACCCGAGCCGCTCTCGCCTCGGTCCAGCATTGAAGAGAAGCCAAGGAATCCGTCGGCGTCATCTGCGTGGGTCGTGGACATAAGTGACATTGTAAGCTCACCTGAGACGAGACGCAGAAAAGACGGAAGAAGCCTCTCATCCAGTTTAGGCTACTTTGTTGATTTGGAAGGCAGTGGGTCGGCAGTGATGCAGAGGAGCGCCGGGCACTGCGACGCGCCCAGGAAAAATGTGTTTTTCAGCTCAGCTGACAAGGGCAGCATGGAGTCCTGCATGGAGAAAGCAGCCTCTCAGGAGAGTTCTCTCGGTATTAAGGCGCGGGATCCTAAAGTAGTTCATTCCCCGGAACAAAAAATGTTCACCATGTTTATCGGCCTTGACAACGAAGAATCTGCCAAGGGAATAAAAGACCGCCCTGAACCAGCTTCGAGACGAAAGAACGTGGTTGAAAAAGCCCGGAAGCAGCCTGTCTACATGTACATCGGGTCAGAGTCACCGTCGACGACCAGAAAAACCCTCGACGTCGAGCAGCCCTCGACGAAAAAGCAGCATGTTCGAGCGAAGAGTCTATCGACAAGCGCAGCAACACTTTACCCCAGTCAAGCGACGTCCATCCCCCAGCTGCATACCAGTGTCGGCAGTTTTGTCCGCTTGTCCGATTTAGACAAGGCACCGAGCAGATTATCCGATTCGGACAAGACTCCAAGTTCACCACGAGGGGTGGATACGACTTCGTTCACCCTGGAGAACAAGAGACGGTCGTGGAAACCGAAGTCAAACGCGCCAAATTGCTCCGAGGCTTTGGCAAGGGTCATTCCGGCAGTCAGAGAACTATCGTCAACCGCTTTTGCCGGGACGGAAGGTACGTTATTTTGCAACTTAATCTTTGTACAGTCGAACTCAAAAGTTCCCAACTCCTTCATTGTCGATTTGCAGAGATCGGGGACTTTTGCTTTGGACTGTACTATGAGTCTGAAAACTATTACCGTGCAACAAAGCGTCGCTGTACGCGGAAATAAGTTACATCGAGCTCTGCTTTCTCGCACGATGTATTTTTTTCCACTAAAAGAACTGACGAAGGACTAACATTTTCCTCTTCCTTAAAAAAAAAAAAAAAAAATCCCCTTAGGTGTATTTTATTGTTTTAACTGTTTGTTCTCTGATTTTTTCAGAGGAGGGCCAAGACGATGAAAATTCGCCGAGAGACTTCTGCGAGGATCTAAAACACGTGTTCGTGAATAGCTTGTGCACGGACTTGATTGTAGAGGTGGCTGGAAGACGAATAGGTGCTCATAAAATAGTCCTAACGCATCGATGTCCTTACTTCGCCGCTGCGCTTAGCGGAGGATGGGTGGAGAGTGGCGGAAACGTTATACGACTTCGAGGGTAAGGTTTCCTTCTTTTCATTAATCAATCACGTATCAGTAGTATTTTTTCCCCTAACTTTACGCGTTTTCTCTCGCAGGTTTTCATATCATGCAGTGCATTTTGCCTTGTACCACATTTACGTAGGGACTTTGACGATACCTGAGCACATGAATATCGTCGAACTCGCTATGCTCTGCGATTTATTTCACTTGGATTCGCTCAAGGAGGCGGTTGAAGCAGAATTAGCGAAGAGAACGTGCCATTCGTTTCATGGTGTAAGTATTTGTACTTTTTTTCTGTAAGAAGGCCTCTCTACGTTCTTTTTCGTTTTACAAAAATTATGATTTCTCATTGATTTCCAGTTTTATATCATCAGATAAAATCTAGCTACGAGTAATACTGCTCGATTCAAACTGTAACATTAATGCATGTTCTTTTTTTCCTCTTCATTGCAGCCGACGAGTTTGAAGTGCGCGTGTATACCTGGTGTCCTCGAAACCTTAGTTTTAGCAGCATCTTATAACCTCGAATATCTGTACCCGGAGTGTTTACGTTGGACTACTACTCATTTTTATAAAGTATGCCAAACTGCGCCATTTTTTACCATGCCAAATGAGCTGAAAGATAAAATCCTGAAGACCATAGTGAGCAATTGTGACAAGGAAGAGCTAACAAAGGAGGTAAGTAAACTTTGCTTTAAAAGCAACGATTTCGAGAGAAAAAAAAAAAGTAGTCCGCTAATCCCTCATATTTGTGGTTTCAGGAAGCCCTGGAGTTGAAAGTTTTTACTGCTGTAAACGCGACCAGACTGACCTTATTGGCAGAGAGGACTGACTTGGCTCGATCATCGGTTTGTTGGTTTCATAGATTAAAAGATGAAACCCATAGAGTAGTGGCGAAATCGTTGCACACGCTTCTTTCTAATACTTCGTGAGTAATTTTCCACTCATACATAGCGGCCACTCGCACATCCTAAAAATATAGAAAAAGTCTTATCAAAACCGAACTTTAATAAGCGCTGGGATATGTTAACCTAACTTAATTTGACATCGAGTTAGATTAGTTAGTTTTCCTAAGCGACGCTGGGCCGTGAAGAGGTGCTAAAGCGTTCGAACCCCAGTCAGGCCGTTGAGAATTCTATCCATCCATCCAGATTCCCCTCTGTCCAGATACTTATTCTGACATCTTTGAAGGTGACCACGTTAGATGTTCTTTGGTTTAATTAGGTTAATCTTTGCCCGTTTCAGTTGACGTAGCTTAGATATCCGAGCTTCTTAGTTAACAGAACTTTCTGAGCGCAACCGTGCAGTGACGGTCATCTTGACTGTAGCTATCAAGACAGAGGGATATCTGGATAGAGTGAAGATCCATCGTCGACCGTTTTGAGTGGCCACCATGTTAATACGAATACTGGGGTTGTGCCTATAAATTGACACAAACGCCTTTTTATTTTGCAGGTCATTCCATTTACTAGTGAGAGATACGGTGGACTCGGTTCTTCTGTACAGCGCCCAGTTTTGCTCACCGGAAGAACTTTGTCTCGTTTATCGAATATTATTTTTATCGAAAATCGAAGATAACCACGAGAGG
>Ga0058701_10004962_pt1 | contig 10924 bp, 7 predicted proteins | sample AgamicOrMae_FD_97039 | JGI IMG/M metagenome (GOLD analysis project Ga0058701, IMG submission 97039) | Agave microbial communities from Guanajuato, Mexico - Or.Ma.e | ecosystem: Host-associated > Plants > Phyllosphere > Phylloplane/Leaf | place: Guanajuato, Mexico | collected 2012-06-04 | reverse complement strand
GTCATGAGCGCCAACGCCGCAAGCGCCAATCCGTAACCGCCAAACGAGAAAAGTCGCAAACGCCAAAGGTCTTAACCGCAATACTAACCTTACCTAACTTAACCTAACCTAACTTGACCTAACCTATACGAACTTTGGCGTTTGCGACATATCTCGTTTGGCGGTTACGGACTGGCGCTTGCGGCGTTGGCGCTTGTGGTTTTTGGCGCTATCGAATGCCCCCCACTTGAACGCACTTATAAGTACATAAATGGGGAGGTCGAGTCAATAGCTACTTCCTTTTTATGTGGATTTCACTTGTGGCCTAACGAGTGTGTTCTTCGCAGGACCTGGACGCGATTTACTTCATGGTGACGTGCACGGGGAAGATCGTGTGCGTGTCAGACACTGTGGAGCGCATCCTTGGCCACACCCAGACCGAGCTGCTGGGGAAATCGCTGTTCGACATCACTTGCCCGGACGACCACGAGGACTTGCGCGAGCAGCTCACCCCGGACGCCCACGAGGACTTGCGCAAGCAGCTTACCCCGGACGCCGCCCCCGAGGCCGGCGCCGTCGCCGACGACAAAGCCCTGGTGCCCGTCGCCGCCCCTGGCGCCGCCCCCGGTGCCACCGGCACGGCCGAGTGGCAGTCGCAGAGGAGGTCGTTTTACCTCAAGATCCGACACCGCAGCGGCAGCCGCGCCGACCAGGCGCACTACGAGCTGGTGCACGTCCGCGGAGTCCTACGCATTCCTCCAAAGTCATACAATAAACAGAAACATGGTTAGTTAACCATCCAGCCTGTGACATACATTTTAGAAGTTTTTGACCAACTTTCTATGAGTGTGCCTACATTTGAAGATGATACGGAGCATATTTGCTGTCCAAGGGGTAACAACTCATGATATTTGGTGTACTATCAGTCAAAGAAGTATTGCGCGCTCCAATTTTTTTGCACCTCCGTAACTTTGAAACGGAGAGATATACGTAAAAACAGCACGAAATTAAATTGTTAGATCTTCAAGAGATCTATGAATTTAATTTGAGCTTTTTTTGTTGTATCTCGGTTTGTTCCAAAGTTACGGAAGTTTAAAAAAATGGAGCGGGCAATAAGTTTTGACTGCTAGTACAAAAGACCTTGATATCCAGCTGTTGGATTCGGTCTAATTATGTCTGTTTTCAGCAATTTTTCAAGTTTTTTATTCTCTGACCATTGCTCACTGATATCTGGCTAATATGTAGGTATAGCCAGGTGATATTTTATAATGTTCTGCCGAAATCCGTCAGATATTTATTAAAAATTTGGTCAATTTTCTCTTGATATCCGTTTATTACACCTCTGATATCTGGCTGATATCCGGTGTATAGATTTCCACCTAGATGTTACCTCTTGGTGCTGTCGATGTAGAGTATTTAGGTTGCTGCTGGAAGTTCGATTAGAGATACTCCAAGGAGGAAGAGCATATTGTTACCCTAAATTAGTGGGCCCAACGTAGAGACTCTTCTCGTAGAGAGCCTAAAATTAGGTATCATGATACTAGAGAGTCTAATATTAGCGTGCCATTGAAATTTGGAAGCATACTATTAAAGGGTCTTAAGTTAGACGACGTACTAATTTAGGGCTCAAAATTAGAGACCGCTCTGTCAGAGGGCTTAATACAAGGGATAGCTTACCATAAAGCAATCTACAATTGAGGAAAGCTTGTAATATTTGAGAGCCCGAATGGGTAGAGCTCATGTTAGAGAGCTCGAAATTCGAGAGCTTGTAATAACATTGTCTAAGATTGAAGAGACATGCTTTTAAAGAGCACAGTCGGAGAGCCCAGGTATAGTAGAAGCCGGTACGTATATGATGGGAAACCGGAAGTTGGGAAGAGCTCCGAAATTTAGAGCCCAGTCAAGAATCGAAGATGTTCACGTGGGGTAATCCTACTTTGTGGCTCGTTGATTTTCGGCTCTCTAGTTTAAAATTGCGTATCTCTGCCTGCAGGAGAGTCGAGCAGTGGCAACGGCAGTGGCTCTCCAACCGGTGAGGCCTTTATGGTGGCTCTCGTCCGACTTTTTAGAGAGCACAGCCTGAACCAAGACAGCCTTCTGGAGGCCTCAAAAGAAGAGTACATTACTAGGCACACTATGGACGGCAGAATCATCTTCTGCGATCAGAGGTAATATTTGTGCCAGAGTTTCAGTTGCGGGTGTTCGCTTAAGCTAATGTCAAGAGCTTTCCCCGTCCCACAGAGAATCAATAATCTAATAGCTTCACCGTAAATACCAGGGTTTGCTTTAACAACAGAGGTACGTTACGTGACTTGTTGAAATCAGGAAATCTTCATTATTTTGGGAGACTTGAAAATATTTATAGGGTTTTTTGGCTGTTTTAGAAGCCTCCCGAATAGTCGTTAAATATTTGAATTAGAAGCTCAAAACATGACCTTTTGCGGAGCGTTAGTTAAAAATAGCGTGCCTTATTACTGCAATGTACAGTGGGCAACAAAAGTCACGACCCCTGCTTCCATGTATTTCTTATGGGAACAAGGGTCATCACTTTTGTGGCCCACTGTACACTGCTCATCGGAATGCATCAGCGCATTTATTTTTGACCGCTATGCGCTACTGTAGCTGCAAATTGCATTCATGCTCACGCACTTCTTTGGCACATCATCCTAGGTCAATGCGCAACAAAGTTTACACTAAATATCACCTTTGTTTTTACTCTTATTTTTAGCCTTAAGCCGAGACCACACACTATAGACTTTTCCATTCTGAGCCAATTAAAATAATGAAATTTCTTTTTTATCCCCCTTTTTTTCTTCAGCTATCTCTTCAACTCAAGAAGCACTTCAAGAAGTTTCAATGCAACTTTGTAGTTTTTAGCATCGTAACTGTCCTTTTATTATATTTATTATTTTATTCAAAGACTTATTGATCGTATGAGTTGTTTCATATTTATGAAGCGTTACCCTACCTTTGGGAACTTTTATATTTCAAAGTAGATTATTTTAACGCTCGATGTTTTTGGATTTTATTGTGGTTCCTTGAATTAAAGTTTCTTTCCCTGAATAACGCTACATGTCACAGACATTACATACTATGAGTCTTCTAAAATACGCCTATATATGTAAAAAGAGTTAAGTCAACAATATTTTACAGAATTAATCTGCGATGGGGCGGTTGGACTTGAAAGAACCTAACGTTTGAAAATCTTCTGGTAACAACGGTCAATAGTAAAGCGCAGTGCTACCACCCTATGACTTTCACGCCATCATATATGATATGTGCGTAAAATCAGGTCGAAATTTATTCCTGATAATATTTCTAGTGCTAAATTCCAAATATAGAATCCTTGTCGGACCTTTTCAAAGTGAAATGCTCGTCCGAGGTCAGTTTTAAAAAGGTTTTTATTAAAAGTTTCATCGCAATGCTGTTAGTTTCAAAGTACGCCGTTGTGGCGCGGCGATCTCTGGACGTCGTTATGCGTAGCGTTACGACTCTCGCATCGCTTGTCTCTTGGCTGCAGCCGCGTCGCTTATCGTAGTTGTGCAACCACTTGCCTCTTACTCTACCTGCTTAAAGCCGATTAATTAACTCACGTATTGATAGTTCTTTGGTTGGGAATTCGTGCGGAAAGTTTAACGCAAACTGGTCAAGATTAACGGACGAAAAAGTCGCTACAACATTTTCATACTCAACAGCAATGTCGTGTGTTTGTACAAGGATCTAAACTAGAGGCAAAATTCACGGTTTTAAGGCGTTTTTTTTTGTTTTTTTTAAGTGAACTTTTTTAAAAAAAAATTGGGAATGAAGGAAGAGCTACTCGTATTGAGTTATTGACAATGAGAATGTTTGAATTCCAGATTTTGTTGACATCTTGTTTTTTAAAAGTTGCAGTTTGCTTTCCCTAATTTGGGGAAAATGTTACTTTGGGTCAGAAATTCATATCACCGTAACATTTACAAAATATTTCTTAAGTTAGTGAAAATTTTTTTTAAAAAAATTAGGCACGTCTGAGTGGTGTTATCTATTATTTTTATTTTATTTTTTATTGAGATGTGTTATAAATTGCATTGAGCGTTACAGAGTCAGCAAACATGTAGCTCACCTTAACATCAGTTGATCATAGACAAAATAATGTGTCTTACCGGGAAGGTGTCGTTGCAGCCGAATAGACCCAAGAAACGTTCTATTTACGTCTGTAGGATAAAACCTTTAATTAAACACCGAAAAGAGGCGCTCTTAGCGTTTAAAACATGCAATTTACATCAATTTGTTGCGTCTGTCTAATTAGCCGTGTGGCCTTGGCGGTTCCCCTTGACCTTCTCCCGTTTCCTTTTTTTTTCTTTCTTCCGCAGCGATAGCAAGAGAAAGACAGATTGCTTGCCCAAGTTCTTTAATTTCTTTTTGCAACTTCCTCGCTTCACCCCTTCCTGTACCTTTCATCTGTTAATGTGGGTATTGCCTTCGCAGTGAAATACGGGCGGTTTGTCAGTTCATTGTCTTAAGACGAGGGATCATATTTATGCTGTAAATAGAGAGCTTCTGTCGTTTTTTGTTTTTTTTTACAAAGTCCCCTGTGTGGTACTCGCTCACCTTGAAGGGGCTGTACAGTAACGACCTAGTTGAGAAGAAAACATCGATAAAATCGAGGATTATTGATCAAGAGATCTTAGCTGTTACTAGTTAATTCATGGTTACTGTTCGGCTGAATGAAGTTAAGTCCTTCACAGTGGGTATTAAAATCTGCATTCCACGCTATTGACCCATTACCGCCCAGCGATGCCGTTCGGCAACAGAAAGAAATTATTTTAGAGGACCTTTTCAGTTCAGTATTTTCACGATTTAAAAAATATCCCCCTTTTGGAAACCTGAAATTTAATAGTCAAGGCATTTTCCAAAGCTTGAAATTGCGTATTTTATTGGAAAAAATCCTTTCCATTTCTCTTAAGCTGGATATCGCTCCAAATACTGTGGGCTGTTATGGGTTAAGTTTTAAGATTGCAATTTCGACCTCTTTTGTGTTTACCTTTTGTCGAGCGGAGCAAAGCATAGGGAACGTAACCTAGCTTAACCAAATTTTATATCGCCTTGCTTGATGACGCCCACCCCTCCGCAGCAGTAATTGCCGTCGAGAAGCAACACTGGTGTGCTTTCCCAGCGTCACGAAGCCTGACGCAACCTAACCTCCACGGTAGTGTTATGTTACTCCTCGTAATGTAATGAAACCTTGAACCAGGGTAGAAAACACGAGGTAGAAAATGCCAATTTTAAAAGGCATATATATTTTTTTATCAGAGTATGGTCGGCTTTCGACGTTTACAAAGAAAGACGTAACGTCTTGCATCTCTTAAAACGTTTTTGAAAACAAGATAATTCGGTGAATCACGCGTTTATATCGGGAAGCCTTTTACGATATCTCACCGAAAATAGTTGCCGTGTGGAACAGCACGCACGTGAAGCACACCTGATATAAAAATAATGTATCCTCTGTCTCATATCTGAATTTTCTGTTACAGGATATCCCTCGTGTCTGGTTATTTACCCGACGAGGTCGTGGGGCTCTCTGCTTTCATGTACATGCACAGGGAAGACATGTGGTATGCCGTTGTTGCCCTGCGACAAAGTGAGTTGTCCGCTCACGCGCTAAGTAACGAAGGTATCTGGCTAACAAATGTTCTGTCATGGTACTTGTTTTGTTTCAGTGTTCACCAGAGGTGAAGACTACGGCTGTAGTTGTTACAGGCTGAAAACAAAAAATAATGAATTTATATACATGAAAACATACGGATATCTGGAAAAAGATAAGGAAACGAATACTGTGGACTCTTTCATTTGCATCAATATTTTAGTTCCGTAAGTATTACCAAAAAAACCTTTCAAAGAAGCCATAGGTTTTTTTCCGTTGAGTCTCGATATTACAACGTATCAGTCCTTGTTCTGCAACAGTTAAGTAATATTGTTTTGAATCCTTGGACTATGATACAGTTACATCAAGAATCGACTGTAGCTTGGAAAAACTGTGTCGTTCGTTATCAAATTTTGAGGTTAAAAAGGACTGAAGCCGGTTTCTAGGTACGGCCGAGTCATTGAGTACTAAAACTGTATCCCTAACTTGTTCATGTACTCGTGGAATACGGTACTGAGCGAGCCGCAAGCCCCTGAGGATTTTCTGAAATGAAGCTGCAACCTGCTTGACATGGGTGCTATGCGTATTGCCTATCACGAGCCAGAAGCAAGGAATTCAGCGCGTAGAAGGCAATGCGGATGGCACTCGTGTCGAGCGGGTTGCCTCGCTATTTCACAAAATCATCGGGTTCAGAAAATTGGACACAGAAAAGAATCTGTATAGGAAAGTTTTATTTTATTCCGATATGAAGAAATTGTTTAGTTTCAATTGAGGTTAGGTTGGTTTTCATTTATGTTGAGCTTGTGTCGCGCTTTAGATTAAACCACGGACTTCCGCACGGGAAAAATACATCTCGATTTGGTCGTAGAACTTCTGGAGGAACTGTACAGGGTGTCTAGCGACCGGAAAAACCGGGAATTAGCCGGGAAGTTGAATGACCCGGGAAAACAACGGGATATTGCTGGAAATTTCGCCAAAGAGGAGGAAAATCCGGGGATTTTCATTCAATTACGTTATTTTTGAAAATATGATTGCAAAGTCCGTTTTGCATTTTTTTTAACTTTTTATTTAAAGAAAAAATTTAGACAACTTACAAAATATATGTCCTTAAGTGTATGTCTTGGGGGGGGGGGCCAAAATAAAAAAAAACCTAAATTTTTTAAGTTTGATTTTGAAAGTAAAATTTTGGGAATTTTCGGAAAAAGAGATCCCGAAAACCGGGAATTAGCCGGGAAATTGGGAAATAGCGAAACACCCTGCAATTTGGTCGTAGAACTTTTGGAGGAACTTTATAATAAAGTTTATGGCATCCTTACTTTATTAGAAGCATAATTGTATTGTTCTTTTTTTTCAGGGAGGAAGAAGGCTTATTAGCTATGAGAGACATGCAGAACAGGTTTTCACCGCAGTTCAGGCTGAAAGATAGCCCTGCGCGTAAAGTCTCCTCGGGAGTTATTATCGAAGAAGTGGTAAGTGCGATAACAGAATAAATAACGTTTAAGGCGCGAGCTGTGGATCTCTATCCGGAACCTGCGCCGCCATAATATCTCCAGACTTCCCTCCTGTCTTGAACTATCAGTCCAAAAGGGGTAGCTGTCATAAGCGCCAAAAACCACAAGCGCCAACGCCGCAGGCGCCAATCCGTAACCGCCAAACGAAAAAAGTCGCAAACACCAAAGGTCTTAACTGCAATACTAACCTTACCTAACTTAACCTAACCTATACGAACTTTGGCCTTTGCGACTTTTCTCGTTTGGCGGTTACGGACTGGCGATTGCGGCGTTGGCGCTCGTGGTTTTTGGCGCTATCAAATGCCCCCCGTCCAAAAGGAATAGTCCAGTTCTGGTCGTGCAACAACGCGGTGGCCAATGTATTTCCCCATAAGGCGGAGCCTTCCAGCGCGACCAGAACCGGACAATACCTGATAGAACTACGTAGTAATTGTGTGTCCTTTGTGGGTTTTCTGGAAGTTTTTTTTTTTTTTTTTTTGGTTTGTAGACCGACGAGCCTGAGGCTCTCCCTGCCGCTCCGGAGGAAAAGGAGATCGAGAAGCAAGTGAACTTCTTGCTGATGAACGTCCCCGAGCCGATTGAGCCTCTGTCGCCGCCGAAGCCCGCCGGGCCGGCGCCTCACGCCGAGTACGCCAAAGTCACCTACTTGTCCAAGACGCTCCCCCGGGCGGCGGTCCACACCGCCAAGGCGGGCATCAAGGACGTGCCCAAGCTGGGCCCGGGGCTCGGCGGCCAGAGCCCAAGGACGCCGCACTCTCCCCCGGCAAGCCTCGGAAGCCTGCAGCCCGTGCTCAGTCCGCCCCAGCAGGTAAGCCACCGAGTGGATCGAGGCGCACGCCAACCGAATTTCTCCGTAATAGTACTCGAGGTTAACGGCTGTGAAATCTTACTAACTAGGGGAGTACTACAACTGTCCGACCCCGATTTTCTTGAAACCTTCAGGACTTTGATCCTCTACCGCCCAGCGATGCCATTCGGAAACAGAAAATTTTATTTTAGAGGATCTTTTCAGTTCAGTTTTGTCACTTTTTAAAAAATATCACCCCTCTGGAAACCCGAAATTTACCAATTTAGGCAGTTTCCTACGCTTAAAATTTCGTGTTATACTTAGAAAAATCCTTTCGATGTCTCCTTAGTTAAATTTCACTTCAAATACTTTGGACTGTTGTGGGTTAAGATAGCGCTATGGGAAGATACCCAAACACTAAACTTGCAGCCGAAATTACTATTTCCTATGTTAAAAATTGAGCACAAAACACATTTTATGAGGTAATCCCAAAAACATTTGCAGTCTTTAAGGAAGAGTGGGAAGTAAGGCTCCTCTGGCGCAAAAATTTGAAGGATTTTGCGATATCTTTAACGATTTTTGAGCTATGTTCATTTTATTGGTTTTATTTTGCATGAATTTTTTATAGTTTTTATTATTTTTATTTTTTGCCGCACGACTCTGAAAACGTATTCTCAGCATTCCTCTGGAGTCTATACGTTTAAGCAACACCGAATTAACGCAGAGAATACGTTTCCAGAGCCGTGCGGCAAAAACTAAAAAAACATACAAGTAACCTCTATCTAACTACATGCAAAATAAAATCAATAAAATGGCCATAGCTCGAAAATCATTAAAGATATCGCAAAATCCTTTAAAATTTCGATCCCAATGCGCTTTACTTTCCACTGTTCTATAAGGACTGCAAATGTTTTTGAGTCTGCCTGAAAAAAAGTGTTTTGAGTTCAATTTTTAACGCTATTTATAACGTAGTTAAAATTAATTTCGACAGCAGGTTTATTGTTTGAGTATCTTTCTATACCGCTATCTTTAAGTCCTGAGGGTTTCAAGAAAATCGGGGGCAGATAGTTGAAGTACTCCCCAATCCGACCACACTGGTGCGGAGTATCGGAAGATAAGACTTGTGGTTCTCTAGGTTTACACGATTGTTTTCTGTTGGATAACCTGTCATTTGTGATGTTAGGAGACCCTTGAGCGACCGTCCGTGGTGTGCGGCCCCAGGAGCTCCAAGCCCTCGACGTCGGGGGTCGCCCCGTCTGGGGTCACCCCATCGGGGGTCGCCCCATCGGGGGTCGCCCCGTCGGGGGTCACCCCGTCGAGCGTCGCCCCGTCGGGGGTCGCCCCGTCGAGCGTCGCCCCGTCGGGGGTCGCCCCATCGGGGGTCGCCCCTTCAGGGGTCGCTCCGTCGGGGGTCGGCCCGTCTGGGGTCGCCCCATCGGGGGTCGCCCCGTCTGGGGTCGCTCCGTCGGGGGTCGTCCCGTCCGTGGCTTCGCCGTCCGGGGTCACCCAGGCTCCTCTCCCAGCCACGCCCGAAGCCGTCCGGACTTCAGTCATCAGTGGACTCAAAAGAGGCTTTGACGCGACCCCTTGTCGGGGGAAGGAATCGCCCAAGAAGAAGTGCAGCCGGACTCGGTCCCGACAGGACAGTGAGCCCAGCGAAGACCCCCCCCGGGTGGGGTTTACACCGACCCAGGGTCTCCAGCCCGTTGAGGAGCCCTATGCCGCTGATCTCGCTGCTCTGGGCATCGTCCTGGAGCGCCCCGAAGCGGCCCCAGACTCGCCCGCTGCGCAGTCTGGCTACTCGAACGGCGGCTGGGCGCCCCAGCAGCACGACGTCAATTTACCCGAAGGGGACTTCTTTCCTGATCCACCTTTAGAAACTATATCAAATTACCTGGACGGCCCTTTCGTCCCCCCGGCAGGTGAGATACGATCCAAGAGTCGGAGCAAACACAACCTCTTATTTAAACTGCGAATAACCTGACATTATTTGCAGTCTATGAAAACCGCGATAACCTATCTCTAGCCGCAATCCTTCAGCTTCAGAAACTGTCAATAATCTTTTGTTAATTCCCAAAAGTACTTTAGGTATCGTACAGAAGTAAAGTTTTTTCCCAAGCATTAAGGCGTTGATATCTGAACTCCTATGTGTTCATGTAGAAATCGGAAAGTAATATATCAAAATATCAAAAATTCTTTTGTTTGTTTTTCAGATTTGAACGTGCTCCAAGCCGGTGATAATTCCTTTGCATTGGTACGTATGCTACAAACTGCTTTTAGTTAAAGTAACTGTAGGAAACATTGCACTGAACGGGACGCATCGACGAGTTAGGTGAATCTGGAGACTAAAGCAATGTCCCTCGGAAACTGTCGCATCTATCTGAGATCTTTGTGACGTCTTTCGCATCCCTTATATAGTTGACTCTAGCGACTTTCGTGGCCAATCCTGACGCTGCTCACTTCTCAGCGGCTGAAACTGGAGAAGTAAGCGATGTCTTGCTTGGCAACTGTGGAGGAGAGCGTCAGCGGATCGGGGGGCACTCGATAGCACCAAAAACCATAAGCGCCAACGCCGCAAGCGCCAGTCCGTAACCGCCAATCGAGAAAAGTCGCAAACGCCAAAGTTCGTATAGGTTAGGTCAAGTTAGTTTAAGTTAGGTTAGGTTAAGTTAGGTTAGGTAGGGTTAGTATTGCGGTTAAGACCTTTGGCGTTTGCGACTTTTCTCGTTTGGCGGTTACGGATTGGCGCTTGCGGCGTTGGCGCTTGTGGTTTTTGGCGCTCATGACAGCTACCCAGCGGATCGAGTCACAGAACACCTAACCTAACCGTGGAACATCCCCCGCGAACTTTTGCGCCTTTCCCGGTGTCGCTTCGTTGATGAATCGCAAGCAGCCTGAATTTAACTTTTGTTTGTTGCCTCTAGGAACCCAGTGGGGATGCGAACCAATCCCAGGATGCCGTCCAGGAGCTCCTCTTACAGCAGTTTCAGCTGGGCACCTGCATCCAAGCTCAGAGCATGCAAG
>Ga0058701_10004961_pt1 | contig 10925 bp, 9 predicted proteins | sample AgamicOrMae_FD_97039 | JGI IMG/M metagenome (GOLD analysis project Ga0058701, IMG submission 97039) | Agave microbial communities from Guanajuato, Mexico - Or.Ma.e | ecosystem: Host-associated > Plants > Phyllosphere > Phylloplane/Leaf | place: Guanajuato, Mexico | collected 2012-06-04 | reverse complement strand
AGATTTGATCGCGCTTGTGTTTCTGTGGTTTCCTATTCCTCTTGTGTTTTATAGCCCATTTATATAAAGCCAATGGGGGGACGGACATGGAAGTATTGGGCCTCTTCAGGCCCTGTTTTTCAGTAGTGATCGAACCTTGAGCAAGCGATCTGACAATTGTGAATCGTCTGGGACCTTTGAAGCCAAAGGAAAAAGCAGGCAAAACGGAATATTTTATTGTAGGATCGGTTATAACGAGGTTCGCGTACTACGTCCAAATTTGCTAGAGTCTTTGGAACTCTTTATATACGATATCGGATCACATAACTGGGTTGGGTATTGGGTATCCAGTCTCCTGTGAGCTCCGGAGCGGAGCGCAAGGAATACGATAAGTTGCCGCTGGCTGGGTGATTGTTGGGCTGGAGTTTGATTCACAGACAATCTTTAAGGGTGAGATTTGCCACTACTTATATCCAACTTCGCCTACCGTAAAACTACGACTGTATTCTCTTCCCCTGATGTGGCATTGGACAGACTTTTGAGCGAGTACTGCCAAAGCGCAAAATAATACAGCGATCAATTAAGCGGGCGGGAAAACAATCCTAAATCACAGATGGCTCATTCATAAAGATTGATCGGCTTACGAAGATGAGGAGATTTCAGAAGATGAAAAACGTGTGACATTTCCCAGAACGAGTTGAAATTGAAGTTGGTCAAATAGGGCGTCAATATACTTGTGCTACCGGTACCTAAGTGTTAAGTATATTTCTTTATTTTCACATTTATTCTCCTCACACTCACTCACGGAATACAAAGTCACAAAGAGTATGGACACAAATTGATCAGCACAACATTGACACGACTAGGAAGTGGACCACCACAAATGATGACTCCACTGTAGATGGTGGAGCGTGGCACTTACAACAGGTAAAAAGATAAAAATGAAATTAGTTCACCTTCAATTCCGTCAGCTGATTAACAACTTCGGTAGCGTCTTGCGGGGCGTTAGTCGAGTTGGCCGTGGCGCCTAAGCGAGCGCACTCTTTCTTGTGAATGAACCAATGCAATCTCTGGCACTCCCGATCGCAGTATTGGACCTGACGGCATTTCGAGCACTTCTTCGGAGCGCGCTCTTCCCCACAGGTGGCACATGCCGCGCGAGTGCCGTCGTTGAAGGCCCGCGTGCCGTTTATTGCCGATGTGATCACCGACAGGGCAGATACAGATTCCGATTGGGCTAAACTCGCCACCTGTGGCGAAAACAATACCGCCTCAGTAACGTGAATAAAAGCCAAGATATAACTCGCGATTGACCTCACAAGCATGTATTTAAAACCTACGGCCAAGAAATTATCGGAAAAACTGGAAATATGGCATCCATGAAGCATTCATAAAATACGGGGGAGGCTTTTTGGAAGGTGTGTCAGTTTGTGACAGGGGGTGTGTCGCTCCGAACAACTGTGACGTCACACACAAAAAGCAAAAAATCTAGGTTCACTGACAATGTGAGCTGGATCACTGAGAATGGCTTTTCTGCCATTGTCACCTAGCCGAATAGACTATCGTTCAAAATATTTTTTAAAAAATCGTAATAATAGTTTTAAAAATGAGCACCTCTTTCTAGGAAAGCTCATTTCTGATACGTTTTAACTCTGAATTAATTTATGCATGACGTTTCATTGAATCGATTGCTCAGAAAAAGAAAAGGCGGCGGGAAAAAACTTAGTAGATCGGGGGAAAAAAACTAAGAGAAAAAGTAGCGTATTTGGTCTGTTTTGCAATTAATTACGGCGTGACGTCACAAACCAAGTCAGTCGAGTGGCAAGGGAGAGAAGAGTCTAAAAGTGGCCTACATCTTTTATGAATGTTCCCGACAAAACAAACTTACTTTCCTACTCAAAAGTAGTAAAGACTATTGATACCAAACGACCCAAAAATATGATGCTTTTCACGGGGTACTGCGGTAAAACGGTAGAGAGACTGTAACTACAGTCTCTCTAGGTAATATTATTTCTGTACTGTCCCAAGAATGCGCTATTCCCACGAGACCTTTTGGAAAACAATAAAAAAAAAGAAAAGAAAACAGTTTTATCCCTCAGCATGGACTTTCTTAGTTTAGAGTGGGGATCCCGTGATGTGAACCGAAGTCCCTTCTTGGAAACCATCAAGTAAATATTTCTCAAGAAACTTGTAATTTAAATCAATGCCTTGTTGTTAAAAGAGAGCTAAGGAAAAGAATGGAGTTGTGTCTTGGCTATTCAACAGTACAGTTAACGTACCATGTGTCGAAATAGAGTGCTGTCTCTGTGGGGAAATTCACGTATGCATTCGCGAAGGAACCGCTCTTGATAGTCCATTGCATTACTCTGAGGATGTTTCAGCATGCTCTTGACAAATATTTCTATTGGGTCCCATTTTCTGTCATCTTTGTCTTTATCGGCATCCTTGGACTCCGTTTTGCCTGTTTCAGTTTTTGACTCCTGAAAATAAATAGAAGAAATTGAAAAGGAGAGAATTTTAGCTTCAGCCCACAAAAACTTAATTCATGATTAAACATAGAAAAAAGTAGAGCAAGTGAACCGCATTGACGTGTTATTGGGGACCATCCATAAACGAAGTTGACACACACGGGGGATGTGCAAGTGATCGACTGTGACAATCCAAGTAACGTAAGGGGGAATGTGTGTCGACAGGAGGGGATTCGAAATGAACAAACTCTAGTCGGCGTCGATTAAGGATGACAGTTGTTCTTTGCTGATTTTTCTGCTCGTCTGCTGTGCGTTTTCTAGTATTGAATAATGAACAGGGGGTGTCTGCTGTTCATGGCTCGGCGGCGGAATTTACATCGCCCTGCTTGCGAAGAAGCCTCATAAAATGGCCCGGAGGGGACGAACCGATTACCGGTACCTCGAACAAGTTCGACGAATCGAAATATCTCTTAGAACCAAAGTTGAGCACAACTTTGATTGCAGTCTTTTTTTAGTTTGGATGATATTTCGAAAAAATACTCAGTTTACGAGAAAGACGCGATTTGGAACGCGCAGAGAATAAAACCGTCAAGACAGAAAATTATCAGAGAAGTGTAGCTGCAAGACTCCAAATTTCCCTCCCAACGGACTTATTCCACTTTTCGATATCTCAAATCGTTTAGGATGTACGAACGGTTCAAAATAAAATTCCACCCTCCCAAGGAAAGGAGTGTTCCGATAGACTCCCCAAACAATCGACCTTGTGTCGTGTAGATACAGGTACCGGTATGATTGCAGCGCAATCGGTTAACCTTTACGCAAAATATCATCCATATCAGGGAAGCGGAACAACCTCAAAGACAGAAAGACGCACAGACGTTCCGCTTAAACCCGGGCCGGAGAAACAGAATCCCGGGGCATCTGAAATTCGATTTTTAGAAACAGTACTATACTTTTGTTGGAAAAAGAAAATGTTGTTACCTCTTGGAGACGTTGCAATTGTTCCTGCTGTTTCTTTTGCAACCGACTAATTTCCTTGATTATAAATTCTAAATAATGGAATTTGAATGATGCTACTTCATTAGTGTCGCTTCCTCGCTTCACCTCGCGTTCCCGCATAAGCTCAAGAACCGTGATGACCTTTTTTAAATTTTCCAATAGGACCCCCTGGAGGTTCAAGGCGATCCGGACAGGGTTTAAGTTAATCTAGAAAATAAAAAAAAAATACAATCAAAACAGCAATTTTGAGAAAAATACCAATAAGCATACACTCAGTTTCACATGTAGCATTTCAACTCTTGTGTTCCACCATGGTACTATCAGTCGAAACTGTATTGCGCGCTCCAATTTTTTTAAACTTCCGTAACTTTGGAACGAAGCGAGATACGACAAAAAAGCAAAAATCATATTCATAGATCTCTTGAAGATCGAACGATTTTATTTTGTGCTTTTCTTACGTATATCTCTCCGTTTCAAAGTTATGGAGGTGCAAAAAATTGGAGCGCGCAATACTTCATAGACTGCTGGTACAACCTCCCATTAGGTTGTAACGATTAATGACATACACCCGCGTAGGGTAGGTTAGCCTATGTTGCGTCAACTATGGTCAGGTTTAGGTGCCTGACGCCAAGCTACTGCTCCGCTACCGGCAAACCTGATACCGCTCACCTCTTCAGCAGCCTGCCGACGAGAAGTGAGCGGCAACCAGCTTGGTGTCTCTCAGGCTTGGTTGACAACAAGTACTGGTAAATTAACTTGAAATAGGTTCTGAGAAGTGTTTTGCACCTTGCTTCACTGTCATCAAGGCCTCGCGAATGAGAGGTGAAACACAAGGGCTGTAAATTGCAACCAAAAAGTTTACAGAGAACTATTAAAACTTTACCTGCAGTATGAATTTATGCAATGGTGCAGCAAGGTGTGGAGGAAGTTTGGGTTCAGTTTCAAGACCATGAGGCTGGGTGTAATAGTCAATCTCAGATCTTGGTAAGAAGTTATTAATTACAGCCACACAGGCATGGTTACCTTCAAACAGAAAAGGCATAATGAATGAAAATTGAAGCTTAACCTGTGGTATCGGGTCAATAGGATTATCACTCAATATTAAATTCACTCAATAATAAATTAAGTCTAATGAAAGGGATTTGGATTTTTAACTTGATCTATAAAATAGAAACCAAAAATGTGTGTTGCTGCAGAATATGAACCAAATTTATGAGGGGAAAAATATAATGTTGAATTAAAACCTAATTTTCACTTTGCACTTAAATTGCCATCCGCTTTTAGAAGAATCTACAATAATTACAAAACAATTAAATGAAACACATCAAAAAAAAAGAGGAAAAAACATCAGTTCTGTAAGGCACATCTGAATAGAAGATACAACCCTTAGAAATTTCCTTTAAGGTCTTAGATCCTCTTAATACTTTCTTTTAGATCCTCTAAATATTTTTTTTCCCCCCCCAACATTTAAAAACTTATGTACAAACCTACAAATGATGCCATTTGAGCAGCAGTTCTACCAACAGAATTTGTGCTGTGAGTCTTGGCTCCAGCGGCCAAAAGTAATTGACACAATTCTGCATTTCCAGATAAGGCTGCAAAATGAAGCGCTGAGTAGTCGTGTTTATGCTTGCTAACATTAACATCTGCCCCCTGAAAATCAGCAGAACAAATTGTCTTTAGAACTTAAAACATTTTCATCTTGTTGCAGCTTGGCAATATATTATACCTAATGGTATTAAACCATTACTCCTTCGGTAACTCATTTATAATCAGCAGAATTTATAGAGATGATGACAGGCGTACACTGGCCACAATTTAGTAACACAATGGGGGAAGAAGTGATGGTTTTAGCTTCATGACAATGCATGGGTTTAAAATAATAGGGTCAAGGTAAAAAGAGAGAGGGACAAGTACAAGACTAATTAATTAATTATACTTAACCTGATCAATCAACATCTGAGAAATCTCCTTGTTTCCCTTGTAACAGGCATGTTGCAGCGGTGTCATTCCATTCTCGTCGACAAGATCTGCCTCAACTTTCATGTGAAGTAAAATATTTTTAAGACCGGCAGCATCATTATTGGCTACTTTCTCGAATATTTCCTTTTCTCGGAGAGCTCGCTCTTCCTCCAAATCCATTGTTATGTTTTGTTCAGGTTTTGTATTCGTCGGTGAATTCTTCTTCAGAAAAGGGTTAAGGAGCTTTAAACCTTGGACTAATCATCGGCGGGTAGCAGGCGCAACAGTGGGAGCTCAGTTTTTGGTTTATTTCTCGGTACAATGAATGAGCATTTTCCATGATTTTTCAAGCAGAACACTGACAGAAGTGATGTCGGTATTTGTCTGCTTGCGCCACGTAGGAAGTCAGCAAGAACTTTGTTGATAAATACGAACTTTTAATTGTAAACAATTTATTTGCTACTATTTATAACGAGGAGAGAAAGGCTTAATTATGGGAACAACACAAAGTGCAGAGATCCCGGGCGGTGGTACAGAGGGTTATCATGTATTACGTGTAAGTAATATGCGAACCGAAATGTTTTTGGTTAATTAACTTGACAGATTATTTAATTAATGATGCTTACTAGTTCATATGTGCTTGGGATTGCATCAGTTAAGTCAAGCTTATTCTGTATTTCTTTAATTTATTAAAGATATAGTGCTTACGTATTATTAAATGGCTTAGCCTAATTCGCGAAATGTGCCACCGGATTTCGTTATTTTTATATTTCCGTTCACCCTGAGCATTCTAATTGGTATTTTATCGCGGGCAGATTAACATATGTTTACAATTTCATTTCATGTTCCTCGAGATGTCGCTTGCGATCTTATAGCCGTTGTTCTGAAATTATATTTTACTGACCATCCATTGAATTTACAATTACTTTTGTGTTTGAGCCAACACACTGAATCTTGTTGTGTATGAAATTCAGTGTGCTGTTGATACAGATGCTAATGTTTAGGACTATCATCCTCATTGAAGGAATGTATTGTCATGTCCCTCAGTGTTGTAACGGTCACTCATCACCAACATTCATTTGCAGGTACAGGAGGGTTCACCAGGACAGAAAGCTGGCCTTGAAGCTTTCTTTGATTTTATTGTTGCAATTGGAAAAACACGTCTGGTATGTTATCAAATCAGATTTCTTATTTGATTTTCGACAATGTCATCCGCATTCTTATGTATGGAATTTTTGCAGGACCAAGACAATGATACCCTGAAAGAACTCTTGAAAGCAGGTGTGGACAAAGAAGTGGAGGTTACAGTGTACAGTAGTAAAACTCAGCAAGTTAGAAAAGTGATTGTTGTTCCAAGTAGTAATTGGAACGGCCAAGGCCTACTTGGCATTAGTATTCGCTTCTGCTCATTTGAAGGCTCAAATGAGAATGTTTGGCATATACTGGTAGGTTGTAACTCAATCATATCAATATTACTTTGAGAATATTTCTGACAATGTAACATTGACATGAAATCTGATCTTTTACAGGAAGTGCATCCATCTTCACCAGCTGAACTGGCCGGGCTTCGACCTTTTACAGATTACATTATTGGGGCTGATTCTGTTCTTCATGAAAGTGAAGACCTTTTTTCATTCATTGAAGCTCATGAAGGAAGACCACTCAAATTATATGTTTACAACACAGATGAAGACTCTTGTAGAGAAGTAACCATTACACCAAATTCTATGTGGGGAGGAGAAGGCAGGTGAGTTGTATCCGTAGTCATCCAATTAGAGATACATGACAATCATTACCTACAATGAAGAATAACTACTTTAGCCTCTAATTTGCCTGCTTAAAGATAGGTTTCTGTAGCCATATGAATTTGTTATATTGTCCTTCTATCCTGGGATTATTGGTTACTAGTTAGCCGGAAAGTTTTAGTTGGTCAGTTAAGTGCACACTCATATTGTGTTTCAGCCTTGGTTGCGGCATCGGGTATGGGTACCTCCACCGAATACCTATCAGATCTAACACTGAAACGGGTAAATCAAGTTCAGCATATTCATCGAGGCCACCAGCAGCTGCATCAGTTCCTCCAAGTTCATCTGTGGAATCGTCAGTTCCCCTCGCTCCTGTAGGGGTCACTACGCCGGCACCCACCTACTCAAGCGCTTCCCAGGGATCAGACCAGACGGCCGTCTTCGCCAATAACGCACCCATTTCAGTGGTCAGTGCCTTTTAAGAGAGGCAGTATCTTTTAAAGAACTGTCCTTTGTCCAACATTGCCTATCACGAATTGAACGCAGTTGGTTTTTAAGATTTCACATCGTTAAGAGAGAGTGCCCTTTTCGGAGACACACGATTACCCTTACACGACAGTAGAGTGCTCTGAGGGAAACTGACGTCAGCAGGGACCCACCCGCGATGAAACTATGCAACTTCCGAGGAAGAATGCAGTCTACACAGACGAAATTTTACATATATACCAAATTATATCGGGCTCAAGCCCGGCTCGGGCGCACCAGACTACGCTACTGATAAATGCAAGAAATAGGACATTAATTTTCTCCTTTTTATGAGGGGAAAGGAAGGGATATAGCTGTTTTTATGCCCTAAATTTCGTGCGAAGTCATGAATATTTTGCTTTAAATCCTGCACATTTTACTAACACTTGAGTTTAAAGAATAAAAAGAAAAGGAAAATTCGCCTTTTTTTGTGAATTGTTTGAAATGCGTTTCCCTAAGGAAACAAGCGATTTGTTTGCTTGAAATTTTTGATAAAGAGTTCAACAGGAAGAAATTAAATCGTAGTATGTAGATTTAAATTAGATTTTGTGTCATGTGTGAATCCTTTTCACAGTCTTAATATTTGTTCCTTTTATTCAGGCCAATGCTTCCTACCCACCGAGCGGCGTGCCCACCAACGCTAATCCAAATGTATCGACGAGCAATACGGAACCAGCGCGTCCATACGACATAACTGGAGGCCATGATAGCGGAGACCAGCAAGTTGACGCTTTAAGTAATCGCTTCGATAGTTCACTGAATGTCACTGGAACTGGAACGCCTGACACTCAGCAAGCAGGAGTGGCTCAAGGAGGAGTGCCTCCACCAGGGATGCCTTACATGGGTCCTCAAACTGTGCCTTACTCATCACCTCTTTCGGTTCCACAGCCAACACCGGTGCCTACGTATAACCCGGCTAGTTTTACTACCCCTATGTCCACTCCGTATGTGAACCCAGGTGTATTTGGAGGTGCAACTTACACTCCATCAACCACCAACTATTTCCCCCAGGAGAGTGCTAATCAGCCATCCATCCCTGGAATGCCCTTAACAACACCTATCAATCTACCGGGTTACCCACCTCTCACTGTTAGTGCTGCTCTACCGTTCCCAACGTTGGAAAGTATGCAACTCGCACAGCAGAGGCCCAATAACTCTGCGGCCTCGTAACTCGTAGGACAACGTAGACATTGATTATTCCCTGTCTTGTGTTCTGCGGGATGGCTAAATTTCTTGCATTTTTATCTTGTTTCCTTAGTATTGTTCGTGGACTGAGGAGTTCATCGAATACCTTTTCGCAACAGAACGTCGGTCTCTTCAATTCATCAATTTTTTAATGTTCTCATTTCACATTGGAATCGTTGCTTCAACTGCCGTGAAGTCGTTTGTTGTCTTCTGTATGTCTAACGCCAAAGTGCAAGTCCCAGGGCTCAGCAGTTTGAGTAGGTGACACAGTAACAAGTGATTTAACCATGAGAGAATGGCGGCCCTACTCTCATGATTTAACTATGATTTTTAACGGCAGAACTTTTGGAGGCATTTATCTGAAACGGGGTATTAGCAGCAACCCTGATCATGTTCCTGAGCAAACCAGTGAAATCAGTCGGTTATCTTTTGCAACTGGTTTGTGTGGTGTTGGTTCTGCAAGGCCGCTGTTAGGAGCTCGTTGCTAAAGAGTTAGAAAAATAGAGGAAATGCTCTGCTTGACTGTCCTGTCAACTAATGAACGGAGAGAAATACGGCCTACTGCTTTGAACCCTTTTAAAAGACATGAATGCGTGAGCCTGATAAACCTCATTTGAAATTGCGCATCGCTTGGTTTATGTGTACTAAACCTGCTGAGCTCAAAAATCGAACAACATTCAAAGCATTTGCCGGTCGGAATGTCGTGTCCTTTTCCAAACTCCTTTTTTAAATTCAAAGCAATAACTTTTTTTTTGCATACAAAGTTCTTGTGGTCCTCACTTATGGATTTAAACCTTGTTTCCAAAGGTGCGGCGTGTGTCTTTGTCCATGACGTTGGTTTGTTCTGTGATGAAGGATTAAAGAACCGGGTATTTGTGGTGTGTCAGACTCTGATAGAAGCCCATTAAATCTTCTTCGTTTGAAACACTTCATTTATTCTTTTGTGTTAACATGGACTTACAATTACAAGATCGATTTCAAGCGTAGCGATTAAGGCAAATGCCGCAAAAACCGCGACCACTACATTATTTTCTGCAAGTAAATTTCATTGTAACGAAATACTGTAATTTTTTGAAGGCTAACAAGAGATGTGCTTTATCAAACGTGCAGAAAGTTACAGAAATTAGACGAGTCTGCTGTAACATTCGTTTTGTTTTTGAACCGAACGATCAAAGCTTTCCGGTCAAATCGAACTTTTTCTATGGCTCACTGATCTTTTAAGCGCCAGCGGAGTCGGAGCGGAAGTGCTCTTTTTATCGATACGTACCGTCTGTATTGATTGATTTATTATTGTGTACATTAACTAGTAACAATACTCTTTATGGAATCTACCTGGTCCAGGTTCAATCTTACTGGCATTTGTTGCGCAGCGTATGAGGACCTCATTTTGATCTTCACGTCTGGATTCTCGAAACCCTTCGCCTAAATTTGGTATGGGTATGTGCTATCTTCCAGTTTTTCTGTAATTCTCGGAACTTCTAGTAATTTTGATATGCTGCATTATTTTAAATGTTGTTTTGTTAGATTTAATTAACGCCATTTGGTAAGCTGATAATTCAGCAAAATTCAGCCATAAGATTTTAACTGTTTTAACTAATGACGAAACGCATTTGGCCTTTGCATATTGCTTTATTTAATTCTTTTTTAGAAGCGCGTTTGATATGCCGCATTACGCTTCAGAATCATCATGAAGTCATTGTTTGTTTCTGTTCCACCTACTGGCAACTTGGCAGCAACCTTGCTTGCTTGAAACACTGTAAAAGAAATACAACCTGTTATTCCATTCAGAGATGTATCTTGACAAGGTATGCTGCTAATTTCATCCCCGAAATTCAACAAATGATTATCTAATTACAGGCTTTAATCAGCTTTTTGAATGTTAAGGACAATCTAAATTTTGGTAAGCACCCTCTTGTGTTGTTTCTGATTAGACATTACCATTCAGGTGCTACTCATGTTGAAGTTATTATTTTGTTTCAATGGCTCTATGCCGGGTACAGAAGGCCATCCTGGTGTTTTCTTAGCAGATGCTGTCCTTAAACTGAAAAAAATTGACAAGAGT
>Ga0058701_10004960_pt1 | contig 10926 bp, 7 predicted proteins | sample AgamicOrMae_FD_97039 | JGI IMG/M metagenome (GOLD analysis project Ga0058701, IMG submission 97039) | Agave microbial communities from Guanajuato, Mexico - Or.Ma.e | ecosystem: Host-associated > Plants > Phyllosphere > Phylloplane/Leaf | place: Guanajuato, Mexico | collected 2012-06-04 | reverse complement strand
TAAGCATGAACGACTTTGTTGACACCTGCAGTGGTTCCAGAGATATCGCTACGTAGCGATATCTCTGGAACCACTGCAGGTGTCAACAAAGTCGTTCATGCTTAATGGCGTGTTTGCGGTGACAAACAATTATTGGGTTTGTTAGAGTTCGGCGCGCGGAAATTGCAGCCATGAAAACGCAGAGCGTCAAACGTTTCTAGACTGAGGAAGCCATGAAAACATTCGTCCTGGAAGAGAGGGGATTGCCACTTTACAGTGCATTAGCAGTGCACCGCAGGGAGGAAACAAATCGCGCAATATTTATCTTCGCTCGCGTGGAACTGGAGCGCTTCCTTGACGCTAGTGCATGTCCTGCCATTTATTTCCCCTCTTTTTGTTTTGCTAAAAACGAGACTCGACAGTCGCTGCACTAAAAAGGCGCATCTGTTAAGTGGAGGTTAAGCCCTCGTCAAGGATGAAGCGCCAAAGGAGGAGTTTCAGAGCTTCACCGTTACCCCGTTTTGCTTGGCGAGGTAAGTAGACCATAAAGCTTGAGAATGGAAGTTTATTATCTCAGAAACGATATGGTATACTATTCAACTCATTATTAATATTTTTTCTTTCTTTTTTTGTCTGATTCTCCAGGTTTACCGAACCAGTTTGCGGGTTAGATGAACTGCTGTGGTCAGCGTGAGCAGTTGTCTCACAAGGGCTTCCGAGCTCTTCGTATTTCGTAGAGAGCCGCAAGTCTAGACGGAGACTATCGTCTTATGTGCTCGTTAAAAGTGTCGTTAAATGAGCCCGAGTGGACTTCCTTAGGGCTGGGCTGCCTGGCTTGCTTTATTTGTCGATACCTTTCGTCAAATTTAATGATTGGCTGTCGTGGAAGTGAATTAGGAGTGCGTTGGATGTGCTGGACATCCGATGTTTTTCGACGAAACGTTGAGTTAATAAGAGTCCTAACTACAATAATCAGTATTCGAGTTTTTGATGAGTTGTCCATTTTATATTCCCGCATTGGAAATGTTCTGAAATGGAAGACACAAATGATCAGCTGGAATTGGTGTGATAAACATATAGGATGAGGATCACTCTAAATTTGAATCAGAGAGATTCTCCGAGATTCAGTGAATTTTCAGTGAATCTCGTAGATTTTCACTGATTTATATTTAGAGTTAGGAAACACAAACGGGAGGGGTTATGTCTGATAAATATTTCTCTCTAATAAAGGGAATTAAGACTTACTAATGTTTTCTTCTTTTTTTTTCAAAGCGTTTTACTTTTATGATACTCAAAATGCGCTTTTAAATATTATAAAACAAAGATACCGCTTTATTTTGCGCAGTGGGGGATGTTCTCATACCTATTCTTGTAATGTTATATGTACGAAAAATAAGAAAGATATCTTAATTTTGCTTCAGGTAAAGGACAATCATGAATTCAGTGAAAGAATAACCTAAAGAGTGTCACTTTCGTTCCGCCAGTCCATAAGAACAATGCATAGGCGGGACGAGGGTTTCAACGACGGACAAGGCGGGACGACAAAGTTTCAATTACCCGTACGAATGAAAAATTCTCAAAAAATCCTCAGGCATCCTACCTTAGTGAAGGTTATAATTTAGAGATCAAAACCCCTCACACCCATAGGGTTTAGCCCATAGGTTCCGTCCTAGGTGGCGGGACGGGAGAGGTTTCTCCTAGGGGGGTACCAGGTGAAACCCTCCCTGTCCTCTGGCGGGACGTGAGCGTTTCACCTGTCGCGAAAGTGAAACTTCCTCGTCCTTTGGCGGGACGTATGGGCTTCTTCTGTCGCGAGATAGAAACCCCTCCGTCCTAGGGCGGGACGGAACGGTTTCTATGGTCGGTCGTTCGCATTATGGCGGGACGCAGGCCGGCCGCGAGGGTTTCTCACTTCGCACTGAAACTACCAAGTCCTATTGGCGGGACGACAAGATTTCGCGGTAGGATAACCCTTATGGCGGGACGAACGAGGAGTTTCTTCTTGCGATGTAATTGATTCGTCGTAAAGGTGGAACAAGGGGGGTCTCCTGCCCTGGTGGAACGCTACGAGGTCGCTATATGGAGATAAGATTCATAAAACCTTTCAATTTATCGTCCTTTTCGCCATTAGGACAAGATGGTAGAAACCCATGTCCGTCCCGCCATTAGGGCAATTTTAGGTTTAGACAACGTTGAAACTGTAGTCCGTCCCGCCATACAGGCTGCCAGGTTTGAATGTGATTGAAACCACAGCTCGTCCCGCCATAAATGGTTTCTACAAAAGGGAAACCCGTCAGACGTCCCGCCAAAAAACCGTTAAAGGAGTGTGGCACTCGTAGAAACTACCCTACGTCCCTCCATGATGCGAAGCTCATCGTCCCGCCCGTCAAGCAGAGCGGTTTCTCCGGTTGGGTGGCGGGACGAAAGGACCAAGGTACACACTGTTGAAATTCATTTTGAGATGAAAAATATAAACACGAAAACAAGCTCCAACAGAAACGGAATTACCAGTATAAACAGAGCAGAAATGACACCAGTAATAAAAGTAATTTGCAAGGAGGCGAAGATATTTTAGCAGTTGTTCAAGAAACGTTCTCCCGCTGTGAAATATAAGCTGTCCCCCTTGCTGTGCAAGCACGGGCCCCCCTCTTGCCCCCTTTACCCTCAGCTGAAAAATTTCGTCTCATTTTGCTGTCAATATTGGCTACTTCCCCTTTTTTCTGTTGTTTCTAATTGGGAGCTCTCCTTCTCCCTTTTCAAAAGAAGCCCTTTATTGTACTTCCTATGCTTCCTAACGTTTATTAAACCACGTCCGGATTCTACGCTTGCTCGCCTTTTGTATTCACCCGCTTTCATGTCGGCGTTTCCGTGCAATAGAAGTTTTGTTATGCTGCAAAAAATTCTGGAGTTTCTTCTAACAGTCAAAATTTTTGAAATCTAGAATGCTAATTTTTTTAAAAAAATGTATGCAATCGTAATTTTCCAATTTCTATGCTCTGGCTTTTGTCACTAGGCCGAACGGAGCAGAAGGCATATAACCTTAAGGTAACTAACCTTTTTTGAACCGAACTGTTTTGAAGCCCGATACCGCTTGCTTCTTGTGTTTCAAGGGGCTTTCATCAAAGCCAAGTAATTATTTTATCCAACCGAGCCGGTATGATTTTGACTAAGGTCGTGGCTGATTACACGCCACTGCAAATAAAGGGAGACTTGAACGCACGGAAAACAACAATTTTAAATGGGGCAGCGTGTGAATAGCCACTTCGTTAGATTAAATGTCCTTGAGATAGCCACAGAAGGGCAAAACACTCAAAGTTTAAATGATTTGATCGATTTTAGAAGGTATGAAAATCAAAAGGGTTAGATTTTAAAACTTTTAAAATTATTGTTTTGGGCCTGTTTTGCGATAGTTCTGCGAGCTTGAGTGAAATAATTGGTGCAGGTGCACCCTTGTTTGCGTCTGTACGGGAGGCAACTGTATCTTCACAAACGTGTTTCGTTTGCGAACATCTTTTGCGGATTGATCGTCTTGAATGGACCTGTGGCTCCGATGTGACGCCACCTGTTTTGTAGGCAATTCCTTTTCAGGTGGCGCCGAAAAGCACCGCCAAAGAACACCTGCACGGCCATTCGTCCGCGAGATAAGGATGGTTGCGAAGCCACCGTAATGAGGTGTCTTGTGTTTACGCAACTTTGCACACTCGAATACAGGAGAATCGCTTTGAATTGGAGCGAATTTTTGTCCAATGGGAAGGTGAAGAAGGTGTAGATCTTCATGATAACTTTGCAAGACAAACGTGTGGCCATCGAGAAGAGTGGTATAATGTATTCGTGCTGTTTACTTCAAAGCGACTCGGAAAGGTATTTTAGTATGCGAAGCACATTGTTCACGGCTATCTCATTTTCAAAATCGATGAACGAACAGAACCACCGTGGAGAGTTTGAGTGGTATGAGTATCTCGACCTCAGGTAGATTCAACCCCTAACAGCTTAAAGTATTTGGAGTGAAATTTAGCTGAAGAGAAATTCGAAGAATTTTTCCCATTAATTTATGCAATTTTAAACTTTGAAAAACGCCTAAGTTATTAAATTTCAGATTTCCAGAGGCGTGATATTTTTTAAATTGTAGTGATATTGAACTAAAAAGGTCCTCTAAAATTTCTTTTTTCTGTTTCCGAACAGCATCGCTGGGTGGTAGTGGGTTACATTGTTTGGGTCTTTATCATTCATTTAAACGTCACAGTCTAAATGAACCGAAAAAATGCATACAGCTAACAATATTTTCCTTGCTCCGATTCTAAAAATTTTAACTGTCTCGCACGGTTAGCATAAGTTGTTAAACGTACTGTTAGTTGAGGAGTGTTAATTGTCATGTAAAAGGGAATCGATAAATTATGTTACATTTTCCTTTGAAACTACCCGAAACTCCTTATCTTTAGTAATGTTCCGCGGTAAAAACGCACCTGAGGATCTCTTCACAAAATGTACCACGAATATTGTATCTCAAGGGCCTTGCAATAAAACTGTATTCAAGGACAGCGCAGTTAGATGTACCTAACGGCATCGCAATAAAAATGTAAAGAGCCTAGCGGAAACAATATCAACTCGAAAGATGAATTCGTTGTTGTTTCTATCGACGCCCAACTTCTCCGCTATTTTACCTACTGTACTAAAATTTTGGATTCCGCTTGTTTTTCACTATCCATTCCGTGAATGAGGAGAACTCGACTATCCCTAAACGAGGTTTTATTTGTGGCCCCAGCCATTCCTCACTGCAAGTTTACGAAGCGAGAGGCGATTTCCGAAACAGTGATATCTTCTCCACAGGCATCGATCAGTAGGCTTCGGCGGCCGTTTTGTCAGTTGAAAGTGTCATCAAATCTTTCTTTGTAGTGGCCTCCACCAAAAGTGCTTTTCGTAATAGTGCTTTGTTTTCAACTTTGCATTTGACGAATGCTTTCGGCCAACACCTAGTGACAAGTCTACAAAAAGACAGTTCTTGGTGTAGTCCGAGTAGCCATCTCACAAAGTGCTAAATAAGTTAAGAAGACTTTTTTTTTGTTTTAGTGTTGTTTTGGTTTTGTTTTTTGTTGCTTTTCTCCTTTTGCTTTAATTTTGTTTAGCTTTTGTTTAGCTTTTGTTTTTGTATTTGTTTTGTATTTTTTAATTTGTTTTGTATTTTTGTATTTGTTTTGTATTTTTGTATTTGCATTAATTTATTTGTATGTTTGTTTTTGTTTTATTGATTTCTTGTGTTTGATTTATGTAGATTTTATCAACAATGCTCACAGCAGCTATGACCTGAATTATTCCAAAAAACTTTTAACAAAGGGGTAATCAGCGAAGGTTTTTGAACGGCTGCTCTGTTTCTGCAGAGGGAAGTGATTGACGAAAGTTCAGTCGGAAATCTGTGCCGAGCGGCGTTTGTTTGGGTTTTGCAATGCCCCCGGAAGTTATGACTGTCGGAAAATACGGTCGAGTTTAATGGAATTTGAAACATTGCGACAGCGTTTTAGGCGGAAAGGAAAAAAATACGTGACGCTGAGCGGCCTGTATTGCAGATAAGTTTCCAGACGTTCTATGGAAAAAGGTCTGTGGATGCAGCAATTTGAGTCATTAATCCATTCATATCTGCTAAAGAACCGTCGGCGAGGACAACGTTAAAGCTTCGGAAAAAAAGTCAGAAGTTGACGCTTTTATAATTAGCTTATCGGAAGATCCAGATTTTCAAAGCAGATCTCAACACAACAAAAAACATTTGTGAGGGTACCTCAAGCTATCCTGAATGCAAGGGAGATGATTATTTGTGGTAAAGTTCTGTCAGTAAACCGCTTGATCGCGAACAGCCCAGATGTCACTGATGATGTGGAAAAGTTATCAGCACGAGCGATAAAACACTCCACTATAATACTCTTTATTGCACCACAATCATCCAACTATCACTGTTTAACATACTCCAACCCATACTTAATCGAGAAATGGGAAATTAAGGCATATCAACTCGTTCATGAAATGTTTTTTCCACGTCCTTTTTGATGGAAGATAAATGTCTCGAAACTGTAGCTCTTCCTGTATCCTCCCTTTCCTCTACTTTCTCCACATCGTCTCCCTCCCCGCTATACCTGTAGCTGTCTAGATCTCACACTTGTGTCTTTTCTCTTCCAATTGCTTCTTCTCAACTTTAAGTTTACTATTTAATATATCGTTAAACCTTTCATCCCGCTTAGAATAAGTTGCATTCAAAATGTTTTTTATCTTGCAAAAAAAAAAAAATGTTCATAAGAAATGAAGCGTTCTCTGAATGAAATGATTCCCATCGCATTTTCTGTTGCGCTCTCTTCTTCCGAGTGCGAATGTGTTTTGCTTCAATATTCACGAGCTTTTAGATCCGGCATCTAAGAGCCCCTTCCTAAAACATGATTGAGTGGAAGCAAAGGAGAATAAGATATCATGCTTCGCGCTAACCGCTCTTCACAAAGCTTGCCGCTTCTTAACGCCAAATCATTTTTCGTAGATTTTCGCTTCTGAAAAGAATACTTAGTGGAGGTCCTTATAAAGACTAGATAAAAGCCAGAATGGGAACGGAACGATTTCGCAACACGCACCAACAGGAGCGCCTACAGGCATCTCAAAGTTATGGATAAACGGCTGGGACTTCTTACTTTAATACGATGTCAAATTCTTTGAGGACGTCAAGAATTATTTCAGACATGAGGCATCCTCCGCATACGATGTGATTGGATCGGAGGAGTCGAATTCAGTGAGGATCCGATTCAGATGACACTTAGGTTCAAGTTAGGAAAATTTACATTGAATTTATATACATTTACATGCTCATTTTTCTCGTAATTAAATTTGGTAATTCTAAGACCCGATAAATCACGAAAACAATACGTGCGCATAGATTCCAAGAATTAAGGAAATACTGGTGTAATTAGCGATGAAGTTGCAGCAGTATCGGCTGCACCTCGTCACCAATCGCCTAAGCCTCCGCTTTCTACACCCATTTTTAATGAGTAATTAACTGTCATTGGGTCACCTAAGCGTTTTAATGAAGTAATAAAATCTAGTGATTAATTCCCTCATGGAAGCGTGTCCATTCTCGTTCCATTGTGACATATTTGTGATCACTGTCAAGGTGGAAAATTGGACGGGTTGTCTTCCGTGCGAGCACATTTGATTCCTTTTTATTTTTGTTTCCGTGGTTAAACCTGTTTTGCTCTTCGTGCAAATTTTTACTTTATGAACTATTTACCACACATATTTTATGAGTATTGAGAAAAAAAATATACCTTACAAAAAATTAAACTAAAAGAGCTTTCTTAATCCTCGAGTTACAACGTCAATATGAGAGTTCTGAAAACTGACCCACCCGTTCAGAGAATAACACCCCACGGGGCTCTCCTTACGAAATCAATTTTAACGTAGAGCACAAGGCTGGCTCAGCATTCTAAAGATCCTTTAAGATGACTGTTTTACTTGGTCGGAGAAAACTTGTCGGCAGAAAATTCCGCTATGAAAACGCTTATTCAGGGAATCCCGGCTGTTTATCGCTGCTTTTGGGCTCAGCGCCCCAACAAAGTGTTCAAAGTTGGAGAAAAGAGGTCTGGCTGAAGGTGAGTTGCGTTATAGTGAATCCAAGCTGGCGCTGTTATCAAGTTTTCTGGCCCCCAATCAATTACCTTTTTATTATTCAGGGCACGGCGCCGAGGCAATAATATGCGGATACCTCAGAACGGTGCCCTGAGTGATCTTTGCACAGCGCCAGTCTCGTAGTGCTGAGGACTCGTCTCAAACGCCAAGCCTTGAATGAACTTTCTCGGACTCTTTAATGCGTCTTCGGTTAAGGTGATGTGTATCACCTGAACCGAAAACCTGCCACTCTCCTCCCTCCTCCGCTGTCCCCACTCCTCCACTGTCCCCACTCCTCCACTGTCCCCACTCCTCTACTCTCCCCACTCATCGACTGTTCCCCACCCACTACCAATCCTGCCTCGCTTTCTTCTTCCCCGTTCCTCAGTCTCCTTTTTTTCTTGACCCGCAGACAACTCTGGCGTTCTCAGACGGTCCGAAAGAGGATTTCTGAGAGGAAGGCACGTAAAAACCAAGTCTTGAAAGCAAACTTGCCCAAAGTAAACCGTGCTGTTGGAAATTAAATACAAAAGTAACGAAAGAAAAGTTTCGGATCGGGCCATTGGAATCGTCGGAGCTTTTTCCTTGAAATGTCGGACGATTATTGACATTTTTGCTGTTTGTTGATTTTTTTTGCTCGTGGGGTATAAGCTCAAGGTTACAGCACATATGTGGGAATGTTGACCTCTAGAGCTTTCACAGAAATGTTCTCCTTTTCACCATTTAAGTAGCTGGAAACTTCATATCGGCTTTTTAAGGTAAATCCTCTGTTGATAGGCGTGTCTCGATTTTACTGCGTTTGGTACGATTGTTTACGCAGCTTGGAAGATTTACACACGTCATTCATAAAAAAATATTTATTAGAATTTCTTAAAAGAGATTAAAAAATATATTAGTTTTTCTTATCGAACAAATAGCTATAAAACATTTTTTTTAATTAGAAGAAAAAAAAACTCGGCTCAAGTATTTGTATTTAGCCTCTTTGAGATTCTAATGCAAAAACTTTTATGTAATTTAAAGTTTTCTGTAACTTACACTGAAGTTTTATTTATTTTCAACTTAATTCAAATATTTTAGCGCTTTTTTTATCTTAAAATTCTTGGGCATATTTACTGGACGGAGATGGAGTTTGCGCCTTTGTCGATACTCATTAAACCACATTAAAAATACTGCGCTTAGCGAAGTATATAAAACATATCGAAAGCTCGAAGAACTTATCAACTTCATGCAATGAAAATATCATATACATATTTGTAAAAACAAACGAATGGAAACGTACCTTCTATGAAACAAAAGGTCCAGTTTTGGTAAGTGGGCATATTTGAAATCAGCAGCAAACTCGTTGAGAGCAAAACCTGTTGAAATGAGATACACGAGCCAAGCTAAAATGACGAATTTCATCGAGTTTCGAACGACATTCGTGGAAAAAAATAAGTCAGTTGATTTCGCCGCGCGAGGAAAAATCGGAGAAAACCTGGACTTTGTGGGTGCATTTATAAAACAGCGCTTCCCTGGCGACTGAGTTGGCGGCAAATCTAAAGGAGAAATCGTAATTGAACCATTCAGTGAGCAGAGCTGAATCTGAAAACACGTAACTGGCCACGTCGGTTATGCAATTCTTGTCACTAGGATCGCAGTGACAGGAAGCGTGTTCCCTGACACAGCTCTCCCACGTTGAGAAGTATTCTTAATATAAGCCATATGTTGCTAGGTGGGGTTGAGTTTTGACGGTAAGCTAAGGAAGCTGGGGTGTGACTGGATAGTTTCGGTTCGAGGTAAGTTTAATCTCTGTTGCAGGAACCTCTAAGTCGGGAAACTTCATCGATGTATTTCTCATAGTATACCTCTACTTCCTGGAAGGTCTCTGTAGTGAAGCGGAGTTTATGCCTGTCGGAAATTCGATGTTGTCTAATAGTTCTGGTACCGATGTTTTGGGTCTAGGGAAGGTCTGGAAGGTCTTTGGAGCTGTTTAGGGTCTCGAACACCGCGCGCGTATTAATACCACTGATTTTCTTTGCGGTAGAAATGAACGACAAGGCATGAAAGACCACTTGTTTAAATGGCTCTCCTCTCGCTGCAAATTGTAGTTTACCTGCTCCTCATTCCAATCCACTCTCCAACCTCTCGCACCTATTCTCTCCACCAGCAGTTTCAAATAAATATCCGTCACGCGGAGTTAAAGCTAGGAGTCTTGTTCGTGCTGCCTTTACCCACGCGACATTATTTGTTAGGACGTTGTAGACTAACTCCTCATTGGCTGACCACGCCGTCAAGCCGCGTGCTTCGCATCATGCGGAAGATGGGAAATTTATCGTCCAGACGTACCCCCGCATCGAACGCTTAACCGTTTTGCATGCATCGCCGTCCATGAGAATTTTATCGATCAAAATCGGTCGAAGGATGGCCCATCATTACATCTTCCGCGCGGATGAATAATAAAATTGAGTTTCTCTCCAATCTGGCGTTTTTTGGTTGTGCTTTATTTGCTATGTTTTGGATAGTAAAATGTTTGTATATGAGAGCGTACGCCTCCCTTCCCTTCCTAAGGGCTTTGTAAAAAGTAATAATAATATGCCAAAAAATGTTTTAAAGAAAAAAAAATAGAAAAACAGAAGGAAAAGAGCGCTTTATGAATTTGAACACTTCTGGACATAAAATTACTTGTAAACTGCCTATGTCACGCCAAACCTCCCACTCCGCAATAGACCGCCTGTCCCATACTAAACCTGTCCCAGAAAAGTTCCTCCATTCGATTCCAACTCGCACCATCCTTCACTGGAGGCTTTTCTTGAAAAGAAGTCTTCTGACAGCCAATAAGATTGCTCTTATGACCAATCAGAAAGCTTTAAAGATTTGACCCATTTCTCCGAAGCGCTGTTGCCACGCCCCGAGAAATGCTTCCAACTTAAAAATAAATCTCCGTCCAAGACGCCGCAAGCGTTCGAGACGGCTAGAATCTCCTCTTAGAGAAGTATGGGACAAGCGTAACAGACTCTATCACAGAGTACATATTTTTTTTAGGTTGAGGTGGTGCAGGTCTTGTCATCTCTTCAGTGTTTCATTTGGTATGGTGGCCGTAACAAGCAGGAGGCGCACTGTCCGGCAAGGGGTAACACCTTGATAAAAATATGTACACCGGATATCAGGATAGTGGATATCAGAGGTATATCAAACGGATACCAAGAGGGAATTAACTGAATAAATAGCTGACACATTTCAGCAGGATATCTCTGATATATATATATATATATATATATATATATATATATATATATATATATATATATATATATATATATATATATATAAAAATAT
>Ga0058701_10004959_pt1 | contig 10928 bp, 7 predicted proteins | sample AgamicOrMae_FD_97039 | JGI IMG/M metagenome (GOLD analysis project Ga0058701, IMG submission 97039) | Agave microbial communities from Guanajuato, Mexico - Or.Ma.e | ecosystem: Host-associated > Plants > Phyllosphere > Phylloplane/Leaf | place: Guanajuato, Mexico | collected 2012-06-04 | reverse complement strand
TTTTCGGACTCCTGGGACCTCAAAACGTGAAGATTCATCAAAATCTCAACATCGATTTTTTTCACGATGACAATACTTTCCCTATCGGGAAAGTAAAAATAAATAGCCGCGTGATTGGTTCATGTTTTCTTGTAATCATACCGATCGGTAGCTACCTGAACCTTCACTTCCAGTAACGGTGAGCAGAGCTAAACAGGAGTCATAAAATAAGAGCTCTTTAAAAACCGGTCCAATAATATCTTTATATATGATTTCCTTTGGTGTCTTTCAAAAGGATCAGAAAATCATAAAACTTCCATAAAAGCACAAGTCAGAGCGACGCCGAGTACCTCTAAAACAGCGTGTTCCAAAAACTGGTCGGGTTGTTAAAGGCATCATATTTAATGATGCCATAAACGCTTCAGAGAAACTTCCTTGCGAAAAATGCCTAGAATCAACTTCGTGAACTTCAGCATCTCCAGAGGCGTGACCCCGAACAGCTGACTCGAGATCCTGGGACGTATCATCAGAATTAAACTTTTTTTATGTTGACTTGACTGATCTTTGGAATGTTTATGTTGGCAAAACCACATGACTATGCTTGTTTTAATGGCACCGAAACCAACAAATGTGAAAATCATGTCAAAAAAGGTGGAGGGGAAGCCGCGTGAGGTCGTCATAGGGATGCGTTCGAAAACACCACTCGAAGGGTATTCTGTCTTTCTATATTATGAGAGCTCCACGTGTAAGACAGAGATAAAACATCCTAGGGTGCCGTTTTCGAACGCGTTCCAGACAGTCTTCATTCGCAAGCGAAGACTAGCAAGATGCCTTATTTAAACACGCGTATTATGAGGACACAAAGGAACAATCGCTTTGACAACCTCGCAATGAGTTCTCAAAGCTACATATATGTCGCTGGTATCTTCTTCATGCCCATCGTGGACCAATACATTCAGGATGAACTTTTCCTGACAGAAATGGTTATGTTGTAACTTTGGTTTATAAAGATGGCTGGGTGGGGCATTTCATTACACGTCTATCCTAAGACGACCAAGATAAGACCAACCGGGCGCGTTTGCCATTTCCTTCGGCTTATCAGTTGAACCGTTTGTGGACTTAATCCCAAAACCCGAGATGTGAAAACATCGCCTCTGACAATACAATGCTGAGGATGATACCAAAGCTACAGACTTACAAAGCTGTGTGATGAGTATCCACACGCGGTAGAGATTCGATCCGACGGTCAACGAGCATGTCGCCGCGGTCGTACCTTCGAGGTAACTGGACTCGATTCAATACAGCAGTTCAGCGAATGTTAAAGGGAAGGGATACAATGAATGCAAGTAGATCACTCTCAGTTCCCTTCGAGTCTTGACGCCGGTGTCCCAAAAAATAACAATCCCCTAATAATGTAATGCACCCCTTTGATATGAGAGGACCTTCACCTCCAAAAGAATCAACCTGTGATGTTATTATAAGTACAAAGAATGAATTCCACGAGATAAATTAGAAACGAATACGAATCATACGGACTAAGCGCACTTTTTCACCACAAACTAAGCGTGGAGTGCCATTGTCAACCACTCTCCCCTCAACAACGTGGGTCGGAGATGTTACGATGAACGCTGAGTCTGATTAGCATGAGTTCAATTTCCGTTATATCGGAGTACGCCGAATGGACACGAACTCTGGATATAACGGGATTCCGTAAGACGAACAATTCGGACTCGAAAAGAGGGGGCGGGAACAGCAGTTGATCCTCTCACAGACCATGGACGTAACTTTTTGCTATGCTTCATCAAATGCGATTTTTTTCCAGTGCCACCTTTTCATTCAAAATCGCTGCAATATCAGGGAGAAGTCCACATGGTTAAGGGCTCAGACCACGCACTTCTTCGACATGGTTTTACATGACCACACAATCATCGCTCAGAGAGGCCAAAGGGTTTGTAATGTCCCCCTTTCATTGGGCAAAAAGTAACTTAACGTAATTCGAAATGCTCATGAGGAATATGGTTCGGGTACTAGAAGCCTACAAGCATAGAACCATGGGGTGAGCTAGAGAGTCAATGGTCGACAAGTCACTGATCCATTACGTTCATTTCCTAGATCTAATGAACGAGAAACTAGGTCGTCTTTGATCGGAGGATACAAGTGGTTGACACAGGTCTCTTGTTACTTCAGTGTCTACAGACCGGCTATCTTCTAGTGTCATGGTAGGTACTGCCGCAATATTGCTTACGGGGTTTCTCAGTTACACAACGTACTACGTAAAAATCCGTTTCCGTTTACTTCGATGGCAACTATGATGCACACGTGACGTAGCGACCATTCTTGTCGATGGAAACCCGTTTACGTTACGGTGACGTAAAACCGTTCCTTGAATCATAAACCCAGTCATAAACCCAGCATTAAAGAGCGCCATTGATCGCCTTCCTGGTGGAGGAACTTGAAAGCATTCTAAGAAACCGGTCCAAGGTTAAAACCAGGTTCAAACTTTAAAAAAAGCATAAATACGCAAAACTTTGCTTTTGAGTTGGCGGTGAATATACTGACACAGAGTACAGCTAACTGACTAGGGGGTCGTTCATGCGATGACTTCCGCCCGCCCCCAAGAATCGCCCTCGTCTATATATTTTTCCTAGAGAGATGTGGTCACACAGAGTGGGATCAAATTCGCACGGAATAATAGCGCTAGAAATACCTCGTAGTAGTTAAGTAAACTCCTTAAAATAATTTGGTCTTGAACGTCATCTCCTTGCAGCGCCTTGCCTTAGTGCCTCTGCTTCCATTTTTTTAAAAGCGTAGAACTACCATAATATTATTGAAATGGTCATCACGAAAGTTTCAAAAATGGGGCTGAAAATAGGTTTCTCCTCAAAACTAAGCTCAAACAGTTCCTCCCACCACCGTGAAACTCCCAATCCAGCGCAAAACTCATCTGACCGAGGAAAAATACACGCCATCTAGCGAGTTAAAATGCAACTTCTGCAATCCCAACGAGCAATGCGCGCCAAAGTTCCGGTTTGGATACCCCCCGGAAGGAGCTGTCTTCCCCCAGCGCCTCCGAAACCGGCAGGATTTCCATATCTCTATAAAGTGTAACTGTCAAAAATTCATGCATTCCGGAATATGCAAATTAATAAGCAACACTGCAGGTCGTAATTTACCGGATCGAGTCCAATTGCTGTCACACCGTTTCCAGCCCGGTGTTTCTTATAAAATCTTTAAATGAAAAACAGGTGTTACAGCAGAGTAATACGCTAAGAGGAAGGGCGTGGCTTTAAAGAGGATAGCCTTCACGACGTTCTAAATTTTCGAAGAAATTAGAAAACCAAACAATGAGACTGAAAGGTCAAACAACATCTTTATTCAAAGAGCTTTAGAGACTTAATTAAAATGTGCAAACCACAGACGACTCTTGAAGACATGAGGCTTTGCACTCGGGAAGAGACGGCCGATGCAAAGGGAAAGTAGCACAGAGCAATGATCCCGGTCGAGTCTGTTTTGTTTTTAATAAGTGACGTTTGATGTCACAATCAGCTGACCTATTACAGCCTGTTCTTCTTCTTTTTTACCCAAGCGTCTTTGTCATTTATCCGGCTTGCATATTCGTTGATCGTTGATGGATGCGCGAGTATAGCAAAGCTTCAATTTTTGTAGATAATACTGTTTTGAGACAGTTATTAGTCAAATAACTTCAAAGAAGCGACCAAATACCAGTTATTGTCACAAGCACCAAAAACTTTTCACGTAAAAGAAACGTTTTGAATTATAGGTTATAAAAAATTAACGCTTCTGTCGAAGCAAGTTATTCATTTCATGACGTTCACAGATCATTCATGCCGATGCGGCTTATTTTCACTCGTTGATACTTAAAAGTATCACTTTTTAAAACGTAAATTAATTATGGTCAATTCTATTCGCGCGTCCTTGATATGCAACGGGGAGACTTAAAAGCGCTTTGAGACAATATATTTTTAATGGGAAATTGCGGGTGAATAGACACTCCGCATTTTCCAAATCACAGGTTTTAGTTTATTGTCCACGATGATTACGTAGCGTATCGTAATCTACGCGCCTTAAGGGAACTGAGAGTGATTTACTTTCTATATAAATACATAAATGGCATAAAATTCACATCCATCGTCGGCAACAAGAACCTTCACTCACGTTGGTAGCAAATTTGCAATTTCGTACAACGCCGCCATCTGTAACAGAGATGATGAATTTAAGAAACAGTGTGAGAACTGTTCATAAAATTAATAGTAGGCACTGTTCAAAATATGAATGTTTTAACGCTTAATTTTAACTTGTCCAGAAAAAAAAGCAACACTCGCGCCTAAAAATTAAAGATTACTTCGAAATAATTTCCTGTGAAATTCCACGAGAGTAAGGCGGCCCTTCTCGCATGGAAATTCTGACATTAAAACTAACTTTCAATAGGAAAATAAAAAAGACTGAGAGAAGACGAGCAAAAGGTACGAGCAAGATGTGCAGAAACGTGAAATAGGAGCGCGACTGTACGAGTCATAATTTAGTAGGTAAAGAGCTCGAATTAAATCGGATTTATAGGTGTTTTTATAGTTGAACTGTTAAAAAAAAAAGAGGAGAAAAATGTTTATTTTTTCAACACAAATTAGGCGTGTTCTCATTTTTTGAGACTACCATTTCGTTGCTGATAGGACATTTTCTTGATCAGTGATTCGGTATTTTACAGCTTTCTTAAATTATCTTTCAGACAAACTCGACCACCCTCGAATTTTCGCACAACAAACAATCGTAGTTTAGTCAAAATATTAGTATCAGTATTCGTTGATATTACATACGTCTTGAAATCAGCTATTAAACTGAGTTATTTTTGAAACCAGTTTTGCATTCAAGATTGTTTTGCTACCGTACCTCGCGTAGCCTCGATTTGGGAACACTCGTTCCAGTGACAGAAGCGGACATTGGCGCTGTTGTTTGTTGTTGTTGTTGCTGCTGCTGTTGCATTCCAGGCAATGCAACTTTTAGCGTTGATAAAGTGTTCCGCCTCAGTGAAAGGAGAAAAGTCTCGCCCTTTAATGGTAAACAATAAAGACACGCGCACATATAAACAAGATCCCTCAATGCACGGAAACCTGGCATTGATCAAACAGATCAGACAGATTAAGATGAAAATGTGGCTTTCTAAATAAAATCAAAACACGCCCGGTATCCAGGCCATAAACATCTGGGGCTAGTTGATTGCGAGGTACCCGCTGTTTAGACAAAACCTTTCCTTTCCATTGTGTCGAAGTTCTGTACTAGGTAGGCCTACTACATGAAAATATCTTTTTTTGGTGACTTACTTCCGGTCTGGATGAGGTCGAACTAAACGGCATATTGAGTTGGAAGTCTGTGTTTTTCCGGCGTCGAGGTGGCTCTGAGAAAACGCGTATTTCCTCAATATGAAATGTGATCCAAGATGGCGAAGGCTGCCGCAGAAGTAGTCGTACGCCGGTCAGATCTGACCATGGGACCAGACTCTGCAATCACCAAACATAATCATTATAATATTTCTAGCTTCGAAAAAACTTTGACTGTCATCCTCAACAAATTTACCCTGGCAAATTATCGCCGATACAAACAAAAAGACATCATTTCTTTTTTTTTTTTTTGAAGGAAAGTCCAGAAGAGTTTCTGAGGGTATTCCCGCAAGGGTCTATGAGTAGGCGTACCTCAGTAGCGAGAATAGAAATAAAATCATGACTGCCTGATTCTAAGTGCGGGTTTGTCATGAGATTTCTTCGTGGTATCGCCATTTGCCATGGGGCCTCTCGACTGGCCGAACTGCTCATGACAGAGCAGACAACTGAGCTTCCAGGGCCACTCAGACCACTGTCAGTTGATGGTTGAGAGCGAACCAGGACCGTTATCCATGCGGTGTAAAAGTTGTGAAAGAAAATTTCTGCCACCTGCAATGAAATTGAACGAGGATTAAACATGCTGGGGCTCTGTTCTCCATCGACACATATGAGGAATTTTCGACCTCTAGCGTTCCGCCTGGTTAATTTTTTTACCATAAGAAATACAACCGCGTGTTAGGTAAACCTAGGTTACGTCACATACAGTGTGCTTTGATTTGCTACCGCTCCGCTCAACTTTAATTCTCAACGGTGAGAGTCACCGAGAAGTAAGCGGCATTACGCCTCCCGTTTGGTTCCGTAAGGTAAGGTTAGGTTTAGTGACGCTATGTTTGACCAGGTTAGGTTAGGTGTATTATGCCTCGTTCTGCTCGGCTTGACAACGAAAAGGCGTTGATTAAGAGATAGAAAATCCTGCGTTTTAAATTAACAATGGACTTACCTGCACAGGCTGAGGAAAGACCAAGTCCAGAACATAGCAGCCGGCCGACGTCGAATTGCCGTCGTTGTTTGTTTCTTCTAGAGTTACTGGTAGCGGTCCTCGGACTATCATATCGACAGGCGCACGCGAAACTGACGTTGTCGCCATTGGATATGATGAAGACAATGGTCACTTCAAAAGTCGCATTGAAGCGATCTCTTCATTATTATCCTGCGTCGTAATAATGAAATCCTCAAACGGCAGAGGTCTACGTCTTAAACCACCGCGCCAACTTGAACACTACAAATCGAACGAGCTAGTTTTAGCGCTAAATGATGGAGCTAACCCTCCGGACAGGTATATCGGGTAAATAAATGCTTCTAAACAGCTCATCCTATCAGTTGCCTGGTTACAACGTTACCTAGCAACAACTCTAACAAAGGCTCACGTTACCGATCAGCAGGGGGCAACTTGTTGATATGGTGCTCACCCTCACACAGTCTAATGTTTTCTGTAACGTCACGGCGATCATCTTTTTTTATTCCTTTTTTTTAGGGAGGAAAAAAAGAAAACAAAACACTGGAGGGAAGATTTCCATAGACCTTAGAGCACAGAGCGCAGAGTGGAGTACGGCATTTTTTTTGACCTCTTTTCCGGATTCCTGGGACCTCAAAACGTCGGCCAATATTCTTATTTCACAATGACAATAAATTTCCCATCGGGAAAGTAAAAACATCTGAGTGGTTTGAGAGGGGTAAGGATCTGTACATAGTTCGCGTTTTGTCCCGTACGGCCCAAATCGACAGCAAAAATATTCTGTTAAATGTACCGCAGGGCAGTCAAGAAGTTTCTTTTGAATGACAATAAGTGGGCTTATTTTTGAAATATGCTTCTGATGTGAGCTTCCTGTTGAAACGCAAGCACAATAACACAAGGTCAACAGTTTCGTCCGAAAATTATCCTAATCGAGGGGGCGGATGAAAAATTCAGATTTAATAACAAATCGAGTAACGTATTTCCCTAAAAGTGATTATTTATACCCTGGTCGCACTGACAGCCAGCGGGCATCAGTGCTGATAGATCGACCGACGATTTAGAGATGAATAAACAACTCATCAATAACGTCTAAAGTAATGACGAATTCCTTCCGAAATAAATAAGAAACAATAAGAATAGAGAGTAAGCGAGAACAACATCTTTGTCGACTTTCATAGCTGTGGGTGTATTAGTCGGGCTCTCTTGAGCCAACACCGTAGAGAGCCGAGCCCCCCCTCCCACCCCGAGCTTCTCATCTACCCTCCTCTTTGTTCTCTTCATCAAAATGGTCGCCCCCCCCCCCGAAGGCCGCCCCTCACAGGAATTTCCACCTATTCAACTTGATAATAACGCTCAGCCGGGAACGGAGATCACAGGAGCGGGAGGAAATATGAGAAGGGGGAGGGGACGGGGTGACAGCAGGGAAAGGCCCTAAAATGACAAGGGCGCAGCCGCCTCAACAGTTTGGCCAACGTAAATTCGATTGATGTATGTGTCTACGAATATTTGCTTCATTTTCTGTGACTTACTGTGTGGCGTTGATTTGGATCCTTTGCACCAAAATTTTTCAAAACTCATAATTCCTCTAAAAAAGTATCGAATCTACGAAAAATCAGAAGAGTATCAAATTGACAATATTCCTCTGTGTTTCTTTCATACAGCTGGTAAAACTCTTCCGCTAATAGCAGTCGAGTTTGCCGAACATGAGCAAGATAGGCAACCCAGCAAACACTCATGTAAGCCCTATTGCCTATGCGTGGCGCCGTACCAGGTGCTTCTTGTACCTTCACAAGGAAATTTTAGCGGTAGCATTTCCTACCGTTTTTGTTCCTCCCTGATTTACTTGCATTAAATTAGAACGATTAACGGCGCAAAACCGGTTATGTACGGTTATGTTAGGTTACGTTATAGATAAGGTTAGATGGTCAAGTGCTCTGTGCCCCGCTTCTTTACCACTCCGATCAGTGGTCGCAAAGCCTGGAACGGCTTTTTATTCAGAAACGGTGCGACAAGCCCAATTGTAGAAAGAGGCCATATTTGTCGTTCTGCCGGGCCGTTATCGGTCATAATGTGACACCGGCATTATTTAATCATAGCCGGATATTCAGTTCGATAAGTCAGAGAAAATCGATAAACTTCTTTTTTCTTTGTTGGTGTCCATGCTGATCGACTCTTTAGCGAAGAATGGTGGGAAATACTTGAATCCCCACCCAAAGGCTTGGAGCCGTCTCGGCTTCGTCGGTCAAGGTCTCCCCTCCCGGAAGGTCTTTCTAGTCGGTCGTCCACAGAGCATCAAAACCCGTTCGCTTGTGGCGAACTCACAATCTGAGGTTAACATTCAGTGTCCCTGCTTTAATATCATACCCAGGTTAGTGTATAAACATTAAGAAACACTCCCAAACACGCTAGTTTGATTTGAAACGCTTATAGCGTTTAGTAAATGAGCTACTGTCCTAAATGACTGTACTTCTACTCCACAAAGATTCTTGTACAGTACCAGGGAGAAACTCAAGGCCGCGAAAACGTACACAAGATACTCGGATGAAAGGTTGATGTTTCACATTTCAGCGAGTACGATACTTGAAGAGACATGCCCTGTCGTACATCACTTGACTCGGTCGTTTAATCGATATGAGTTCCGGTAATTAAATAAAGAGTTAATAGGAAATCAATAAACTAACATAACCTCACAAACCGAAAGTAAAACCGGCTACTCTTACTGAAAGAATAAACAAAACGTGCACCGCTTTCCGGTGTAGAGAGCTCCGAAAAATATACTACATTCACGTTTCAAATGATTTTCAGAAAGTAGATCAATCTAAACTACAAAAAAAAAGGTTCCGAGCGTGAGTGATTTCGCGCGTTTTTGTCAGCCTATATCGTTCTCTGACGAGAGGAGTGGTTACCAGCGGACAATTTTTTTTTAAAGAAAAAAACTGATATTTTCATGATTTTTTTAAGGCATGGCCAACGAGGGGAGGCTCGACTTGGTCGTGTTTGGCGCCACTGGATTCACCGGAGCTTTGGCCGTGAAGGAGGTCGAAAAATTGGCTCTGGAAAAGAATTTGACGTGGGGAATCTCGGGACGGAACGAGACCAAACTCAACAGCGTTCTTGAAAAAGTGGGCAAGGACATAGGTACGATTCCTGACAATGCTCAGCCACTATTCGGAAAAATGCACTGTCTCATAGCAATTATTTTCTCTTCAAGAAATATTACCTATAATATACTTGTTAACAAACCGTTATGAGAGCTGTAACTCTCATGATTTTCCATAAGCATTTATCAATGGACATACGAACCCCATAGACGATTTTGATAAAACCTTTTTAAAAACAGCCACAAAATCATATAATTTTGTTGGATTTTTTTTCACAGGCAAAGATTTAAGTAATATTAAAATAATAATTGCTGATGTTACGGATGACGATTCACTGCTGGCCATGGCTCAACAATCGACTGTGATTGTCAATTGTTGTGGACCGTATCATCATTATGGGGAGCCAGTAGTGCGAGCATGCATTGCCGGTGGGGCTAGCTGCGTTGACATATCAGGGGAGCCACAGGTATGAGAAATGTACGAGTCTTGTTAAATGCCATGCGGAGAGTTAATTTTCCTTCTTCTCAGTACATAGGGAAAATGCAACTGAAATATAACGAGGAAGCTGATCGGAACGGAGTTTACATCATCAGTGCCTGCGGGGCTGTGGACAGCATCCCTGTTGATGTAGGAGCGGTTTATCTTCAAAGCAAATTTCCAGGTAAAGGCAAGAATAAGAAGGTTAGATGCAGTAGATCTGACAATGGGAGGATTGGATGAAAATTATTAGGAGCCGTTCATTGATAAGGTACCGTATGTCATGCTCTTGGGGGGAGGACGGGTCGACGTAAGCGTAGGCTAACTATCCAAGCATTATTTAGTACTGGGAGATGCGTAATAGGTTCAAAAATGGATGGCCCCTTATGAAGACTCATCTCAGTGAGAAATGATTGGTGGAATCGATGTAAATTCGACGTCGAGACGGAGGTCAAAATAAATTGAAATTTTGGTCAAAATTCACAAAATCTTTCTAATAAGTTCCACCAAATTTCGACGAACTTGTCGTTTTGACGTCGAAACAAATGACAGTAATCTCGGAAAAACACTCTTTAATGCAGTTTTCAGCAAGTAAAGAGTTGGTCGGAAATACAAAAATTTCGACTTAATTTCGTTATCGACCAGGCTTCGACGTATCGACGTCGAATCGACGTTGATTCAACCATTTCTTATTGGGACGTAATTATTCTTTCGTAAGATTTTCCCAAATATTTTAATTGCAGGGGACAACAACTCCATTGAAGCTTACGTGAGAAGTTGGGTGGACGGATCAAGTAAGGTAATCTCAAATGAGAAAACAAAAAAGTCTGTTCAGCAGTTACACTGAGAGTAGGCCTAATCATTTCAAATGTGTTCCAGGGAGCTGACATACATTACGGTACATACGAGTCAGCCATCTACGCTACGGCTAACATGAAAGTAACGGAAACCCTACGCAAAATACTGTTCCCAACATCTTTGCCGGAATTACAACCCAAAATATCGACGTAGGTTATCCTAATT
>Ga0058701_10004958_pt1 | contig 10928 bp, 3 predicted proteins | sample AgamicOrMae_FD_97039 | JGI IMG/M metagenome (GOLD analysis project Ga0058701, IMG submission 97039) | Agave microbial communities from Guanajuato, Mexico - Or.Ma.e | ecosystem: Host-associated > Plants > Phyllosphere > Phylloplane/Leaf | place: Guanajuato, Mexico | collected 2012-06-04 | reverse complement strand
GCCCTCCCGCCCCCCCCCCCCCCCCGCCTGGCTACTGTATGAGCTGCCACTCGCTGCTGCTGGATTTTTCCGAGTGTTTTCTTTCTTCAGGACGTATTGATTAGCTCCGAGACGGTATGTCCCCCAGCTTGGGATTTTTCTAGCCGCGGCGCGACGGCCGCTGCCTCTGGTCGCGAAGGCAGATTACCTGATCTACACGCACGCGAGGCGTGTTGCCTACCTCCTCACCGCTGCTTTATGCGCAAAATTTTAATTCCGCACCAAGTCTGGGGTCGGTTTGTTCGTATATCTTTTTATTCGGCACTTTTTCCGTGTATTTTTTAACCTTCCTCACCTTCTGACGAACGTAAACGAGTTTCCTGAATCGACTCGTTTTCCATGCTTCTATTTCAGAGGAGGGTACTTCGCATTAAAATGCAGTCTTCCTTTCGAGAAATATAGCTCAATCGAAGTCAGTCTAAAATACATTTTTAAAATAGTCCTTGATTGAAAAAGACCTATGCCTGCTTATATATAAAGAAGTAATTCCATTGTGACTAAGTCTATAATGTAGTTTTCAACATATTTTTTAAAAATATATCGATTGCGGAAGATCTTAACAATGAGATTTCCATATCCGGGGCTGTTGATAAGTTTACTGTAAAAATAAATCGAAATTTAGTTGTTATGCTCGTTTGACTACGACCTTGCAGACTTCCCAAAGCAAGTCGGCTTTATCGGTGTTTCAAAGCGATCAAAATGACGTGCCGTCTAAAATCTTCCATATGTTTGTCCTTAAGCCTGAAAACTCCGCTATTACTCGAAAATTAGGAATGCTCTTGGTTTGATATAAGATCGAGTTTACTTTAATCTTACGACTGATTGTGAGTTTAATGCGAGTTTTTAACTGCCTTTTTGCTATAGGAAAAACAAGCGCGAAACAATACATAAGGTTTTAACTAGCTTCTTCCCGTAGGGCGATCTTTCAGCAGTCGATAAAGAAGAATTTTCATTAGCAGTTACTGGCTCTTAGCAGCGTTTCTGGTACACGTTAAATTTGAATTGGTGAAAGTCTCTGTGATTCAGTGAAAATTCACTGATTTTTTTCAGCAGTGGTTCTATGTTGACTAAAATTTGTGAATTTTCACTGAATCTCAGAGACACTCACTGATTCAAATTTAGAGTGTACTTGTTCGAGTTTTCTTGTTCCGTTCGGCGCGCTATCTTATCTTCCGGCAAAGTTAACCAACATTCAGCACCTCGTAATCATGTTTTGGCCCATACGAGTACGTATCTGGATTTTGGCAAATTTGGTGAAGTGCCATAAACAAAATGGCGTGTGTGAAAAGAAGCAATGGGAATGGCTGGGGCTCCGAGTGGCGGGGGCTCGGCGAGCCAATACCAAACAGTTGGCATGACAATCGTACGCGAATCGTGCAAAGCGGAAACGCGGCGGGCGCAGCGGCAGGCGAGGCGAGGCAAGGCGAGCTGGCCCGAAAGGACACAGACATTCAGACAGACCCCGCCCATTTGAAATCCACCAACCACGCTGCCGTCGGAGTCCCTTTCCATTTGGACTTATTCCATTGCGCTGCGCCCTTTGCTATGCCCCTACCCCCTTCCCCTTCCCCGCTCCCCTTCCCTCTCCCCCCTTTGGGCGGAAGTACGGCCCGGAATCTCCGACTGTGGATTTTATTGGCGAGGAACGACTCGACGGAATCGATCCAACAATTTTATTTCTTTCCTCTATCTGTCTTTCTCTTCACATACCGCCATATTTACACCACGAACAAGTACTTTAGACGTGCAGGTTTTATGAAACTTTTTCAGCATGTATGAACAACTGACAAATTTTCCAATAAAAATATGATTATTTTAAATTATGAATAATAGTATTTGGAGCACTTGCATGTGTCTCGTGTTACGCTTTCCGCCCGACATACCACAAAATTTGTGCTATGTCGAGCACAGCGCAACATAGGGCACTTTACGTAACTTATCCTCATGGTACCCCTCACTTTTTGCGACATTAGCTTGCACTCTAAAGTTCAATTAGAGTCTCTGAAATTCAGTGAAAATTCACTGAATTCCAGAGACTTTCACTGATTTAAATCTAGTGTGTATACCGAAAAATATACGGCATTAGGCCTCTTGGCACGCAAGTGGAGCAACAGAGTGAGGCACACTCCACCTAATTTAAAGTACAGAGATATATACTAATACGAGGTATAAGTAATAATTTGTCCTAAAACTGGCAAGGCACTCCGATTTTCACCGAAGTTTTTTTTCCCTTGTTTGCACTTATTCGTTTATTTTTTTGGCGATTTGCATTTTGCGGGCTGGGAAATGAAGGGTTAACTTAGAACAACATTTTCCACCCTCCAAAACGTAAATCGGTCAAAGATTGGACAAAAGTCAACGAAAAATCGCTTTGGCTGCATTGGGAGGAACCTTAATGTGTTACTACAATCGCACTTAAAACTCATTGTTTATATCTGTGTACGTGGATTTCAGACTTTGATCCTCAAACTAAACGAAAGGATAGCTCGAGGCAGGTTAAAACACAAAGAGGTTGAAAAATCCAACCTGTATAAACTAAACTGAGAACGCAAAAAGTGTCATTTTTTAAAATGAATTCGTAGGGGCAAAAGTTTTTGACGACCCCATTCCACAAAAGTATCACCCCATCACGAGTTTTGTGTAGCATTTTTTTTAAATTTATTCGTCTGTGCATTTCGCATTCTCGCAAGTCTAAGTAATGTAAGGAATTTCGCATTATAAATGTTTTTAAAAAATGCTTGTGGTCTCAATGTTGGTGTAGGGTCACTAATCATTTTTTCCCCTAGATTTTCAGTACCTGAGATAATTTTGGGTTAATAAGTTGAACATTTTTTTTCTTGCTCTTCTTCCTTAATTTTAATTTTTTTCGCATTAATGCAGCATCATTAAAAAAAAAAATATTCGTAACAATCAACAATTTCAATTGGAATACAATTACGTTAGCTCATTTCAAGTTTTGAAAAAGTTAAATTGTTTTTCACCGGGATTATAATGAAAAAGAATTCCAGGTTTTTCTTCCTTTTCTAATTCTTAAATTGAGATAGGTCTACCAGTACTCAAAGCTAAAAAGCCTTTAGGTGAGCTGGTGCCACGTTTGTCATTTTTGAGAAATTTCACTATCTCTTTTCCCGGCGACAAAATGTTTTCTAGGGAATGAAACAACAACAAATCCAGCTTTTGTTGCTTAAGTGAAGGCAACAACATGCTCTAAAGTGGGTGCTACTAGCTGTACTGAAACCCGTTCTTCTGTAAGATCGAGTAAAGCCCGCAACGTATCGTTACTTTAAGGTAGCCTTCTAAGCGATCGTTTTTAGAAAACTTTCAAAATTAATCAAAATTTGCGTCATTTTGGTTTGGCGCAAGGCTATTTTCAGTTTGCTAATTAAAAGTGTTTGTCTCAGGAGCTTTTTATCGAGCTGTGTTCGTTTGCAAATGAGTGTACTTTAACCACTGTATGATTGATAGTTAACGTGTGTGACTAATATCTAACTTCTTTAAGTTTTTAACTAGTCTTTTTCTTAAATAAACGGGGAATCACAAATTTCGCAACTTTTATAAGGTAACTGAATAACGTTATGGATGTATCATATTTCAATGTTACAGTATGGAGAAAATGATCCGAAGACTTTGGTGCATTGGCATCTTTTGAAATGTCTAGTTTTAAAAAATAGATAAGTTTTTCATATGTTCTGGAGATCCACCTAAAATAACTACTGATCAAGACCAGATGCGAGGTTCTCAGTTCATCATGAACTCAAATATCTGCGTATCTTTTGAGAGTTTAGAAACAACTTCCATCAAACTAATGTGTTGGCAAAGTACCATTTAAACTTTTCGCGCTGCGAAGAGAGTCCCGAGTGCGAAGGAGGAATGTTTAGCCTAGCATTATCCCGGCCTTTTTTTTTTCTCGATATGTATGGTGTATAATAAGGTCCTTAAAGATAGCTGACTCAGTCGGCACAACGGTCTCCATGTCATTGTCTTTTTCGCACTTTTGTTATTTCCGGATATACGGATTTCGGTGGTTTGCTAGCTCCTATACTAAGCTAGGCAAGGCTAGATGGCGCATGCCTACTCCTTGTCATTACGCTCCGTAATTGTTAGTAACAAGGCAAGTCCAGAAGCACATTACTTTGATTGGCTTAGTTTATACTGAGAAGTTTGTGGATTGTTACTAATCTAAGTCTAATTTAATGCCTCGTTGTTTGGTATTGTGACATGAAGGTTAAACAGAAGAAGTAGAAAATGGAACGTTAAAAAATTGATTAGACATTGGAGGCCTACATAAACAGTACGGAACACCTGTTTTAAAGGTGCCTACCCGTTTTGGATGTGAAAATAACACGGGGGTAGTATTTTGATTATTTTTCAACGTAAACCTATGTTAAGCCCTATAACTTAAAAGATCTCGACGAGAGCTTTTCATTTGGTGTTGCTGAACATAAACCGTAAAAACAAAACCCCCGTGTTGGGGAATGCTATTCCCGTTTTTGGTGTGAAACTAAAACGGAAGTAGTATTTTGTTTATTTTTCAAGATAGGCCTATGTTCAGTCATATCTTTCAAAAATATGACTGAATGAGAAAAGGTCTCGGCGAGAGCTTTCCATTGATGTGGCTCATCATAGGACTAACTTGAAAGGTAAGGGAGCAATGCGTATTATGGTCCTTTTTCAAGACAGACCTATGTTCAGCCATATCTTTCAAAAGGTCTCGGCGAAAGCTTTCCATTGATGTGGCCGATCATAGGTCTATCTTGAAAAATACCCAAAATACTTACTACCCCCGTTTTAGTTCTTACCCAAAACAGGTATAGCATGTCCCAAAACGGTTGTGTTGTTTTTAGTGTGAAGGTCTATCTTGAAAAATTACGAAAATACGGTCTACCCCCGTTACACCCAAAACTAGATAGAACTCCCTAAAATAGGTGTTCAGGTTTTACGGAGTTGTTTGTTCGGGTATTTTTATTCATTCTTTTGAGGAGACGTTTTACGTAATAGGTAAATAAAAATTCTGATTCTGAGCGCCCATTCTGACACTTAGAAGTAAAGACGATTTAAGAGAAAGGGAAGAATGTAAGGACGAAATTGGAGGTGATTCTTTGATATTGGCTGGGAGGTTGCCATTTTGTTAAATGGAAGTGTGCAGAATTGCAAGTAGCGCAAATGGATCGACGACAAAGGCCTAAAATGGCGTCGTTCCAAACAAAAGGAACAAGATGACGCCTGCGCGAGGCGAATAGCACAAGGCGAATAGCACAAGAAGTTTGACCGAGAAGCGAAATAGAAGACCCGCTTGGGGGGGAGGGGGCATGGTAGCGTTGACGCCGGGCGCTAGCAAAGGTCGCCACTAGAATTGGCCGCCCCTCAAACGCGGTACTTGATCTGCAACCCACCGCTTCGTTTAGGTTTGTACTAGGTTTCCTGGAGTAGAAATCGAGCTATGTAGCTTTTTCTTGTCGAGAAAAATGGTTTGATCCGGTGTATTCGACTGATAGAGGAAAGTTGTCGTTTTTGAAAGGAGCAATAAAAAGAAAGGATAACGTCTGTTGGGAAAGAGAGGACGGAGAAGGCGGTGAGGCACGCACTCGAGATGCGGCGGCGGCGGCGGCGCCAAAGACAAAGGCACAAAGGGTGGGGGAAGAAAGTGCCACCAGGAGGGGAAAACATCAATAATATGGGGGCCTGGAGGGGGCCCGCTTTCCGCTCACCGCCACGCCGCAAGATGTCGGGGGGTCGGAAGGATTTCGTCTTGATCCCCCTCCACCGCCTTCGCTAACAGCGCCCTCCGCGAATATGTTTGCAAATAAAAGCGCTTTCGGATACTTTTCCCGGAGCGAAATCCTACATCAATTCGGTATGGATAGACAATGGAACTGAAGAAGCTAGGAAGTGTTCGCTCATTATTGATCGGTTGTTCGTCGGGGCAGGCTCCCGTGCGTAGGCAACCCGCGACACAGGGGAGCGCCTATCGGAAAGCCATACCCGTAGCCGGGTTGACGAATCAAACCGAAATCTGCCGAGCCGTAGTGTGACAAAGCTTGGCTCCCGCCTCGAGTGCACCTGTCAACTCTTATCGACGTGTGCATACAATTTATTGTCGAAAACCGCCCTCGTCACTTTCCTGCAGAACGCTTTTGCTTCACTGGATGAGGGCAAAGCCTTTCTGACGATTTCCTCGAAGGTATCAGTCATGATAGACGCTATTGTTGATTGTCACTTGACACTCAAACACGTGGAGTTAAACGAGTCTACGAAGCTAGCCGCGCGGGAAGGTTCGACGTGGTTGGCGCTCTGTGCGCTAGATGGCGCCACCAAGTATTTTGGAAAGCCTGGGTTACTTATTCTACGATACCTTCTCGCTTCTTTGTCTCAAAGTATTTTGTCCCGTCCTTTTTGATATTCTCCCTTTCTGAACGGAAATTCAGTATATTTCAACCATTTCAGCCAGAAACGGTTTTTCAGAAACGACATTTTTTGGATACATACCGTTGCCGGTGTACTCACAGTAAAAACTAACCCCTGTTTTCATACCTTGTTTTGGGTATGAAATTGAGACAGGTGATGAGCATTGTCTGGCTATTTTTAAAGATAAAGCTATCAACAACTATATCAATGCTAAGGTCTCGTCGAGAGCTCTCCATAGATATGGTTACTCATGAGGGTATCTTTAAAGATAACCAAATTATGCTCTTTCCCTGTTTTATCTTCGTACCCAAAACATGGTTTTAATTTTTTTCTGGGAGTACAAAGTCCAATGATTCGATCATTTTAAAAAATTCCCTGAGAACATCGGTCCAATTTCGTGGCATAGGACTAAGGCACGGTCTTCGGTGAAGGAAGGAGTTCGGTGCTGCGGGAAGTAAGATGGGTGTACTGTGAACGAGTTAAGTTGAAGGAATATCATGCTTGAGGGATGTAACTCCACGCGGTTCCGGTCTCTGTAACAAACAATGGCATAAATTATAGCTAGCAGTTGTAAGAGGATTCCAAACGAGCGGAACTCTCCAAAGAAACGGTGTAGGCAACACTCACAACAGCGATGAAATGCAGTTGCCTATCTCGGAACGCTCGCTTGAAGAGGTTGAATTTTCCTTCCCTGTCAACCACCATTGTTCACTTAAGCTCAGTGGGGCTAGGCGCACTCTATTAAACCTAATCAATGTTGACCTAACCCTGAACAACCCCGGTGCCGCTTACTGGTTTCTCGTAATTTTTAAGGGTCCATGGAATATGATGTTATGTTTTGTATACGACGGGTATATTTGACGACAGCAAAATGACTACATTACTGTGGACATAGGAGTCAAAGCAGCTGATATTTTCGTCTGTATCCTATCGATAGACCAACTGGAGAAGAATATGTCGTAGAAGGCGGTGTAACTGTCCGCCAGTGGAACACAGGAAGTTGTGAGCGGATGCTCTGTGCGAAACAATAGTGTTACCTTTCTAAAGCTGCAGGAAACCCCGTTCTCTATTACTTCCAAGCTTTCGCACAACAGGAAGTCTTGCAATGACGTCAACTACTAGATGAGGTCAGACTGGGATTCCGTCACAGATGTGTTGGGGATTTCACGATGTAATTTACTCTTGCGTTGAATCCTCGACCTCCGCTACTCTGATTCAACCTTTCATGACAGTGACAGAATGACATGCACCTGCGTGAATTAGGTGGCGTGTGCCTCGCGTCGTTCATGCTCCTCTCGGATTATTACAGGTGCTTACATCACAAAAAATAGAAAATACATTAGGTAGCAACGGCTAGGTTGTCACTACCATGAACCAGTTCTAGAATAACTTACTTTTTCCAGCTCTACAGTCTACACAGGCTAGACTATGCTGCAGCGATTGTGTTATTGTGATATTTTTCTTGTGGATTTATTAGGTTTCATTTTGCATTGTCTGTCTTTTTCTTTGGGGTCAATTTTCCTGATTACACCAGCTTTGTTATAAAATTGCATCTGCCGTATAATACCTATATTAAAAAAAAATATATAAAAATTGTGTTTTTTTTTTCCATACGGCAACTCTTTTCGGGAGATTTTTCCTGCAAGGAGCGACGATAATTTTCGAGATCAAGTAGCATTCAATGTCTTTCTAAATTTCCAAAATTATTCTTAAAATTTTCTAATTATGAAAAGTATGTTTTGAATCATAACTGTCTTACAAAACCTCTCCGCAATATCATCTAAAAACAATAATTAGCGTCTCGATCAGAAGACGTCAGTTTGGCGTCTTGGTTTGAGAAGATGAGCTTCTGTCTTGAAACAAGACGATTCCGCCTAAGACCTCCGCGCTTTTGTGGGTTATATTTCGAGATACGCCCATCAACAGCGTCATTTAAAAAATCTTGATTTGGGGGACAGGAGTGTTAATGTCATTTTTCTGTAATCCTTATTTTCCGGGAATTGAAACTAACATCGTAAAGCAATAAAAATCTAGTGGATAAGTAATTGGATAACAACTCAAATTATACATCAACCAAATTTTTATTGCTCTACGATTACGCTCTCAATTTCTGAGAAATGAGGGTTGTGAATGAATGGCTAAAACACTCCTCTCGCACAATACGAGGTACGTTTTTTCAATGACGCTGGTGATGTGCGTATTTCTAAACGGTGATTTTTTCGGACTTTTTGTGACCCCTGTATTTAGAAGAGATATTGATACAGCCATGAAAACACGACCGGAAAAAAATATTATTTCAAATTTAAAAAGGTGTGTAACTTTAGTTCCGCCCTATTTTCAAAAATATTGATGACGGTTGTCGAGATACTATCAAAAAACGGCTTTTCACTATACTTATTAAATGGCCTTTTTTTACACCTTGGCTTTTTTAAAAATACATACGAGTAAAACTGGGAATCGAGCACTTTTTCTACGGAAAAAAATCGGATACGGTAACACTGTATTTCTGCTCTACAATTAGGAGGTGTGATTTTAAACTTTTATTTAAAAAAATCCTTGTCTGCTACGATTTGCCAAGGAAGTAAATTAAATTTAAAGAGGTATTTGATCTTACGGCTTTCAAAAAATGCAGCGGTAACTTTTCTTCCTGCAGATTTAACCTAAGTTGTTTTCCGAGATACGCGTGAGAGGGGTTGTCCGCGCGTACCTGTACAAACATGAAAGTGTCGTCTCAAGGCCCTCTTATTGTTAGAACTTGATAGTTTTCGTTGGAGCCGTTCTGTTTTCTCAAATATTCTAAACTTGGACCAGATGGATTCGCTAATCGAGAGTACCATTATAATATCATGTACCTTAATTAATTTATTTTTTTAATGAAAAATGCATATTTGAAAACCAAAGACGAGTCTCCAGGGCCAACGCAACGTCCCATCAGAGAGCCAACATATTTTCTCTCTTCTAAACCGGAATAAAGCAGAAAACAGTGATTTTCTCATTCGACATCTATTTCATGGCTGAAAAACGTAGGCAGCACACCAAACATTGGCGTCGTGTGGCTGCCTACTTTGGGTGCACCTCAGAGGACTAAAATCATGACTGCTGCGTTAACATTCTTATTTAGATATTTTATGCAAATATATTTTGAAATTCTTCACATAATTAAATATGCACTTAATTTTTTTTAAAGGGGGTCAGAATTTTATTAATATTTTGGGTCATAGTTGCCTGCTAGTGCGGCTACACTTATAAACCAGATCTCCTTAAGTTTGATGCAAGTCTCTCGGATCCCCCACCTTTCAGTAAACTCCCCTTATTTTTTTCTGAAGTAAAGATTGTTGCTTTGTGGGGCGGGGTGTAACCTTTTTTGATTTCTGAGTTCAGAGGTGTAGTTTTTTTTACCTATGGTATATATCTGCCGAACAGTTACAGACACGCGGGCGTTTGACCGTATCAAACAAAAGAGCTTTCTGTCTTCAAGGCATTTTTTTGTTATATCTTCAGTCAGATGAAATCTAACTTGTTTTCTTCCCTACCCGTTCAACATCATCATAAAGAAAATAATAGGAAAAATAAAATAAAGAAAAGAACATCAGGATTGTCTAAACGTAAAAATGGTGGTCCTTTAAACATGAAAAATGTATTATTGAGAATGGCGTCTTAAGAAGTTATATTTGGAGGATTTTAGAGGAATATCACTCTAGCTTAAAATATACTAAGCTTTCGAGTATCTTCGAAATAACACTTATGGAACAAATATTTGATTTTGTATTTCCATATCTCTTTTGTAACTTCCGAGTTTTTAAGTTGCTTGTGACTGTAAAACGATTACAGATACGCAGAAATTCTCCAAAGTATTTTCATTATTATTTATTTTCCTGCGCAGACATTTACACTGTCATGGGGTCCTTTATATCCATATTATATATTTCAAGGTCCTATACGATGCATATGCATATTAATGACCACACGTGTCAATGTAAACCCGAGAGTTAGCGTCTTCTAGAGGGAAGTATTAAGGCTTCTTGTGCGCCGTATATCTAACCGTTTTGTGGTCGTAAGTCCTTTTAAGTTCTCAACAAATAAAAATTTAAGTACAAAGTGAAACTCATGTAAGGTTCTGTGTTTATGTGAAATCATGAAGTGGCGTGCTCTGCGCTAGATTCGATAATGTTAAGGTATCTTTGGCAGTTGTATAGAAAGAAGCGAATCCATAAAAATACCAACTCACCTTCTAATGATTTATTGTTAAATTAGAGACGTAATTATTTCCTTTATAGAAAAAAATCCTTTTTTATGGTAGGTATTTCAGAAAAGCTGCAGGCAAGTTTTGGTGAAATATCAAATCGGGGTATTAACCGTCAATCATATCTTTAAGAAATTACGTCTCTTTTGTAATTAGATTTTCAAAACTCTCTTTCCATAGGTTCCACTAAAAGAACTTTGAAATGCTGAAGCTGTCTGAAAAACGAAATAAAAGAAAAAGG
>Ga0058701_10004957_pt1 | contig 10929 bp, 7 predicted proteins | sample AgamicOrMae_FD_97039 | JGI IMG/M metagenome (GOLD analysis project Ga0058701, IMG submission 97039) | Agave microbial communities from Guanajuato, Mexico - Or.Ma.e | ecosystem: Host-associated > Plants > Phyllosphere > Phylloplane/Leaf | place: Guanajuato, Mexico | collected 2012-06-04 | reverse complement strand
ACTCTAGGCCTATCTTGGCTACTTGTGCGTGAAGTAATCGGTGAGTTTAGACTGCTTAGTGTACCTTCCGTACACAGCTGCGTTTCGATACGCCTTTATTTCCTTCATGGCACTATTGCGACCACAGTGCATATGTGTTTGCGACGGAAGCGCGCGGTTATAAGCCGCAGCCCGCCAGTCAGTTGTTGCGTGTCGATGAGCTCTGGTGATGGCAGAGGATGAAAAAGTCATTTCATCAAAACTAAAATATTTTAAGATGTTATGGGAAGTTGTCTAAATATCTTCAGTGGAAATACTACAGCAACCCTTCTTTTTTTAAGGTTTTGTGGAATTTCTTACCCTATACACTGCAATCCTCAATACAGTCAATAGGGAATTAGTAATATCCTATAATAATATCAAAGCCAACTATTGTAATGGAGTAATGATCAGTGATGTTATTATCCCCCACCTACGTGAAGGATTTGTGTCCTTTCTCTTTCCGCAAGCTGTGTGCAAATTATCAACTATTTTGTACTCGTCCATAATGAACGAAAGATTTCCGAAGTATTTAAAACTAGGTTAATGCTCTTATAATTATACCCAAATCGCATTTTTCGGGGAAGGCACTTCTTTGGAAAGCACTCATGAAGCAATTAATTTGACCGCAACGCCTTGCCACCTGTCGAGGTAGGCATCGCCGCAGCGCTCTGCTGATAAGCCTTGATGGTCGCCCCTAACATGACGCTCCCGCGCTTGCCGCTGGCCGCTGACCGTTCGCCGCCTAACCCCACTTGATAAAATAGAGCTGGTGCGTCATTTGGACAGCTGCACTCACGATACACCACATTTAGGATTGATTTCATTAACGCCAAACGAAGACGATTATCCTATCCTTTTCCGCAGGAAAAATAAATCTCGAGGTCACCCCGTCGCCCAACTAAAGGAGATGAACTAATTTGAGTAATCGAGGATTTGAAAGAGATGTCAGCGAAGTTGGGGGAAGGGGGCTCAAAATAAGTTTCCGATCAGTCGTTTGCTTTGTCTAACTGACTTTCAAAGAATAGATTCTGTCGTATGGAAAATTGCTAACTGCTATTTTCCAAGGACTTTGGAATGTTAGAAACTGCTAACTTCGCAATTTTTTTCTGAATACTATAACCAAAAAGGCCATCTCTGTGAAAATTATAAGTTCCCTTCAATAATACTTGTAGAAGTTCAGGCACGAATGCGCACGAGGTATCCTGCCTATTAAGTAGTTAAGTAATACTGCCGTTAAGTAATACTGCCAGTTAAAGGCAACACCGTCACCTTGAGTTCGACACATCTTTTCCACTTGCAAAAGTGACTTGACTTGTGATTTCGACTGTTGGTCTGATAGGCTAGAACCATAGGCTGCACAGAGTCAATACAATTTTTTTTTAAATTTATATATATTTAAAAAAAACATCGTTATTTGCCAGTTTCGTCTTATTAAGTCGCGTTAGATCATTTGCGGAGAAAAAAAATTGATTTTAAAAGATCAAATCATATTTCAGATCACTACGTAAAAAACAGTTGGGAATAAGAAAAAAAAATTGGAAAGCATGGTGATTATTTTCTACATATCTCCAAACGATAACTTCACGGTCAGATCTTTTTTTGGTGCATATGTTGAAGATTTGTACCACTGATTGGTCTTAGGCATTACATTGTATTTGGTTTGAAGCAAAATGGTGCGATCGTTAAAACGGCGGCGAAACCGATGCATCAGTTTTGACAGGATATCTTTGGAGATAAATGATTGCAAACGCCGCGGCCGAAAGGTACACATGTCCGACTTGTTTGGAGTCGGTAGCTGGAGAGTGCAAGAGCACGACGAGCGATCTTATCAATATTTCATCTCTTTTGCCGAATAATTAAAAGTTTGAATGAAACACTTCCCGAGGGCCTCTCCCGTTGATGTCCTGGACTCGAGTACTATTCCGTGTTGTTTTTCTTTACAACCCCAATTCCGGTTCTCCTCGCTTTTTTAGGACTCATCTTTAAGGAAAGCTTTTATTTGCATCGCAGGGACATGAAGGAAGGGTGAAGGGTTAGGATGCTCCTCGGACTCCGCGTCTTCGACACTAAATTTTAAAGATTTCATTCTCTCTCTGTTGTGTTCCATCTCTCGTTGCCAGTACGATTTATAACTTAGAGTGTATTCTACGTTGTAAATATTAATGTCTTTAGAATTGTGGAGCGAAACGTAAGAAAGGGCTATCTCTTATTTGATTTCAGTTCCCTAACTTGCAATATTCACACAACAAATAGGAGCAGTATCAGCTGTTGCGTTCGTACATACTTGAGGGTTTGCTTATATCACTTAAGTTCAGTGGAGGTTGCTTCTCTAGTGGGCTAGCGTAAGTTAGCCTAGCTCGAAAATAGCATAGCTTGAGTTCGCCTGTAGTTCTAAATGAGAGCGCTTTAAAACTCACCGTGTTCGGTGAGCTCTTAAAATGTAGCAGGCGTTATCTTGCGCTATGCCGTTGTAGCAGACAGCAGAGGTAACCTGAGCAAGCTTTCTGAATAACCCAAGCTTCTTTAAACTACATTGAGTCTAGTAGTGATGCTGACCTTTTAAATTCGGTGTCGCAAACAAGGCAAAAACGAAGTCATTTTTTTAGAAGTATCGTAAAACTCTCTTAGGAATGAAGGTAAAACCTGGTGAACAGCGGAATTTCGTTATTTTTGAGGATGCACCTATTTCTATGGCTATATCAACTGGAAGCTTTCACCGAGAGCTTTCCATTGATATAGTTATTGATTGGCGGTTCTCGAAAATAATCATATTAATCTCTTTCCCTGATTAGTTTTCATTCCCACAACATGTATTCCTAAAACACGGACAACTTTAAAACAAGTAATTTTAACAGTAAACGACATCTTTAAGCGATTAGGCAGGCGATCAGTGAGCTTGAATGACGTTGGAGTGCAGTGGTTGCACAACCAATGTATCCGCGCCAAACAGTTTCAGTACGAGGAATATTTAACGTGGAAAGAATTTGTTCAACGAAAGCTTTTGCTTGAGCCGCAACTTCAACTCAAAGCTAACGTTAGCTTTTAATTTACGGATTATTGATGTAGGATGATCTGCAAGCTAAGCTGCACGCAAATTGCAGCTTTTTTCGCGTATGTAGACTGAAAAGCAAATGAATTCATCGGTTTTGCAGCGGCGAGGTCTGTTCTGTTACGTATTCATTGTGGGGGTGGGAGGGGCGGAGGGCGAGCCCTGTTATGAACTGCTCTGTGTTTGTTCATCTGTTTATTTCTTTCTCATTTCCGCCTTCTTTGCCACCTTTCCTTGTCTGGCTTGACCGCTCGCCACGAGGCGAGCGCCCTCTCTCTCTCCCTCGCAAGTCTCTTCGCGGCCACATCTGTCTGCTGCAGCTATGTTTGGATACTGTGTGAAGAATGATTCCACTGATGTGGAGAACCATGAAAATTGGAGCAATTAGGATAGACACTTGGAATCGGATATTCTCCCTGGGACCTTGTCTTTGAAGCTGAAAAATCACCTCTTTCGGCGCAAAATTGGCGACAGGATTTTTTTATAAAAATTAAAATAGTGTTTGATAGCTTCTGCCAAGAAGTTGATTACTGCGCACACTGTACTCATAACACAGGTTGTCACGCTGTGATCCTTAACGATGTGTAGCAACGGCGTGCGTATACAGATACATTGTTATGAAAAGCTTTCCCGCAGGTATGCGGTGATGAGTAGAACGCGCACAGCTGTCAACTTTTTGAAAATAGCCATCGCTGTTTTTACTGCTTTTGAGGTGATTGGGGTTAAATAGAAAACGTTGGCTCTCCTGTAAGGACCATCTGGAACATATCAAAAATACAAGTCGGTCAAAAGTCTGTGAGGTGCTCGTGATGTCAATAACTGAAATTGCCATGAATAAAATATTTTTAATTTCGATCTCTTATCAGAGCTTTGGTGGCTGAATAATTCTTTCCACCCCCGAATTCTTAAAAATGATTGTTTATGTATAAAGCGGTGACGATAAATTCCTGGCGCTCTAAAAAAAAGAAATACTTTGTCGTCCGCGACTGTCAGGCGTGTATTAGTGACAAACGATTTAGGAATGACCATCGACCCTTTAGTCAGTCCTTTTTTTATTTGGACGATTAATGAAGCAATGCAAGTTCATCAAAGTTACTGAAGATGGCAGGTTGGGTGGCATTCCCTCATAATGACTCCAGTGCCTCGAAGAAGTCATCTTGTGCACTCCAAACAGTCGAGAGTGAAATCCGCATTGTGATCTCAAGAATGAGATTTTGCTCATTATCCTGGTGCTGTAGTTAACTAACATTTCTTAGTTCAAAGATTAGTAAATAGCTTTCGTCTTGTGAAGTTTTTCAATGGTAGATTCAGGTGACTTTTCTCATCGACGGTGCACCTTATGATTTGCTTTGAGTTATAGACTTTGCGGGATCGAACCAATCACAACGCTTTCCAGACGCTTTTCCTCCCTTTCCGAGAGCCTTTCCTCATTTACCGAGTATTTCAATGCCGGCAGAAAGGGAGGAAAGGCACTCGGAAAGCGTCTTCATCGGTCGTAACCCATGGCGTCGCACAAATAAAATTATCAGCTCCTCCGTCAGTTACCTAAAGTTCGTCGACATCATCCATATCTTCCGCGCGATAATCTTTCTCTCTCTTCCGAAACTCTGCACCACGAGATGTAATGCTACTAATTGTTGTTTTAGAGAAAAATGTGAGAGAAGGCATCGTTATCGCCACGTTACCTAAGTGTTTCCGAGCTCCTTAATAGTGCTTTTTCGCTCGGTCATTACAAGTAGCGCTAAAACGCTGGGCCACAAAGAATGGCGGCGACGTTTTTTGATCAACGAGTCATTTTAAGTTCGGTAATTGCTCCTCGGAGACACATGCGAGATAAATATTTGAGCGTTATTGTGGCACTCGCTCGCTCGGGAAGGTGGGCAGATGGTCCTGACTGGAGGCGCGCGCCGTCGCCTCGCTTCGTCTTGTCGATCTCGCCTCGCGCTCCTCGCGTGCCACGCCACGACCGGCGACACGCCCCGGGTCATGACCAGCCTAAAACAACACGGCGATAATGCGGAAATAAGGTAGACCTGCGGAGCCAAGGCGGATTTAGAATAAACACGTTCCTTAAGCAAGTGCTCAAGCCCCGCTTAAGTCAGCAGTCCCCCGGCCATCGCTGCTTGTCGCGCACCTTCGAGGTTCTCCTTTAATCTGCATCCCAAAACCTCTTACACTCACATCGCTCACCCTCAATTCCACAGGCTCTTTTTTTTACCTCGACGCAGGAAAGACAGTAAAATGAGGCGTGTTTGAAGGACTTCTTCCCACTTTAGTCGCCGGGTTAAATTAGCAAAGTCGCGTAATGCATTTTTGTCGCGGGTCAGATGACATTGTGAGGGAGCAATTAGAAGGGAAAAGTGTCACCGCAGGGAAAAAGATTTCATTATCGTGGAGAGTTCACAGAGACGTGGGCTAAGGAGTGTCGGTTTGCACACTCATTAATTCAGCTCGCCACGACTCGATGAATGTTCCTTTTAAGAAACATTGTTAGAGCTGATTCTCGGTGAAAGACAGAGAAGAATGAGGCGAAATGAAATTAAAATAATGTTTTGGAATTGATGCCTTTGCAGTTTACAAACGAGGGAGCAATAAGAGGGCTGGCTGGGAGGAAAATTAATTGTTATCTGAGATGTCATGGACAGTAAAGTGTGTCGATCGATTGTGGAGCTGTTTCGAATCGCAACCCGTTTTGAGTGATGTGGGCTCCTTTTGGACTCGCCGCGCCCGGGGAAAAGAAGTTTGGCGTTATCAAAGCCATTTTTGTTGTGCGCGCACCGCGGGAGCGAAGTTGCGCATCTCTGTCGGGCTCATCCCTAAGGTCATATTTGGGTAGATAAAATGTCTTTGTGTGAGTATCGACGTCTTCTCTCCGTCCCGCTCTGCATAACGATTCGAATAATCTTGGCCCATTATTAAAAAGGAGCAGTCATAAAAGTCCCTCCCCTAAAAAATGGTATGACTGCCTTTAAACCATTGTCCTAATTTGTACATGGCGCACAAAGTAGGACTGAATTTGAATAGAAAGATGTTAGTAGCGAGAAAATGGGATACAAATTTCCAGCAGCGGTCTGGCCGCAGAATATTAAAAGGAATAAATCAGAGTCTCTTCCCTTTTTTTTGTCACAACAGATTTGTCCCCTTATTTGAGTTTAGGAGCGCAGTATCTCGCAAGACACCCAGAGACGACTCGGAAAGCCAGTCTTTTGTTTAGTTGAATCATTTATTGCTGTGTAAAAGTAATGCCAAGAAAAGTGTGCGATGCACAATAAGCGTCCTTTCAGTAGGCTCATTCCCTGGAATGAAAATTTGAGGGGACGTCTGGGGTTGGTAGCAGTGGGCAAGCACTTTGGCGCTAGCAATAACAGTCACGTAAAAGAAAATGATTGGAAAGAGCCTTCTCCGAAAATGATACTCTTAAGTCTCTACATTTGCGGTCCTCCTCCTACCGTTGGCTAATTAACTCGGCATGGCGGGAAAAGCGAGGGGAAAAGCGAAATAAAAACTTTGTTGACAGCCGTAATCTTCGGCCGACACCGCAGCGCTGCCTAATATTCATATTTATGGAGATTTCTTTGTTTGAAATGAATTAAAAAAAAAGTCAAGATGGAAGAAAAAAGCGAGCAGGGACTAAAGGCGATGGTGCTTTTAGGCGAAACCGCAGCTTAAAAAAGTGTTCGCGAGGCGAGTGAGGGATGGCGAGAGTCGTGGAAGACGCAGGCTCGGCGGAGCTCGGAGCAGGTGAAAAATTGACTTAGAAACAATATCGAGCGGTGAATGCATCCGTCATCGTGATTTAATTAGTATCCTTCACTTAATAAAGGATCTTGCTCGAAATTAGCTCGAGGAATTCATTGATAACTTCTCACATGACACACTCTCGTCTCTGGGGAATTCCTTTCCACTTGACTAATTGAGTTTTAAGCAGCAGCGGCAGGCCGTGTGGACAGGTACAGGAGCTGCTGGAAAGCGTTCACTCAGCTTCCCTGACTCGTGCTCTCCTTCCGATCAAAGATTGGTCGCACTTGAAATTTGCCGGCTGGAATGTGCAGTGCATCTCCGTTTGTGGGCTTGCGTCCGCTTGCAGCGGATTTGGCGGATGACGCTTGGACTAAACGGGATGCGGACCTGGAGAGACGCGGCGATAACCTTATGGAGTGAAACGTAATGGACGAAGGGGGAGAACATGAAACGCGATGGCACGCGACGAGCGGCGAAAAGACCCGAAAGTATCCGACGCGATACGAGACGGCGGTGACATAGCTTAAATAGGGTATTTTTGTACCGATAAGATTTCCTATTTGTCAATGGAGGGAATATGAACAACTGGACGTCTGGTAAAATTTTTATCTCAAGTATGCTTTTCAAGAAAAAAACAACAACAAAAAAACGTCTCAATGAAATTGTGTTTCCTGTGACCGTGTATTGCATTGGAAAAATTATACCATCTGAAGGATTATACATAAAATTATGAACAAATTCGCTCATAAGTGAACAATTAGCTTGTTTTGGGTGTCATGAATGGTTTACGAGATAGTGAAGAAAAAATAAGAGAAGACTGTCAAGCCCTCGAAGCCACTTAATTCCAAAGAACCTCTATTATTTGAACCAAATTTGGTTGGAAATAAAAGTAAGTTTCGCATTAGAGACATAATTCCATAATTCCAATAATGTTCGACGTAAAGCTCCGCTAATTTAGGTGACATGACGGACATCGGAAATTAACTTGTTTTTTTTTAAGAAAAAGAAGAGTTTTGTACTATCTAAAGCGTAAATCGTCACATCATTTTTGAAAAATATCAAATTTTGCAAAAAAAAAATACGGGTTGTTCAATTTAGCAAAATCATTAGTGAGACAATAGGCTAACGTCACCAGTTAATGGAGTGATTCTCTCAAATTGGCGATTGTGCGAACTATGCCCTTCTTCTATATACAACCCGATGAAGTTTATGTTTGTGCGACGAAAAAAGATTTCACGTGATTTGAGTTTTCCACGCGTTCCTCTACCAACACGGGACCGCTCAAGATAGTAGAAATGGAAAATGGCAATCAAAAGCGTATATTAAAACGGGGCATGATCGTTTGTCTAGACACTCACCGCTCAATTTGTCTATTGAAGAAATGAAATGAAGCTACCTGGCCGATGAGGGTGGGCAAAGGGGCGTGGAAGGGAAGGGGGGAAGGGGGGCGACGCAGCCGACGCGTGGTCTGATTAGGGGACAATTAGCGACCCTTTTCTTTGAGTGGCAAAACGTTTCATTTGATGGATGGTGGGTCATTAGAAAGAAGGGTTTATCCATTCCTTTGCGAGTCTAGCATATGGACGCGATACTTCTTGTGCTTTATATAATTCGTCGAATAAGAGGCCAAATTAGGGTTTCTCTCTCGGATCGGTTTCTATAAAAGGCCTTAATATGTGTGTAATTTCCGCATTTAATAACATCGAATGTGAGCTATGCGGTGAAACCGTTTCCATGGATCCACCTGTTATGTTACCTCGGCGTGTTTCTTGGTTGGAAAGCAATAATCCCCGATGGAAACGATCTGGCGAGGGACACGGCTAACATCCGACGCTTTCGAGTCGCTCAGCGCAAAACTCCCTCTCCATCTCGCGCACGAATCCCGTAAGACAACAAAAGCTCAAATACCATCTCCTTAATAAATAACAATATTTAGATTTCATCGAGGAGGTGGTGGGTGTCGCACCCTAGCCACTTTAGTCGGGGCCTCTTTTTACCTGCCAACTGAATAACTTAGACAGTGCTTGATGAAACGGATTTCGCTCAACTGTACAACTGTCCTGTTGCTAACAACCCCATACATCTCACAGCGTTTCCGACCCTCAGATTAAGAAAAATTAATTGCTGTTAAATTTGTGCGCGACAGTAGAGCTGGGTTGGGCTGGCGATCTAAGCCTATGCTATCCGTACCACTCACGTCAGCCTGCTTGTTTTCCCCGGCGCGGCGCTCTGGTCGCGCCACTGAGTCGCGCCACCACGCCAAGCTGCCGCGCACAAACTCCCCTTTTTTCGCACTGTCGCTCTCCACCAACACTTTGTTTGATTCCCTTAAAGTACTCTAGACCACACTTTGCCCATGCTCCGCGTGTTTAAAACGAGTTAAACACTCTGTTTATAAAGGTGTATTCAGGAAAATACACCAAAAAACTTTTTGGCTTATCATCCCTTCTTTCGTGTCATAACGCAGTCCATGCATTCGAGAGGATATTAAGTTTATCGCTAATACGTGATTTTTTTGTATCTGATCATCAGTCGGCCAAGAGCTCTAGTCTATTCACATCCTTGAAAAATCTGTGATCTACTCTGAGTTTTTAAGGTTGAATTCCCCACCTGTATGATTAACCCTTGCGATTTAATCATTAGGACTAACAACCTGCTTGTACCACCACATACGTTAGGTTATGTTTATTTCACTTAGGTCCCTCGAAAGTATTTTGTGTCTCGCTTCACTCGTTCACCAAACCGATGCCCCCTTCTCACTTGTCAGCGGTAACTTCCACCCTGTAGAGAGCGACCAAATAGGTTCCTTCGTTACGTGCTTTGTGCCTCGCTTCCTATGGACCAACCTATGGACCAACGGTCGAACCCGAGAGGTGCAAACCTCTGAAATTAAAATTGTTTTTATGAAACACCTTTCAGATGCGGCCTTCACTCAAAGAAATAGTAAGTGTTCACTGGGAATATAAATATTGTGTCATAATGAAGAATTTTTGGAATTTTGATGAGAAACCACAGAAGGGTAGCGTCTGCTTGGTATGCTGTGCAGATATTGAGGGCTACGTGCAGGCAGGGCCCCTTTGCAGAGGGCGTCGTCGGGCGCCGTCGGGCGCGTTCGGGCACCATCGTCGCGCCTCCGTGCCGCGCCACCGGAGCCACGCAGCGCGCCCGCCGTCCACCGGGTGTCGAAGGGTGCGCTGACAAATGATGTGGTCGCCCAAGAAGACGATCGGGGTGCCAAGTGGATGCCGACTGGAGGAAAGGGGAAAAACTCTGATAAAATACACCTGTAATTTGGGTAGACCTGATCTAGGTGGAGGCAAAGTGGGCGTTACGTAATTATTCGGTGGCAGAGTGCGAAAGAATTCTCATGGAATGCAAATTGATCTGAACCTGACCAGTTAGATCAGGACCTGCTTGTATCATCTTCACGACTCTCACCCTATTTTTTTTGTATTAATATTTTTTTTACTATTGGGCGAGGAGATTAGAACGTTCTAAGCGGCCGCCCGAATCAAAGCGGCATATACCGAGTTTAAGTTAAAATTGGGTTCTTATAAGGAAAAAGCCAATTCCTGATCAGAGTATATTAAAGTATTCAACCAAGGCTCAACTAATGGCTTCAACGATCTTCATCTTGAAATCTATCAACCCATGTAAACAGTGAAACGTATGGGGGGAAATAAGAGAACTTGGAAATCCGTGTCTCATAGAGACAGAACCCATGGGTCAGAAAGGCGTAGCATTTATTCCTAGAGGCTTACTCATAGTGATCCATGGGATTCGATTTTTCTGTGCGTAACTGGGATTTAACACTGGGACAATGTAAATATGAATTGTCCTCTTCTTTCAAGGGCCTGCAGGATTGGACTAATCTTTTTGCCTTATGGTCCATCCGATTCTGTCGGAGCGTTAACTATTTGTAGTTTATAAACGGCTTAGTCACAAAAATGCGGTAGAAACCTGCTCTGGTTGCGAAACAAAACTGTATTTTTTATTATAGCGGCAAACAGAGAACTTCGTGAAGGTTGACCTACCATCAATGGCCATTTATAAAAATTACATGAAAAAAAAGCCAAGGTCAAATTTTTGTCATCATCAGTAATCGTAACTGTATGAGT
>Ga0058701_10004956_pt1 | contig 10929 bp, 4 predicted proteins | sample AgamicOrMae_FD_97039 | JGI IMG/M metagenome (GOLD analysis project Ga0058701, IMG submission 97039) | Agave microbial communities from Guanajuato, Mexico - Or.Ma.e | ecosystem: Host-associated > Plants > Phyllosphere > Phylloplane/Leaf | place: Guanajuato, Mexico | collected 2012-06-04 | reverse complement strand
GCAACGATCTCCGCACCGACGCGCTCAACACCTACTCGATTTCGGAACACAAAGTCAAGCATTATTGCCTCTGATTTACAAAAACTGGACCTCGACTTAGGTTGACTTTGAGAAACGTTATCGAATCTTGGATCAGGTGCTGAGCTTGCGACCACAAACGTTGTGGTGCAGCGATATCAATAATGATGTGCGTAAGTTTAACATTACAGTAAACGAAACACCTGTTTAAGGGAGTTCTATACCTGTCTTCGGTGTGAAACTAAAATGAAGGTAGTATGTATTGTGGTTATTTTCAAGATAGACCTATGTTTAGCTCTATCATTTTCAAAGTCTACGTGAGAGCTGTTCATTGATGAAGCTGACTTGTGAACATAGGTAGGTCTATCTTGATAACCAAAATACGTTCTAACCTCGTTTAAGTTTCACACCCAAAACAGGTATAGCTGTCCCGCCAACGGGTGTTTTGTTTTAACTGTGATCGGAATAACAAGGTCGTTGGCCAGAGGGCACAAAAGAGTCCTATACACATTTGTTCAATTCTAAGTTCATCACGGCAAGGTTAGCTAAGGGTGTGGCCAGAGAAATTACTGAGATTACTAGCGTTGTGGCGAGGCGCCCCTGTTCCCCGTGACCGCAGAAAAATGAGAACTACTGGAAACATGCGAGCTCTCGCTCCTGGCATATGAAATAACGAATAATCAATCAAGGAAACAATCAACAAAGAGTATGTAATCTACGATAATGAATAAAACCATTTGTCCGGATACGAACTGCGACACTTCCTCGATGCGATTAGTTGATAGAGAAACCTGGCTCTACCGGGGCATGGTTAACCTAACCGCCCGGATTGAAGTATCCATGCAATGTCCATGGTAATATCCATACCAAAAAATCAATTCACTTAAAACACTCGGACATCCATGACTACAGGATATAGCATAGACATGGATATCCGATAGGGTATTTTTAGTAAATGGATATTTCAGCATGGATATCGCATGGACAGTTCAACGCTGCCGTTGGAATTCTCCTTCTCGGAGACGAGGCACAAGGCAAGAAGCCTGTTCTGGCTTAACGAGGTCAACGCAACGGTCGCCAAGCCTGATGCCGCTTACTTCTCGGGAGTGGTAGCAGCTGAAGTAAGCGGCCTCAGGCTTGGCGACAGTTGAGCAGTTGCCAACAGCGAGATACAAGGGGCTTAACGTTATTGGGATTGACAATGCTGGGATGGGTTTTGTGTGGGCAGAATACCAGACGTGGCGTTAGTGGCATTTAATTGAAATCTATTTCTGGTGCAGCCCGCGTACCTCTGCAAAATCTTCCATTAATCACAGTAATAATGACATCAGCAAAGAACTGCGGTCTGTTCAAAAGAGTCAATTTTACAAAACCTTGTTTCTTTGATAAAGTGCACATAGGTACAGCTAATGGGGGATTTTGGTTGGAGGGGAATCAGACCATTATTGAACTTAGCATTGAATTAATAAAAGGAAACAATAACTATGCTTGTCGGTAAAATAAAAATGCTTCTTACATGGAAGTCTGGCTGAAAAACAGGTACCTTTTCGTTGGTATGTAAAGAAAGCTATGCACGCTAAATGAATATCATGTGCTTTGATGAAGCCTTGAATGAAAGTGAATAATTAAACAATGGATTTTCCTGTTAGGTGCTCTGCGCTTTTAACGCTGTAATCTTTCGTATGCTTTCCCTACCACAGTCTTCCCTGAATATTCTTTTTTTTCGGACAGGATTGGCTTGGTTTATAAACTGAAATTTTACTTTCAGTTGCAACGAAAAGCTTATTACAGCAATATTTTTTCCACGAGACTCGAGGTATTGAAAATTTTATGATCACACACGTCTGCTGTGTTTTCACTCCGAGGTATTCTCACAGACCCACAATCTCTCCAGCCGAATAATCGAACCGCCATTCGATAAAACAAAAGCTAACTTTGCTTTTAAATTCTAGTCTATTTGAGTGTTGATTTCTAACGCCAAATTTGTTGTGCATTTCGACATACGCTGTTATGTCCGAGCTTTGGCTATCTGTTCATTTCCCTTCGAATCAAACTTGTTTCCGTCAATCAACGAAGTTTCTCTGACGAGTATTTCATATCTTTGCGCTTGGAAATTGCGATAAAAATAAAAAAGGTGAACGGTGTGTTCGGTACCGCTTGGCAATGCCGATTGGCAGAGCCGATGGGCAGAGCCGATGGGCAGAGCCGTTTGGCAGAGCCGCTTTGCAGTGCGGCCTGGTATTCTGCCTTTCACACGGTATGAGATGAGGATATTATGCGGGGCGCGGAAAGAATATGGCATTGTTAACGTGTTGCTCATCTCATACAAAATGGAAACGGAACAATTCCCGGTCATCCGAATTGCGTGCAGAATCGAAGCCGGTCTTCCAATTGCTTTTCCTCTTTGAAACGCGACCGCAAAATCTTAAGGAAGTCCATTGAACACCACTTGGCTAATCCAAATTCGCGGATCCTAACCGGCAACTTCCGTTAATAATTCAGGGACAATAAATATGCGTTGAAGGGTTGGTAATACTACAACATAGGTTAGGTAAGTTGCCCTATATTTCGCTACCAAGTTCAACCCAATTACTCGTTCATTCGTCTGTCGAAGTTAAACCTGGTTTTTAGGCTGTACTAAAAATACAGCCTGTTGTACACATCAGGAACGACGGCTGTTTGAGCATACAAAACCGAGTATAAAAATTATAGGTCATGTTTGTAGATTTCAAGAAAGAGATCTTTACAAGAGCGTAATCCACCGCGTAAACTGAATAAATGATCAGTCAAGGTGAAATTAATTTCATTGTGCCTTTTTTTGGCCAAGTTTGCGCAGGTCTGGCGTGAACTTTCGTTCCAGCGCTACTCTTGTGCATAACATAATAACGGGCCCGCCTTGCAGAGAGCCTCACGAACCGAGAGAAGGCTCACCGAACTGCGAATAATTTACGCGTTGAGCGACAACTTACTCAACTCAACCCAACAATGGGATGTGTGCAAGATAGCTCTCGAAATATAGTCAAAACTGGGATCTTAAACATCCCTGATTTCAGGAATATGCGAACCTAATAAAACGAAGGGTGTAGAACCACATGGATAATAATCGTGTCACGAGCGCACTTAAGTTTATAGCTTCCGTGTCAACCGTTTTGTGTTGGGCACGCGTTCAACTATTTCACTTTATGAAGATTACAAACGCGTGGGTTTGGCATCTTAAGCCTATTACTTCTCTGCTTGCGTCCCTCAACCTGCACTGGTTGCAGCCACCGAGAGCTGTTTAAAGTTTTTTAGGTGCTCTGTGGGTGTTTCCGCCATGGCTCCGCTCGGCTTGGCTCAGGAATTTTCAGACAAAATGAAGAAAATATATACAATCTTTATAATTAGGGGTATGGTCCCGATAGGTTCTGGATAGTGAGTTACGAGTATCAGTAAACAAAATAGCTGAAATTCCAAGATACGAGATGGACCAACAAAACAGATTTACTAAGAAATGGGTTTTTTCTTGTTTACATTCTTTCTCCTGGAGAAAGCAATATGCTTTAAATCTTTCCGAAAGACCTCCAGCGAGTTTCATCTGAAAGAATTCGTCTCGAACCTTGAATATACTCGAGATGACTAGAAAAAGGGTTACACAGTTCAGATGCAACAGTACACTGTAAAAAGATAATTTTAAATTCAGATGCAACAAAAGTCAAACCACTGATCAGAAAAAAAAATCCGTCCAATTATTCACTGAATTTCAGACATTTTTTTATTCATTATTTATTTATTTTTTATTTCTATAAACTTCTCATTTTTTAAGAAAAATATAACTTAAATTCAGTGAAAATTTGGACTGAAATGTTTTCAGCCCGGTGATTTTGACTTTTATTGCATCTAAAATTAGGCTTCTCCTTTTACAGTGTATATGGAGCTAAGAAATGTGGCAACTGTTCGAATTAGTTAAGCCTAAACGGAGACAAGCCATAGAGAAAATTCACGAGGGCTAGCAAAGGAATAAACTAACAATAGGATTGATATTATCACGGAAGCATAATCTACGCGACTTGCGTCAAGCCGGAACTAATTACTGGTTCGCAAAGCCGACAACATCTATCACCAATAAGGGCTGATTCCGCTAACGAGGTGCACACAAAATAGACTGTCCAGCCGCGTGCACATTGCGTGCCATTTCGTACGAATTAATCTAGTTATTGGTTAAGTTCGTTGGTGCAAGTACTCCTTATGAAAAAGTATCTAGTGGGGGGAGAGGGGGAGAGGGGCATAAGGCACATCAGCTTTGCGCCAACTGAGTGGGGCGGTATCAAAGAGAGGCACAAGGCACGTGAACTTACTGCAAGCGAGACTAAAAATTTTCATTGAAAATTCAGTAAGATCACTCGATTTTTAGATTTTAATTAAACACATAGAAACTTCAACACAGGAATCTAAACTACATCTATTTAAATTGTGTCTCTTTCGGGAAAAAGTATTTAGAGGACATTCCATCATGCTTACAGGAAGGACACAGAGTTCAAACGAGGGCGTCAATTATACATGTAGATAATTGATTCGATCAAAATAGGCAATGTCGGCAATTTAGTTAAAGGAAATTGAAGTTGAGAGAGCAGCGACGCGAATCGATAAAAGTTCAATTTTGAACTGCAGAGGGTGGCACATCATGCCGCTTGCCTAGAGGGGGCCGCGAGCGCTCACTGTTCATGCAAGCCTAACAAGATGGGAACTAAATTCTCGTTACCGGTACCATACCAAGCAAAGTAGATGAGTACAGAATAAATTCATTTTCAAAAGGCACCTCCTTCGTAAGGTTGGTTTTCTAAGGTTGGTTTTCTTCTAAGGTTGGCTTTGGTTGTCATAGAAAACCACAGATCCAATTTGGTTTTAAACAAGGTCAAACAAGAAAATTTGACGTGATCTGTGCCTCTGTCGAAACTCCGCGGCGATGTAAGAAGATCACAAAGAGGTGAGAAAATGCACCTTTCAAATCAAAAGCGTATTGAGACGATCCAGCGAAATAATTTTCCAATATCATATTAATCCGAGCACGCCAAGGAAAAAAACTCGCTTTGGGGTTTCATCGTAAAAGTGAACTCCGGAATACCATTATTTAATCTTTGCTCTCTGCATCTTTGCGCTTCTTGTAGAAACAATATCACCTGTTTAAAATACCCTGGCTAAAGAAACTTCCTTAAATGGTTTCATGGTAAAAAAAATCCCAGCTTTCGAATTTACAGTTTACGTGATTTGCCTAGATCTAACAGTACAGCACCTCGACCTGAAAAGGATATGGACAATAACCTTGGGGAGCACAGCACGAGGCACTGACTCGCGTGGGCCTGTTGACACATACCTCTGAAAGTGAGTGTCTACGAGTTCCGTCGAACTAAAAATATCCTTTTAGAAAAATGTATTTTGCTGTCTGGAACAACACCAGCAAGAAAACTCGAAAAAGCCGCGATGGAGAAGTAGAATCATATTAAATGCAAAGAGTTGTGGCCCTAGAGTATAATAATTATATGAGTACCCTTAGTTGAGTCTGCACCATCGGAAGTCTTTCGACTTGCACCCAGGAGACCTCTTGGACAATCCACGTCTCGGGCGTGTAGTTATGCCTCCAGTATTACACAAAACAGGGTTCAACAAACCTACTAATTTTATTTTTCCAGCTAAGACCCCTCGTTCCGACTGCCTTTAACAGTGTGACTTGAAAGAACTTGAGTCTTATATCTGTGCTTGGAGCATGTCATAACACAAGATGTAGAACATACCACCCATTGGAAACTACGTGAATGTATCTAGATACAGAGAGGGTGTATATCAGGAACCCAAGCATGGCCATGCGAATCAATCACTTATTGGCTATCCATCAATCTAATTACGGCGAATGTTCATTTTGGTCAGGAGAGGGTTTATGAGAGCTGGTATGCTAACTGCACTTCCCAATGATTGGTGCCTCAATTCTGAGAGCAGTAATGTGACACGTATCAACATGTCTGAGTCAATAACGCGCTCTCCCGTAGGGAGAGTTTTTACAGCGATATTTTGATCAGTATTTACGGAATATTATTGTATGGTTCACGTCTTAAAAATGGAAGCAGCGTTTTCTAATTAATCCTCAGATTAACTTAACCTAGCTTAATTAGGAATAGAAGTTTCTCAGTAACATCTCCAGTAATGGCTAAAGTCTAAATCTAATCTCACGATATTAAAACATCACCGCTATAGAATTAGGCATATTATACAGAGCTGCCCTGTGCAGAAATTTTGGCTGAAAAATCATGGCTGCTCGAGTGGGTTTTTGTGCTGAACAACAAAGCCCAAGTTAGATTTTTCTAGGGCCTATCTCTCCTTTTGCGTGTACGTCACATCGCGTGTGCAGTGCGCACGCACAAAACGTTCTTTTGTCGTTTTGCAGTGAGACGGATGTATTATTGATAGCATGGTCCCTGCACCGCGAAAATAGTAAGATACATCCCAGGTTCCCTTGAGGATTTTAGTAGCAGTCAGATGTGGGCGAAGGGATGTGGCAGAAAATTTTAAACAGCACCTGAAGTTCCCTGCGTGATTTGTTTTATCTAGCCTTGAATAGCGAAAATGAACCCGAAAGACAGTTTAAGACCTCTTTTATGGTCGGAATAATGTTCACGTTAAGGTCATACTGGTGCTATACCGTCGTGGTAAAAAGTCCAGATCCCCTATAAGTGGGATCGTCTGACGTAGTTACGGCTTTTGGTAGCCACTATAAGGTCAACCTCTACTCTGGGGTGCGTTCGAAAACACCACCCGAGGGGTATTCCATCTTTCTCTCTTATGAGAGCTCCATGTGTAAGACAGCGATAGAACATCCTCGGGTGCCGTTTTCGAACGCGTCGCTAGAAGAAGAACTACGAGGATAGTAAAACAGAAACTCGAGGTAGGCAACCGCTGATCATACAACACATCACTGCGCAGTGGTTGCCTACCTTTTGCGGTGTGTTTATTCCGGTACAGGAATGTTCTACAAAATCAGCTCTGCAAATAACTGATATTGAATCGTCCATAAATCACTTACCCTTTGTAAGGGTAGGATTGCTTTAAGTCACTGATTACTATGGGTGAGAGAGGAAGGTATATTGTTCAGTAAGAGGGGGGGGGAGAGGCCGCCTAACATAACCTTAGCTAACCTATCATCGCCAAGTGGAATTTATTCTCGCTTAATCTTAGATTCGCCTTCAAAAAATGAATATTCCACTGCCAAACAAGAGTTTCCTTGTGGACTTAATTGGTTTTCCTCCGAACTGAAGAGTTTTTCAATCAACTGAAAAGGTGACTTGGCGGACCTTGGCGCCGAAAAAAAGTTTGTCCGCAGGCGCATACACTTCGAGGCAAGAACATCTCACTAAACAAGTACCAGTTATGCAGCAACTTTGGAATTGGCAATCTCAATTCATTAAGCTAGGTTTGATTGGACCCTTAGGCAAACCACAACAAATTTCAATTCCTTATTTTTTAGGTGATCCAAGATTTTATTTATTCCGAAGCTAAGATTGAGTAGACTTACGGTACAGGTGGGGTAAGTATTGTTAGATTAAGTAGGGTTGAGAGCTTAAGGTACACTCAGGATCTCTTTAGCTTAGGTTGAGAAACTTTGCTTCCGCATGGCTAAAGCATAGTAAAAGGTTAAAAGAACTCTGACGAAGTGACTGAGGAGTTAGAGTAAATATATTCCTTTAAATATAAAGTCGAATGTGGAAAAGTAGAAACCTTGTGGAATTGATCGCGTGGGCGTGGGTCAACAACGACAAGAGCAGCTGGCTCCATCACTGATATTTCAAAGGTATATCTTTCCTTGTGATACGATATAGATATGGATGCTCACGTCAGCCCCCAATTGTGACTGCGTAGAAAAATCTTCTATAGGATTTTTGGTGTGAGTGTTGAAATATATCAGAAAGTAATAGTGAACCTTCATATAAGTATAGAGATTTTTGTCCTGACGTTATCCTTGAGAGAGAGGCTGAGGCAGTCTATCGGGAGGAAATGAGGTTATTGTAACATTACTGACCCCATAGTTGATATACTATAATGTACACTATAAAGTCTCGGCCGCTGCGAGGAGAGGCATTCTGTAGGCATAGTCCTACATTGAGGTCCGTTATGTTGATGAACGGAAATCTCGCACGTTGGCCGGAGGAAATTCACCACTAATTAGTATATGCTCTGGTATGTACCCTGCACCTCATTAAGTATATCAGCACAACCCTTCTCTAGGATCACCTGATCTTCACCCATTACGTCAACAGTTTTTCAAATAAACTTTCTAAAGTTCAATCGGTATACGGTATTAACCTAAAGTAACGGTATTAAAGACACGATCGTTTCAGCAACATACTGTTCTTTTGTTTTTTTGTTTTTTGACACACTTTTTCTTACCCCATTTTTTCATGAATTGGGTAAAGTAGGTAAAAATAAAGAGAACATTGTGGACAAGCTGACGTGATGCGTGCATTTAAAGAAGCGCCTTCTGGTTTGCTTTGTTTCAGGCTTGCCGCATTTTTTGTCGGTTTCCCGGCGAAGCCTGTCCGTCATATTCTGATACTGTAATCCTCTCCGAGTATGACGCACGAGATTTTTTTACGCCAAATCTGCGTGTTTTGCAATTTTCCATCACTCAAAAGCCACAGCGACTACAAAAGTTTGCTAATAGCCTTTTAGACTAATCCCTTTGACATCAAAATGGCTCGAGGCCACATCGCTAGTGAGAAAAGCTTGGGTCAAGTAAATGTTACAATGTTGCGAATGGCGGCAACTTTGAGTTGGTTTCCAAGTTTGTAAATCTTGACTTTACGAGTTTGGCATTGTTGATTCATCAAACAACAAACGTTCACGCGGAGCGGATTTCTCGCATGTGTTTCCCTGTTTCATAATTATAAAAATTTACAAAATGTTCTTCGGGCGTTCATAAACGGTCGAAGCGTCGTTTGCCTAGGTGCCTTATGCCTCGCCTATTTATAACTCCGCTCGGCTTAAAAGTTAAAACACGCGATAAAAAGTGCAATGTTTTCGAGCGTTGTCGTACGATTGTTGAATGGGATTAGGAGATAGTAAACAAGTTACTTACAAAGGGTTTTCCGTGCACATCCACATATTCCCATAAGACGTCATCATCCCGAACATTTTTGTCCGGGTCCAGCCGCTGAGGGATACCCATGATCACTTCACAGCTTTCTCTTTGATAAGCAACTTTCACTGCACTGAAGATAGCTGAGGCACCTCCCGAATCAAAAGGGTTGTTTATTCTTCCGACGTTCGATTTCAAAGCACTGCACTTGACTCGTTGCAGCAACCACAACACTCACACACATCAGATGCGCACATGAATATTAGTCCCCTAATATCTTCCACGGTAAACCGGGAACACGACACGAAGATATCAAACGACTACACGATATGATACGAGATAGAATACGTAGAGATATGCGGATATACTTGGAGATATTGCTAAGGAATGAGGAGGTTGGGATCAAAATCCACAGGTGACTGGATCCACGAGTCGAGTTTGTATCGAGGCCGGATGCAGTGGGCGGCTGGCTGACGGCGGCTGGGAAGGCGCGCGACAAGATATGGCCAGCGAATGAGCCGGCTTGGTTCAGGCGGCGTGCTTCGTGCCCCGTCGGCGGACTTCGGCCGTCTCCGGAGGCAGACGCCAGCGACGGGCTCTGCGCTCGGGCGGCTCGGGCCCCGACCACCCAGAGGTACGAACTACGACTACGAATTCCGCGTTCAATTTTAAATGCAGATGACACGGCTGCTGGGCTTGCCGGTCCGTACGGAAACATTGAAATAACGTTCCCGCTCGCTTGATGGAAATCACGAGGGTTAAGCGACGCTGACATTTAAATTTTATTAACGTCGACCAGGTATATGCTGACACGATTTTTTAAGGAAAAAAGTAGGGATTTTGTTCACTTGTAAAAGGAATAAAACGCGATTGAATTTCTACAATGTAAACAAAACCTTCACCTGTTTCGGCTATGAAACTAAAACGGGGGCAGTGCATATTTTGGTAATTTTTCAACATAGACCTATGTTTAGCCATATCAATAGAAAGCTCGCGCCGAGACCTTTAAAATGATATGGCTGAATTCAGGCCTACCTTGAAAAATGACCAAAATGCGTACAACCTTCGTTTTGGTTTCACACCTGAAACCAGGTATGGCATTCCCCAAAAGGGGTTTGTTTTTACTGGGGTTCGCGATGATAAATGAAATTGCAAATAAAAAATTAGCTTTGTTAATTTATTTAACAGACTAATTTTTAAACACTCTATATTTTTCTCATGCGTTCTGCCGTGGTACAACTTTTCAGAACATTAAGACAATAGCAACTGCATTGGGTAGATGACTTGCGCTCCGCCGTCGCGCCGGTAGGCTAGGTAACGTTAAGGTTATACAGGGTGCGGAGAAATTACTTTTCACAGAACGTTGGGCGGCTTGAGGTTTCAGTAAGAAGTGTTTTAATATAGGGAACAATTGCTCTCCGGAGCACCGACTATTTGCAATGCGTCTTCGAATTATTGGTGGCCGGTTGCCAACCTCCCGGCGCGGTGGGCGGGGCGCGCCGCGTTGTTTTGGTTTCAAAGACCAACGGTCCAGGTCGTCGCCTGCGTTCCTGCGTCGCGTCGCCCAGCCCGCACTGCCCGCACTGCCCGCACTGCCCGGTCTGCGCTGCCCATTCCTCACCTCTCCTTACCGTATTTATTTACCTCCCAATTTACCTTAGCCCTAGTTTGTTTATTCAAGTTATTAAAATGGGGTTCTTGACAATTTTTCATGAATTACATTTTTACAAAGATCAATTAAAATGAAAAACAATGGTGAAAACCGGACTTCCATGCGATCTCGCAATCGCTCAAAAAATAACTTCAAAGGT
>Ga0058701_10004955_pt1 | contig 10929 bp, 6 predicted proteins | sample AgamicOrMae_FD_97039 | JGI IMG/M metagenome (GOLD analysis project Ga0058701, IMG submission 97039) | Agave microbial communities from Guanajuato, Mexico - Or.Ma.e | ecosystem: Host-associated > Plants > Phyllosphere > Phylloplane/Leaf | place: Guanajuato, Mexico | collected 2012-06-04 | reverse complement strand
TTTAACATAGTAAAAATAAACTTCAGCAGCTAATTTTTACATGGGACACCTTACACTGACGCCGACTTCAGTCCCCGGAAGTTTCAAGCAAATCGGAGTGTGACAGTCAAGGTACTCTCCTTGAGATCAGGAAAACATGATATACAACTGCCTTGGCTTGACTTGAACTTCGTTTATAAGTAAGACCAATCAGGGCAATAGGATGATTTGTAAAAGTTTCCGCTCGTATGTCGTAAAACTATGATTACTTGCGGAAACTTCTGAACTAAATCTTAGGTTCAGTCCGTTATTTTTTCCTTGTCGTGGCTTATCCAGAAATAGAGCTATGTATTGCTCCCGCCCGATATTAACCGAAATACCTTTGAGTGATCTGAAAAGTCAAAAGAACATTGGCAGTCCGCAAGAAAGCGGCAGCCTGCCGTGATGATGGCTTGGAGAGTGCCTCGGCGATGGCATGCGGGTAGAAAACTCTGGCACGCACCATTATTTATGTCGATGTGAAACATTTCTTCCTTCTTGTTTACTGTCGGTTGTAATAAAGGGAGTAGTGACGGCAAGGTTTGTACAGTACGTCGGAAATCCATTCAAGCACAGAACCGTGTCTAAAGAACGATCTGGCATCCAACTCGGGGAAAATAGGATATCGAGCTAGCTGCTTCCTTAACACATTAGGTCGCAGCCTTCATGGGAACGGGGAAAGCATCCATGGATAGGCATTGGCATATGTCATGGAATGATACCGCGCAGCTGGCATCCGAACCTTAACCTGCACCGTGCGGACGGGTGCAGCGTTTTCCTATAAAGGGTATTTATGCATGTGTTCTGATTAGTGTTGTTCCAATGTGTTCTAATTCGTTACTATTAACGCGGATTACTTTTTAACTGATAAAGACGAGCAAGTGATCAGCCCCACGTTTAAATTACTCATCGTCAGCTCGAAACTGATTCATGACAAATCGATATACTTCGTTATCTACTACGGTTCTCGTGCAAATGGTTGTTAAATCTGATAAAATCGCGAAATCTGGCTGCACCTCGAGCCTGTTTCTCGATTGTCGAGGTGAAGTCCGATTAGGTGAAGGCTAATTGAAATGGTTCCGTCCCATCCTCCCGGTCTCATGTTTATATAGTGACCGTGAATTATCAATTTAACCTTCTCTAACCTAATGTCACTGAAGTTAGGGCTGGAGAGGATCATTTCAAACAGAAATTTTCTAAAATAGCTCAAGAGCTGAAAATGAAGTTCACGTTGCAGGACTTAGAGCGTGGGAAGACGATGGAATTCTAAACCCGAACTTGGCGCAATCTAGCGGCAGCAGCCCATACTTCCGGCCCTCTCCATGGCGTACGGCCGGCAGTTCGGGCTGCTGCCGCTAGATAGCGACAAGGTTGGGGTTTGGGGTTCCAGAGTTATCCCGCGCTCTTTCCTGTTGGGCAGGTAGGGCGCGGGCCAAAACGGCCTTTTTGCCTGAACTGGCGATCCCCAACCCGGTTTCGGTTTTCCCTGGAAAGAGTATTTTAAGCACCTACGAGCTGTTCAACCTCGAAACAGTAAGGCTGTTTCAAGCCAGGCTGGTTCGGAAGCTGGATTTGTGGTCTCGAAATAAGCCAAGAGAAAAAGAAAAATATTATCGACATTTAATTTTTAAAGTGTCAATATTTATTTTTTGTTTTTATACCACAAAGTGAACTATTATTCAGCATGCTTCAAAATTATCGTTGTTTAATAAACGTTTGCTTTGAAGTCGGCACAAAAAAGAATGATATTAATCCATGTGTATATTGTGAGTTGTGTTGTTTTCCAGAGATAAGCAATTTACGTGAACAGGATGAAGAGGGTCCCTCTTTTTTAATGACTCCTTGAAGGAAAGAGTTTGCTTTGATGTCAAGTGTTACCTCTACACAGCTAACAAACAAAAAAAGAGAAACCTGTGGACTCAGTCACCGGCTAAAGTCACGTGTAAAATCCTGTCCAAAGCGTCAAAATACTGTTCTCCTTATGCTTATAAAAATATATGTAGTATCTTTCCTTGTTTACATTCGATTTCCCTCACGAGAATTTACAGTATGATGATGCTTTGAAAAGCTACGATATTAATTTTAAAAAAACTTAATGAGGAACGGTTAGTCGAATCGACGTCGATTCGAAGTCGATAAGTCGAAGCCGGGTCGATGACAAAATTGAGTCGACCTTTTTGAATTTTCGACCGACTCTTACTTGCCTAAAACCGCGTTAAAGAGTGTTTTTTCATAAGCATCGTCCTTTCTTCACAAACTAGGGAAGCCAAAGGGTCTTACGCCTCCCCGACGTAGAAACGACGTCAAAGCGACCATTTCGTCAAATTTGGTCGAACCTTTTTAAGGATTTCGACAGTTCCTACCAAGATTTCGATTTTTTTTACCTCCGCTTCGACATCGAATTGACGTCGATTCGACCAACCATTTCTCACTGGCGACCTCCTTTCTTCTACGCTTGTACTTTATTTTACTTGAAAAACGCTTCGGTGCCTTGGACTACTTGCGTTTTTAGAGGAACGTTAACTCAGTTTTACGTTACATAGAAAGATAAAGAAAGAAAAGTGATGGGTAAGCAGGAGGGAAAAAACAAGGAAAACTTACTTTTTACGACAGCTTTTTCCATGCTTTCCACCGGCTGTGCTCCGTCCTTGTTATAAGGCGAAAATTACACTAACCCTCTACAGGAAGCCAAATAGCATGCAATATTATCGATTATTCTGAAACCTACGACCGGATGAAAGCTGGAATAAAAATTCGACCACAACGTTTGGAAAGTAGCCCGCGAAAGGTCTTGTGGAAACAAGACGGGCGATGGAAACCCTGTCAAACCTATTCTCCTGATTGTTTTGTAATCTACTCAAAATGCCTGCAATCCTACTCCACCGAATTTCTCATACTCAACTGAAAACATTTCCAAACAAACGAGCGTATTTCTCATACTCTAAAAACGCGTAGGAACTACCCACCAAAATTTTCATGCTCTATACAAAAACGAAAAGCGGACAAAAGCGTCCACACAACTTAAAAATAAAAGAGAAAAAAAAGGTTTTACAACTTTTTGAATTACGAGAAAAAAAAATCCGAACTAATGGCATTTGTTTTTGTATCGCTCTTTATGAGAAATTGCTTTAGAGAACGCAAAATACCTGTAAAAATACAATATTCGTATGGTTCGATTCTAAGAAAGCATTCTATTTCAAAAAGTGAGCCTTCTGACCTTTCGGTATTGAATAATAAGGTAAGCATTAATCGATGGTATCCGCTCTGCTTTGTAAAGGTCATTGAAATGAGGGTACTTGCCCTTTGTAGAGAAATCATGATTTTAATGTCAATTTCAGACTCCCGTTTCCAAAAGTATTCTCAAACTTAGAAATTTTCGTACATTTCAAAATTCGAAGTGGGTATTCGCCCGCATGCCCAAGATAAAAAATGTACTTGGTTGGGTTCCGTGCGTTCACTTTACCACCCATTTAAAATGCATTACGTGCGTTCAAGTTTCCATGTATTCGCGCCGACGGGCGAATTGCCACGACCTAAAAATTGGCCTTACGTTGTTCGAAGACTGCTCGACAAACCTAACTTATTTCACTCTTGATAGGGTTTCGTTGGTGTGCATACGCTAAATATTTAGTATTGCATATTTTACATTTTGTGACCTACATCTTGTCACACGGTGGTTTGAAAACGTGGAGTGAGAGGAACATATTGAAAGCCTAAGCATCGAAAGACTAAGATATTTTCGATGAAATCCATCTGATTAAAAATGCTGTTTTACATTTGAAGACAAACGTTTTTCATTGTATTCAAGAAGTAGTCTCCAGAGCAGAGATATTTTTATAGGAACTTAAAAAAAATGAGTAAAACGTTCACTTCTAGGAACAAATCATTTTGTCGATAAAGTTTTTACGTTTCGGAAGGAGGTAAATACCATTGTCCTTTTTTTCAACTTCTTGTCGATATCATGTTTTTTCATGTTTTCTGTTCCTTGGTTTTTTAAGGCGCCTTCTTTTGCCTTTACAGAGCAACTGTTATCGTGAAGATAGTCACCATTGGTAAAATGATCTTACCGCGAAATACAGTCTATACTCTTACGTCTGTTTCGGTATTTCTTTTTTAAAGCTTTAGTAGAGAGCGTGAAGTCTACTTATCGTTAGAAGTCTCACCTTTTTCAGATCTACGTACAACTTTTCGTGTTATTTTTATTGATGTACTGCCAACCAAAAGTGGCCGGCCGCGATGCTATCACTAGTCTTAGGCGTTGAATTCTTTCGCGGCAAAAGGGAGTTTGAGAAAGAATCGTTAAGCGTGCCTGGAAATATTTAAGGCTGGTCCGTTTTTAAGGAGACGTAGTTACATGAATTTTTGTTCTTTTTTCTATAAAGACATGCTTTGAATTGGCCGTTCAATAATATGATTGATCGTCACATTTCCATGTAAAAAAATTAGAGTTTTCGGACGTAGAATATTTTCTAGAATACGTTAGTTACATGGTTGCTTCCGTATAACATATTGCTCACATCAAATCAATCTCACCCTTTAGCCCTCGTCAAATAAGTTTTTTCAACAAAGAAAATGAAAGTAGATTCGACCAGTTTTTTTTCTCCAAAATGATTCAATCTATATTTAAAAAATCCTTCTCATCAATGGTAGTCGTCAAAACGAGTACAGCGAGACAGAGGGCACCCAATGTTAATCAACTGGTTGTCACCAAGCCTACTGCAACCGAGGAGTTAGCAGTAGCACGCTTGGAGACAGAGAAGCGTGACACATGGTAAGTGACGTGATTTCATCCAACCTATCCAGTTCCTCACATTGCTATTCCTTAGATAATAACAAAATATTAAACCAGGATAGAGTATGAAATAGAAAAAACAAGCTTTAAAAACTAGAATGGGCTTGTAGAAATGCAATCGAAACGGATCGACTCACATCCTTCAAATTCGATACGATAAATGTACTAAATAGTAAAGTTAGTTTAGTTTCCAGAATGTTCAAGTAGGATAATATTGTTACTTCTTACAAACAGCAATGTCGAAAAAATGATTTCTTTTAAATGAGATCGCTGGCTTCATTTGAAGGTACGGGTATGTGGGCATCCCCCAACATTGCCTAGCTTCTTTATCTCTTCCGGTTATGTAATTGCAACCACTTGAATGTTGCGTTACTTTGTAAACTGTTGAAATTCTGAAATGCTGGACGTGGCTCCCCATTACAAAATAAGTCTGACTTTTGCATTTGGTTTGTTCCATTCACTGCTGATTTTGAAGTGTTTTGTACTTTAACATATTTCAATACAACTTCAACCGATGCAGCATCTCCAGAGTTCTATTGGATAGTGTAAACTAGTGATGGGGTAATAGTGAGTTGGCAGAGTTGGATTTCAGCAATATTTGCGCTACATGTCACAAGTTACATGTGCATTTTGAATGCGAATGTTTCTTGCTTTTTGGTTGCATTCAAATCTATTTTCTCTGATTTTTTTTTAATTTTTACTACACGACGGTAAATGTTTTTTGAAAACATGTCCAGTTATAGTATGCCCAGATTTCAGTTCGCAGTTTAGTTTGCCTTTTGGAAATCAATATTTTGTTTAACATTACCTCGTTGAAAGCGTGTCGTTTTCCGGATACTTCCCTATTGAGAAATCTTCTTGGGTGCATTTTCTTTCTCTGATTGAAAATCGTTTTTATTCAGATTGGAGAAAAGCGTTTCAGCTTAAGATCTCGAAATCGACACAATCTGAATCAGAGCGTTATTGTGCAATCGTTTGAGAGCAATCACTTATTTAACCGTCTCCTGAAATAAGGGTATTTTCCCCAAATATAAATCTCTTCGAAATAACCTTTCGAACAGTGATGTGTCTCAATAAAAGCGCTCTGATTTCGACCGATACTTACACTTAATAACACCTTGTTACTGACTCTATTGGATGAATATTTGAAACGTATTAAACATAATTATTTAGGAGGGACTGTGTCATTTCATCACCCAAACGCTGTGACCCCACGAATCACCTCTAGTCATTCATGATCAGAGCAAAGACACAGGGAATGACCTATACTGTCGCCGAAAGCATGAATCAAAATGGTACTGCTGCAACTTGCTGTTCGATGCACGGTATATCCTGTTGATCCTCGATCGGCCGAAGCACACTTCACTAAATTTCACTAAACACTCTCACAAGCACTTCACTAAGCTGGCTCTTGAAGCGAAGGGGGAGCGAGGAGGAGATCCTGGCCGAAAATGTTTTGGACCTACCTCGTCATAGATGAAGTTGTCAATCTCCTCGAGGGGTCGGCCGTAAAGCCTGCTGGGGAAGGGCTCAAATTTGTTTGGAAGCACTGAACCATCTTCCACAGATAGCTTTCTTCGAGGTTGGAATCCATAGTCCCTGACCAGCTGGATTGTCTTACTTTCCAGGCGATCCAGGGACTCTTTCGTGAAGGGCTTCACTTGAACTTTGACCGAGCTGCGGTGAGGCTGGGAGGCCGCAGGGCCGGCGGCGCCGGGCCCACAGGCTCCCCCGCCCGCATTCGCCCCCCCGCGCTGCGCCCCGATGTGGCCCTGAAGGGCGACCCTTGCCGGGTACATGGCACAGCCGTCTTAAGGGCGATAGCATCCCGACACGATCCCGCTCATTACAGCCGGCGACGACGGTGGCACGCGGTGCCTTGCGTGACCATGCTGGCCGCTCACGCCGCGGGAAACTAAACTGAACCGGGGCCGGGGCCAGGGCCGGGGCCAGGGCCGGGGAGGCGGCCCCCTGTTAAGCCGGCCGGAGACAGCCGAAGGCGGCCGATGGCGCCCGAGCCGCGCGCTGCGGTGAATTGCTGGAGAGGCCCGACCGTCCCTCCCTTCACCTGTTTTTGCCGTTGTTGTTTCATTTACCCGAATGGAAATCACACGAAAAGTTTACTTGAGGGTTTTTTTCCCGGGCGAGACAGCTAACACCGATACAGGCGTGTAAAGCTGGAACCGTTGTCATTAGTAAAACATGACTTTCAAAGGTTTATTCAGACAGTTGCTTTACTTCCCGATTGAGACACACGTAGCCTCTTAAGGTTTTTCATATTGCACTGTAAATATACAGGGTAGCATTTCCTACCTCTTGCGTTTCCAAGCCAAGCGAGGGGCGACGGACCCGAATCACTCACAGTATATACTACATCATGCCTAGGTTAAACCCAACTCCAAATTGATTCCTCTTTGAATTCGTTCGAGGGGTACCGGTACTCATTCGCTATGGATAATATTTTTTAGACGAAAGTTATACGATAACCAGCTATCACCATTTCAGTAAATACCATGCGGAGGAGAGTTGTTTTCAAATGACAGATAGTGGACAGTGAAGCGTTAGTAGTAAGTTGATCAACCACTGATCCACCCAATCTAATGAGAGGTCAGCACCTCCTGTATTTAGCCTTTGCTTATTTTCCCCGATGCACGTGAGCTTTTTTGCCGCAATCACAACAGATAATTTATATTTCTGTTGGTTTTGGCATAATACAAGTCTTTTTTTCTGATTTCTACAAGAGGAAATAATTTATTTCTGCTACAATATATGAAGAATTCAGTAAATATTGTCTACATCAGAAGACATTTCTGGGATATGCTTGTATAATTTTATTTATTGGATTTTTCAGAAATTTCTCAAAAACTGCATAAAATGGAAAATCATTAAGTTTAAAGGCAAATTTCCAATAATGCTTAAGCTGCATGAACAGTTCATAATACTCAATACCTGTGTTTAAATTTAAAGTTTAAGGCGCATTGAAGGATATTCCAGCGTAATGGGTTAAGATTACGTAAGGACTCGGAAATAGGATTAGTTCAAAATGTGGGTCAATCATATGGCGAAGTCCAAGAAAATTTGGCCGTTCCAGATTTACGTAATGAGACTCTAAAGTTGGGGGAAAATGCATAGGCTCTTAGGGCAACTCCGAAGAATGGCGCTAAATCTGGCGAATTATAATTGATAACGTCTAAAAACTATTTCTAGTAACGTTGGGGTTTTAGAAACAATTTAGACGAGTTTGAAGACAATCCACATTTTCGTTCCTTTTGAAAACTTTAACAAGCTGCATTTTGTAGAAAAATGAGTAAAATCAGCAACTTAACGATCTTTTAACGTAAGAAATAAACTTTTAGCATTGTGAAAATAAAATACGAAGAACAGCTCGAGTAAATGATAGTGAAAAGTGAAAATTTTCTCAATTTTCATATTTTTAACACCCGTTCGGAATTTTTTGGATGAACTCGACAGGTCGGAAGCGCTGAAAACACCTTAATTCAAATTAATATGTCAACTTCGTAACCCAATAGTCCTTAAAATTCGTTGAAATGCCCTACTTTAAATAACTCGCGATATAGATGCTAACCGGAAGATATTATTTCGAACCGATGTCCGAACTCTTAATCAAGAACGGTGTTCAAATATGACTTTCTAATTGACGAAGTTACTTTCAGTGTCTGTTCCCTTTAGACCTTATTACGTTGGCCAAACTTTAACGGGAGAAGTTTTAGAAATAAGTAATCGTGCAGCAAAGTTTAAAAGTTGCTGCAAGGCCTCAAAATTTGCGTTTTTGACCACAAATTTTAATCAATTCATCCGCAAGTTAACGCCACCAGATGGCCGTGGTGCTAACTTTGTCTTTTTCTTAAAGAAATCATTTCATGCTTAGGGGGTGGGTGACCTCAATTTATGGGTTCGGACGAAGCTGAGAAATAACAGAAGTGTACATAAACCGTTCAACTTATAAAACTTGCTAGAGCCGTGTCGGAATAGGGTGTCGAATATCACGTCGATAGAAAGATCCCTCTGCTACAGAAGTCACCGAGAGGATGATAGGTTAGGCCAGGTCAGGTTGGGTCAGTTTATGTTTGGCCATATCAACATGGTTTAGGTCATGTAAACGTGAGGTGAGAGGTTTATCCAATGAGTGACTTCCGCCAAAAATAAAAAAGAAGTTGCCTCAAAACAAATCGAGCCGTGACGAGTGTAGCCGGCCCCGGTGTAATATATCGTCTATGGCCGGATCGGCCGCCCATGGTTGTTTTGTTAATTGTCACGGTTTAAGGAGAAAAAACAACAACAAAAACAGGTACAATATAACCACGGCCAAAAGTACGCATTGCACTGCTGATGAACTGTGTTAAAGCACCCATGTTCCTTGGATCGGCTGATACAACCATGGACGAGGTATTACACCGGGGCAGGCAGGGCTCGTCACGGCTCGGTTTGTTTCGAGGCAACTTCTTTTTTTCTTTTTGGCGGAGGTCCGTCATTCAGGTAGGCCACACTTTAGTTTCGGTCTGACTTTAAGATTTTGAGGCACTATTAGATTGGGTATGTTAGGTTTCTCCAATATCCTTTATGTCAGAAAATGTAAACATTGAGGGTCGGCGAAGCGAAAACTATTCAAAGAATTGCACTTTAGGCAGATCATTATCCTGGATCTGACTTGTGAGAACTAAACGTGCTTTTTACGGCTCGGCCTCTTGGGGGTTGCCCGAACACTGGCGTGCGAGCTCACAATAAAAAGTATAGCTGTTTTAATCCTCCGCGCAACAGCTCTGTGACAAACTACCAACCCATTAAAAACTACTGCAAAGTGCCGTCAAAAACTCTTATTTTTCGAAAACGCACGCTGCGAAGTCGGATTCAAACTCGGAGGTAGCATTTCTGGAGTTCTGATCATCACCAAAAGGGTACCTGTTAAAAATGTTTGCCGATAAAAACAGCTGAACAAAAAATGTTTCTTTGGATTCCAAAAAAAAATGTGGTTAACAAGTGCTTTAGTAGCTTATGTGGTGGTTAGTCACTTACCAACCATAAAGATACAAACATAAATTAACAATTACACAGCAATTAATTGACGATCTCCTGTTACGTTGTCCAAAGATTAAGAACGAGCTGATGTTATTCGCATTTATCGAACGAACGGAAAGTAAACTTTACAACATAAGAAAGAAAAATTCTTCGCTGATTTCTCATTGCCAGGAACACAAATTAGTAACGTAGAACTTTCAAATATTTTTTTTTTAATGCTTTCAATGACAAAATTCCTGTGACTGTATTACTACCTGCGTTATAAAGTATTCATTGGTATAACTTTTTTAAAATAAAAATAACCAGCGTCCCAAACTAAATATGACCCAAACCTAACCAAGTACAATCAAACCTACAATCTCAATCTAAAACAATGCAAGAAAAAGCATCCCACAAGCCGAGCAAGTTAACCCACAAAGTGGATTCTAAAATAATTAAAATAAGCTTTAGCACATCGAAACTAGCATAACAGAAAACGATTCGGCGCCACAAGCATCGTGATACTACCATGGGTAATGTTTTTACTTAAAGCACAGTCGTAAAAGGAGTCAGATTAAGCCACAATAATCAGCGACAATCTGTTTCCCGATCCACTGAAATCAAATCGGAACCTCTCTTTATTACGGAAGAGCAGTTTGATGACTATTTGGGCTTTCAATGGTCAGGCAGATGGAAAGAACTACCCAAGCGTTCGAACGCGCTGAGCAACAGGCGAGAACTTCAAAGTACGTGCCCATATTTCGATACGTGCTGACCTATCAAACCGGTGATTCAATAATAAAGAGGAGTTTCGCCAAACGTTCACGCTCGATTGGCACGGTTCCACGCTTGAAAGAAGCATACTTTAAGCTGTATACCGCTCTGGGCGCCGTTTTCTAGGTTAGGTCAACTGAGGCTGGATTACGCAACACTGTCAATTAAAAAGCTGCATTCTTCATAATCTCTCGTGATTTATTTTTTATCGCGCCACGCCGAGTAAACCGAGAAACCTCGCATACAACAAAAGATAATTTTATTGCCGCAAACCTTATAGCCTACCGCTTACGTAAGTTAGGTTTCTTTCACCTTGCTCTGCTCATCTG
>Ga0058701_10004954_pt1 | contig 10930 bp, 4 predicted proteins | sample AgamicOrMae_FD_97039 | JGI IMG/M metagenome (GOLD analysis project Ga0058701, IMG submission 97039) | Agave microbial communities from Guanajuato, Mexico - Or.Ma.e | ecosystem: Host-associated > Plants > Phyllosphere > Phylloplane/Leaf | place: Guanajuato, Mexico | collected 2012-06-04 | reverse complement strand
TAACTTAGCCTAGTTAATTACCTGGATATACGAACTTTAGCTGAAGTGAAGCACAGCAAAAACTACCCCCTCTTTTAGGTATGAAGATAAAGCAGGGGGATTGCGTATTTTGGTTATCTCTGAAGGCCATTATATACTGACTACTACATGAATAATGATTATCCAGAGCTATCTATGAGACATTTTAATTGATATGGTTGTTGATAGGTTTATCTTCAATAATAACCAAATTACACTCTCGCGGTTTCACCTTTATACCCAAAACAGGTGTGCGATTTCCTAAAACAGGGGCCAGTTTTTACTGTGGGCCTACGTGGATTGGCCTCGTTGAAGTTCTCTGGATTTTAAACTAGGTTGAATTGGGTTGGAAGGGCAGTGCAAAATCAAACGGATATTGTTCATATTAAAAATGAGTCTGTTGAACTATTTATTTATAAAAATGTGTGAAGTTCTTTACAAAAATGACCCGTCGATTCAGTCGATTTCAACTGTGTTGCAAACCTAAATTAAAAAGAACAAAAAAATCACAAGCTCGCAGCTATTTATGCCCTCGAATGTACATCAATCATTTGATGGACCACCCATAAAATAGCATGACAGAACTCGTCCTTGACACCTCTTAACTAACATAAAACAATAAAAAAAAGCTGAGTTCAAAACCTCGAGGAACATCACGTAACATAAGCTTGCATTTTACAATGTTCAGGATTAATTTTACACACGATTCTCATCACGCGATTTCGGAGGGTTTTCGAGTGCAGCAATATAATCTGTTCGAGTAACCTATGAATCGTGATTCAAGTATCTCGTTTCTTATGAAAATGAGAAAGTAGAAGTTTCTTTGAAATGTTAATTTTCGAGAAGAATCAATTAGCTGCATTCTGAAGAACCGCACTCGTTGGAAACGCTTCGCATTAGTAGCAGGTGATCAGTAAGATCAGTGACGAGAGCGTGCTATTGGCTTGATCCCTCTACTATATGAAACGGTGAACACACCGGCAGCTCATTGAAGCCGTGCTAATTACCTACCCTGCGATTAAAAGCCGCTAAATTCATCTAGACGAAACGTCGGAGATACGATAGAAGAGATTAAGAACTGTTATTGTTTTCTTTTCATCGGACTGCTCAGCTGCCGGAGCTATTACGTAGGGAGTGCTTGTTTTCTATATTTTGTGACGTTTCCACAGATTCGTGACTATATAACGAATTTATTCTCTTCTAAGGATTCTCTGCCGGCTCAAACCAGTAAAACTCTCTTAAGTGTTAACCTTTAAGTTTTTACAACATCCTTTAAAAGATGTCCTAAAAATCTGCTGTATCAGTTTTTAAAGACATTCACAGTTACTGATACCAAAGCTAAGGTTTTTGAGCAAAGTCCAGTTGAGTTTCAAAGTCACATTTGTCATCACTGCTTACCCTATAGCTTCCTTGCGTTTTGGTTTCTCTTCCTTTCGCTGCTCTGCGCATGGTTGTTAACGTACGTCTCTCCGGAGACCTTAAATGAATTAAGTAAATAAGCGCATTTCGAATAGAAAAAGGGTTTCCAGTTGTATTCCGCTTCGCGGAGCGTGATATTCTTCTCCACGATGCAAAGCGTTTGATCATATATATTTAGACTGAAGAAATGAGTGCGCACTGGTAGAGTAGACCAGAATTTCGCTGTTTTTCACGATCCTTGGATTATTTAAATTTATTATTTTCCCTCAGCATGCGAAAACCGCTTCTCGGTGGGCGCCGAAATCTTGAGTAGGTCGTTCGCTAAACTATTTTATTGCACTTCACAAGGATTTTCTAGGCGGCTGAAATCTCTTAGAGGAACGTTGCATCTGGAAGTAAGCAAAATATCCCTAAATATTATTGTAATTTTTATGTGAGAATCAAATGATATGTATCCAAATTTTGTCACAATATGAGGCCATGCGGCCTAAAACGAATATGCACTTCCCCTGGTTTCTGCATTGTCAATTGAAAAGTTGAATATGACTACCACTTGTAATCCAACTTTAGTCGTCAGGCCGAGCAGACTAGGCACAAGCTATGTGATAAAACGTAACCTAAGATAACGTAAACCTACCTACGTAACCTAGATTTACCTGTCGTAATCCAAAAAAAGAGATTGATCCGTCAATTAAGTGGCGCTGTCGGCTCTCAATTCAAGTTTTATTTTCTCGCACTCTCTCAATCCCAGCGCACTCACACTTCCCTGTATAAATATCAAATAATAACATTGCTACAAGAACAAGTAATAACACGGGTAAAAAAAATGAAAAAAATAAATTTAAAAAAAAACAAAGCCATGCCTCTAGATACAATAAAAGAATGTTTTTGATTTATTAAAATGAAAAAAAAACATAAAAAACGCACAAAAATCGATCTTAAAATTTTTCATTTAAAAAAATCTCAAACAATCGATTTACGTTCCCATTCTAATAATAATAAAATTAAACTCGACATTAATTTTTCGATCAAGAAAAAAGATGTAAATACTGCGAATAGTAATTGTGATTTATTAATTGCATATGAACGTGCTCGTTCAAATAACGCTTCCTTCTCGCGACGCGAGGTTCGTCTTGCAATAACAAGTGCAGGCTCTGCATTAGTCTGAAGTAGCGAACTTGGTTATTGAATTATGATGGAAGGCGATGCCTTAACGACCGTTACCGGAGCTCACAAAGAAGGATACATTAAGTGTGTGTTAACCACGTGTTTGTTGTGGCCGGAATGCAAGAACTGTCTGTTGTGCTAAATGGCAGGCGCTAAAAGCAAGGGAGGTTTTCATTTTTTTTCTGAAATTTATTTCATGCTCATTCAAGCTGCCACAAAAAATTATTATTTGCCAAATTAAACAATCTCTTTGTATTCGAGCGGCTGCCAAGCCTTAAGCCGCTTACATTTTATTGGCAACAACCGCATTCGAGAAGAAAGCGGCATCAGGCTTGCCGAAAAACAGGCAGCTAAGCAATGTGGAAGGAACGAACTAGAGGGACGATATGGAGGGTAGCCATCATCTTCAAGCCGCGCCCAGCAATTGACAGTTAAAACACTCGCAGTAAAAGTAAGAAGATTGATTGATTGATCTTTATTTGTCCATTTTACCTAAAATGGACCTAAGCGGGTGGGTTCTATTGTTTAGCGTCAAAAATGCGTGCAAAATTCTGCCAATTCCAGTTGGTGTTGCTCTAAAGAAGAGTGAATCGGAAGCCGTATCTAGCCCCCTTTATCTAAACATCCGAGGTGTAAGGCTTCTCTTCTATCGCGTTGGGGTGCGTCACGGACCGGGCCAGTCCGGCCGTTCGGGCCGCTCGGGCCGTGAGCGAGCAGGGCAGCCACCCATTCGCGGATGAGCCGAGCACTTGGCGGCGCCCGCCTCGCTATTCACACGCCCTACTCAGCCCAGAGGAGCAGTTTTTCAGCGGCCGAAACAGCCGTTTACAACGTTTGCCGTTAGCATTAGCCGTTTACGGTCGACCGTCATCTCGCAGTCACGGATGGCCGAGCAATCGCATCATATCGAAAGACGTTGCGTGTAAATTAAATCATCGCGGGAGTTAATGTTACGTAAACTCTTTATCCGCGAGGGGCGAATTTTTGGGAGATTCACGCAATGTACGGAGCCCCTTCAACTCCAACACATCGCAACTTAAAGAAAGAAAAAAAAGTTTTTACATGAATCGTTTGAACGAAAACGCTTCTTGACATTTTTTTTGTGCATTTCTAAAGAAGTTTGCTTGATGTTCGTTCGTTCATTAATTTTCATGGGGCTGATTTTTATGCATATATGTCATAAACAAAGCACGGAACACATTAATTAATAAAAGAAATGTTCGAGACATTATCACTTGTCAATCGCTGCTAAAGCAAAGTGGGTATTTCACGGAGCAGATGAGAAACTTGGTAACTCGTAGATCAGACAACAAAGTCGTTAACTCAACAAATTATTGAAACCTCGACCTCTTGTTTCTTATACCTTCTATTAACCCTGTACAGAGTAAACTGTTATTAATTTAGTTGAACATGTGTTCAATCATCGCTGAATCAGGTTTGTTAACACCGATTCGAAAATAATCACAATCTGCGTCACAACAGTATTTGCTGCATCGTGCTTGAGCTCAGGATGCGTACTGCACCTAATAAGTAATGAGTCTTCCTTTTATATCGTAACTAAAAATGATAAATATATAATACATTTAACATACAAGACAGCCTATAAGCTTCGGGTTTTCATCCATTTAAATAGAGGGTGAATTCTTGCAATCACGCGAGTGGACTATAAAAAGTAAATCATACCTCATAAAGTAAATCATACCTTATAAAGTAAATCATAAATAGTAAATCAGTAGAAAATCAACACCTGGAATTCATTTATGTTTTATACATCAGGAGAAGTTGGAACATCTTAGTAATCTGTTTTGTTTGATCTGTTGCGTCGTGCATCAAATTATACCATTTTTACATGACTAGAAAAGCATAACGCCGCGTTAAAGAAGATATAGGCCAGTACCACTACTACAAGTGCAACTCAACGATTCGACCAATCAGAAGGAAGCATCTATAACGCACTTCTCTTTAAAGTAGGTTTCCAATACGCAGCGCAGTTTGTATGATGTCCAAATGCATTGATTCGGAAGAATATATCGTGTGTTAGTGTATTGATCTGCAAGGATGTTCATCAGTTAGTGTTTATGTTCGAGAATATCCATCCACCCTCTTTCATTCGAATTGCAGGGATACTGTATCATCTTTGCTCGCGAAACGACCTTGTTTCATGTGGTACAAATAAACCCGTTTGATGAAACATCCGCTAGCGACATAAAGTATTTTTTTCTAGTATTTTTTTATGAAATTGGGTGTATGTTCTCGTTACCCGTTGTTTCCCTTTGATATTATACCTGCTTAGAAATACCCTAGCACCGGTAGCTTCAGTTATTGTGTGTCACCACTCTACGAAGGTACAGAATTGAATTATCGTTGGCCGAGTGTTCCTACAACATTAATTGTGTTAAAAATGAAGCACAGCAAATAGAAAGGGAAAAGTAAAGAAGAAACAAACAAAAGCAGTTATTCAAAAACATTTTGGTGGCGCTAGTCATAACTTGAATTTCGTACAACTTGTTCCTCAGCACAGCGTGTTTGACAAACTTAAGACATCTCGACTTCTTCTAACGTGTCAAACATAGCTGATTTCCTGGGGCATTTCTTAAAAAATACTTAATATAATGTATTTAATATTTTTGCGCTCTTTGAAAAAGGCAAATTAGATTTAAGGATTTTTGTCTCCTCTAATGCTTTCTTTTTATTTCGTGACTCCAGGCTCCGTGAGTGCTTTCTTTCTATGGTATGACACCAAATTAAGTGAAAAAGTACAGCTTATACAATAATCAAATATTTTAATGTTTTCACGAATTCCAGCTCGTAACCATATTAACCCATTTTTATGCAGCTTCATATTGCAATCTTTAACGCATATTACGTACGTATTTTGCTGCTCATTGCATCTTTGATTTTACCTCACAATTCATAACACATTAAATTTATCGAAACGACGGGACTATCATTTATTTTATTAGGTCCACATACGTAATCCAGGCGCTGCACTAGAAACTAAAAAGCAAATTTCATTGGCATCGTAAAAGAATCTCCAGTTTGGAATTGTGAGCGGTACCATTGAATTTTATCTACGCAAAAATTAAGGTGTGTGTAAAAATTCTTCCTCAAAGGAGGTCAAAGTTAGAGGAAACAATGTAATTTTGAGGTCTCGGTTAATGAGCTATTTCCACGGAAAAGTTAGGAGGGACGCGGACCAAAAGTCCTTCCCCTTTTCAGGGAAACTTTCTTCGTGATTTGAGATAAAAAGAATTTCTTGCGTAACCCTCAGATTGCTCCGCCATTCATATCGTCACGTTCAGCTGCGCATGCTCACCATTCAACTCAAACCGCACTGATAAAAAAAGAAGAAGAAAAAAGACTTGTTTATGGTTGTCCCACACAATTTTGGGTATAAATGTATCAGGCATTTTTTAAAAAGTAAACCAACATTTATAACAATATCCGTGGAAAACGCTCGTCACCGAACACTTGTGTATGATCATGGGAAATAAACAAACCGCGAGGCTTACTTATTTTATTTTTATCTACAAAACGAAGTTTATTCATTGCTAATGTGGGCATTTCGTTATGATTTTTTTTTATGCGTTGCTGTTTATGAAGTTAGGAACTAGGTGAGAATTATAGTCGTGCTTGGACTTATTTCCTCTCCTCTGTTGTTCGAATAAGGAGCTTCATCGGCCTTGAAGTAACCTACCTAATCTGACTTAACTTGACCTGACCGATCTTAATTTGATTTGATCAAATTCAATGTAACCTCCTTTAAGCCCATGTGACAATCTGTCTTACCGAATCATAGACGACCAGTCGCCGCATATACGTGTATAATAACTCAATTATTCCAATTAATCAAAACATTTCGGTATTATGGCAGGTACTTCAAAATACGCCTGGCCACGGATTTTTTTTAGGGAAGATGGAAAAAACTTTTTTTGGTTGTTTTAAGTTAACCTGTGAAAATTCTCGGATTTTCAAAATTACTATGAAAAGCACTCATAATTCTCGTCTCGATGATATCCAGAAAACAACAATAAAGGAGTCCATATTCAAGACAGTCGAAATCATGACATAGTGTAGAGCTCTTACAACAGTCAAAAATATTTTCTTCTTTCTTAAAGAAACATTTAAAATAATCTTTAAAGTGGTGGTGGGGGTGGGGATATTTAAAGAAATTTTCTATTATTAAATGTTATTTTGACTAGTTTGAGGTAACAAAAGTAACTTGATTCATTAGTTATGAAGTGTACCAGCTTGCGATAGCAATGTTGCATTCAATTTTCTGTTTTAGCGCTGAGCGCGCGTGGAATCGAATAAGTCCGTTTATATACACATAGGTCATCCATCATTGCGGTATCAATCATATCTAATCATGACACTACGTGACCGCGTCTTTTATTTTTCATTGGCGTTTAAAAAGAGTTGTGGCGCACGGCTCGCTCCATGATTGCGAACCAACTTTCCTGGGAATAAAATAAAAAAGTGCGAAGTTCACATGACTGAATAAATACATCAACTTATACGTCTCCACTTGGAGAGTTGAAATATAATGCTCTGTCTCCACTGGGATCTTTGACAAAGAGGCAACTTTTGTCAAAAAATGTTCTTTAAACATAAGGCGAAGTACAAACTCTCATATGTTTTTTTTTTTAATTAAGTTTACGTGGTATTAGGTGTTTTTTCATGTACGACTACCATCTTAGTGATCCATTTTGGGCGGCTATTCTTTCCTATGAAAGGTAAGCGTTGTCAAAGCTTGACAATCATGAAATTAAGTTAGGTTAGGGAAGGTGCCGAGTACCTCACTCCTCTTGGCTCGGTAACATAGGAGAAAACCGAACAGGGTTGCCATTTTTCAAATTTTAGCTGAGCTTAACTCAAGAACTATTAGAGATAACCTCATGTCGGGTATGTTGTGGATCGCTCTCGGGTCGAGCAATTCGAAAAAGGGGTTAATCATTTTGTTATCTCTACAGGTGAAAAAAATAATTTCGTGTAAAAATGACGCAGTCGTGAAATATCGCAAAACCGAAATCTATCCTTTTTAGCTGCATTAAGGTCTGGAAAGGTCAGGGTATAGGTTGTCATTCGCCATAAGAAAACCTCCCGTCTCTCCGTAGCCCTTATGGCGTTTCAGTGTTGCCAGATTCCGCAATTTTGGAAATTTTAATCGCGTCTAACTTTGTAACCATTAAAGATAACCTACATGTCGGGTAGGTTTTGGATCGCTCTCGAGCTGAGCATTCCAAAAATAGGATTTAACATCATGTCAGCTTTAACGGTTAAAAAGTTAGGCGTGTTTAAATTTTACGGAGTCGTGGAATCTGACAACACTGGGTGGTTTCCATGTTTTATTTTAATAAATTGTTATTGTGGGATGATCAGCACGCTCGAGACAATGCGCTGAAAGCGAGGCTTAAAGTTTGTGGAACGTGTAAAAAGCATGGGCTGGCCGCGGCATGCGCCTTGAAGAGCGAAAGGTTTCGCAAAGCTCGGAAATAAACCAACGGTGGCTACCGCCACCGCCGCGGCTGCTTCTGAAAATAGTTAGCGGCCAGACGCAGTCGTGTAGAACGCAGCGGCCAAGTACCCGCCTCCTGGCAGTTGTCCACCCTGACTCAAAGCGGCCAAGCCTTTTACACCCTGTAAGCTTTACTCACCGTGTTATTCAATCTCTTACCCACCGCCTCAATCTTCCTTATACCGGCATCTCACCTTCTCTTAAACCCGCCCAGAGATGCCGTTTCCAGAAATATTTATTTTAGAGGATCTTTCAAGTTCAGTTTTGTTACAGTTTAAAAAATATCACCCCTAAGGAAACCTGAAATTTAATTATTTAGGCATTTTCCAAGCTTAAAATTGCGTATTTTAGTGGGAAAAAAATCATTCCTTTCTCTCTCAACCTAAATTTTACTCCAAATACTATGGGCTGGTATGGGCTAAAGCAAACTACAGTAGTTTTAGGTGAAGACGTACGAAGAGGGACACTCATAAACGTGTTAGCTTTTTAAGAAATCTGTACCGAGAGTGGTGGTACGGTGGTTAGCCCTCGCACCTCTTATTCGGGTGGCCCGGGTTCGATTCTCGCCCAAGGCCGGACCCCTTAGGAAGGTTTTCAGTGGTTTTCCTTCCCCCTCCAGGTGAATACCGGGGTGGTACCTCTAAAAATCGGCCACGCCGTATACCTTCCTCCTACCCACCCTTTGCCTTCATTTCGCTCATCCTCTATCACTACATCATTCGCCTCGCAGTCGCTAACAACCTCGTCGTTCCACAGCGTCTAAATTACCAGAGCAAAAAAAAAATCTTGCTTTTATTTATATATTTGTTCTTATCTCAGACTCAATTAGTTCTTCAGCATGAATGGTGATCATTGAACATGGTAATAGCTTTCTGGAGGCAGAAATAAGTCTTTTTCGGGCAGAGGATCCTGCTTTTGAAAGAAACTGCCGCCTCTCAATCAAAGAAATGTGACTTCCTTCCGATCCGAATTGAATAAGCAGGTCGGCGAAATGTCAGTAGATTAGCGAAGACGAGACAAAGGCTAGGAAGAAAGGCCTGCGTCAAAGGACATCCGTCCATCATCTGTGTCCTAGACAAGCCTGCGACGCGGCTGCTCACTTGACTTGATGGCGGCGGCGGCAACTGCGGCGGCGCTGCCAAGCCCAACGCACAGCGACTTACAAAAGGATGCAAATCGAAAGCACACTACAAGGAGTCATTGGCTGAGACTTGCCGCACGTCCTTTCATTAACACGCCGCGCCGCGCCGCAGCGCGAGTCGGAGCCGAAATCCAGTTCAGCTCAATCAGAGGAGCGCACCGAACCAAGGGCCGCTTGTTTTACGAAAGTCTTTCCCGGAACACTATCGAAACACGAACAATGCTTAAAAGGACTGCACTACGACAAGATGCATTGTTTTTAAATGGTATCGCATTTTTTACCTCCTGTGTTACATCTTTGTTTGAACTGTCGAAACGTTTGGAGGATTTACCACGTACAGCCGCGTGGGTCAGGTTAGATAGACGTAGGTTAGGTTATCCTTCTTTAGGAAAAGCAAGGCTAGGCTATAACGTAGTTTACGTAAGCCAAGGTTAGGTACACAGTAACTCTGCATGCCACTAATCCCTCACTAGGATATGGCTACTGATTCAGAAGTTTTCTACTGAAACTTCAGTAGAATGGCCAGCTACTGTTTCAATTAGTGGAAAATCTACTGATTGCGGTTTAGAGTGCAAAGTTGGGTAAACATAGGTTATGTAAAACTAGGTTATGTAAAACTAGGTTATGTAAAACTAGTTTAGGTAAACCAAGTTTAGGTAAACCTAGGTTTACCTTTTTAGGTTGGTATGTTTGTTTACCCTATGTTTACCTACAGGTAAACATTGGGTAGGTAAACCTAGGTTAGGTAAAACTAGGTTAGGTAAACCTAGGGTGGGTAAACCTAGGTTATATAAAACTAGGTTAGGTAAACCTAGGTTATGTAAAACTAGGTCAGGTAGGTTAAGTAAACCTAGGGTAGGTAAGCCTAGGTTGGGGAAACCCAAGTTACGTTAACCTTCACATAACAATCCCCTGTTTTTGGTAGTCTCATAGGTACCACTTTCGGGTATGAAGGTAAAACAGGGGAAGACCGTGACTTATGGTTATTTTAGAAAATAAACGAATCAACTTATATCCAGGAGACGCTCGGAGAGGTGAGGTACAGGTCGATTCAGGTTAGATTCGGTTATGCCAGGCTATTTGGTCAGGTAACGTTGCTATGCTCTGCCGCTCCGTTCGGCGGCCGCCGAAATGTGTGCTGCATCGAGCTGGGGAAGGTCAACTCAACTTTAGTATGGTCAGGTTAAGGATTGTGCCACGCTCCGCTCGGCTTGATTGAAAATTTAAAAGGAGGAACACGAAATGTTGCAGTTGGTTCGTAATAGGTTGACCGTGAATACTTGCTATTGAATACTAACTGTGAGTGTTCTGCACGCGTTTTCTCTTCATATCCGGTAAACGCGTTTGTTATTGTACAAGTACTCCGATAGACAAAGCCGTGAATCGAAGTGAAAGTTTTCTTGAAGAGGTTGTCAGTTGTCACCAGTCACGCCGGTAGTTTTTTTAGTTGAACAAAGCAGCATTCGCTGCGCCGGGTCGGGTCGGGCGCACTTGGCGCGAATCAAGAGGGCAAAGCCACGCCTTCAAGTGCAAACTAACCTATGCAGTGTTGCCAGATTCCGCAATTTCGTAAATTTTAATCGCGTCTAACTTTTTGACCATTAAAGATAACCTAGCAGGTCGGATATGTTTTGGATCGCTCTCAAGCTGAGCATTCCAAAAATAGG
>Ga0058701_10004953_pt1 | contig 10932 bp, 16 predicted proteins | sample AgamicOrMae_FD_97039 | JGI IMG/M metagenome (GOLD analysis project Ga0058701, IMG submission 97039) | Agave microbial communities from Guanajuato, Mexico - Or.Ma.e | ecosystem: Host-associated > Plants > Phyllosphere > Phylloplane/Leaf | place: Guanajuato, Mexico | collected 2012-06-04 | reverse complement strand
GTTTTCATCACACAAGAATATTAAATAATGTCTTAAATTTACAGAGAATATTAACCATACCTTCTTCAATCGGCAACATATCAGCTGGGGAAGACCTGCTGGAATCAATTTCATCCTCTTCATGTGCTACAATATGCTCTTAAGCTGGAGCGAGTTCTCCAATCACAATAGGTTGTCCCGCTCCTTCTGCCTCTCCAATTAGAATTGGATCTTCATCGCTGTGACTCAGACCTTCTGTTGGCAAGTTCAAAAGAAATTTGAAATCACTGTATCAAGAAGAATGGGAAAGAGTAACCTATTCGGAGGAGTATCATATTTAAAACACCTTAGCATACTGCCCAGTTCCATGACCACAATGAAATTGTTTCGCACTTTCATACCTCCGTTGCTTTCTGACCCACTTGAATGCAATTCATGGCTCTTATCTGGATCTGAATGTTTGGCCATCAATTCTTCCACTTCTATGTCTTCGGGTTCTGTTTCATCAACTTCTCTTCCAACTTCCAATTCTTCTCCTGTCATTTCTTCATCTGACCTAGACTCCCTGGAAATGGCACAGCACAGTAAATGCAAAGGTCTAGTTATGTGGTAAGGAAAAAAACAGGCAAAAATACAAATGATACAAGTTTAAATCAGCTCACTATGAAGGCAAATTCTTCTACTCTCCCCTATGTAAGAGATAAGTCATGCGCAAGAATCAGCAGACTTACCTCCGTTCCGTTGATTGCAAATCTTCGATCTCCTCTGGGTTTTCACATTCTGTGTCACTAGAATCGCTCAACGCAGCATCTGCTTTGCGTTTGCATACTCGCTTCGTGGGGCCTGACCTGTTTTCGCCGGCAAGAGGTTATCTAGTTGGTAATGTTAACAAGTAGTTGGTAATCCACGTTACAAACATTTATGACCTTAGTTATGAAACAAGAGCACGTATTGTACCTACTTCACGACAAGGGACAGGGAATACGGAGGTTAGAACCCAAACAAAACATGGTCGGTTCAGGGGACACCAAAAAAGTACGCAACGTAGCACTGTCAAGAGAGCAGGGGATGTTTCAAAAGTTCGCAGGTTATTCTACTAACCAGTTCAATCAGAATGGAATGAAATCAATTAAAAAATAAAAGGGATGCCTATGATGGACAACAACAACCGGCATATGCGTAGTCTCGTTCGCTGGGCTCGGTTTTGCTCCGTGGTCGAAACGGTGTAATATAAAAAAATCCGGTTCGTATTTTTTTTCTTTTAAATCTTGCGTAGACTTCATTGTTACCTTTTCAAAATAAAGCGGCATTAATATGAAATGAAAAAATGAAGCGTTATAGTTTCCACATTTTCTACATTTTATCAAATTCATATTTGTATTTTTCAGTTGTACGCGTTTTTACCAGTGAGTAGCCTACAGATTTCTCATACTGCTAGCCTCGCTTAGCCCCTACGGAGGCTCCGCAAAACCCAGCAAAACTTGCTTTATGTCTGTTCTTTCCTGTGTTAAAAAATATTGGAAGATTAAAAAAAAAAACATCCAGAACCTGTCATCAGACTATCATTTCATTTCTGTTGAGATATACGGGGTGTCTCAAGTTTAATGTAAAAAATGAACCACGGATAAGCGAAGGGATTCTAAGACGAAAATTTGAAATGAACATGGGTCTAAAACGTACCGTTTGGCGTCCAAACCCCTTCGAACGGTTTGTTTTGGTGTCCATCTCTTAGTAAAGGTACTACTCGTTTGATTAAAATAATCAGAGTTTTAGGCGCGCCACATCTTCATGAGTAACTTTGATTCCCATGAATTTTTCGTAACTTAAACGGCTTAGGCGCTGCGAACCGATGAACTTAGATATTGAAATGTTGTGTAAGATGGGACAATGTTTACCTCTTTTTTCAGCTTCTACTGCCTAAACCGTTAAAGTTATGACAACATTTATGGGAATCAAAGTTTATCAAAATGATTTGGCGCACCTAAAACCCTGGATGTTTTAATCGAACGAGTAGTACCTTTGCTAAACGATGGGTACCAAAACAAACCGTTCGAAGGCGTCTGGACGCCCAACGGTGCGTTTTAGACCCCATGTTCTCTTCACATTTTCGTATTAGAATCCCTTTGCCTATCCGTGGTTTCATTTTTTTAATTTAAACTTGACACATCCTGTAGAATAACGGTGGATAGGAGCAACCGTTGTGCCAGATAGGAATAGCTGGTTAGGTTGTGCTTTCATCGACGTTGTTACCATCACAAAGTTTTCACACTCACGCAACAAGTTGCCGGTAAAGGAGAACGGTGTGTGCCTGAGCAAGAGTATTTGTTCTTCTGTCAAAGTGAATTTTGTACTGCGACCTTCCCAAATACAATTGATAAATTATGGCGCATGCAGCTGTGTATTGGATGGACAAGAAAGTGTGGAGTGTTACAGAAACTAGTCGTGTTGTCGGTTTGAAAACCGGTGGCTCCACAACCTACGCCATGCACCAGAACAAACCTTAAGAAGTGGCTTTCACGATTATCAGGTAGGAAATTCGATTTGTTCGCCTTCTTTGCCCCTTAAGTTTAGATGCGAAGTTTTCTCTTGGTTAAGGTATTCACGGAGGCATTTATTTGTAACTGACATTTTATAGTTGTTTTCCGTTAGCGTCAGGTAGCATTTTCGAGCAGACGAGTATTTCCCTCAAAATTTTCGTTTTGATTTACGCGTTCAACTCGTCATCGCTGTCTTGTCAGTTGCATTCCCTGCTTTTGTCGGCGGCTTTCGTCATGACAAAGGACTTTTCTGTAATATTTTGCTTACTTCAAGATGATTTGAACGAACTCGCCAAAATTAAAGTTACCGACAAAGGGTTCCACAGAGAGTTCGATGCAACTCAAGCCTTGGCGTCAAACCCCACTGTAGACAAATTCCTCAAAGAAACGAGGAGTATGAAGGGACATTACTCCAAAAATAAAAAAGGCAAACCTAGTTACAACAAACAGGAGCTTCAGCCAGATTACGAAAGATCAGAAGGTTAGCTCTAATGCATATTTTAGTTTTACCGTTTTTTCTTCCCGTGCTCTACTCCATGTTATAAATGAAGTCTTCCGAGTAAAAAGATTCTGAGCCTCCAGATTTTTTTTAATTTATTTTCAGTTTTCCAAGAGGCAGAGTATGTCCCTGAAGTTTCCAAGCCGAAGACCCGCAGAGGATCTCAGACTATGGATACTAGTCAAATAGATTCCAAGAAGAAAGAATCTTCCAAAGCAGCTAAGCCAGTTACCCAACCAAGATCCCTGCCTAGCGTGGAGACTTTTCATCCACCCACTATGAAAGGAAAAAAACCGAAACTATGTGTCTCCCATAGACACATAAGGGCTGCAGTCTGCTTCAACTTCAGATGTAAAAGCTAACCTGGATTCACAGCAACCATCAACACAACAAAGTATGTTATTTGTATCTGATTTGTGAATGGGTAATCATTGTTAAACATGTGTTTCAATCTTGTCTTGATGTTTTGGAGCACAGACTGATGATCAAATTAGTGACAAGTCACGAAACTTCACTAAAGAACCAAGTAAGCAAGTATTTATTTTTACCCATATCAGCATTTCCTGTTGGATCTGGAAAAATGAGTATTATCTGTATTGTTGAAGATCTAACAAGTTAACAGATGAAAATATTCCAATAAAAGAAACTACAATGATTTGCAATTTAAAAAACGATCTGATGTAGGACGAAATCTATTGTTCTCCTAATTCTCTTTTACTAATTTACCTCTTTTTTTACCTCTTCTTTTACTAATTTTAACCTCTTTTACTAATTCAGTGTTGTTTGATTTGTAGTAGCTTCAGAGGAAGCAGTCTCCTTTATAGAAGAATATTGTCACTGGTGGCGCCAGACTTTCAAGAAGGGAACAAAATCATCTGTAAGTGATAGACTTTGATCTCTTAAATAATACCCCCCCCCAAAAAAAAACACGACTCATGGGTTTTCAGGTGCCGTCGCTTGTCACGAAATCCCGATCACCATCAGCCTCTCAACCGGCAGATAATAAGGTAATTAATATTTACATTCTTCAAGGGTAATCGCGTGAAATCAGGCTCAATGATGGTTTTTGTCCGATTGTCTGAAGAGGAATCAGATGGGTCCATAGTATCATATGGGTGCCCCTTGTTCTGATTCATCGTCAGACAATCGGACAGAGTCGATTCCAGACCTTAGCGCGGTTACGGAATGATCGTAGGGTTATCCACCAACTACGTCACGCTCATTTTTGGACTCTATGCCTTCCCCCCTCCCCGTCTGTGATGTTCAATTTTCTCTAACCATTTTCCCATTAAAAAACTGATTAATTAATTTAAAAAAACGTAAATGACAAGTTGCCTGAAAGGGACATAATATATTTCAAAATGCGAATATTTCAAAACGGCTTAATATACAAGTTTGGGAATGGCCTGAGTTTAGAAGGTAGCTTCTTGTTTTACCATATCAGGTCATTCGCAAACCTCCCGTCGAATTCCCCCCTCCTTTTTTTCTTCCACAGTAGTTAGGTCTATGACAGAACTGGGCCAGATGACTCATGTTTTACAATGAGTCATCACCCCCCTCCCCTCACATCATCCCCGCCCCCTTCCCTTCACCTGCTCCCAGCCCCTCACCCCCCTTCAATGCCCCCCTCCCCTTCGGGTACCTTCGGAAGTGTTCCACCCCCTCCCCACTCTTCCTTCGAGCACCTTCGGAAGTGTTCGGCTTCCCCCGCCAACATTCCTCAGTGGGTGACATCAGCGGACTCGACTCACTCTGAGATAATAGTAAAAATAACTGTTTAGATCTTTGTGAGCAAGTGCATGTTGAGTGGACACGGTGGCTTGCAATGACCTCTCTCTGCCAAGGCTTTAAAACCTAGCTTACTTAATCAAGGCTTACAGATACGAGATGAGCGGAGCAGCAGCGGAGCGAGGCACAAGTCAACTAACCTATAACGTAACCTTGCTTAACTTGAGCTTACCGATACGAGATGAGCGGAGCAGTAGCGGAGCGAGGCACAAGCAGAGTCTCCTTGAACCGTCATTATATGGAGTGGAGGCTTACGGCGCGGAGCGTGTTGTGCCCTGTGCCCCGCAATAACCCCCGTCGAGTCGGACCCTCTCGGACCGTCTTGATAGCGTCGAGTCCTGCCGATCGCTCTGTCAGAGATACGTCCCTTCAGCGTAGCGCAGCACAGTTGCGGACCGGCAACCTAACCTAGCCGGCTTACCTTGGCTTACCAAGGCAGCACAGCGGCGGCGTAGCACAGCACAGCGGTGTCTCCGACCGCGTGTTATAGCGTGCCTTGCCGCGCGTTTTGCGGTGAGCGAATGGGCTCTATCAGGTGAAGGGCTTTATGAACGAGGTTTATACTTATGTAATAGAAAAAATATGTCTTAATCCCTGAATGTTGGCGCGGAGCGTGTCCCAACATGTTCAAACCTGTTGAAGGTGAGTACTCAACTGGAGTACTCAGCGTCTACGTCAGGTCCACTCATTAACTGCCGGCGAAGCTGCGCATTCACTACCAAAGTAAGCTCATGAGAACACCACAAAGCTTAAGAATGCTTATATATTACCCTAGAAGGCTCATGTAACTGTGGCAAGTGTGGTAACTGTGACATCTGCGGTATGTGTGGTATGTATGGCAGCTGTGGCAACTGTGGTAACTGTTGCAAAAATGGCAACTATTGCAACCCTGGTCTCATGTTAGTATAAAAGTACTGCAAAAGGTTGATAGGAGTTGATAGACCTCGAAAGGGATAACATTAACCATCATGAAGAGACCTCGTCAGACTGAGGATGAATGTGTGCTCCGTAAAATCACCAAAGCTAGCGATGCTCTTCTCAAGAAATACAAACAGCCCGAGGAGCAAAAACATGTTAAAGAAAAGGTGCTCAACGATATGTGGAAGCCCGTCGTGACGCCATTGAAGAAGTGGGTGGAACAAAAAAAAGCGCAGAGTAGTGATGGCCAAAAGAATGATCCCGAAACATCTGTGCACCATGTTTGGAAGTCCTTAACACCCGAGTAATTGGAGAATGTGTACGGTATCCGCGAATTTTCAAGAGGTCGTCGGAAAATTGGTAGTAAACTCGTATTCTTTGACCAAGATAAGATCTATATCGGTGACGATGTATATCCGCTTTCTAAAGGCCTGCTCGAACTCCTCTTCAAATAGATTCCTGATGAGAAGCTTATCGAAGACCAAGACTTGGAGCATTACCAAGACATCTTGCTCAAGAGTAACGCGCATCGCGTACAGAATCGCTCAAGTGGCAGAGTGCGGACGAGCAATGTCCCTAAATTTCGATTGATTTCCGAACTGTTGGGGATGAGAGGAGCAGGGTTACGACCGAATCCACTTAAAGCCATGACAGACGATCTTATTGCTATGAAAAATGCAAATAAACATAACTTCGTCGATGATTCGCGCGGCTCCAAAGTCCAGAGCCAAGATCATTGCGGTTTGAATAAAATCGATGAAGACGACAATGGCATGGGAATGGATGAGGAGGAGGAGGCGGATAAATACAGAGAACGATGATGATGGAGACACTGAGGGTGAAGAAGAGGTTGACGAAAACACCGATAAAGAGGAAGGTGAAGAGGAAAATGAAGAAGATGAGGACAAGGAAGAGGATGATGAAGCGTAAGGGATCAGCTCTAGCCGTCCCGAAGTTCCAGTGATATCAGTGAAGCGGACAATACAACCTAGCATGAAGACCATGATCGCTATTTCACGCAACCAGGTCCTAGTCCTGGCCATACTGAGAGAAGCGATTCTGGAAGTTTTTCGGACGGACCGAGCTTCAGCCTAACTCCGGGTACTGGAGTGTACAGGAGCACCTCTAGCCCACCGCCAGCGCCCCCAGAGAGAGCGACGGCGTTTCCTCGGTTGAGAGGAGGTACGAGGACAAAAACGCCCAGACAAGTGCTTCTGCACGTTATAGATAAAATGACCGATTCATGTGCAATTTTTTTTCTATAGATTTTAGCTCTTTCAGGGTGGTTAATGGACCGACATTCCAAAATGTTGCTTAGTCTTTGATCATAGACGGTGCAAAATTTGGAAATGTAGACGCTGAAACGGTCCTTCCACACTCGTCGACCGTTTCCAGGAAACGTCCCTGGTTGCCGAAAAAGTGCGAGTAGTTTCTTCCTGAAGTGGAATAGGAAAAAAATTGCACCTACGACGCTGGTCAGATAAATACACTAAAACGGCGTATCCAAGACAACACAATACGTGACACAGGACTTAAAGCTAAAATCTCTCGTGTTATTAGCAGAAAATTTTCCCGCAGAATAGGCTAAAACTGGTGCAAATATTCGCGCGGTTTCCACAGCCGCGTTGGAACAACTGGAGATTACGGAGGCGGACATGGATGTCACTCCTCTTACCGACGGAGGTGCAAACATAAATGATTATTCCATCGGGGACCGCCTATCGTGTAATGCCCATAATCTTGCCACAGTTTTGCGCCATTTACTGGCCGAGAAATATGTAAGAGTTCATGCACCATCTATTACGACTAGCCTAGAAGTCAGTAGAAGTATGGTGACGTAAATGAAACGTTCAGGGCTCTACAGGCTACAGGATCTGTATTATATGTTCCGGGAATCGGGCTACCGCACCGTAACAATGCACTTCCCGCCGATTTTTGTGACTGGGGGTTGGAGGGGGTAATGTGTTTGAATCAGCCTACGCATTGTCATTTGCCTCCTGCCACCTGGAGGGTGAGGAAAAACGTGTAAAACTACTTTCACTAACTTGTAAGAACAGCGTTCTTATTGTAGTCATTTTATCAACAGGAAATTCGGGGTCTGAAAGAAAAGGCCGCGGAGGTCCTTAGAGAAAGGGTCAATCTACGGGATGATCATTACAGAGGAACTGTCCTATGTGCCAATGAAAATCTCTCAGCAAGTGCGATTCCTAAGAAAGAGACCATGCACCATCTCTGATCCTTTCTTATGTATTAAGGAAATTGTCGTGCATTAAGACAGAAACAGAACAGAAAATAGATTTTTTTAATTTACTAAATTTGATCCTGACCCAGCTAGGAACGATGTATCAAAGTGACGTCCATTCGGTGGCGGGAACGCGTCGCCAATGATCGATATTGTAAATATTTCTAGCTTGATTTCGAAGCTCTCAAAATTTTGTGAGTTCCTGAAAAATATCAATTAGAAGGTGCATTTACGACGTGAAAATCAATGTTGACTCGACCTGACCAAAATAATAACTCAGTTCCGTAGATTAGATCCTCGGAGTTCGACCTCTAGAAAGTCGTTCACAAATTTAAATCAGACGTAATAATTCATATTTGAGCAAATTTCATTCTTAAACGTTTTTTTTTGGGGGGGGGGGGCAACAGGAAATATACGTTCCTTCCAAGCCCTCTTTTAGATTCACACCACAATTTCGACTGAAAAATCGCAAAATTGAAGTTAGAATTATCGCGATTATCGTATCAACGAATTATTGTGCCATCGAAAATCGAGGTTATTTCGTATATTTATTGTATTGCTTCATTAAGATCCGTTATAAATGGTAGGGTTTTGTCCGCTTCAATTTGACATATCATCGATTAATGAAAGAAAATAGCAAAAGGTAAGTTAACTACATTGACTTATATCATTTAAAGTATCATTACCTATAATTATCCTCAAGTTTTTAGCGACGGAGGCTGCGGTACCTCAACCTGCGAAGAAAAGCCGATATGGATCGTGGGAGGATGGTTGCGGAGGTGCTGCGATGACAGCCGAAGATGAGTCACAACTTAATCTAAAAATTGGGAGGAAAGACAATGACGACAGAATTGTGGAAAAGCAAAGCCTCGCTATTCACACGACTTCCAGTTCGTGTCCAACGCATCCTCGCGACACCCGCGATGAGTGCGGACAGCCAGCGCAATTTTAGCCGGGCTGTTAATATCGGAGCGACAAGAAAAGTAAGAACAGCCCCGAAAATGTGGACGAGATACTCGTAATCCTCAAGTATTATTTGGTGTATTTGGGCATTAGGGATAGCATTTTGCGCATACTCGAGAACGGTGCTTGCGATACTCTGTGGAAGCAGAAGCTGGAAGATGTGTGGTCCACGAGGGTCGATCCGGTTGATCGGTAACGACGATGCATAACTTCTTCCTTACGGATATTCCAGCGCAATTGGCTAAAATTAGTCAAGGACTTTATTTTCAGGCTAAGTTCAAAATGTGTACGTCTATTAAATGGCGAGGTCTGAGAAAATTTGACCGTTCCGTTTTTACGCAATTAAATCCTAAAGTTGGGAAAAAAATGCATAGGCTCTTATGGCAGCTCTTAAAAATTGCGCTAAAACTGTTCAATGATGATTGATAGCGTATGATTGAGATGAGATGATCGAAAAAATGTTTCCAGTGGAGGTTGGAGTTTCAGAAACAATTTTGAAAAGTTTGACGACAATCCACCGTTTTGTTATTTTTAAAAACCTTACAAACAGCAACATTTTGTAGAGAAGTGAGTCAAATCAGCAACTTCATTATTTTTCAACTTAAGAAATACATTTTTACTGAGGTGAAAATAGAATCCGAAAGACAGCTCGTGTAAATACTTGTCAAAAGCGAAAATTTTCTCAATTTTCAGATTTTTAACACGCGTTTTGAATTTTTCGATAAACTTGACTAGTTGGAAGCGCTGGAATATCCTTAAGCTCTAACGAGTCCCTCTGTCGGAGGAGATATTTTGAGTTCTCACCGCGTCCGACGATGTCAAGGGGGAGTGGTCGAGAGCCTTCGCCCAAAGTAGAAAGAATCGGGGCAAAACCAGGGTTTTCCAGCTGTTCCTGGACACCAGATTAGGAAACCTAGGGTCTAGGATTCCGAAGGGTCGGCGACCATTCTCGGAACCATCAGCTTCATTTCGGGCTCTGCGAACTTATGCTCTACTCTTCTGCAATGATGGCAATCAGGCTCACAGGGGCGTCTTGAACGAGAATCAACGTTTTGGTGGTGGCGACCAGGTCGATACCGGATGTCTAAGTCAAATTGTCGGATGAGTTCTAGCCAACGGGCAAGCTGACTGTCCAGGTCTTCAAAGGAGCGTAACTCGAGCTTCCAAAAAATAAGGCTAAGATTTTGATATCTCGTCTGAAGCAATGGAATTCAGTCGACAAAATGTCCGAATCAAGACGCAAAGAAAGCGGCATGAAGCCTACTTGATGTTTTTCACCGACGATGACGATATGTGCTATTGCCACGATGTTCGTGGGCTTTTCGAGGGAATAGGCATGGAGTGCAACGGAGACGACTGGCGCCCGTTCATCGTCAGTATTGTTTTAAAAAACCGGGTGTTTGAAACGGCTTGGAAAAAAACCAAACGAGCCGTTTTTTTTCGAAAAAACCGTCATTTTTGGAAAAGTTGGAAAAATTCGTCTAGAATGGCGCATAACGTCCAATTACTGCAGAATTTGTGTGTGGTCTTGCGTTTGGACAGCAGCTTGTTCTCTTTTTAGCTGTATTTTAGATAAATAAAGTTAAAGAAACGTTTACACGTTCAGGCACAAGAGCCTGGAGTGGAATAAAACGATGGTAGTCAAATATAGAAGCTTGTTCTGAAATACGGAATCATTTTGCGGTTATAGACATATTTGAATTTTCCGCCTCACGTGTAAAGCATGAGAGTAGTGCGTATGAAGGTGCAGCTCCGAACGCTAAATCGCTGTGTGCCCACTTTGATCCTGTATGCATTTCGTTGTTTCCGCACCTATCGAGGTGGTAGACGGCTCTACGGAAAGCTGCAGCTTCATTCCAACTAAGTGCCATAGCCTCAGATCAATACAATCACAAAAACCCGAAAAACTCGCTTACATACGGAGATTGCGAACGGAGCGCGTTTGACTGGTGGAAGCGTATCGTTCTGCCGCCAGAGGGCGCTCGCAGCCAACGCCTCGCGCGCCC
>Ga0058701_10004952_pt1 | contig 10933 bp, 6 predicted proteins | sample AgamicOrMae_FD_97039 | JGI IMG/M metagenome (GOLD analysis project Ga0058701, IMG submission 97039) | Agave microbial communities from Guanajuato, Mexico - Or.Ma.e | ecosystem: Host-associated > Plants > Phyllosphere > Phylloplane/Leaf | place: Guanajuato, Mexico | collected 2012-06-04 | reverse complement strand
GGGGGGGGGGCTCGAGCCCCCCCTAGCCCCCCCGTGGCTACGCCACGCTACACAGTGTAGCGTATATCTTAAAATCAACTCTTTTTTTTCTTTTTTTTACGGACGAGCAGGCTTACAAGTGAAAGTTCCCGTTTTGATGCAGTCTCATATCTTAAACCCGTTTCGCTTAGTGCTAAACTATGTGTGCTAAAAGTTATCTGAGAGATTTAAACTTAGCTGAAAATGTGACCTTATTTCAAACGTAAAACAAAGACTTGTTGGAGCGAGCATGAAACAATAAGGCAAGTCTAGCGGGAAATCCCCATCGGCATTACCATCTGTAGCGTTATATCCGGGCTTTACCCCGTTTTAAATCCAACATCTTACTTTTATTAGTGTAACACGAGAACATAAACAGAAAAGCATGGATTGATCTGCCTATTAAGTTCAATGACGGATACGCAATACTTTCATTGTCATGGACTGTCCGTCTTTGATAGTGAATTGTCCCGTCTTCATTAATTCAACAGCCATAATCCTTTGATTCCTTAGAACAGAATTACATTATGGGATTTAATCGTTATCATTTTTACGTTGTAGAAAGTGGCATATACGCGCAGGAATGTTTTCTGATGCCAAAAATGTTTTCTTGCTAGTGACAAAACAGGTTTTTTTTCCTCCTTATCGCAAGATTTTTTTTATGGCTTAAGAATGTTTTTCTTGCAGGAAGAAAAAAATTCTTGTCGCAAGAAAAAAATCTTGTTGCAAGGAAAGAAAAAAAGTGTTTTGTCTCGATATTAAGAAACATTTTTTGACATCAGAAAAAAAAATATTTTTGTGGGAGACGAATTCGCACGTGCGTTTTCGCGGAAATGTCCAAACGCGTTTTTGACAAGGCGGTGGCTACGGACTAATCACTTGCTAACAAGCAAATATGTAACTCGGCGGGTGAACGCCGGAACCGCATGACAAGGGCTGTGGCTACAGAGAAGCAGCGGCCCGTGCTCCGTTGCTTCCATGTCATGATCTCAGCGGGTTGTGACTGGGCCGCGTGCGCAACTCCTCCTCGGGTTCCGAACCACTTTGCACGCAGTTCCTCACTGGCGCACTGGTACGACGGAAGAAGTGTTTCCTCGTTCAACCTGTGAGATACGGAGGTTAACTAACATTACAGGAATCAGAAATTTCAACTTTTACCCAAATGAGGTTATGATTCCTCGTTATTGGGGTCGTAGAAATATCCATCGCATTACCGGAACTTCGTCATCGAACAGTGATAACACGCATCAAATGAAATAGGCCTACATTCTTGCAGGCCATGCTTAACCCACTACCACCCAGCGATGCCGTTCGGAAACAGGACAAATTATTTTAGAGGATCTTTTTAGTTTTAGTATTGTCAAAATTAAAAGAATATCGCCACTCTGGAAACTGACATTCAATAATTTAGGTGTTTTCCAAAGCTGGAAATTGCGTAATTTAATGGGAAAATCCTTCAAATTTCTCGTAAGCTAAATTTTACTCCAAATATTTCGGGCTGTTATGGGTCAATTTAGCTTGCAGAAATCCTTTTTGCGATGAATAGACTATTCGCCGTTTTTGAAAATTTATCAAACGTTATTTGGTTCATAGGACAACAGTTCTGCAATCGCACAAAGTACTATCAGTCCAAAAGGTGTTTTATGGTTCTGGTCGTGCTACAAGGCGGTGGTCCATGTATTTTCCTATGAGGCGGAGCCTTTCTACTCAAAAACCGGTCAATACCTTTTGAACTGATAGTACGTACGAGCGCAGTTTACAATCGCTTGCAATCTCTTGAGATCGTTTGCAACGAATCGCAGTCATTTCGATTTGGCAATCTTGTGTAGGTTTAGCCTGGCAGGGTGCCCTAGTTTGACCCTATTCATTGACCGATCTTCTCAAAGTGCGGGATCGAAAATAGTACTTTTTCAATCATTTTTTTGGCACTAATCGGTTAAAAAAGCGAATTTAATGCTTGGAACCGAAGGTGAAAACCGTTAGGCCACCCACAAACCGGCCCTTTGTTTGCCGTGGCAGTGTTTCCTCCGTCTTACCCCAACAATTTTGACAGAAGACAGGCAAACCGCATCGCGTCTGTACAGTTAGTAACCACATCGAAGTGGCCGTCCGTGAATCCATGCCGCAAATAAAGGGGCTGCAGATCGCTTCCAGCCTGACAACGTAACGGCGAACTTGTCACAATTGGTTGCATTGCAAGCGTAGAATCCCAGAAGAGGCTAGACGGCTGGCCGACGAGGTTCGTGACTGTTCGCTGGGACGGCCGAGCCAGTGCTGCCAACCTCCTCCATCTCGACGTGGTTGATAACGGGCCGGAGGATGGTCTGGGTCCGCCTGCCGCAGTATTAGTTATGGCTAAGGCTAGTGAGAGTTGTTCTCACGAAGAATTTTCTGTTTTGATTGTTGGATATAAACTAGCTTTCGGTCCGAATGAGCAAAGGGATCAAACCATGGGAATACCGAACTCTTCGTTCCATCTTGGGCTTTCGTTTTTGGAAGTCTGAATGGAACGTTTTGCCTGTGAACTGATCGGGTTTTGTTTAAGTTAACTATGAACCTAACCTAACCAAACTTAGTTCAAATTAACCTAGCTTAAACTAACCTCACTTAAAACCTAACTTAACCTATAACATGACGTAGCCTAACATAAACTAATTTAACCGAATCCGACTTAATCTAGCTTGACGTAGCTTAATATAAATTAATGGGACCTCACTTAAAACCTCACTTAACCTCACTCAGCCTATAACATAACGTAGACGTAGCCTAATATAAACTAATGTAACCTAACCCGGCTTAACCCACTACCCCCCAGCGATGCCGTTTGGAAACAGAAAAAAATATTTCAGAGGAACTTTTTAGTTCAGTATTTTCAAAATTTTAAAAATATCACCTCACTAAAACTGCGTAATTTTATGGGAAAAGTCCTTCGAATTTCTCTTAAGCTAAATTCCACTCCGCATACTATGGGCTATTATGGGTTGACCTAGCTTGACGTAGCTTTATTTAGCTTAAACCATCCTAACTTAACGTAACCTCACTTAAAACCTAACTGAACCTATAACATAGCCTAACATAAACTAATTTAACCTAACCCGACTTAACCTAGCTTCACGTAGCTCAGCTTGAACTTAACCTAACATCACCAAAGCTAACTCAACCCAACATGACGAACAGTTGTTAACCTAGGTTACATTCAGTACCACGTGCCGCATCCCGCTATCGACCCGCAAGATGAAACACAATAGGTAACCGAACGGAACAAGCAAAACTGAAACTGACGGCGCCAGAAGCCCGGCGCGCCGTCTCGCCTGAGCTCATTAAAGTGCGATAAGCGGCGATAAGTCCTCAGGAGTCGCGCACCGCGATAAGTCAAGTGTCACGCCGCCGCGACGGTGACGGTGACGGCGGCGGCGGCGGCCTTCCGGAACGGCGGATCGCCCCCAAGACGGCGCGGCGAGGCGCCCCGGAGACTCTTCCGGGAGTTCATGACCGGCGCCGAGTCCCGGACCCTTGAGCACCGCGCCGCCGCAGCGGGCTGCTATGAGGGCCCCGCCAAGCGTCGTCACAGAGACATCACGGCTCCAGCTGACAGCTAAATTTGATATTACGTCGGTGTTCTGTTTATGCCTTTGAAAAGCTTGCGTTTAGACGAGTGAACTATAACGCACATCAAAAAGTCCCATTGTATAACAAATTTATGATGCAAAAAAAAAGAAAAAAAATGCTCGTTATATAGGGACAAAAATGTTTTTCATAGTGCGAGAAGAAAAAAATCTTGTTTCAAGGAAAAAAAATCTTGCGGCAAGGAAATAGTTGTATAGTTTTATTCGCACGCCTATTTTAATACATGAGAGATTAAACGCACGGAAACCAACCTAACATTCCAAATAAGGCAGCGTGTGAATAGTGACCTTTGTCACTATATCGAAAAAAAGGTTCTTGGCTTCAGCAAACATTTTTGTGAATGTATGTATAGGGGCTTACATTAAAGTAGGTTTGGTAATAAACATCCACGTAGCAAAACGCAAGTCCCTTGTTTGACCCCATTATTATTTTTTAGTCTTCTCAAGAGGAATAAGTTGAGTTGTAATTTATGTGAGAATCTGAGGCAAAGAACAAGAAGTCTTGGAGGAGAATTTGAATACGAAATTGCTAGGGCATTACGCGATTGCGACAACGTTTGACATGACTCAGTTTTGCTGATAACAAGATTAAAATAAAGTTGGATGCTGCTTGCTCAAGAGGTGCATCTGCCTATGAAATCATCCGAAGTATACATGAAAAAGGAAGGGGGGAAGGCATAAAAAGGGAAATTGTACCTGACGGATTTTCGTTGAAAAAAAATGCTCAAAGGAGCTTCAATCCTGTTGCGTATTATAAATGTGCGGCCCACGTTAAGTCTCAAGAGGTTTTAAACATTTTTTTCCTTTAAAAACGCGCATGAATCAAGCCACGAGGTTTTCCTCTCGAAGACCAGTAATTAACAGCTGTAGATTTAGATTAGATTGCCTTCCAATAGTCTTCCATTCATGTACAGTCTGATCTTGCCTTAACGAGAAATCTTGCAAATAATAATAATCACAGTCGCGAGCCAGTATCTCTAATCAAAGTATTGAAGATAGCATGTTTCTACTTTTCATTTTTTTTTTACCTTGGTTCAACCCTTCCCTGCATTTCGAGAATTAATTTCATAGAAATACGAAAGTTAGGCGCCTTACTTGGCAGTCGTCCCAACGGAATGTTGCTTACTTGTTAGCCTGATGCCGCTTACAGAAACGCTTCAAACCCAAACGGAATACTCATTGCATTCCAAGCAGCTGAATAAACAAACCGTTTATTTGGAGCAGTTTTTTTAGTAAATCGCAAACCGCTGATCGCGCCGTTTCCCACCTCCACCCCACATTTCCCCGCCACCCACTCGAAACCCACATGCAGCCTCTTTAGCCGTAACTGTGGGGCTTCTCAAATGAACGTGTTCACCACCGCAGACTTTGTAAGTACACTCCCCAATAAAAGCAAATAGAAAACGTTGTACCTGTTCTTTTTAGTCGCGAAGTAGAAAAGCGGTGATTTGCATCTTGGTCAGGAATCATCAATCTAATCTTAATTTTTACTTCATAAAATAAATATTATAAGATTTTTTGAGAGTGAGTGTACTTTTGCCGGCGCGTGGCTATTTCGCACCTTGGCCGCAAACATTCATCTGATTCGCGCTTCCGCTTGTTTTACGACGCCTTTTCGATGTCTTGTGACGTCATTTCCTCCTCAAATCTGGTTTGAGCGTAACGTTTCCCGATCAAGCCATTTAATAGCTAACGATATCAAACTACATGCAAATACAAATACCGTGTTAACTTTAGCGCCATGGAAATATTTTTTACTCGGTGACAAACGTGGAGAGAGGTAATACCTTGAGCTGTATGAAATCTTAGTTTTATAGTTGTAGAATTCGCCTCTTCTGTGGTTCATCTCTGGTTCAACTTTTTATTCTATATTTAATGAGATTAACGTCGACCTACTACCGTGTAACATTAAGCAAGGGGCAAACTACTTTTTAAATCCGGTATACTAATGTTCTGAAATCTCTGAAATCCGGCCTGAAACCCCTGTACTCTCTGAATGCCCTGTAATCCTCGAAATCCCATCTGAAATGCCTTAAATCCGCCGTAAAATCTCTGAAATACGGCGTGAAGCTCTTGGAATCTGGCCTGACAACCTTGAAATCCGACCTGAAATCCCTAAAATCTGGCCTGAAATTCATGAAATCCGACTTAAAATCGCTGAAATCCACGAAACCCGGCCTCAATGCCTTGAAATCCGGCCAGAAACCCTCAGAACATTATATATTTTTAAACCCTGGAATCCCTGAAGTCCGTCCTGAAATCCTTAAAATCCCTGAAATCCTGAAATCCGGTCTACAAGCCCCAAAGACGTTTGGCCCCTCGACATTAAGTGTCTTGTTTCTCGAACCCAATACACGTAAGAACGACTGTAACAATTTCAGATTCACTAATTTTTACTCGATGAAGAAAACCCTAGTAATAGCTTGGGATGCAAGCATCGAACATTTATCGTGAAGCACGCAATTTTCCCTGTCAACAATGCTGTATCTAACGTCAGCCTTAATGTGTGGGAGTCGAACACAAAACACGCTAGCGCTGCGCAGCACAGCGCGGTTTCGAACCGCGGACCGCGGGTCGGGAACCGTGGGACGAGTCAGCAAGGTCGCAACCGCAACAGCAGCGACCTCTGGCTCGCCGAGGTGGAAGTGGAAGCGACCGCGGCGAGGCCCGTTGGGCCCGTGGCTCGTGGACGCAATTGGTGACGCCGAAGGGCGAAGGGCCCGGCTCCTGCCCTTTGCAGATGCCAAGGGCAAACACGTCCTTCAGGCAGGGCTATCACCAGAGGGTCACTTAAATCGTTGAAAAAATATTTTCGGACAAACCTACATTATCTGCCCCAAGCCGATATCGTTTTCTTAACTGCTTATTTCTTCCGGAGAACCTCTGTATCTTCATTCGAGATTTCAGTCATTATAGTTACCAACTTGGATTTGGCGACTCGATTGTTGCCTTGAATCCATCGCAGGTGTGTGAAAAGTGACCCACATCAATTATCAAGGTCGCACCGCCCACTGGATTCCTCTATCATCATCTTTCCGAAGGATTTCTCCGTGCGGATGTTTTGTTCTATCATTTCAGACCCCAATAAGGACGCGTCATCGGCTTTTTTTCCCCCTTCCTTCGAAGAAAGCGTCGGAATTTGAACCGCCGCGGCAGCTTTTTTATGCTGATCCTCAATTTTTATTGCTCTTCATTTTTCATGCCTTTTTTTTTCAAGTACCCTTTTTTTTCAGGTACTTTTTTATTTATTTTTTCTCCTTACATTGACATGATTTGAAGGTGTATCTTCAAATGTAACCTTGAAGTGCGTAAGGCACATTATATTCCATTTCTTATTCTTAATAATCGCAATGTGCCTTTGAAACCACAAAAAAAAATCTTTTTTTTTGACCCATTATAGCCCAAAGTGTCTGAGTGAAATTTAGCTCAAGATAATTGGAAGGATTTTTTCATTAAAATACTCAATTTTAAGCTTTGAAAAACGCCTAAATAATTGAATTTCAGGCTTCCAGAGGGGTGATATTTTTTAAATTGTGACAATACTGAACTGAAAAAATCCTCTTTTTTTTTTAATTTTCTGTTCCCGAACGGCATCGCTGGGCGGTGGGTTAAATTACACCGATATGTCGCTCTTTGTTTTTCTTTCCTTTTCCAAAATCCAAATTTTCGATGTTTGGCTCTATCAATGGATCAAGATTTGTGTTGATGGCGATGGAGATCGCGAAGTAAAGCTTTTGCGTCTAGCGGACAAAAGTCAAGATTCCGTTTTGGTATTTGAAAGTAATCTCGTATTTGAAAGTAATGTTACGTTTTCCAATGCTTTATTTCCAGGGGAATTTGGAAGTACAGTGAAGGCATAGCAAGCACGGTTTTGTGGGTTAATTGGTACGTTAAAGGTCAGAGAATAGGGCCTCAGCAGGGCCTCGCAGCAAGCTACGCCAGGGCTCGGGACTCTTACGGTGCGCCACGCGAATCTGAAACTGGAAAGCATTGTTTTGCGGGAAAGAGTCGTGGCTTCGTCCCAGAGTTACATGAATAACGGTGGCGCGGTAACGAGCAACTTTTCACTGCGAATAACGGTAGTGGTCCAGAGCTGCATCGGCGCCGTTCTCTGTAACGCTACGACGCCAGCCTCGGCGGCTCGGCTGCAAAGCTTTCCGGCTTTCAAAGGTCGTTGCAATTTCTTCCTGTATGGTAAAGGTTATTTCGACCTTGACAGGAAAGCATGCTTTCGAGGTTCTACCCAGGTACCCTTTATTGCAGGGCAAGGACACCAACGACGTATAAACGGGTAGGTTAAGTGAGGTTAGGTTAGATTAGGTTAACCCCTAACAGCCCGATGAACTATGAACAAAATTTAGCTTAAGAGAAATTCGAAGGAATTTCCCCATTAAATTACGCAATTTTAAGCTTTTGAAATTGCCTAAATTATTAAATTTTAGGTTTTCAGAGGGGTGACATTTTTTAAATTGTGACAATACTGAACTAAAAAGATATCCTCTAAAATAATTTTTTCTGTTGCCGAACGGCATCGCTGGGCGGTAGTGGGTTAAGGTAGGATAGGGTAGGTTTTCTTAGGTTAGTTTAGCAGTCGAAACGAAACACTTTTTTTAAAGGGAGTTCTTACTTGTTTAGGGTGTGAAAATAAAACAGGGTATCACTTCAGTATTTTTTCAAGATCTAAGTTCAATCACATCAATGGAACGCTCTCGCCGAGACCTTTTAAATTGTATGGTTGAACATAGGTCTTCAATGATATGACTGAACATAAGGTCTATTTTGAAAAATATTTGAAATGCATACACCTTTCGTCTTATTTTCACACCATAAATAGGTAAGACCTTTTTTTATTGCCAGTGTAGTTGATGATATTTTGTTTTTGAAGACTTGAGAGACTTAACTATCGACGAGGTCCGATTAGCTGTTTTGATAGTGTTTGTTTATGCTCTATGAAGTCACTGAACTCACGACGTTTTAGCTAGAGGCACTCGACAAACCCATTCTCACATACATAAACTAATTTTACTGTAACTAAAGTTATGCTAGAGTTAGATTAGATTGAGTTGGATTTGGCTATGCAAGGTTCGGTTGTGTTCTTCGACCACTTACACGGAAAAAATGGTTTTGTTACGGCAACAAAATTAGGGACAACAGATAAAATTTTTGTTGCTGCAACCAAAAATTTTGCTACAGCAACCAAACGTTTTGTTGAAAGAACTAAACATTTTGTTGTTGAAACAAAATGTTTTCGTTATCCCTATTTTAACAAATGATTTTGTTAGTATAACAAAACCCTTTTTCCCGTATAGGAAGATCTTCGCGCGGAGCCTTATAACGGTAACAAAACGGCCCTGTACTGCAAACGGCCTAGTTTGCAGTGCAACAACGTGACACACATTCGTAGAACAATGTTGACATTTCTACGCTTTTTATCGCCTTGTCTTTTCTCTTCTCTCACACATTAATCCTTAAACCCTCGGCGCCGGCGCCGCTCAAAACGGTCCTCGTGGCGTGTCGGCCGGCGCGGCGCCCTCCGCGACTCCGCGCCGGTTGTGCTTCACGGAGTAGCGGAACGCAACGCGGGAAGGAAAAATGCTTTTGAAACTATCAGTGACAGGTGCTCCTCGTTACGTCATCCGCTGCGAGAGGAAATGGCAGCACCCAGGCCGGCCTGTCCATTGCACGCTAATTATTAATTAAACTGACGCAGTACTTGAAGCGCTCTCGAAGGCTGTGAGATTACTGAAGTCTAGTTTTGCAATTCCGAACACCTTTAACTCGACCTACACGCAAAAAAAAAATCTGTGACACTGACAATCACGCTTATTTGTTCCTATACAGATACAGACTACAACCGTATCTGTTGAAATAACACTCATATTTTGTTGATGAGCATTTCTTAACATCGGAGTAATTTTTGTTAGTTTTTAAGATTTGGAGTCATTATAAACGGAGAGCTCATTTTGAGCCCTCTTGTTTGATGTGACCATTGATAGACCAATCTTTAAAATTAACCAAAATTTGAGTTTGTCTTCTCAAAGTCGTTGTTGACCGATCCTCAAATCCGAAACAGACATTTTTTTCGTTTTGTTTTTCTTCCTTTTTTCAGAAACGCTAAAAATAATAGTTCTTTCTGCCAGGATCTCCCCCTTTTTTTATTCTTTTTTTTGTCTCTAGGTTGCACTGTAGGGAACGTCCTGTTTAAGGCCTGTCTCGTTTTGAGCACCTTTCTCAAGGCAATATTAACAAAGCACGCGAAATTCGGTTTCGAAACCAAGTTTGATGAAACGGAGTCGACGTTAATTTGCATGCTCTACTTTGCGGAAAAAGTGTTGAAGAAGCGGTAATTCCGTTAGATACGCCCTCATGAGAAAACTGTTCGAGTTGAAAAGAGCGTTAACTAAATTCAGATTGCGTTCGTAATGAGAACATTATTCCACGTTTGAACAGTCTAAATACAGAAAAGATTTAATGATAAAATCTAAAGTATTTATGTTTTCCTTTGTCCAAGGCACTTTAGATAGCTAGAATTTAAGTCGATCCTTGGCCTAATATATAGAGACATCGTCATGTAAATTAGGTCAATTAAAGGATCAACCTAGCCCGGTTACCTGTATTGCCTATTATAGATAAATGCATTATTTTTGGCGGGTGTTGCTATTGACTCGACATGCATTCACGTAGGGAGACTTGAACGCATGTAACCATTTTAAATGGGCCAGTCGGGTCGTTAGACACTCCCTTATTTAAAAGGAGCTTCTTGGTACAAACTGGTTCATATTTTTTCTTGGTGGCGGCTTTGTGAAAGTAACTTTTTTTTCCACTGAATTTACTTGTCTTGCATTGTTTTGTCGAAAGTGTAGACAACTTGTAACTTATGACTGGTGTGGGAATAATCGCGAGGCACTAGCTACCTGTTGTCCTTGTAATTATTGTTCTCCCATGCAAAACAGAAGTCTTTCATTACACCTAATCGTGCCCATTTCCATAGAATATGAACCAGTGCGCTTATGCCACTGAGAGACCTTCAATAAAGAGAATTTCTCCTACAAGTTTAAAGTAAAGGGTGTTTAAGTGATGCCTGCTCCACCTTAAGCCGTGTAACCACTAGAAAAACCTTTCACTTAAATACTTAACTCGTACGCGTAAATCCAATTTTATCGCGGTACGGAGCAACGACCAAATTTCTTTGAGTTGTTTTTTTTCAGGTGCACAGTGTAAGTTTTGGGCTTCTTAAATTTATTCTTTACAGTGAAAAACCTTTTTTGGTTTGTCTTAAACCTACTACT
>Ga0058701_10004951_pt1 | contig 10934 bp, 12 predicted proteins | sample AgamicOrMae_FD_97039 | JGI IMG/M metagenome (GOLD analysis project Ga0058701, IMG submission 97039) | Agave microbial communities from Guanajuato, Mexico - Or.Ma.e | ecosystem: Host-associated > Plants > Phyllosphere > Phylloplane/Leaf | place: Guanajuato, Mexico | collected 2012-06-04 | reverse complement strand
TTCTTATAGCAGAGCGGAGACTTTTTTTTATTATTTTTTTAAAAATTTAATATAAAGCAAGATAATAGTTTCGGATCGGAGGGACTTTAACGATCGGTAGCCCTCAGTCTCACAACTTAAGAACAGGTAGTGAGTTAATGGCTCATGGATTACGATCCCCCCCCCGTCCTTCCTAGAGGTGTGCATATCGATACGATATATCGTTATCTTATTGATACGGTTTTTGACAAGACTGTATATATACGCCTCTTCTGAATCGGTACGATTATCGATACTCACCGCTTTCTACATTCGTGGCTCTGCTCTTCATCAATCACGCACGACTTTACCAATTGTAGCGGTAACAAAAACTACACTTTTTCAGTTTCCGTGTTTCTTATTTTATTTTTCCGCTATCGGTTTTTTCTCCTTATTCATTAGGGTTCTCCGTCGGTTAACCGGTTAAAACCGAAGAGGAAAAAAAGACCGGTTTATACCGGTTAACCGAACTCAATAAACCGGTTTTTCGGTTATACCGGTCGGTTTTTGACATCCCTACAATGGAGGAAAAAATTTCGACAAGTGAAGATTTCCCGCCAACGCGGCCGCCTCCACTCGTCCCTCTACGGGCAGAAGACACTCGCTCGCCATAGCCAAGAAGAACCTCGGCGAGCCCAAGCACTACGCATCGCTTTCCCAGTCCTTGGAGTGATGCCATATTCAATTAAAAGCCAGCGTAAGCGCACCAGAGCAGTGAGAGTAAGAGCACCCGCTCTGCAGCGGTATAGGGCAAGTTCGGAACCATTCAGGCTAGTCGAAGATAATATCCGACTTTTATGATCCCCGATCGTACCTGATCTCAACGTTGGCACAACCAAATGGTCCTGAACTTGCCCGATCTTGCTGTGAAGCGGAGATGCTCTGACTCTCACTGCTCTGGTGCGCTTACGCTTGCCCTTAACTGAATTAAAGGGCTTCTATTCGGTTCAGGGCAAGCGTAAGCGCACCAGCGCAATGAGTGTCAGAGCATCTCCGCTTCGGGTGGGTTCGGGACCATTCGGTTGGGCCAACGTTGAGATCAGGTACGATCGGAAATCATAAAGGTCGGATATATTCTTCGCAAAGCCCGGATGGTTCCGAACTTGCCCGATACCGCTGCAGAGCGGGTGCTCTTACTCTCACTGCTCTGGTGCGCTTACGCTGGCCCTTAACTGAATAGGAACTCCGGCTCGCTCTGACCGGATCGCCTGGCGGCTAAGATCCCGTTTCTTACCTTTGTCCACTCGACCCCGACAAACTTCACCGCCTACGCGGGCGTCCATTTCATCGGCTCTTTTAAGGGCCACCAATTCTTATATCAAATATATATTTTTCCTTTAAACTAAAACAAACATAAGTAATCTACTTTCAAGCAGGGTGTAAAAGCAAAAACAGTGTAGGAATCAATAATACAATACCTAATTCGTATCTCTCTTAGCTCAGGCTGAGAGCGCGAGACCTCTCTCATCCTACGGGGAGGTACCGCGGCCCAGCTCACTATGACTGCAATCTCCAGTATCAAGACAGCTGGACAATACCCGTCGTTTTCCACAACTGGACCAATGGACGACTTTCGCGAGTTTTTTTTTCCGCCGGTTTGAACATGGCGTCCAGCAGGAAATATAGCCCTCTCATCCCCCTCGAGAGTCTCTCTGTCGGCTCCACTCGGCTCCGCTCGACTCGGCCCGACCAGGCTCGGATTCCAACCGGAATTGACGCCCGTCCGTTTGAGTTCCGTATCCGAGAGCGTCAAAAAATCTCGAGCAATTGTCCATATGACGTTCATTTCACTATTAAGAATATTGCCATCAATATCCCCGGCCACACCATCGTCATCCCGCAAACCATGGAAAGCTAGGTCTGTATCACAAAGTGCCTTACGGGCATGGATGTCCACTTCCGGTTGATCGACTCCTTCCAGTTTTTGGCTTCGTCCCTGGATAAATTATCGTCTTATCCACCGGCTACCCCCATCACACGCCAGAAGTTTGCTGACATCAGCGACGAGAAGTTCCAGCTTGTGACTCGTAAGGGTGTATTCCCTTACGAACGAGTACATCTCATCCCCGGAGAAGCTGGACAAACGCTCGCTCCCTCCGAAGGAGCGATTGAATACAGCACCCTGACGGGGTCCGGCATTTTGGATGAAGACTTCGAACACGCCCGAAACGTCTGGTCAGCCTTCAACATTCAAATCCTCGGAGAACATGCATCGCTCTCCTTGAAGGGCAATACTTAACTAATGCGGATGTCTTTGAAAACTTCCGCACAAACTGCCTGAAAGCGTATGGCTTGGATCCAGCTCACTACGTCACATCACCGGGCTTCAGCTGGGACGCCACGCTCAAATCAACAGGTCAGAAAATAGAACTTTTAACGGATGTGAATCAGCTTTATTCATAGAGCGCGGCATACGCAGAGGGATAAGTCGGTGCTGTAACTGGTATGCCGCAGCAAATAACCCCTATATCAAACTGTGATCCCGCTGTGCCCATTCATTATTTAATGTATTTTGATGTTAATTACTTGTATGGATTGGCCATGACGCAATTTTTACCCTATGGAAGCTTCAAATGGGCTGACGTCACCTTACGTCGGCATGTTGCCGATGACTCCCTGGATGTGGATCTCATGTATCCTGATCACTTCCATGAGCTTCATCAAAACCTCCCATACTGTCCGGAAAATAAGACGCCACCAGGCTCAAAAGAACCGCAACTTTTAACGACCCTTTGAATGAAAGAATGGTAAGTTATTCGTTATCGTAATCTAAGGCAGGCTTTAAAACATGGCCTTGTCTTAACTCGAATTCACAGAACTTTGCTATTCAACCAATCACCATTGCTTAGGGAGTACATTGATATTAATACAAAATTTCGAAGACATGGTAAAAATTAGTTTTAAAAGTCTCTTTTTAAGCTTTTACATATCAGTATATTTGGGAGAAGAATGGAGTGTCGAGTGTGTTCGAAACCGTATTACATCATTCTTTCAAGTAGTGACTCATTGGGAAGGGCGTTAAGGCGCCGAAGCCTAACTCACCCGCCCGAATGGACAATACCGACGAAGTATATTTGGCGACGTCGCATGCGTGTGCGCGGCATGCGCAGGTGTTACTTATTTCTCTTGTTTATTAAAGTTTCCGGATGCTGTTTGAAAAACCCTCTCGTCCGTTTCGACAAATAAATCTGAGTAGCACTGTCGAGGTTTGGTTCTATGAATATATGGGTTTGTTTTTTACGTATGGAATAAAATCTTGAATTTATCGCATACGTTAAAAATGAGCTCACATATCAACAAAACCAAATCGCTACAGAGACCCTGAGGTATTTTTGTGAAAACCGACGAAGAGATTTTGCGATAAACGCCTCAGCTTTTTTCGAGTTTGCAGACCTTTTCACATCCAGAAAGAACCAACCATTCTGGGACATCCATGTACACTGTTTCACAGAGAGGACCAAGCAGAAAAGCAGTGACCACATCCCAGTGCAGGATTTTCCAGTCAAGATTAACAGCAAGAGAAAAAAGAAGTCTTAGAGTAGAATGTCTCACTACGGGAGAGAAAGTCTCCGTATAATTTACCCCAAACTCTTGAGTGTAATCTTTCGCTACTAGTCTGGCCTTATGCTTCGTGATATTTCTTTCACTATCTCGGTTGACCTTGAAAACCCATCTATTACCAACAGTTTTTTTTTTTCACCCGGTGGTAAGTCAACTAATTCTCACGAATCGGTATCTTTTAAGGCATTTAGCTCACCAGTGATAGCTTTCTTCCACTTACCGCTGTCTTTACAGGACACAGCTTGCTTGTAGGTCACAGGTTCTCTGTCGGCAGACAGCGATGTACAATTCAAAATCAGCCAACAGCTTAGGTCGCCTGTCCCGAAGTGTGTATCTGCGCTCATTTTCTCGATCTACAACTGGCGTTTCCGTATTTTCCCGAACGGTAGGCTGATCATTTTCAACGTTGACAGCACCTTCCTGGTTATTTCGGATGTCGGGAATCATCTGAGCATTATCTGCATTGCCATTCCCGTCCCATCGTTATGGCTCAGCAGCTTGTTCCAATCCCACATTTAGCTCAATATCACCTGCTGCTGTTTCATCATTTTCATCGAAAACCAGACTATCCAGAAAATTCCAGGTAATAGTGCTTATCTCGACCTGACTTTCCCCCGTTCCTGGGATTTTTCCGGTAAAACATTCCCAAGAAACACATTATTTTTCGCCTTGACCAGCTTGCCAGACCCATCGAGACTAAGCAACCTATACCCCTTGCTATTCTCACAGTAACCAACAAATATCTTGCCAGCAGACACCGGATCATCGGATCAAGCTTCTTCCTGTTTTCCTTCGGTGTGTGAACAAAGGCCAGGCACCCAGAAACTCTAAGATTACTCAAGCTCACCTTTCTTTTGGACCACAGTTCCTCCGGTATTTCACCTGAAACTGCTTTGGACGGACTTCTCTTTCGGACATACACAACAGTATGTACTGCCTCTGCGCAATATCTCTTATCTCGACCAGCATATATCAACAAACAACGCGCGGCTTCAATAACAACTCTATTGCCTCTCTCTATCTTCCCGTTTTGCTCCGGGAATTTGGCAGTACTTGTTTCATGACTGATTCCGCCATCTTCAAAGAATTCCCTCAAAACTGAGTTTCAAAATTCTGTCCCATTGTCTGACCTGAAACGCTTTACCTTCTCTCCCGTTTGGCATTCGGCCTTAACAATGAACTTTTTGATAAATTCAGCTGCTTCAGACTTCCTTTTCAAAAAATAATTGAACAGTTTTCCTGAATAGTCATCCTACAAAAGTAAAAGATGTTTCGCACCTTGAAAGGACTTGGCCTCAAAGGTACACAAATCTACATGAATTAGCTTTGAAGGCACTAGATTTGAAAGGCAGTCGACACATCTTGCCAGCAAGGCATGCTTCACAATAATACTTGTCTTGTGACGGAAAATCAACATGGCAATCTTTGGATTTGAGCAAGTTCACATCTGCATTGTTCAAATGACCGAGGCGCTTATGCCACAGTTTTATCGATTCTTTAGCTGAAAAAGATTTGGCATTATTTCCACCAAAAGACCTTGGATTTTCCAAGTTCAACTCATAAATCCCTTCCGACTCATTGGCAGTAGCTGCAATATTTCCTGTAACCTCAAAATCCCCACTATCAAAGAATTGACAGCCATTAGCTTCAGAAAACACAACACAATAAACTTTTTTTTACAGCACAACTAACAGACATTAGATTGGCGGAAGCATCAGGCACATAAAGCACATCGGATATCTCAGTCACTCTTACTTCCTTTTAACTAAATCATGACATTTCCCTGACCAGCAGACTGAATCACTTCTGAATTAGCTACAGCTATATTGATAGGTTTCCCAGGAGAAAAATTCACCATATTCTCCTTCTCATTAGTGAAATGGTAACTGCAACAACTATTAACATACCACTTCCCAACCGGTTCATTTTCAGCTGGCGCAGTCAGAAAACCTGAAGAAGTGGTCAGGAAACCTTTCGCCTGTGGTTTGGCCTTTTGCCTCCTGTCAGCCTTCTTCTTGGGGCAGTCTGGAGCCTTGCGACCGTCCTCATGACGTGTGTGTCTCTTGTGTCTCTTCAGCAGCTGCCTTGCCGGTCGACCTCTGGACACGCTTGGGCTTGGTCCTCTCGTTCCTGGGTTCCTGCTTGCCTTTTAAGAAGAAAGCGACCTCTTCTTCAGCTTGTGCAGAGCCCTGCTGACGATCATCCATGGACAGTAGTTTCCCAAGAAGCTCATCCATTCTCAACGGTTCGCTTCGGTCATCCAGGCTAAAGACAAAGGGTTCGAGCCAGGAGCTTAACCATCGAGTATGATGGAGACGAGCCAATCTTCGCTCACTGGTGCTTGGATTGCATCCAACTGCTGGGCCAAATCCTGTATTTTGGTCATGTAGTCATCCATGGATCTGCAGTTCTCCAATCGACATCGCCACGGCGAACGTTGTAAGCCTTCAGCCGTACCCTTTGTTTTCGTAGGCCTAATTTAACATCGTCCAGACCTTCTGAGCTGTTTTAGCTGCCCGCACTTTGGGGTAGCAGACCGGTTCGATCGACATGCACAGCAGCGAGCGTGACTGTCTGTCTCGGTCGGAGTTGACCGCTTCGAACGACCCATCAGCCTTAATTTTTGGAGATGCCGCACTCCACAATCCCTTGTTATCCAAGTAATTTTGCATTTGGAACTTCCAGTCGAGGTAGTTTTGGGTTCCTTTCAGCTTGAACAGTCCACCCACGAGGTTAGGTTGTAGTGTCTCGCCGCTCATTTTTGCAATTTTCGCGACTCATTAAACAATGAACTTCACAAACACACTCACACGTTCCGAATTAGCGTACTGCAGCACAAAACCTGTTACAATTAACAGTGATTGTTGATTAAAACATAGAGTTTTGGTTTGAATCACATCGTGTATTCTCGGTTCGAGAATTTCTCGTATTCTCGAAAAACGGTTCGAGATATCAAAATGTGCCACGGCAGTAAATTAATGAAAATTTAAAGATCTACAAATTTAATTCTATAGATTTTTTCGAAATTTCTAACGGTTTTTGAGATATTTTGAAAAAAAAACTGATTTGAAAAAAGTTTGGCAGGGGGTAGGGGTCGCAAAAACGTCTTGACTTGGGTGAAAACACGTTTAAAATATTTGTCCAAACTAAGAATCGAGAGTCTCCCCTGGACGGCGCAGTCGGGGTAATATTTCCCCAAAATTAGGGGTGGGGTGTTTTTTACGTTTTTTTCGGACCACTGTATCTCTAAAACGGTTCGAGATATCAAAATGTGTCAAGGAAGTAAATTATTGAAAATTTAAAGATCTACAAATTTGGTTCCATACATTCTTTTGATATCTCTAATGGTTTTTGAGATATTTTGAAAAAAAACTGTTTTTGAAAAAAGTTTTTCAGATGCTACGGTTTCTTAAAACGTCTTGACTTGGGTCAAATGACGTTGTTTTGTTTTTATATTTTCCTTTTTTTGGGATCTAGTCTCCACTGGAGAGCACGCAGTCGTGGCAATGTTTCCGCAAAATTAGGGGTGGGGGTGTTTTCCAGATATTTCGAGCCCCTGTATCTCAAAAACCATTAGACGTATCAAAACGAACATGTATTAGGTCGTCTTCGGCCTCATTTTTTCACAAAGGTTGGGGAAAGCGTATTATCTTAATCTAGCCGGGTTAGTCGGTCTTTGAACCGTCAAAGGTTAATTTATTGGAATGGCTGGAAAGGTTGGCGGAAGCGTATTATCATGATCTGTCAGACGAAGGGTAAGTCTGAAAATAGTAATTGAATGAAGGCTGGCAGAGGTATTATACAAAGGTTTAAATATAAAGGTGGATGTATTTGAATGAGGTATTTGTATGAAGATTTGCTGTCGTTTCTATCGGCCTTTGAGCCGTCGTGGTTGGCTGGACGGGTAGCTATTTTTCAAAGGTTGGCGAAAGCGTATTATCTTGATCTTGCCGGCTTTAACTAGGGATGCGGTGGGTAAATTTATTGGAATGGCTGGAAAGGCTGGTAAAAGCATATCTTGATCTAGCCGGGTTAGTCGGCCTTTGAGCCGCCGTGGGTGGCCGGACGGATAGCTATTATTTTTTTTAGGGTCTGAAGAAAAGAAAAAGCGTATTATCTTGATCTAGCTGGGTTAGTCGGCCTTTGTGCCGTCGTGGGTGGCGGATACCTATTCTTCACAAAGGCCGGGAAAAAGTGTCAACCGAACAAAGGGTAGAGCCAAAGAAGCGCAGATTCACCATGTCTTTTCCATGTTTGCGAAGGTGTCAGCCATTTTTGCGAAGGTGTTGGCGGGCGGCACCAAAATATCCCATGCTTGCGAAGGCGTGTTTCCACTTAGAGCACTTTCTCACTCACTTTTAAAGAAACCCTTAGGGGCTTAAAACCGAAACTTTTGATCCTAACGTCTAAAATAATGATTTTTTGCGACCATTTCTTTTAGCCGAGACCTCAGAGCACTTAACGCTCTAATCACTTTCAAAAGAGATCACAGAACACAATCGCTAAACCGACGAAACGGAACTTTTATGCGGTATATAATATTGAGCATTGCAACCGGACTCCACTGCACTCGCTCCATCACTGATGGATCGAGAGTCACAAACTGGGGAAAGTTCGTTAAAGAGAGGCCAGGTACCTTTTATTAGGTTTCGAAAAAAGGGACGCGTGAAAAATTGCAGTGCCAACTGTGTGGCGTCAGCGCGGCGCCCGACACCACCTGCCCCAACCAAGGTGTTGCGAACGAAACGTTTATATATTGTTTTTTTTTGTTGTTTTTTTCTTTTTTCTTTTGAGCCTTGGGATCAGATCGAAAATCACAAAGGGGACGCTGGGAAAGTTGAGAGTCCTTTGTCTGAAAAAAGGTTCCTTAAAAGTCGAAATCAAAAGGTAGAATTTTTTTGGAATCCTTCGCCAAATACAGGGAAGCGTGAAAAATAGGAGAAAGTCGCGATGCTGTGTGGCGTCAGCGCGGCGCACGACACCACCTGCCCTTAACTCACTGAGACCAACCAAGTTGTTGCAAACAAAACGTTTCTATATAATTTATTTTTATCTTTTGAGCCTTGAAATATGTCTCCACTATTAAGCGTCACAAAAGGGACGCTGGGAAAGTTGAGAGTCCTTTGTCTGAAAAAAGGTTTCTTAAAAGTCGAAATCAAAAGATAGAATTTTATTCGACGTGTTCACTGGGAGCATAGAAAATTGCGGTGCCAAACGACGCGACGCCAGCGCGGCGCCCGACACCACCTGCACTAGGGAAAACTGAGTGCAAGGTACAAGGCATTGGCTATTTTAATACCTCTTTATCGCAACGCGATTCGATGTCTTCAAATTTTTATTTTAAATACTAAGATATTTTAATAGGTTTTCCTTATCTTGCAAGACCTAGCAGAGCGATTTTGCTATCCATACCACTGATTACTGAATCACGTTTTCTAATTATTAAATGCTATGTTTACTATTGTCATTTTTTACGGTCGGTACTCGCTCCGCTATCACTCAAGCGTCTTTTAGTCCCTTCCTTTAAAAAAAATATTTTTGAACGAGCCATTTACCTCAATACGTTTGCGTTCCCGACTTTCGTGAATCTCCCCCTCTTTCTTTTCCCCACCGTCTCTATCTCATTCAGTCACTCACTTTCCCGTCCAAGCTCACACCGAACCTGGTAACGCAAGGTAACGCCAGGCGCCTAGGTGTAGGCCATTGGCCGACAGGTAACAAAACGTGAGGGTTTCGCTCATTGGTCAACAGGCGACAAAAGGTTGGGAGCTGGGCTGGGTCTAAAATTAAAATGGTGTCGTTTTTATGGGTTTATTAAAGAAGCAAGTACATAGTCGTTGGGTGATACCCGATACTTTGCTGGCTCCGGGCTGGAGTGGCGCTAGCGAAAACTTGCCCCCGTGAAGAGTCGTTACCGAATTCCGCGCGACGTAAAAGTCGTTGCTGCGAACGCGCCACTCCAGCCCGGAGCCAGCGACTTTAACAACGCATCTTCAACATGAAGGCGTGCGTTAATACACATCTCAAGCAAAAAGTTCATTTGAAGTGGATTTCCCTTTTGTTCAATATAGTCAGTTTTTAAAACATATCGCCAACGTGATGTAAAACAATTATTAATCATGAAGCGCAACACATCCACTTTTTCACTCTCGTTTAGGCCGCTTGCCGGTGGCTGCCGCCTCCACAGTCGATTGGCGAAGAACAAAGTCTTGGAGTCATTGCTCAGCTTTTCTGCTAAATTCGCCGAGTTGTAGCTTCGTGCGGATGAGAAAACCGTATCGAACAAAAGCTTCCCAAGTTACTTTTCCCAAGTAAACAGCATTCCTCGATGAAGAAATGAAAACCACTGGGCTCTCCGTATACATCGTAAAAGAAAAGACATGTTTCTCGCAAAGTGACTCCGTTCTAGCCTCGGTGGTAGGCTCGCCTCGAAAATGGGTCAGGTTCGTGTAACGCAAATAATCAAGCAGACGTAGCGTTTCATCGGTGGACAAGGTGATGCCGTCAGTGAAACTTCCAATGCATACTGCTGGCTGGAAGGTGTGACTCTCAAGACCCAGGAGAAGTAGCTTGGTGCCTGATGGATTGAGCTTGTAGCAAGAGGAAAGCAGCAACATTTTCTCACGGCCATGTCTCGTCAAACACTGACATCAAAACGTACCAGAAAGGTATTAAAACGGTACCAGCTCGCGCAAGAAACCGCATCTTATCAATAATACACGCGGGGTCGTACATACACACTTCATTCAAGAAAATGCCCGCTTGAATGTCCAGTGCGGGGATGTAAGCGCCCAAACTTCGACGGATATTGTTTACAAAGTATTGAGCGAAAGCAGAGTCCGTGTGCTCTCCCTACATAAAATTCTCATACTGGTAAATAGTCTTTACAAAGTTCACTAAAATGGTTTCTGCACGCTGCGAAAAGACTTCCAAGTCGTGGTAGGCTGCAACCATGGCCGGGCTTAACAAGCAAAGGATATTGTAGGACCTTAGGCACAGGTCGATTGACTTTTCCCATTGGAGATGTTGTTTCAGACGAATCTTGCTCTCGTTTTCACAACCTCCGCAGAAATAACTCGCTGTAGCGTCACTTGGCGGTAAAAAAGACACGATGTGGTGGTTCGAAATGTACACGGTTCCTCGTTGGGCGTTCACTGCATGATGTTCCTTCACGAACTTCTCGAAGCCTGGCAGCATAAAAGTAAGTTCACCGATGAAGTTTAAATCTCAATAAAAGGGTCATACGTACCCTCACAAAGCCCAATACTAACCGTATGGTGGTCGTGTAACGTAAAAGTTCTTCTTAAAACACCTTTTTGGTCAGGAGGTATGACATAATTGTCACACTCCCAGCC
>Ga0058701_10004950_pt1 | contig 10935 bp, 17 predicted proteins | sample AgamicOrMae_FD_97039 | JGI IMG/M metagenome (GOLD analysis project Ga0058701, IMG submission 97039) | Agave microbial communities from Guanajuato, Mexico - Or.Ma.e | ecosystem: Host-associated > Plants > Phyllosphere > Phylloplane/Leaf | place: Guanajuato, Mexico | collected 2012-06-04 | reverse complement strand
TGTTAGTAGAGTCAGGAAATGTGCTTATCTCAACTTCGAATTTTTGATGGTATTCCAATACTTCCATTCGTTCTACGAACATGGAAGTAAAAAGAAGGTAGCTGGCGTCTTGAAAAATGTAATTGAAAAAAGCCAGAAGGAGCCTTTTGTCGCAAAGCTTAAATAAGCGGAATTCAGCATCCTGGCGGACGAATCGACGGACATTTCCTCGTGCAAAGCATTGTGCGTGGTTGTTCGCTACTTCGATGTAGAGAGTCGGCGAATAGAGAGCAAGTTCTGGGACCTATACCAAATATACAGGTAAGCAAAGCTCACACGAAACAACACACATAAAAAAGAAATAGACATATTTTTTTTATGTTTTTCTATTTTAATAGGAAAGAAAACAAGGAACAAGTTGACAAAGGAGCGACAGCAGCTTGCTTGTACGCAGGGCTGAGACAAAGTTTACCTCACAAGCGATACCGGACAAAAACATCGGTGGATACGGCTCGGACGGCGCCAACGTCATGATGGGGTCCAAAAACTCCGTGGCAAGCAGGGCACAGATTTTCCAGGCATGTGCTATCAAGTGTGTCACTCCGCGCACTTGATAGCCAGTGATGCCTGTAAAAAAACTGCCAGACACGTGCGAGGCCCTGGCCCGAGCGATTTACAACTTTTATGGTGTAAGTTTTATTTTTCGGTTTCCTTACATGACATAATAGTACTCTATGTTTAATTTGTTTTTGTTGTTTGTTTACAGTCAAGCGCTTAGAGAGCGGCTCAGTTACAACAATTCCAGGAATTTGTGGGAGTGGACATCCACAAAATGCTCCACCCCTCGCAAACACGGTGGCTTTATCTAGAGGCTGTGGTCAAGCGACTCTTGGAACAGTGGGAGGCCTTAAAGTTATTTTCAATTGACACGTCTTTGGATGAAGAGCTTGTTCAGGAAGAGAACATTTTAGAATCATTAACCGATCCGTTTGTAAAGCTGTACTTTCTGCTTTTAAAGTGGGTCCTCCCCAAATTCACAGAGCTAAACAAATATTTGCAATTATCAAAAGTTACAGATTTGCATTCCAAAATGTTAGAGCTGTTAGAGGACCTCATTGACTCATAAATGGAAAGAAGATATTTTAAGTACCCTCGGCTAAATTTATAGGAAATTAATCCCAGCCTCGAAGAGAAATTCAAGCCCAATCAGCAGATGTACCAGCAGTCAATCAAGTATTGCGCGCTCCAATTTTTTCGCACCTCCGTAACTTTGAAACGGTCGAAATTGTTTGACCTCTCTACCTGCAAGTGCGACTGGAACGAATCATGCATCTGGCCTATAGAAAGAAAGGTCCCTATAGAAGAGCGGGCTTTCCTTCATGATCAACGGAACACAAGAAAAATGTTTATCGGCAACGTGGACCTAGCAGCCACCCAGAAGATAAAAAAGCGACAACATCGTGAAACTGCAAGAGAAGAAAGCAAGGCTAAGAAAAGACGACTGCTGCCTTCTACCAGCACGATCACTAAGAAAAGGTTCATCATCTGATAGCTTAAACACCGACACGTCAGGAAGTGACTGTGAAGCATCAAAAAACGTTATTAAGTGTCAAGTGAAAAACGTTCTCTTAGTGCCAAAGTAACAATGCCAAAGGCGATGCCTAAGACTTTGCCCACATCTGCTCGTGTTTGTGACAAAAGAGGATTATCAAGTCGAGAAGCAGCGGAACTAGAAAGTTCTTTGCTAGAAGACTTTGGGGTTGTAACCGCGGAATCAGAAGATGCCGTTATAGACAAGGCGAAAGTTGACCGCGAGCGTAGGAAACTACGGCGATCTCTTCGAACCGAAAACGCTACTGTAACGCGCTCCCCTTTGCGCGCAGTCTACTTTGATGGGCACAAAGATGTGACTTTAGCTGTACAAAAACGTCCTGACGGTGTAAGCCATCGCATTCAAACCAAGGAAAAACATGTTGCTATCGTCGTGGAACCAGTCTCGGTGTATATTTCTAACATTACAGTTACCTCGGGGTCAGCAGCAGTGATAGCCGAGACGTTGTGTGCAGAACTACGAGACACAGGTTACGACTTAGCTTCTATGTTAGCATTAGGCTGTGATGGGACGGTTGTGAACACAGGTCATATTGGTGGAGTTATTCGTCTTATTGAGTTGAAACTGTCAAGGCACCTACTCATCACCAATGAGGCCTCAAAAGTGCCCTACCTCGTGGACACTGGCAGCGATCTTTGCTGCTTTCCACGAGCGCAGCTACACGACCGCCGCCCCGCCACGTCCCACACGCTCAGCGCAGCAAACAACCGCAGTATCAAGACTTACGGCTTCTTGACTGTTCACCTTCGTTTCGCGGACCTGCGTCGGACTTTCCCGGCGCTCCGTCGTCGCCGACGTCGCGACGCCGATCATCGGTGCTGATTTCCTAGCCAACTACGGCCTCTTGCCAGACCTCCAACACAACCGACTCATCGACTCTCTGACCGGCTTAACCACCTCTCGCCTCTCGTCAAACAACGCGCAACCAAGCGTCCGCCTACTCTCCAAAACTGCAACACTTCCCCGGGCTACGAGGACATCTTGGCTGAGTTCCCCCAACTCGCGCGCCCCAACGGCACGCCGTGCGAAGTGCACCACAATACGGTGCACTACATCAAAACGACACCTGGCCCGCCCGTCTCCTGCGGCTACCGGCGCCTCGCCCCGGACCGTCTACAGAACGCTCAACGCGAATTTGACACAATGCTCCGCGAGGGGACAGCTCGCCGCTCAAGCAGCCCTTGGGCCTCTCCCCTCCATATGGTGACGAAGAAGACGGAAGGCTCATTGCGCCCATGCGGGGATACCGCTACCTCAACGCCCGGACGGTACCTGACAGATACCCGCCGAAGCACATAAACGACTGCTCCCACCGCCTTCGTGAATGCTCAGTCTTCTTTGTCATTGACATGGTAAAGGCTTATACCCAACTACCGGTACACAAGCCGGACGTACCCAAGACGGCCATCATCACACCTTTCGGCCTCTTCGAGTTCCCCTTCATGAGGTTTGGCCTTCGCAACGCCGGCCAGACTTTCCAGCGGTTCATCGACGAGGTCACCCAGGAACTCGGCTTCGTGTTCTGCTACCTTGACGACATCCTCGTGTACTCGCAGGACCGGCGGGCGGAAGGCCCAGCAACGGTCTTCGCGATCTAAGGAGAGCGACACCATTGCTGGCCAAGTGCCGATGACTCACCTGCACGTGGTGTCCGCCGGGCAACTAAAGATTATCCTTAGGCCAAAGATCTCGGCTAACGGGGGAGACAACCCCCATAAAAATCCCTCAAGGCAACACAGGTTCATTCGTGGGAGTACTTGAATTGGCGAACACGGGGTGCCTAGCAAGCGAATCGACACCTTGTGAAGGAGTTCTTCCATTCGCTCGGTGGAAATCTCCCCTCTAGGGAACTAGAGAGACCTATGGAATCAATCCGTAGGATGAGTGTTATTGGCACACACTCCAGATCTCTTGCAAGCAGTCAATCTGCGAACAGGATGAAAGGCGTTAGAGCGGCAGATATGAGCTATTTGTGGAACTTACCTGGGGGATTCGGAAGATGAACCTGGATAGGAACTCCGCTGCTTTGTTTCTGCGTCCTCTGCAAGCCGATTCCTGTTGGGCCAAGGGCTCCTGCCTAAACAACTTACCTCCGGGTGCCCAAACTGTTACCTGTAACAGGAAAAGAGTTGTTAAATAAGGATGGTGAAGGGAGGGCAGCCAGTTGTATTCATGCACGCTGGCAGGGTTTGTCGACTGTCACTACAGCGATGCCCCCCTGTGTGTTGCGGGAAACTGAGGCCCGGCTGTTAAAGAAATATCGGTGGATTTTCTCCCCCTGTTGGGCACTTCCTGGAAATACAACTTACATTGTAGCCATGAACACGGAGCTGCAACCGAAGGGCACCGGCCGTAAAAGGAGGAGCCAAAGCGCGGACGCCGGGACCGGGACTCAAGAGGAGACTCCTCCTGAAAATTCCCCTCCCACTGCGAAAGCGGATAAGAGGCCTCCCTACGACCAGAGTTCCCCTGAGGAGCCAGCTCCGACACCCGTGACAGCCCTGGGAGAAACCCCCTTCCTTTGCAAGAAGAAACGTAAAAGCAAAGAAAAGGATGAGAGTGAAGAAACAGGTTCTGAGAACCTTGGACCAGAGCCTGATAAGACTTTAAAGGCAGGGAAGCCTAAAGGAAAGAAAAATAGAAAAGTTAAGATTGTAAAGAAGTCCGGGGGTGCGGAGGAGGCCGCACCCGGTCAGTCACCTAAGGGGAGAGAGGTTAGGGAGGCTCAACAAGTCTCCCCACCACCCCACTACCGGAGACCCCGAGGCCGGGACCGCGGCGGAAGGAGGGCAGGTGGACGAAGTCGATCTCGATGATGTCCCGCTGCTCGCCAGATTCCCCCTCCTTGCTAGAAAAGCAGCCGCCAAAAGCTGGCGCGGAAGAGGGCGGGCAAGGCGAAGAAGCGGCAGCCTGGGGTGAAGGCTGTCGGGAAGCCGGCAAGGCTGGGGGGGCTCTTTCGACGATTGTCTAAGAAGCCTTCTCCCACGACCGAGCTGGCAGATTGGCAGCCAGAACCCCCGCTGGCCGACTCGCCGAACCTTGCCTTTAGCCAAGCATCAGCCGAAAATGCGTTGCTGGACACCCTTCGGAGTCGAGCACGCTTGTTAGACAGGCTGGGGTCTCCCCTTCCCGTATCCAGGCTCCTGGGTGCGTTGTGTTGCGGGTCCCTTGTGACTGCGGCATCCGCCATTACCTTAATGGCGGACAACGTCGCCCGGGGCCTGGTGCGGGAGGGGCCAGTCTGTGGCCTACCCAAGGCGATCGTATATACGGTCACCCGGCGGTCCCGGACTCTACCCCTATCCCCTCGGGGAGGAAGGGTGGTCACCCCGGCGAAATTCCGCAAGGGACGTCGCTGGAGGCGACGACCTTTGCCGCCGCGGCAAAAGTGGTGGGAAGGGCAAAAAGACGCCCACTAAGGAGGCGGATGTTGGGGCTGCCAAAAAGGAGAAGTCCTCGAAAGAGGAAAGTTCCTCCAAGGCGCCCCCCACCGCACCTAAAGGCAAGGGTACCCGCTCTCTTGGCAACAGAAAGAAAGACGGACCGAAAGGCCCGTTGAGTAAGTCAAGCTAGGATTGGCGGACCTAAGCAAGGTGTGGAGTCAATCCCTTGGTGCAGGGTGGCCTCCTCTAGCGCCCCTGGCCCTAACAAATACAGACTGATTTTGAATTTTAATTGTAATTATTGTAATCGAGTGTTACCGAATTTAAGTTTGTAGATTGTATTGAGACTGTACAATCGAGTTATAATCGAGCTGAAACTAAGATAAGCCTTAAAAGGCCTTAATAATGGCTAGAAAGAAGCCACCTTAATGTGTTCATTAATGAGTTTATTACTAGTTCTTGTGTTAAATAAATCTTTACAATTGGGTACGTGTGTTGTCCATTTAACCCTTTTCCCCGGAAGTGCAGGGCACCCCATTATTTTTCCAAATTGGGGCGGGGGACTAGAGGGTAATTATGGAGCCCACGAACACCCCTGGTTGAGGGCAATTGGGGGGTGAATCTCCCCCTTGTCCCCGGCATAGGGGTGACGAACATGCACATACCTTGTTGCGATGGAACTGGTTGCTCCCAGCGGCCGGCGATCCACGTTGCTGCGGCGTTGAATTGGAAATTGCTCTCCCTTCACGTCGGCGGCTGCAACACTGAATGAACTCGATACCTGAAACAGAGAACACACATGATTAGTAAGTACTTATCTACAAGTACAGCTGTGATAACTGCCTTCCGAGGGTGGACTCTTTGTCCTGGTCTAAGCCCATAATTTGGACCTAGATACCACCTTAAGGTGTGGCAATACCAAATAAAGTTGCCCTAGAGTTAGCCGTCTCTAGCATCTTGCGAGGTACGGAGCAGGTAGGCTGGTAGGTTGAGCTCGGCCCAGGGACGTTCTATGGACACCCAGGAGGTCAACTATGTCAAGTCTATGGTTGACCAACGGTGGGGGAGACGGGATGGCAGAATGCCCTCGCTTGCGACTGGCAAAGCCTTCCTTGCCTCCTTGCTATTACCTTAGCCGTTTCCATAAACTGTTTCCAGAAACACGCCACTTTGCCCACCAAGGTTTCGGATCTGAGCAAGGCCTTCGAAAGCGCGATCGAAGGTAATCGGCTTAAGCGGGATGAACTTCCTGCCTAGCGAAGTCGGAATCATGGAAGATTTATCTTCACTCCTTAACGGGAACATGAGGGGCCGCCCAAAGGATCTCCCGCAGCTAGCCCTCCGGCGAGGAACTCCAGGGAAAAACAACCCCCCTCAGGGATCGGGTTGTAGCCCATCGGTGGCCGCCCGAGGATGGGTGAATTACCTGGACGGATTTATATAATAAATAATATGGGATCAGAACAAAAATTAAAATTAAAGGGGACTTTGTACCCCACAAAGAAAACCTCCCGCCTGAGTTTGGCTTCTCGAGGCCCACTCAGGAAGATGGAGACTTCTAAGAACCCCCTGGGCAAGCAGAACTCTTATGAGGATTGCAAGTCCATTCTGGGGGATAGACTGGGCTGCGGTTAGGGATGGGCTTCCCGGCGGCCCTTTGAGGCGGTCCAACCGTCCTCGAATAGTACCGGTAAAGGGACTCCGCCCCACCCGAAAAGCCCAGAAAATCCCACCCAAGATACGTGGGATAATGTCAGCGCGAGTGAGACGTCCCATGAGAGTGAATCACAAGGTTCGCTAGTAGTGGGACACTCCTTGGTGTCTGACAGCAACACTCTCAGTAAAATTACGGACTGCCGAGAACCTATTTCCACGGCCTCCGAAACTGAGAGTAGTTCTCATCCTGAGGGAAAGTTTTCCCCAACCATGTTCAGGGAATACCAACAGGAAGGCAGTAGAAGTATCGATAAAGCGCGGGTTGTGCTCACTGACTTGAGACATGACCCCCTTTACGGAAAAACCATTACTCGCCGGCAGAAGGACACTTGGCTGGAATCTAAGAGCAAGGCCACATTGGGGAAAACTTCAGGTTCGTCACTAGACCTACCTAGAACCCAGTATTCGCCTTGCCACGACACAGCCAGTCCTGCACACAGGAAACAGGAGAACAGTCGAACGCTTCAATAGTCTGGCATTGTGGCCTATGACCCCACCAGAACTGTGCATCCAGCGAAGAGGAGCAGGAGAGCCTTGGAGGAAGCCTGAATTAATTCTGACGGACTCCAAAACCCTCGATCCCCTCACTCTTGAATGCCGATGCATTAAACGAGGACTGGACTGGCATGACCGACTATCTAAGTTCGATGGCTAGCCTTGCCAAACCGGTCCTCACGGTCGAACCCTCACTCAACATCTGCTCGTCTCGGGACAAGTTTGGGACCACTGTTGTTAGTACCGCTGGGAAAACACAACAGTCTCCCTTACTTGGGCAGAGGGTTGGAAGACCGAACAAAGTGGTTAAAGGGGCAGGCGAGCTCCGTGGACCTGGAAGGCCCACCCGAGCAAACCTCCCCGACTCCGATTCTGACGCTGATGAAGTGGAAGGTGGAGTCGCTCAATCGAGCGCGACACTGCTTGCTTCACCGAAGAACCTCCAAAAGAGGAAAGGAGACTCGTCTCTGTTACCCTCACCTCGATGTTGGGACATTACGACGGAATACACCAATTCGAATGGAAATTTTGGACTTCTTGAAGCGCTGGAAACGGGACGCAGCAACATAAACAAGGCCCTTGACGAGATTAGCGACGCCGGTACACGTCGAGCCCTCCGTTCTGTTATGGACGAGGAGCTCGGCAAGGTATCGGTTGCCATCTCAAAGGAGTTGGCCGAGAAAGCCATACTTGCCAGTGAACTTTCGTTACGAAGTTCTTAAGGGGAGGAGGCCTCTCGGGGCGCATTTGACCAGAAGATGTCTCGGCAACCAAAACCCGTTGTCCAAAAACCTGAGCGGGATTATGCGGTCGAAAGTGGCGTTGCTTTGGTCCTCAGACCCAGGAGCACACTCGTAGACTGTAAAGAGGAATTCACCAAAAGAGTGGATCCGGTTAAAGATGGCCTGAGGATTAACAGCATGCGGACTACTGATAAGGGCGATCTGGTGGTTACCGTACCTTCGGAGTCGGACTTTGAAAGTCTCCGCAGCAACAAATCCTCAGCCGAGGTTTTCGACATCAACAGCGCCTCCAATTCGTGGCCAAAACTACGAATAACCAACGTGGACAGTAGCCTCCCGCAGGAACGAGCACTTCAAGGTCTGATCTCCCAGAATTCGATATCTGAAACACTGGGCATCGACATTGAGGGCAAACTCCGGATCAGGGGCAGGGTGAGCCCTCGTGGAACACCAACTATCTCATGGATCTTGGAGGCACACCCGCTGGTTTGGAAGGCGCTGCGTGACAAAGGGCGTGCCTACATTGAGAACCGGAAGTGTCGCGTGCGGGAATATTTCACGGTGCCCCGCTGTTTTAAGTGTCACGGGTACGGACACATCTCGCGCCACTGTGCGGTTGGAAGACTGTGCGGTCGATGCGGGGACAGCGGACACTCAAGGAGTGAATGCACCGCACGAAACTCGGTGTGCGTACCATGCACGAGAAGAGGGATCAGATGTTCCAACGAGCCCGCTCGGTGTATCTCCTACCGAGCGGCACTCAGAGTCGCACATTCGAAGATATCCAAAAACCAATCGGTTGAGTATTCTTCAACATACTAATTGCGCTCGGAACAGACTAGTTATGGACGAGTTGAGACAGCTTGCGGCTGACCAGCGTGCGGATAGACTCCTGCTTCAGGAACCGTATTCAGTGGCTGGCAAAGTTGCGGGCCTCCCAATGGTCTCCAAACTTATTGCGGCCTAACAGGAAAACCCTTGGGTGGCAATAGTGGTTCTGAACCCCTCACTGTCTCCAACCAAGTTTGCACGATTCTGTACAACACACACCGTAGCTATTGAATTAGCAGGGTTTGACATAATTCTGGTTTCTCAGCATTGCCAGTGCTCGGATGCGACTGTCCCCTGTGCGGGGGACCTCCGCCGAGTACTGGCAGCTCGCGGCGCCAGAGAGGTAATCGTGGGAGCAGATTGCAATGGCCGGTCCGCACTATGGTGCTCCTCGGAGGATCCGGAACCTGACCACTTTTGAGTCAGTCGGGGGCTTATCCTGGAGGACATCATTTCGGAATTCAACCTGTCTTAAATGACAGCTCGTTGGGCAGCACCTGCTATATCCAAAAAGGAGCTACTTCCCAAGTGGACACAACTAAGTACGGATAGAATCTCGCGAAAACTTACCGACTGGCGACTTCTGCAATTCGCCACCAAGAGTGACCATGCGGTTATCTTGGTTGACCCAAAACTGCACAGGTCGGAACTCAAAAAGTTCCAGTCGACCAAATCGTACATCCTCTCAAAAGCCCAATGGGAAGAGCTCACGGAAGAGGTGTCCAAGAAATTGGACATGGAGTCTTCTCCTGATGTCAACCAAGCGGTGGAACATTTTACGGAGACAATCACCTCAGCTATGAACTCAACTGTCCCGGAAACTCGCAAGAGGGCACCGGGGCAACCCAAATGGTGGAACGAGAATTTACAAAAAATTAGATGCGAAGTACAAAAACTCCGGCGCAGGACTTGGAAAGCAAAAGCTGACCACTCCTATGCAAGATGGAGAAACACGTACAAAACCGCATCTAGAAAATATGCCTCTGCCGTGGATATTAGAGACAATACTTTTGTCTACAATATCCACCCTTCAAAACGCAAATTGGTCGAAGAATACAATTTTTTGTAGCGACAGAAATGGGCTACTTCGGCGGGCACCGCAACTGGACGGTTTAGAAAACGAGTTTGCGAACTGTACGGTTTAGAAAACGCAAATCGGAACTGGACGCTTAATGCTTGTATCCCCCGAACTACGGTTGTTTCGGTATTAGATGAAGAACTCTGCTGCTGAGCTCCTGCCAACGCATTTCGCGAAGGCCGAGCCTGATGAATTGGAGGAAGATTGCTCGCATTCGGCACGACACCAACCAATTGTCCACCTCTGATCACAACGATTTTCAGGAGGATCGGCAGCAAATTCGCACGTCCGGGGTCGGTAAGGGCTTCGTTGCGGTAGACTTAGGGTAGTCTAATCGACGAGGGTGAGATGACTTACATTACGACAGCCCCTCCGGTGCCTGGATGGATGTCAAATTACAAGTACCGTTTATCGGTATGGGCAACAAAGTGTCCTAGCATGTCTTCATTGCCTTTAGGACCAATCTTGGTTGGAAGGGACTTCCAATTGGAGTGCCACTTTGCTCGATGACCTGTACTCGCTGAACCAGTCGGAGCACCGCGCACACCTTCAACAGCTATTCCAGCGCCTCGCTAACTACGGACTCCTGGTCAACCTCCAGAAAAGTTCCATTGGCGTCGCCAGCGTCACGTTTCTCGGCTACGAAGTGTCCGGTGCCGGACTCCGCCCCCTTCCGAAGCGCATCGCCGCGCTGCAAACCTTCCCGCTCCCACGGACTGCCCGCGACCTGCGCCGCTACCTGAGGATGGTTAACTTTTACCGCCGCTTCCTGCGCCACGCCGCTCATCACCAGGCCGCACTCCACGACGCGCTCTCCGGCCTCCGCTCAACGCAGCCCATTTCATGGACGCCTGAGTAGGAAGCCGCCTTCAAAGACTGTCAAGCCGCCCTTGGTGAAGCCACGCTGCCCGCGCATCCGGCCGCCGGCGCCCCGATAGGCCTCTTCACCGACGCCTCGGCGCACGCCGTCGGCGCCGCACTAATGCAGTATAGTCTATCTCGTCTATTAGAGGAGGTTTGTTTTTCGCCGCCGTGCCGACACAATAGGATTACTTGGGTCGCCTTTTGTGCCGCGCGGCCCGCTGGCCCATTCACGTG
>Ga0058701_10004949_pt1 | contig 10935 bp, 5 predicted proteins | sample AgamicOrMae_FD_97039 | JGI IMG/M metagenome (GOLD analysis project Ga0058701, IMG submission 97039) | Agave microbial communities from Guanajuato, Mexico - Or.Ma.e | ecosystem: Host-associated > Plants > Phyllosphere > Phylloplane/Leaf | place: Guanajuato, Mexico | collected 2012-06-04 | reverse complement strand
TTTTTTTTTTTTTTTTTAAAAATAAATCTCCCTAAAAAAAGGATTGAATTTAAATATTTAAAATTTTTAAAAAGAAAAAAACAAAAAAACAACAAGGGGGGGAATTCGTTAAAAAAAAAAAAAAAAAAAAAAAAACAGGAGACTATAAGACATGTTTCATAGGCTCCTGACTCTACCTTCCCTTGCCGCTTCATTTCGGCGAATATCATGATAAACTAACTACAATTGTGACTAGCGTCTATAACTAAATATAAAAACAGTGTATTCGTACTAAAAAGAGAGGATATTTTGTTACCAATGCAAAAAGTATTCAGGATCCAACATCATTTTGAAAGGTAAATTTTAATTTCTCCAATACATTATGTTCTACTTCATCCTAGTGAGCACGTATGCGTAAAATATTGGCAAGGCAGCTAGCTACCTTTGTTTTTTTCTTCGAATGAGTTCCTCTGTATTACTCCTCCTGGGAGTTGTTTACTTTTCATGGCATTAATGTCTTTTGAGTGCGCATCTTGAAGGTAATTTTTATGATATTTGCACAACATCTCCCTTTTTCTCCTCCAAAAAGATTAAGTTAAAAATCTCTTACGGGGCTGTAAAATATAAGTCGTAACGAGGGACGTCGGGTTAGAGTTTGATTACAACTGTCATATTCTTCGTACAGTATATCAAAGGTAAGTTTCCGATACCGTCTTATGACAGCACTGATTCTAGCAACATAGAAACTGTATGTTTGTAACACGGTAAACTAAAGTCACCACTTCGCTTTGGTTAACGTGTTTGTTTGTTGACGTATTGAAGGAAAAGACAAATCAGGCCTACCGGCTACTAATTTGGTGTCAATGCACTTCATTTACGTGTTTTACTTGCTTTCAAACTAGAAAACGCGCTAGTCCGATTTTTATCTGGTTACTAATATTAGAACTGAAGAATTTAAGGGATATCGGATTTGACCAAATTAGAAACAGTGACCACTTTTCATTTTTGTTCCCTTCCAAAGTTGGGAAAGTAAGGACCTCTGTCATTGCGAGGTAGATTCGGCAACAGCGCTTCGCCAGCCCATGTCCTTTGACAAGTTTTACTAGCCTCTCGGCCCTCGGCTCGCTACCTGCTCCCTTCCATTCGTCGTTTTGTGTGCCTTCATCCTACATTCCAACTATTCCTTCCCAGGAAAACAAGCTCTACCTCGAAAATTATTCACAAAAATAATCTGTCCTTGCGATGAGATGTGAGATAAGAATAGCTTGTAATGTTGTTGCAAAGGATTTCAAGAACCCCACACATATTGGGACCTATTCGCAAAACAAAAATTGGTTACTAGAAAGAGGACATTATTTTCATTTCTTACTTAAAGATAGCTCTGCAAAACTTTCCCTTAAAACTAAGTCAGAAAATTAGTGACAGATTCACGCGAGCATTTTTATTCCTTTTTAAATTTTACCGCGTCTCTTTTTTTTTAGAAAATTATAGGAAAAAAAGCGATTTCTATGTTAATTAAGAAATAAACAGAACTTGTCAAACGGGCCCTTGGCAAATATGGGTCAAAGATGACCAACCACAAGTAAAACTTTAACTGCATCAAACGAAAATACATTTTATGAGAAGATTAAGACGCCTCTTTCTAGTAAAGACTTTATAATATTAGTTGGCTCTAAAGTATCGCCAGCGAGGTTAAGGGTCATTTGCACCCTCTTTTCTTTTTTATATTTTTTTTCCGGAAAATCACCGGTAATGAAACTAAGGAGAAAAAAGCGATTTGTGTGATTAACACGGGGTATTTGTACATGTTTTCATTGTTCGAAAGTTTTTCGGCGGCATGAAGTAAATTTCGATCTTAGTTTGTCGACAGCACCCGCATATTTTGCACCCGACTGTACACTTTAGCTCAACTGCTGGAAAATTATTGATTACAGACTCGTGGGCGAGTTGAGTTGGGGCGCGCGAACGGTACAGTCTAAGGCAAGGCACAAAGGAAGGGTGAATTCACAGGATGTTGCCTATAGAGGGACACCCCAAAAATTTTGGATGGTATTATACTCAATAGTGACCTAAACAGGAACCCGTTTATAAAAATCTAAAACCAATATTTCGCAGAAACTGAATACGTCATTATTCTAATGTGGTTTGTGACTCCATTTTCTTATAGTCAATACACACTTCATGCATCACCTACATTTTTTTAAGGTAGTACTAAATCTGAGGACATAGAATGTGACCAAGTCCTTTGCAGTGATTTAAAACATTATGAATATCTAACAATTTCGTGCCGAAGTCAAGTACCCCAAAGGCTATAAATTAAGTTCATCTTTGGGATACCATCATTCGTACATTTCACCTCTTGAACGATTTTAGGCAATTTTTTTGGGGGGTGACTAAGGATATTTACGATAAAAGAAAATAAATGGATATAATTTCAAATTGCTTTAATATCTTGTCAAAAAAGAACAAGAACATCGTATAGGTATATTTCGTGGTCTACCTGGACGACATAACACAAAAAATTGTTTTAATGAGCACCTAATGTATTTACAAAAATTTAAATTAATATTTAACATTTCAAATGGAACCATACGTTTGAGTCACACACACTAATTCAGTCTCTCGGTACGTATATAAAGCACAGGTATCTGAATTTGTCGCAACAGTAAACGGTACTTTCTCCGAGAAGAAAGGTATTTGGCTTTGAGTGGAAAACGGTCATACACAACTAAAAGTTACAACATCTTTTTATAAATATATAACACAAATACAAAACAATATTATATTGGATTATCACACATCAGGAATTGTACTGCTCCGTCTGTTTTGTAAAGTTACTGCTAATCTCAAGAATGAGTGCAACAAATACTGTAACAAGAGCCTAAAAAAAGGAGACGGAAACACTTCGATTTTTCGATCAGGAAATCCATTTTAGTTAAGATTTTATCTGAGACGATTCGTTTTATTTACAATAGTGCGATGTATTCCTTTCGATGTAATTTATTACAATCAACCAAAACCCTTAACCGGTGCACCGAAAATATTGACGCTTCAAATATGAATTTATCTTCAAATTCAAACATAATAGTGCAGAGGAGATTTGTCAAACAATCTTGTGCCTTCAGATGTGAGCATTGGGCATTGTAAGTAAAAAATAGTTAATTTCTTGCCGTTAAATTCGTTTGTACCGTGTCCTCAAAAGAGATATTGATTTAACAGCGTGACACGCTCTAAGAATTTAAGTTCGCTGGAAAAAGCTCAAGTTGAAGTTCATTACAGAGCAACCTACATAAAATCTTAAGTAAACTGGTTTCCTCTGTGGTTGAGAGTAAAGGACACTTTTCCAAATGTAAAACTTCGTCTTCCCTCTCGGTATACAATCATTTTTCGACGGACAATATTTCGTAAAATTCGTTCCTCAAAGTGGGGTTCGTCCTGAATAAGCGCGGTTTTGCGCCATAGACTTACAAAATCTTCACCAAGCCAACCAAGATTTGCTTCGAAGCAAACCGCAACGTAGTAGCAGCCGCCGCCGTAAATGGAACGTGCTTGCATAACCTCAAAGTGCCATACTCTATTGCCTTCGTCTTTTCTGTTTTTCAAACTTAAAAAAGAAACTATCCTAGGGGCAAAAATTACAAAATGATGACAGACAAATCTTAAAATGAGATCAACACAATACTTTAAAAAAAGTAAAATTGTCATTTATCACAAAATGACTACACACGAGAAAATTTTGTTCAGTCATTCTTTTATCGCTTCACAAAAATGACATTCCGGTTGGCATGCCTAAGTTTCCCCCCAAAAAATTATAACGCGTAGTGCTCAGAATAAAACGTTATAAACAGCCGATTTCGCAAACGATGTTCTTCTGATTGATCTAAAACATCGGAGGCAAAGTTGGAATTAGGTGCTCCTGGGCATTAATGCTCTTATACGAAATCAAAACTGTTTGAATGTATCAACGGATTTGATGACTTGAATAAACATGATCACATGTTTGGTAACTTGGGCAAGAGAAGCAGGCGAAACATTACTCGACTATGTTACCTCCGTCCTAAATGTGCGAAAAAATACGTTAGATTGAAAATTGCAATGGCCGGAGTTTAAAAAGAAAAACATCTGATGGTTGCAATAACAACTAAATTAACATATCATCCATTCGATCCAAAAACAAATTTGGTAATCAGTTTATTTGGTTATAAAAGATAGCAGAGAATAACCAGTTCAACTGGAATCCGACCGATTAAAATTCGATTTTTTCGGAGTTAATGCGTCCAGAAAGTAGTCTTTACTAGAGTCGTTTTTCCTCACAAAAGTGGTAAAATTAACTTGGAAGTCTTTCCTTCGAAAACGTAAATTATTGTTTATTCTTCTGTAGATAAGGTTAATCGGTACAGTAAAAAGTAAAACGAAAATGACAACGCGATTGATGCATGTATTGGTTGCCGACATTGACAGAAATAGGTGCGAAAGTACTTCACGTATTTTTAACGTGAGACAGGATTAATAAGCGGCCGTGACGGCCATTAAATAGACAAAAGATTGACAGGATAAATATCGGTTCGATTTTTTAGGACGGATGTAGGTAAAAATGTGAAAAAAATCGCCATTCAATCAACCAGGACGGATATCTTCGTGAAAAGAAAGAAAACCCATGAACCCAATTGTTGTCCAAGTGGTGCATAAGAGAAGGAGAGAAAGGTTCAAAGCGTACATCCTTGAACACGACTAGTAATCACGCTTCAGAACGGTGCAAAATATTTTTGACTAAACATGTATAAAGGTGAGACTATTGTTCTTAATTTGGCTTATGATAGCTCTACAGATTATTGTCTGATCGATGCCGTGATGCAAATTTCATTGTTAATTCCTCTTACTAAAAAAAGAAGTCTATGATACAAATGAGAAAAAAAGAGATGATACGGCCTCAAAATGAGCATCGTAAACGGAGACGTTTAATGAGCAATTTTTCATTGTAACGCCCTGGAATGGGTTCGTTTGAGCACTCAAATAAAGCGATATGGCAAATACTATCGATAAATCTCGATAAAGATAGGGAGCTTTCTAAACAGAGTCGCCTTTCCTACCAAATCAACAAAATTAAAAAAAGGCTGAGCTTACTATATACAAACTAAAATGTACAACTGATGATAAGTCCTCAACATGGAATGACTAAAAATTATACAAAAATCAACGCGGACGTGTCTAACAATTAAATCAACTCGCGTCACGACTTTTTCTTTAAGACATCACATTCAAACACCCCACTACACTGTGATGTTGACCCGGGCCCTTGGTCTCACAACTCGTTAATATCACATTGGCGCATTGACATCCGCCACGCGAAATAGCCATCCACCTCATCGTGGCTGATGACCATCCACCTCATGGAAGTCTTGCCTGGTATCAACTGCACATGTTGACTTTCGGAATATCCACTTATCTGAGGTCAGATATGAATCGCGATCAGATATGAGGAATATTTGTGCAAGAAGAAAGTTTGGAATGGTGGCTATTTGTCGTGGCGGAAGGAGTGGAAAGGGGCTAGCAGAGGCACAAACTGAGCAAGCAAGCAACTGCAACCGGCCGGCCTGAGGCGGGGGGGAGGCGCGGGGACCGCGCGCCCGCCCGCCTTCAGTGGGACCGCCACCGCCTTCAGGCGACCGGGCTAGCTGCCCGGGTCCAACTAACTTCACCGAACCTGAGTGTAGAGACCTAGATTGAGAGTCTTCATTTTTGGCAAGGACATGAGCCCGTCTACACAACTCCGGCTGATGTTGGTGCATCCGTACAAGTCTATGCATTTGAGCTGGCGCAGGCTGTCCGCCACAGCCTTGAGGCCCTTGTCGGTGATTCGCCGGCACTGGCCGATGTTGAGGGTCTCCAGCTCCGCCAGGACCCCCGCGATCTTGACGATGCCCTCGTCCGACACGGGGCACGCACTCAGCGATAAGGACCGCAAGCCGAACAGACCTTGCGAAATGTGTTGCAAGGCGGAATCGCCCACTTTATCGCAAAACGCCACGTCCAGAGAGCGCACTTTGGAACCCCCTTCCGCGAGATACGAAACACCCACGTCCGTGATGTTGTCACACGATCGGAGGTTTAACTCCTCTAAAGTACTCATCTTGGCCAAATACTTGAGGCCCCCGTCCGAGATGCCCAGACACAAGCTCAAGTTAATGCTTTTCAGTTTCGTCAGTCCTTCTGCTATGTGTTTCAACGCTTCGTCCGACAGCCGTTGACAGTCTTGAAGTCCCAGGTACTCGAGATCGGTGCTTCCCCCGCCGGTGTCGGGTCTGAGGCCGGCGAGGTCCGCGATGCCCTGGTCAGACAGCTGCCAGCACGACCTCAGGTTGAGCCTCCTCAGCTTCTTGAGCCCCCAGGCAATATACGCCAGCCCCCGGTTGGTTATATTGCTGCAGCCGCCCAGCTCCAGCTCCTGCAGGTTCCTCAGGTAGTGCGCGATCTGGCGCAGCGAGTCGTCGGTAACCGACTTGCACAGCGACATGTCCAGGTGGGTGAGCGCCGGCAAGTCGGTGGTGAGGGCGCCCAGCACGGCGGAGTCGTTGACATGGAGGCAGCCGCTGAGGTTGAGGGACTGCAGCGTGGGCAGCGCCGCCAGGGCCTCCCGGAGCCCCTTCTTGAGCGACAGCACCTGAACCCTCCGGATGCCCCTGTCCGCCAGGCTGCTGAGCACGCCGGGGTCGGCGCGCCGCAGGTGGAGCTTGGCTTCGACGCCTCGCCACACCGACTTGTGGTAGGCGGCGTCCCTCCACGTCGTGCACACCTGCGCCGCCCGCCCGCGGTCCTGCACGCTCAGGTGCGAGAAGATGAGGGCCAGCAGCTCGGGGTACAAACAGGACACATGCGTCCGCTGGCGCTGCTCCTGCTGCTCCTGCTGGTGGCGCAGCTGGCGCTGCTGCTGCTTGTGCTGCTGCTCCTGCTGGCTATGGCGCAACTGCTGCTGGTGCTGCATGTGCAGGCTCTCGAGGGCGTGCAGCTGGTCTAGGGGCGGCAGCGGCGACGGCACCCGCTGCACCTGCAGGTGGGGTTGATGCAGACGGAAGTACGGGTGGTACTTCCCGTGGAGCGCCCCGTGGAGGGACGTCACTCCGGCCATGCGGCCGTCCGGTAACTCGGTGTAAACTAACTGCATATCTTCCATCGTTATACCGTCATGTCGCAAATGACAAACCGCACTCGGCACGGCACTCACTCACTCGCACTCCGACACTCCCGCGCTGCACCGGCCGCGGCAGACCTGCTCTCACGACTTCACCTGCCTTACTGCCCGCTTCTCCTCAACTTCGCCTGCTTGCCTGCTTCAGCTCGCTGCGCCGCCCGTCCCTCGCCACCTCCTCCTTCCCCGGAGAGATGCCGTCGGTGGCCGCAGGCGGCGCTGCAGTGCTGCCTCGCTATTGGTCCAGGCAGTGCCCACGTGACCCACGTGAGTATCGATTCGGCTCGGAACGCGCCAACTTTTAAAAAGCTGCGTGCTTGCTTCCCTGTTCGCTCCCCTTCCCTCCGGCGAGTTGGGTGCCGGCAGCACTTTCCCGATCCCTTCATGTGGCCCGCCGGCCAGCAGCGCCGGCCCGGCCCGGTCCGGCCGGGCGCGGCCCGCCGCGGTCGCCGTCCACCCCGCCCGCACCGGTTCGCCGGTCGCTTCGCACAGCGTTGCACCGCCAAAACAGGAAGAATGCACTTGAAACGTAAACACGATGGCGATGGCGCCCGCCAAAAGAACATAACAATGCCGCGCTGTACCGGACCGTAACTTACGTAAGGGGTCCGAAATGATGTCAATAGACGTCGTTAAAATTGCAAACTGATGACCTAAAAGCACTCCAATTTTGGAAATGGACTCAATTAGAATGCCTCGCTTGGCAAAAACAAATAAACGCAATTCATCCGAAAACTTTTTCGCCACAAGCTGCCTACTTACCTACTTCGCACAACACCGCTGTAGACAAGAATATTTTGAGGGGTATCTAGAGTTTCAGGTCCCCCTCGCTCGAATGTTAAAATCGGATATAACATAATACAAAGCTTTTCTCTGATGATAAACTCTTATGTACAAAAAATGGGAGGTGACCGGGTACCCGTTTTGGGCCCATAACCTGTTTTTAAAAGGTATATGCGTAGTATTTAGTAAATTCTCACGATTGTTTTATAGATTACCATATCAAAAGAAAGGGCTCGATGAAAGTTTTTAATTAAATGGTTTTTGATAGGTCTGCCTCATGAATGTAAAAAAAAAATATTTATATCACGCCTACATGAGGCTCTCAACTGAAACAGGGATTTTTTAAATAGAACACTCCTTCTCCTCTATTTTCGCTGTTCTTAAAGGCCTAGTGAAAAATTCACAAAACGTGCTATTTGACCCATTTCACTCCCTTTTGTAAACCTATTCATACGTTTTGACACAGGTCCTCGAGGACTCCAATATTCCTGCACAGCCAGAAATATTGACGTGGATCGATAATACCGAGGAGTTTACGCTTAATATTTCAAGAAAAAGTGAAGTATTGACAGCATAACTCTTCCAAGCGCTACTTCCTTATCCAAGTTAAAGTAAGATAAGCTAACTAGACTATGAATACAGCCAAATCTGCTTGTTCAACGTAAACTAACCTGAACATTTTTTTTTCAAATAGGAAAAAGCTTCTAACAGATTAAAGTAGTGTACTATGAAGTCACAAAAGCCAGTCGAGATGCCGATGTGTTAGTCAACAGAAAAGTGCGACCTTGAGTCTAAAACATTCAATTGAATAAACGCGTCATACATATGTTGCTCAAGACAATAATAACTTCATGGGGAAAGTCAAGAATCACTGTCTTACGAATTCACAGTCGCAACTTAAGACCGTATACAATCGAAAATCTAACTGCCCAACAGCCCACCATCGAACAAGATGCCTCTGTTCCTCTAGGCAACCGGAAAACTACCACGAAAAGTAATTAATACGAAATGGAAATTTCCCGGAAATTAAGCCAAGTATTTCCGCTGCGGCCTTTCCAAAGGAAAAACTTTTTTTCCTTCTGTTGAACATAAATCTACAGCGTTGTCTTAGAGTTCTAGGTGTATCCAAAGAAAAGTGTAAAAATATCTAGAATATAAAAATTCCGAGAAATACTTCGCAGGAGATTTTCTAGGCATTAGTAATTTTCTGTTTCGGGATGCGATTTTATTTATAGTTGAGACTTTGGTACGAAGAGATTGACTTTTAAAACTTCTGGCGATATTCGATAAATCTCGCTTTAAAAACGTTGAAAAGAAACATGATCCTTTAAGAAAGTTAGGCAACTCACTTCGCGTCTCTGCATCGCAAATTGCCTACTCCTTTTAGTCACCGCCAACACTGAACAGTTAGCCACTTGTAATCTAAGGAAGGCATTTACATCAGAGGATAAACCTCCAATGAGAAGTATATTGAACGTATATTTTTTTAAGCAAGTAAGTTGTAAATCTGACGTGCTCAAACTTTCTTCTCATGCGACTCGCCGGTACGAAATTCCCGAGAAAAACCCAGAGAAAGACTTTTCTTCCCCCATTTTTTCGGCTATTCTCGCGGCTAAACACGAGGCCAAAGGGATCGTAAGGTATTACTAAAGGATTAAGGTTGCTAAGCTACAGAAGCCGAAATATTTTTCCTACAGAACTATTTTTCTTGAGATTTCGAAGAAAACTGTGTTCAAGAGTAGGCTGCACTTCTATTGATCTTCCCCTTCCCAACCCCACCCCTATGGGCTGTGTAACCCGGCACAAAGTCCCCGGTGCATACCATTGCATCTCACTGCATTGCACCCCCCCACCCCGTTGCAGAGATGCACCCTTGCTGGTGCATACGCGTATTTTTGCCCCAATCTTCGACTATCGTAATAGGAAAGTTTTTCTCAAAACGCAAAAACAGCAGAACACTGGAAACATTTTTTTTTACTGTTATGAAATTGAAGATACGAGTGTTAAGCGTAGGGTGCGAACGGAAAAAAAATCAATCAAAAATTTAAGAAATTAGCCTTTTATAAGAAAAAAATGCTCTTCTAGATTTTGTAATATAAAAATGGGAGTATTCTAATTCCGATTACGTTCCTTATTTGATATGGAGAAACTAAAACATGCGAGTTAATCGATGAGAATTATCACGAAGTTTGCTACTTTAGAGATAGGTCTATAAAGCACGAAATCGATTTCCACTGACGTATTTTATGGCGGAGTCTAGGAAAATGCACAATTTTCCACGAATTGAAGGGTTTCCAAGTATTTCTGATAAGAGAAAATGATTTAACAACGCAACCGAAACGTTTTTGTACAGAATACTAAATCTAAAAAAATATTGAACTGCATTTCACATCTTCCCACCTCTTCATTACAGCTTCACTCGTGATCAAGCAGCGCTCCCCAAAAGGACCGAATTCTAATTTCGAAAGATTCGAGGGAGAATGGTTAAATAAAATCAGAGACAAGGAGTGCAACATGCGATCTTCCCGGCTTCATGTCTTTTAAATAGAGTAGAATCTTAACTTTTCGCTTTGTGACATATAAGGTGTTCTTAGAACACCATGAAAATTTCAATCAGTCCCTTTTGACATTCAATATCCACTGATTTCCCAAGTCAAAAGTTACGCTGCACGGAGATTAGTTGGTAAGCACGCAGAATGCACCTATTAAGGTGCTACACACCAACCAATTAAACTTAGCCAAAGTGCAATCTGTACCCATCCTTCTCTTGGCAGCTCTCCCGCACTGCGCCTCACTAGCAGTTCCTAACACGGCGACCAAGCTAGGATGTCGCATTTTCTTTCGCAATCTACACGCCATGGCCTGCAACATTTACTTATCCACAGTAATTTTTAGGGTAGCATTTTCAACCTTTTGGTTTAAATTTGGTGCTACCCTCCGTCGTCAAGCCGAGCGGAGAGATAGCGGAACGAGGCAAAAGGCATCCA
>Ga0058701_10004948_pt1 | contig 10936 bp, 9 predicted proteins | sample AgamicOrMae_FD_97039 | JGI IMG/M metagenome (GOLD analysis project Ga0058701, IMG submission 97039) | Agave microbial communities from Guanajuato, Mexico - Or.Ma.e | ecosystem: Host-associated > Plants > Phyllosphere > Phylloplane/Leaf | place: Guanajuato, Mexico | collected 2012-06-04 | reverse complement strand
TTATTGTAAATGCCTGCAAACTCTTATATTGTTCAATTACTAAAGTCTAGCCCGCTGCTCTCTACCAATCACCTCTAATGTCGAGACGCTCTCCGAGACACGGAAAACACAAAACACATTATCCCTCCTGAAAAACTATGCATGAAATAGGTCAAAATCGCCTTTGAAAAATACATACAGGCTTCGTTCTAAAATATTTAAAAAAAGATACGCCAACGATCCTGGCAATCCTGACGGCAGTGCGTAACTGATAATTAAATTAAAGCGCCATAGAAAGAATCATCAGAACGCAACAAAACGACCGTGAAAACAATAAACGCCCAAATGGAACGCACTTCTTTCACTGATCCGTTCACTTGCGGGAGAACACTAGCACTTGTAAGAGCAATTACAATAAGAATGTCCCGAGGCACTTCAATTGCGAATTGGAAAGAAAAACAATACGCGCTCTGCCTGCTCCATGTTTTTTCTCGTCAAAAGTTTTTGAGTTTCTTGGGCGAGAATATCGAAAGAGTTAGGACGTTAATGTCCCTTTTTACTTGAGATGTAACAAACTTTCCTCTACAATCGCTCCACAGCATCTACCTCAGATCAAGTCAAAGCTATGACGGGCTGTGAATTGCATTTGTAATGTTTCACTCCAGGAAAACGATGCAGGAAATTTCCATTTCCGAAACCGGAACTCAAACTCATTCGCTAGTATCATGAACGTCGGTCTGAAAACTATCTGGTAACTTTGATTAAATGTACAAAGTATCTTTTCGTCCTGTCGTGTTATGGCATATTTCAATTAGTGCAGACTCATTTGAGCCTTGGCTAGAAGCGTTTATCTCAATGAACACGCGATACATCGGTCTTGACTCTTAGGTGTTACCTGTTATCCTGCGTTGTTGAACATGATTTAGCTTTGGATTCCAAGAAACCAAGTACCTACTTCCGTTTAGAAGTACCCAAATTGTTTCAAAGCTTACAGAAAGCGTCAGCTGGGGTATGAGTGGTGGCGTTGGTTTTTTGAGAAGTTTTCTGTATTTGGTGTTCTAAGAAGCAAAGATCCAGCGTTTTTATTTTTTACACTTTATTTTGGATAGAAGGAAATGCACGCATTTTTTTTTCCAAAATCTGGAACGTCGACAGGAAGCGACGGTCGTGGTTCAACTTTGTGGTTCAGTCTCGATTTCAAAAAGGCACGAAAAAGGTTCATGAGTCAGGGGTCTAGGGAAGGTTTATATGAAACTAAGTCAATCGTGCCACTCTTTCTCTGATTATTTTGTGGTCGATTCCACGTTTGATAAGGTCGAAATCTCTGCAAAACTGAGTAGAATGCCTAAAAAGATAATTCAAAAAGCACTCCCGAAAAAAAAAGCGAGCGAGAAATATATCTCATTAATCACCACGACGCAAACTTCGTGGTTCTTGTAGCATATTTGCGTACTCTCCGCTACCCCCAACAGGTTGACTGAAACCCGGATTGTATTGCAAACAATCAATTTTCTCACAATTAAATTTGCTACCAGCATTAAATCCGAGACGAGTTAATATTAGGTTAACATTTTATTCTCTATATCGGTAAATGCAGGCACACTTTGACTTTTTGTCGGGACGCTAAAAAAAAGAAAAAAAACTGAAACTAAAAAAGTTTCCTCGTCAACGGATGGATCGGGAAGAAGAGCGTGGTCCTAAAGTTGGTGGTTTTTTCTGATCTCTAATTAATTTATTTTAAGATTACGTTCAATAATGATGTAGCATGTCTACAATAATCATATAAAAGCAGGAAGGAACATTGCGTCGTTCTGTGTGTTTTGATGAAAAGAAACAGAGATTCTCCAACAGAACGTACATCGACCATCAGTAACACCGATGAGAACAATGCAAAGGAACGGATTTTCCTGTCGTTTTTAGGAGATTGGAGGCAATAGCAATCTTCAAGGTAACAGCTGGTTACGCTTGGCGGTGATTTAAATTAGATCTCAACGTTTCACTTAAATGAAGCTTGCGTGCGCTAAAGTTGCAGCTAAACGAAATAGGATCTCACACACCGACTCCTAATTAGTCTGTCAATTGAATGCACAAGTAAATCACTTAAGCAAGCAAGCTGACGGTTTTACCAGCCGAACTCCTATCCACGGCTCTCCTACAACCTTTTTAACATAAAATCTCAGGAAAAGTATATTAAATCTTATGAATTATTACCCCAAACACCCGCCCGCGATACAAGAAAAGTGAACAACAAATATAATTCTATAATTCAGTTTTTTTATTGAAAAAAATGAAGAAACCTTAAGCAGCAGAGCTATTTGAAAATGTTCGAATGTACTGAAGGATTAAACAAAAAAGCAAGCTTTGTTGAGCTATCAGCACGGGTTTGTTTGCATTCCTTATTTAATTTAAGGATACTCTTCTGCGGCCGGCCCTCTCCGCGGGACGGGTAAAAAAACAAAAAACAAGTTGCTCCAAATCCCACGAAATTTTTTGGTAGTGCTAAGGAAGGTCTATATATTCCTTATTTCAACTTTATTAGTCAAAGCATGGTGATTTCATGTTGGTTTGGCAGCTTCAATATCACTCGAAACCGCTAATTTGGCAAAATTTGAAATAAATGAATGCGAAAACCTACCGATTTCTCTGTTATTTCATGGTGTCCCATCCTTTTTTTCTTCTGCATAGGTTTACTCGAGGAAGATTTACCTAAATGTAGTTTATGAAGATGATGAGTTTATTCGGCCCACCTCGAAGAAGAAAAAAAGACCTTATAACTTGTGTCATAATTCCGCTTCACCATAAGAGCACGTATATATTTTTTAAACTTTCCCTGAACATTTTTTTTTTTCAAAAAATAGATCGACGACCCCACTTTTTTTAAAAGTGTCTCAGACGCACCTTGACGAAAGGAAAACCAAGAAACCATTTTTCTAAATTTATCTTTATATGACCCTTGGTGGAAGAGTATCCTTAAGACGTTTGATCCGGGTTTTTAGGCACGTGTTCCTAGCTGGGGATCAACTCTATGCACGACGTCTAAAATAGATTATTTTGCGCCTGGTTGGAAAATGATGAATTATGTTGCTTTTTACAATTACAAAAATATGACAGTAAAAATCTCCAAGGCACTCTCTTGCCAAACCGTACCATGAAGTGTCCTTCGGTGATGCAGTATACCACGGTTATGTCGCGGACTGTCCTGTTTACCAACACTTTTGACTTTGGCAGTCAACCTCCGAAGTCTTTGTTGGAAAAAATTCTCTTTTAATTCAAGTTTATGAGTTTTCTTAATTTTTATTTTTCGGAATCATCCTTGTTTTATTGCAGTATACATTAAATAAGTCCCAACACATGTTAAATGAATTGCCGTATCATATACCGTTTTGATTAGATCCATTTTTAAATCAGGTAAAAATACATCATGGCTCTCGCACTTAAATGAACGTCCACTCGCAAAGAAATTCGTTCTACTGACGTGATTGATCAAGGAATAAAAATCTACTCACAAATGGACAACTATATCTGAAATCTGTTGTATAAATTACTGGAAATCTGATCTGAAATCCCTGAAACACTTCTTTAAATCCTTTGAATCTGACGAAAAATTCCCTAAATTACCAAAATCTTTCAAATCCAATTTAAAGTTTCCGAAATCTGGCCTGTAATTCGTGAAACCTGATTCAAAATTAATGGCCTAATTTGGCCTAAAACCCTTGTACTATAATAAATCCTTAAAATCCTTGAAATCTTTCAAATCCCTAATGTCTGCCCCAAAATATTTGAAATCCGACCTGATATCCCTGAAATCCTGAAACCAGACGGCCTGCAAGGAGAGGGTAGCGAACCTCGGTTCCAGTCGCTGATTGGCTAACGGGGAGTTGCCATTGCATAAATTTGTTTTATTTTAATTTATTCGTGAAGTTATTGCTTGTTATTTTGAGATTTTGTCCCACTTATAGCACTACATATGTAACAGCTAGCCCTTAACCTCTATGATATTTCACAACATTCATACGGTTTAGTATGCGGAACACCGGGAAATATGATGTATTCGGGTTTATCTTTGATATTTTGTTCAGCAGGGTTGATACGCAAGTCTTTTCAAATGTTTTTCATGTTAACTTAATGCTTTTCAAGTCAATATTGTTGTGTCAATCGCGAAAAATTGCTAAAATGTTGAAAACGACAGTTAGCCAAAATAGAGCCTCCTAGTAGAAAGTTCGCGGCCCTCTCCTTGTAAGCCCCTGAAACTTGAAGTACAAGTCCCAAAAAGGTGATTTGCCCCTAGACTACACATTAGCTTGTTCAAAACTCCTATGATAGGCTGCAGATTGAAGCAAAATAAAAAAATCTTCACATAATCATTCTTCGGAAAGTCGTAGTAAAGATTCGATGAGAGCTATAAATATCCTTCCAAAATATCAAGCCAAAAGAAACGCAGCGCGTATGAAGGACGAAAAAGGGACCAGCATTTATCAAAAACCTTAAGTACCAGCGTGCTATGTAAAGTTTTCGATAACGGTTTAACGAAGATAGCCGTTCGCCGGTTTATAATGGTTTCAATTGCTATTTAAGGTCTCTCGAAAAATCTATCTGCTAATAAACACGTGATATTTTAGAATCCCTTGCTTGCTTTTTAAAATTATGAATCTTCAGATAAAGACTTACGTAATTTATATGCCTATCCTGTATAGGTCTACTTGGCACTGAGAAATGCTATTGAATATTCGATATGCAGGCAGAATGTGGATGAAAGCCATTTAATAAATTTTGATAACGGTTAAGATGAGTTGAAAATAACAGGTTCGTTCCTCCGTGTTGTAATAATTTAAAACTGCGAACCCACAAACGGCTGAGAACCGAGCTGTTCACTGATGTCAGTTTTGAACAACCTCTTTGTACCGGTACCATATATGAACCCGAAAATTCACACTACCTAATTATTTTCGCTCAACCGGCACTCGAAAGTTCATACTTAGAACTCGTTTAGCTGTGACTCCGCACAGCTTGCTACGCCTATTTGTAGGTCATAAGCGAAAGGAAATTATTGGACAGATGTTGAGAGATATTCGTTGTTAAATGATCTCGCTAGAAGGAGTTCCAGTTGTGATACGGAAATCTCGGACACGTCTTGACAAAAGGTAAGTCATTAGCTATATTTAGAAGTCCGAAAGTTCCACTACGTCCTCTACTCTTTTCTGCCCGGCATCACGCTCAGCTGCAATCAATCAAAACTTGTTCCAATAAAGCTAACACTCGCCTACTTATGTTCTCCTTGCAATGTTTTGTTTCTTTCTTCCACAATTTCCTCAGATAAAAAAAATGCAAGCGGGGTGAGTGAACAGCAAATAACTGTGTTACATTTTTATCAAGATCTGATTCCACTGGAACTCAAATTTTCACAAATGTCCTGGCCTTTCCTTGGCCTATGCTAATGGTGAGCAAAGCACATAAACAATGATTTTTTTCCCAGGTAAGTTGACTTTTTAAAGTTTTGGGTGGTCCCCACGACAGCGTGTTCTTGAAAATGTCAGAAGCAATATTTCGGAATATTTTTTTGAAGATGAGCTTATAAACTAGTTTCTTCGTTCAATGTCTCTTCAGTGGTATATTGGTTCAAAAAGAACAAACGAAAATAGCTGTGCAATCGAACATACTAGGTCTGTTATTAATTTCATGGTGAAGATCAACCGAACATAAAATCCAAAAGGGAAGATAAGTTTTTTTATTTATCGTTTTTGAAGCGCTCTTTTTGTGGCTTTGTAAGCCATAATTCCACTGCACGTATCGAAAGCAAAATGAAAATTTTGGTATGACAATATTTGTGTATGGCCCCTCAAAATCTTCCTCGTAGGCGTATAATATAATGAGGACAGCGAAAATATTTCTGGCGATATGATTAGGAAAAATAATAAAAATGCATATAAATAATAAAAAGTATTTTTTTTTGCACTATTTGCTTTATCGGCGCAGGGATAATGCATTGTTTACGTGAGCACATTTTTGACGAGTTTTGACCCCACCAAGTAAACTATTTTTGTGAAACTGCTCCACACCCAAGTAACATTCGTTGGACTCCACTCCCCCCTCTCCCCCGAAGGTGTGCCTTTATAGTAATATCAACGGAAAAATTACTTTCCGACTCTACATACAACAGAAAAAATACAGTTACAATTTAATTGTAGCCGTTACGAAAACAAAAACAAAAAAAAATATGACGCATGCAGACAGGTCTTGACAACTGAAAACTGTTATCCTTGCAGCTATGATTTTCGACACTTTAATGAAAAATGATTTTCCTTATAATTAAATTTCTTGTTCCTCACAAAACCATAGTTTCCGTGATGGACGTTCCGATATGTGTATGATATTGTTGCTTATTAGCAATCCTTTAGTGTATTCTGTTTCCAGTCTACTCGGTTTTCTTTGAGCAACTTGTTTAAAAAGATAATTTTAATCACCTACAAATATTTTATCTGTGTGCATCTCCTTTCTGTTTGTTCCAGCAACCTCACATTGCATTGCCCTAAAAAAAACGATTTTTAATTACCTTAAAAAGAAAACACCGCTACAAACATCTACTTCCATAGATTTGACGTCCCATAAGGGCGTATCTGAGCTAAACGCCTTGAGCTTTTGGTAGTTGAAATGCAAAGCAAAAGTCATCATAGCGGCACGCCTGCTGGAAAAACTAGAATAAGTGATTCCGGGAAGGAGCCGCATGGATATTTTAATTGGGTGTTGCTATTGACACGACATGCATTACTACTGGTAGACTTGAACACACTTCACCAACTTAATGCATTTTTGAATGGGGGGTGCGACTCGAAAGCACGGAACTTAACCAAATACATTTTAAAAAGGGGCAGTCAAGTCAATAGACTCCTAATGAGTTCCACCAAAGCAAGTGGCATACTTAACTCAAGTTTCAAGCACAGATAAATGCTGATTTTGTCTGTCTACCTTGATGAATGTGTCTTTTCAGTAACCATTGCTAACATTTTAGCCACCACATCTAACGTTATAGACATGACTGCTAAAAAAATAGCAATATCTGCTGAAATTATGTGTACCTACTATATCAGTTGACGTGTTAGCTGCCACTACTACTTTTTTTCCGTGTGTGAATTTCACACGAATCCTGTACCCTGGCAGTCACAGGAAAGTTGTGAAATTTTACAGAGCTTAATTTGAAAATTTACAGGATATTTAGTATACGGGAACAGGATGTCCCAGTAACTTTCAAGCCTGTTTGAAAGGAGAATTCCAGTGGAAATCACGAGCAAATTTCTGCTTGTAAATTAAAGTTTTAGTGTTCGAAATGTCAGAACACGCGTCCTTTTTAGCTCGACACTTTCTGTGCTATTCATTGCGCTGCCGCAGCTACTGTAACATTTGAAGGCTACTTATTAGCAAGGTATGCTACTATCTTCAATATAAAAATTGATATTCGCTCGCGTTTCGCTGAAATTCGCTTTTTAAACGAGCTTAAAAATTACAAGAACATCCTGTTCCCATGCATTGAATATCCTGTCACTTACAAAAAGCTCCTGTTAAATTTCACAATCTTCCTGTGACTGCCTGGGCACAGCCTTCCTTCGAAATTTCACAGAAAAACTTTAAAGTAAAGGTGTGTGTAGGAGTGTTTGTGGAGAGCGAGCGGCCAGCTGACAGGTCGCAGCGCGCGGCGCATAGTAAAACAGCCCGTTTGAGGGGATATAGCAGCGCTTTTCACAGGCTCGTCGCGGCTTACTCAAAAAATTACAAAGAAAAAAAGGTATTATTTCCGAATAATCTACCAGAATAGGTGGAAAATATCCTAGGTACCCATACCAAATTCGGAAGTTGTGTGCAGTTACCCCATGATGCTATGCGCACTCAGGAAAACAAGGCACACCACCAAAGTCTTCGTAGTTGATTAACGTATAGGTAATTGTACAGAACGAATCTAAGTCTAAGCATTCTTGAGAAAAAACGAACGGGTTGGATGGGTGGTGTAGGACACTCGGTAAAAAAGTACATCAATACCAGTATTTGATTAAAACCTTCAATAGTTATTACTTTTCATTTCCGGACAACAAAAAACATGAATACTGCTATGGCTCGGAGATAGGTGTGCAAAACCTTGGAGAGAGATATTCGACAAGCATCCTTGCTCCGGTGACAAAGGAGATAAGCCATCTCTTAAATAAGAGATGCATTGATGACAACGTAAGTGAAAAAGCGGACTACCTTGCTTGACCGGATCATCAACAAATCGACATGGCTGAAGAGGTGTGGTCTCACTCTTGAATAGGAATCCTAAGGATGCCGTACACCCTATGTATCCGCCACCTGCAGTCGAGAAATGGATCAACCAAAGAAAGTGCCGTTTGAAGTGAAAGTACCTTTAAGTCACTGAAAACTCCGAGCATGTTCACCGACAGTGCTAAATTTGACGTTCGCACTAAAAATGGCTCTTAAACTATCAAAAAACGCTACTCTCATTCTCCTTAATAAAATGTCAGGAATGCTTGAAGACCCCCTTCAAGTAATAACTTGAGACCTCGCTCAACAGCGAGAGCAACTAACATGCAATACATCCTGGTATTCAACTCAATGCCTTAAAAAAGTTAGGGGGAAGTACAAAAAGTAAGCACTTCGAAATGGTAAGTTCAACCTCACCCCACCGTAAGTTTACTCATTACTAATAAAATGATACGTTTTGTCCTGAACCAGTACTAACACAGGCGCCAAGTACAAGTAGGCTCGTGAAACAGGCTCGACACGTATTTTGGCGGCTTCTTGATGTAAGCCTATCATGGCCCCATTTAACAGTAAGACTTGGCGGCAGGTTTTTACACTGATGTGAATAAGAACAGGTCTTGATTACTAACGAAAATTCGCGTTAAACCGTGAACCACCTTACTCTAAGACGCTACTGCAATCAACGCTCTTGGTCTGAAAGCAACTATTTTGGAGTGACTTACGTTTTCATGGAGGAGTATAAAATCTCGGAACTATTTCTTAGTTGAAAACAGCCCTTATGTGGATTTATGGTCATTACTAAAAACGCTTTAGCGGAGGCTTCCTTTCAGGCGACAATGTGACAAGAGACGCTCTAGTGATACTTTTTTCAGGGACAGGATAATGCTCAGCTCCACTATTGGAAAGTTCTCGCACAGACCTTTCTCTCTGATATGGCTGATGACGAGTTCGTCTTAAAAATGAAGGAGAAAAACAGGCGACATTTTGCTCTGTTTCTTTCAAAACGCTCCTGCTAGCTTACTTTTACTGATTGAGTTATGTTTAGCCCTTCCTTTGGAAAGTTCTAGAGACGATCGTTTCATTGATGCGGCTCATCACTGATCCATTTTTTTTAAAAAAAGAAAAACTATTACACGATTTTTTTACAAATTTCTTTCAAATTTCATTACTCTGAATTGACCGGTTAATTTCAAAGCTCACTCTAGTTAGTAATGAATCTGTGGTCTACTCGATGTTGGAGCGCTTGTTTTTCAGCCCTGAAGTCTACACCTACGATATAACGTCCGCTTCATTCAGTGCTGTTCGTGATTCCACGATTTCACTTGCCTGTCCCTTTAAATTGGACGAATTACTTGCTTCAGTTTCTGTTTTAATTGTATTGTAAGGGCGAATCGGAACAGTATCATTTTTTTTCTATTACCGTAGTCATTTTTTTCGACAGGTGAGCCCATCCTCAATAACACATAAAGTTGCTTTGAAAATGGAAATATTCCATTCCGTTTTCGTGAGTGTATGAAAATAGAGGAGTAAATTAAAACTGTCACTTTACTTCCGGAAGCCTTATCAATAAAAATTCCCATCACTCCTCCGGTGTTGGTCGGATGTGAACTTTCAGCTCCATTTGACAAAACGAACTCTAGCGCTTGATAGAGAGGCAATTTCTTTCCCCAACAAGCCTTTGGGCACGTTAAGCAAGTACAATAAATTCTCGAACAGAAATGGACGTCGAATATGCGAGCTTCAATAAAGTGACAAAAACGTTTGAAATAAAATCTGCACTCAAAGCTCATAACAGTCGTTTCGGAACTTTTCCTTTTTTTAATAGAGAACTGCTTTGTTTTTATAGTGAGGTTATGCGTTTGAACGAATATTTTCTCTTTTGATGGGGTCATGGACTTAAATTACGTTAATACCATCTTATTGAATCGTTCAGTTTTTAATATTTCGTCGTGTTTACCAAGAAAGTCTTCACTTTTTTATAATTTGATAAACGTTGTAATCATTGTGATAGTTCAATTAAAGAAGAAATGGTACCTATGACTAAATAATCAAAACACGTTGTAAAGGCAATATTGGTAACATTTTTAAAAATGTCTTGGTTCTTAGAATTCTTTTCGGGAAATATTATGTTTTCTTCGACGCTAAAAGAGGAGGTTCAGCATTACTTTTGAGTTGGCGGTATAATGAAGAACTTATTGAATTGCGTAGCGGGCAAGAACTCTCTTTTAATACAAAGTATTTTAATAATATGAGGCAAGCGCTGAAATGTTACCGAATATAACAAATTTCAATTTTTCCTAAAAAAAAAACAAATAACGTAGTTTCTAGCTCCCCAGGCGGGTCGCTTCACTGAATAGAAAAAAAAATTGCCAATTATCACAATAACCTCTTCCACAAAAACATTTTGAGATATTTATGGCGTAAAAACCTCTGTTCGTTATTCCGCTATAACCTACGACAAGATGATCAAACTAGCCAGCCACAAAAGACTCCCTGTTATACAAATAAAAATTCAGGAAAATTATGTAGACAAACACACACACCGCCACACACCCCCTCTCTCTCTCTCTCTCTCTCTCTCTCTCTCTTTATTATTCTTGGAGGAACTAATGACGTGGGGATTAATGAAAATTATAACCTAAATCTAAGACCTGCTGTAAAAACTATTCTTGAAACTACTAAAAAGACCAACGTAATTCTAAATGCAATC
>Ga0058701_10004947_pt1 | contig 10936 bp, 8 predicted proteins | sample AgamicOrMae_FD_97039 | JGI IMG/M metagenome (GOLD analysis project Ga0058701, IMG submission 97039) | Agave microbial communities from Guanajuato, Mexico - Or.Ma.e | ecosystem: Host-associated > Plants > Phyllosphere > Phylloplane/Leaf | place: Guanajuato, Mexico | collected 2012-06-04 | reverse complement strand
TGGGTCGGTTCCCCATTGGTCCGTTGCGTTGGGGGTCGGCTCCTGGTTGGTCGATCCTTATACATGGGACCAATTGATGTCTCAACCTGGGTCTTCTATCCAACCTTAATAAATATTGAAAATTAAGGTTATAATAAATTAAAAAATCGTGAACCCCAGAGAGCCTCGGAGCTCTCTTGCGCACTCGAGCTGCTCAAGCGTGCTCAAGGCTCTCGCCGCTCGTGTTTTGTTGATTCTTTCTGTTCTTCTTCAGCTGTTGTGAAAATTTATCAATAAAATGGCGTCAGGCAGCGAAGGTGACAATTTAGATGATATTGGTGAGTTTATTAGCTAAAATACACCCTTATATTGTGTTTTTTGAATATCATTAGATTCCCTTCCCATTTTTAGGCAGGAAAAGTTTTGTCTAGAATGGTGGTTCAGCGTAAGCACCCGTAGGGTTTCGGGCGGGTGATAACGATTTAGAACCTTCATCAGCCGCAATATGACGAAGGTATTGGCTGTTTGATGTCGGTTTGTTTTCATGCCGGCTTTGTCTTTGTTCTTTTCGAGTTACTTTCATCTTCCTTTAGTGTCTTTTCAGAGTGAAACCCCCCGGGGTAAGTCCATAGACCCAATCTTTGTTATGCCGGGTGCGTATGCAACAGCTAGCCCGCGTGTATCCTCGCTCACAAACGCCAAATCCCAAGGACACGCGTGATATGTGATATTTGTTTTGCTATTATCAGTGGAACGCTCAGGCATTGTCAACGCAAGTCTGTGTATTTTGGAATGTTATCAAGTGCACTTTTTAGACATGATTGTACAGTTCTGCTTATTTAGATTATGTAAACAATCCCGTTATTCGCTGAGTTAATAAATTCATTCTAGTAATATCTCATTTGTAAGTATGTGATTTTTGTTGCACCCTTGGGTCTTATTTCTGTTCTGGAACATTATAAAATGTCAACTGCTTCCCTCACCGTATGAGACCTGCCCTGAAATCACCCTTACATCTCTTTCAGTGCCCCCCATGGCCTAAGTATTTCCTTATATCTAATCTTTCATATCCCTACTCTCTTTTCACTTCTGTAGTTACTCGGATTGCCTTCAATTAGTCAAGTTACATTTTCATGACTTTGATTCTCCTGATCGGATTTTGTTGATTAAGAAAGAATCACAATTAATGTATTCATGCATAATCAGAGAGAGAAGCTTTCAAAGTTGACCTCTCCTCTTACCAAAGTTGGAGACTAATGTCTCTATCTTTAATATTCTCTTTATAAAAATTTTGAATAGTGTTCAAAGATTCAGTAGTATAAAATTTTAATTTTAAGAAAATCTTGTTCACTTGATGAGGTAATGACCCCATCCTTGTTCAGGACATCCTATTCCTCCTCCTCCTAATGTCAAAGAGCCAAACAAATCTATTTTCAGTCCTTTTCCTTTTATTGATAGCCACTCTTTTCTCAGGAAATTTGTTTACTTTCAACCACTCCATTTGGTTATTTCATATGACATTTCCAACTTTGTTGTCATATGCTGAGAAATATTTAGTTTTTCAAGTGCCATCCAGCGTATACCATTTTTATTTTCAAAGAGCATGATGTGCTCAATCCATTACAACTAGAAAGTATAGGATTTTCCATTGTGCTGTACATTTCTTATCATTAGGGGCTTGCAACTCCTAATCCATGAACAGAGGCAGTGTATTCTGATACTTGTTTACTATGGTGTAGAATCCCTCATGGAATATTTCACAAAACATGTTTGTTCGAAAGGCTTCTTTGAGGTTCCATTTAAACTCATTTCAAAGCAAGGATTGAGCTCCTAACTTGCTAGGAATATTAAAAGAAAAATTTCACTTTATTTTGAGTGACACTATGTCCGGAGTGTCTTTTTCTAAACCTGGAAACAAAGTTGAAGATGTTCCTGCGCGGATTTTCAGTGGGAATCCTTAATTGAGGGCCGCAGAATCACAATTAAAGCGGAAAAGTGAGTGAAAAGTGAAAGGTTACAAAGGGTGAGGCCCAGAAAGAGGTTGAAATAACTTTTACAAATGTTATGATGATTGGTTTGTCAGAGGAGCCAAAAGAGACAAGGCCAGTCAGAGCTGTGGCTACAAGAGGGAGGAAGAGAGGAGGAGCAAAAGCACCAGCAAGGAGAAGTACCAGGTCATCAGCTGCGGTAGAAGTTGTAAGCTTACACTTACAAATATCTTTCTCTCTTTCTTTTTTGTCTTTTTAATGTTGCCGCTTTTGTAATTAATTATAAGGGCTTTGTTGGGGGGAGAGGAGGGATGTTGCATATAAATTCTGCTAGTGCAGCAAGTTCACATAATGGTAATTACCAGTACTTGTTCTATCCCATAAATTTTTAAACAATTGTCTTTTTGGTCAAAAAGTTTCCTATTTGGTGTGGATTTCTTCTCCCGTTTTATTTATTTAAATTAATCTATAAAATCAATTAGAAGAGGCTAAAATTGAGTCAAATAGATTATTTAATGTAATTCTTATAGAGAGGTTAAAATTAGATTAAATAAGTAAGAGCAAATTCGATGTTAAGCTTTTATGACATCATCGACTTTGCTCGATCGCTTTTTTTTAGAAAATTGTGCCATGGAGGGGAATATGATTGTAAGAGGTGTGCTAGAGTATATTTGTTCTCCCTTCAAGTTAAACGACCTTGCTGCCTTGAATTATTTTGATTGATAGGAGTGTCAGGAAGGCTCTCTTGCTTTGGTGTTAAAACTATCTTTCTTTAACTGATTAATTTTGGTAATATCTTGAAGAATTTCGTACACGCCTGTATTTCTTCTGTAGGAAAAAACAAGTGAAATGGTGGAACAAGAGGCTGATGACCTGAAGACGAACGGAGTTGAAAGCGTGAATTGCGCGAGTGAACCCCCAGCGACAGAGGAGACGATGGGTAAGTTTTGTCAATTTTGCTTATTTCACGTATCTGTTGACGCCCAATTTGGAGAAAGATGTAACTACCCACTTACTAAATACCCAAATAAATAACGTATAGCTTCAAACGAGTTGATTCACTACCGCCCAGCGATGCCTTTCGGGAACAGAAAAAAATATTTTCGAGCATCTCAGTTCAGTATTCTTACAATTTAAGAAATATCACCCCTCTTGAAATCTGAAATTTCATAATTTAGGCATTTTCAAAGCGTAAGATTTCGTGTTTTAGTTAAAGAAATCCCTCCAATTTCTCGTAAGCTAAATTTCACTTCAAATACTTAGCGGTTGTGGGTTAAATTATCAGAACTTGAAATATGTATAAAGATTTTTAGAAACTTAATGTGTAATGTTTTTTTTTGCAATTGCTCTTTTTGCGTGAGCATCTGATTTTCGTTTGTGTAGTGGCGGTTAAATATTGATTTGTTGTGATTGCAGAGGTGGAAGAAACAGAAGTTCCTGAACTGGAGGACGCCCCTCCGCCCACAGTGGTCACAGCGTCAGTCAGAACGGGGCTTCGCCTCAAAACTAGCAACAGTGAAGACAACACGGAAGAGGTGTGTTGGACTCTGAGCTCCGTTCAGTAAACATCTTCGTTCGCGCCCCGCTTTGACTCTGCGTCAGACAACTGACCTGAAAGATGTACCATGATTCAGAATCGTGAATTTCTCTAGTCGAGGTTCAAAGTCCTTCAATCAAGTCAATCAAATGAGCTATTTGTCAAACCTATCCCACGGGCTTTTTGATCACACATTTGTATAACAACCGAAAATCGGCTCTTGGTTTTGTATGTATTGAAGAAAAAGGCAATTTCAGCCTAAGGAAGAAGCAATTTTAGCCTGAAAATAAAAAATTAACCAGTTAAAAAATGTTATTTTGCAAAATTGTTCACCAGAGCTTTTTCTTTATGTAAAGGAATGCTTTTAAGCCATGTGCCCTGATCGGTTGATTGGGGCAAGAGACTTGATCATATTGCTGTTCCAATGTTTGAGTACGAATAACGTGCCTTGTTTTATTTGCAGGTTGAGGACCAGTCGGAAGAAGTTGAGAGCACCGCGAACGAAGGGGACGATTGTCAAGTCGTGGAAAAAGATGCAGCAACGGACGCGGCGGAAGGAGACGCTGAAGCCGAAGCTAAAGCCGAATCTAAAGCGGAAGCTAATGCTGAATCTAAAGCGGAAGCCAAAGCCGAGGTTAGTTGATAAAGAGAGGATATGAGAAGAACCTCGCTAGAAGTGAATTTCATGGACATGAACGCTGTTTGGGGGTGCACTGAGTCGTGTTTGTGTTTCAGGGCAACACAGAGCCGGTGTCGGAGGACGAGTTGCCGTCGGAAGCGGGCAAGGAGCCCGACACGGAGGCGGTGAGCGACGATGAGCTGCCCGTCTCGAAGCCCCCCGTGCCAGAAGAGATTCCGGATGCGGAAGAAGTTTCAGAAGACGAGCTGCCCCCGGACAAGGTGAATCGCAAGAAATCGGCCAAGAAAGCGGAAGCTGAGCAAAGTGGTAAGTTTTGTTCTTAAGCGCCAACCTGTCTCGGTTTTTAAAATCCATTTAACAACAATTTAGCCTCTCAAAAATTTAGATCTCGCGACTCGATTTGGGGCTCGGGGAGGTTGAGTAAATGAAGTGCTCACCCCTTTCATCCCGCCAGGTCGCTCGATTCGCTTCACCATTAACCCACTACCCCCCAGCGATGCCGTTCGGAAGCAGAAAATTTTATTTTAGAGGATCTTTTGAGTTCAGTATTGTCACATTTTAAAAAATATCACCCCTCTGGAAAGCCGAAATTTAATAATTTAGGCATTTTCCAGAGCTTAAAATTGCGTAGTTTTGTGGAAAAAATCCTTCCAATTTCTCTTGAACTAAATTTCACTCTAATTACTTCGGGCTGTTATATATTTCAACCACAAAAATTATTGTGTATTCTTTTTTTTTTTTTTAATTTATTATTTTTTGAAGTGGAAAGAATGAAGACTTCTTTTCAGAGCAAGAATTTCACGAGTTCTTAATTAGCGGTTTAGGAAACTTTGAATCGAAATATATTGCGCCAAAGGAATAAACATAATTTAGAAATCCCTTTGGCACAAATCAGGGAAGTTGCGTTTTGTTCCTTGTGAATAGAAAAATATTGCGCCTTCTAAGGAGTAAACCTAAACATAGTGTTGACATTCCTTTGGCTCAAATCGGGGAAGATGCGTTGTGTTCATGGTTTGTTTGTGATAAGAGAGGATGTTGTTCGGTACTGTGAGAGCGTCGATTTTGCAGGTGAGGGCGCGGCGGGCGGCGGCGCGGAAGGAGAAGCCGCCGCCAAGAAGAAGAAGACGGCCAAGGAGGCGTCGGGCAAGGAGGCGGCCAAGGAGGCGTCGGCCGCCGGCCTCAAGAGGAAGCTCCCGGAGGAGGAGTACGACCCCACTTCGCCCACTTCCGAAAACAGCGCCGACGAGGCGCCCAAGAAAGAGAAGGCGGTGCCGGACAAGGTCCCCAAGAAAGAGGTACACTACCCACTCTCTGCTTTCAACCGAATTTTCTCCCAAAAGGACTTTTTATTTTTCTTCTTCTTTGTCGGATATGTAATCGTCGGCTGGTGTGTTTCAGGTGAAACCCAAAGTCCTGCCTGAATTGGAGAAATACTGGAAGGCTGTCAAGGATGATCCAGCAGACTTCACTGGCTGGACCTACCTTCTTCAATACGTGGATCAAGAGGTCAGTGCTGAACTTTATCCGTTCGGCTCTGTGCTATGGCCCGGAGAAAAACCGGGAAATTGCGGGGAATATTACAAAAAGAAGGAGAGTCCGGGAATTTTCATTCAGTTGTATTATTTTTGAAAAATGTAAAATTGAAAAGTTTTTGCCTTTTCCTCCATTTTTCAAGGAAAAATCAAAAACTTTTTTTTAAAGATTTCATCAATTATCAAAATGTATCTCCTAAACCCAATTTCTTGTCGGAAAAATCAAAAACCTTTTTTTTTAAGCTTTCATCAATTTACAAAATATATCTCCTAAACTCAATTTTTTGGCGGAAAAAAACAAAAACTTTTTTTTAAGCTTTCATCAATTTACAAAATATATCTCTTAAACTCAATTTCTTGGCGGAAAAACAAAAACTTTTTTTTTGTTGTTTTTTTTTAAGCTTTCAACGATTCACAAAATATATCTCCTAAACCTAATTTCTTGGCAAAAGGAGTGTCAAAATAAAAAAGTTATCTTAAATAGTTAAAATTAGCAAGTAAAATTTCGGGAAAAAAAGATCCAGAAAAAACGAAATTTAAAAATGGGAAACCGCTAGACACCCTGTTGGTTGTTCGCCCAACCATAAAAATTTTACCGAATTTGTGAGCGACCCTAATTTAGACTGTTACAAGGATTTATTAGTTCGGAAATTCTAGTCCTCACAACTTAATGCCTCAAAATTCTTGCTATCGTCTCTGAAATACGGAACTTTTTAAGCTTTTCGTGGTTAAGGAGAGCCATTTTAGTTGTGAGCAAAGCAGTGTGCTAAAATGGAAGTTTTGAATTGGTTGCAGAACGACGTGGCCGCCGCGAGAGAAGCTTATGACGCGTTCCTATCGCACTACCCGTATTGCTACGGCTATTGGCGCAAGTTTGCGGACTATGAAAGGAAGAAGGGCAACTTGGAGAAATGCGAAGAGGTGAGAGTCGCTTCGTGGTTAAGCCTGCATGTAGTGTAGATGGTACAGTACGATTATCGGCTCGGGGCGGTCAGCAGGCCGGCCGGCACGCCGCTGAAAAGAATTGTACTGACTGAAAAATCGCTGATCTGCAACATGGAGTGTCACTGCCAAGAAGAGAAGAAAGACTGGGCTTGGCGTGACAAGTTGGGACGATGTTAAGTATGCATCGTTGGACAGGACGGAGGACAGGTTGTTGACGAGATGAGAGGGAGGGTCTTGCTTGTTTCTGTTTGAAGGTAGAGAATCGAGAAGGCGGTCCGAGGGCGGGCGCTAGTTTCCTGCCACCCAGAAGACAGGCCCGAAGAGTTGCACGTTAATGCTTTAAATCCAGAGTAACGTATGAGCATGTGTGAAAATTTTTCAGTCACTAGAATTCTTTTCCGGGAAATGATGGAAGGAGATCGGTCGGTAGGCGTTGCGTCTCATTTGACACATGTCTTTTCCTACAGCTCGCTCTCAACCCTGCTGCTTCAAGGGCTCTCTTAATTGAAATCAACCCACTTGGTAATAGGTGCAAGAATGAAATTACGTGCTTTTACAATCACCCACTTGTTGTTATTAATGTAGGCTAAGTGTGGTACTTGATGTAAAAATGGACTGTTATCTTAGCTGTAAGTTGTTGTTGTATGGTACTCTTGGCCAGACACTATTGTTAGCGTGATCGCTGAGATCACGGCGGTTTTGTGATACGGAGTTGGTGGTGGAAAACAGCTGTAAGAAGAGAGGCCGCCGTTGGGCGAGTACCACCAGGAGCCTGGTACCCCGGATGAGATGGAAGGTGCCTCTATGTCATCGTAAGGTGATTCACATACTCAGCATAATCAATCTTAATGTGTCCATTAGTGATATGGTGGCTACCAACAAGAATTGCTTGTTAAACTCTGGCTAGACTCAGGTCAGGTGGTCGGGCTGGGCGCTCGTGTCGAGGACGATCGTCTCCTTATATCCGGCCTGGCGTGCTTTTCTAGGTGTTCGCGCGCGGCCTCAAGGCGATTCCGCTCAGCGTCGACCTCTGGCTGCACTACCTCAACTACTGCCGCGCCTCCGAAACTGCCGACGAGGACTTCATCCGCGCGCAGTACGAGAAAGCTCTGGACGCCTGCGGCATGGAGTTCAGGTAATTCGACTCCTCCCCGATGAACAACTGGTTCCACCCTTCAACATGGAGGTTCCAGCGAGACTTAAACTAGCTCCTGAATAACCTGGCTTTGGCGTAGCTTACAGCGAGAATTGCGCATTTGCACGTCACTTCGAATTTTAGGAGCGGTTTTTGAAGGCTGCCTTTGGCAAGATTATTTTGAAGCCAGGTCAGCTTGAGCTAGCACACTGGATAAGCAAGTCGAAATCATATTATTCAATCTGAATTAACCCATAACAGCCTAAAGAATTTGGAATGAAATTTAGCTTAAGAGAAATTGAAGGGATTTTTTTACCACTAAAATACGCAATTCCAAGCTTGGGGAAATGCCTGAATTATTAAATTCAGGTTTCCAGAGGGATGATATTTTTTAAACTGTGGCAATACTGAACAGGAAAGATCCTCTAAAGTAAAAGTTTCTGTTTCCGAACGGCCTCGCTGGGCGGTAGTGGATTAAGACAACTAACTGTTGAGTCGTTTGATGCTGATTTATACCAAGAGGTCTCGATGAAATAGCTTCTAATCCTCATGTTCGTGTTGCAGATCGGACCGGCTTTGGGAGGGCTACATTAAATGGGAGACTGAAGGCAAGAGATTGCAAAACGTAACAGCACTCTACGACAGATTGCTCGCCACGCCCACGCAAGCGTATACAACACACTTCAACAAGTGAGTTAACACTCTCCTGATGTCTCCCTGTTTCATAGCCGAGCTGTAGTTTGTAAATTAAAAATGAAATTCCCGCCTCTTGTGCTCCCTCTGTCGTCGCCGAGCGGAGCAACAGTCGAGCGAGGTATGAGGCACGGTACTCATTTTAACCAATGTTAACTCAAGTTAACCCAGCCTAATAGCGCTTTCTTTCCGGAGGTAATCACTGCCACCAAGAAGTAAACTGCATCAAGCTTGGCGGCAGTGTGAGCACATGTTTTACCTAACCTAGGTCAACCTAACATTACAGTGGAATCGCGGTTACACGTCCAAGTCGGGACTCAAAAATTTGGACGTAGAACTGAGAGGGACGTACAAGTGAAAATAATCTTCCGTATAGCGCCATGTAAAGTATTCCGTATGAGACTATACCAATTGGACGTAGAAACGAGTGGGACTTACAAATGAGAGACGTATAACTGAGACTCTACTGTAGTTAACCCATCGTAACCTTTGCGGTTGTATGTCGTTAATACCCATGATATGGTGATAGATTTCAATAAAGTGCAAGACGAGAGTTACCAAATGCTGTCTTTTAAAGTGATAGTGCTTCACAGAAGCAGAAAAACGGGGTTTTTGATCCGATCTGAAGGTTGATTTTGTTTGTGTGTAGTTTCCAAGAACACGTGAGCAGCAACCCGCCCAACAAGGTGCTGTCCGTGGACGAGTTCCTGACCCTCCGGCAGGAGGTGCTGCAGCTGCTGAAGCAGTACGATGCGCCGACGCCGGCGCCGGAAGACGACTCGGCGCCGCCGGGCGAGGAGGTCGACGCGCCCCCTGGCGAGGAGGCGGCGCAGCCCAAGGCCGTCCACTCGGACGAGGAAACCACTGCCCTCAGGGAACGAATCGTTGCCATCAGGCGGAAAATCCACAAGCAGACCGTCAACGCGGTCAGCGCCAGGTGGAATTTCGAGGAAGGGGTACGCTCACCAACTTCGCTCCAGATCTTTCCCTTCCCCTAGTGTTTCATTTTAACCGATTACCGCCCAAAGTACTGTGTTTGGAGAAATTTAGCTTAAGAGAATATTGGAAGGATTTTCCCATTAAAATACGCAATTTTAAGCTTTGGAAAATGACTGAATTATTAAATTTGAGGTTTCCAGAGAGGTGATAATTTTGTAATTGTGATAATACTGAACTGAAAAGATCCTCTAAAATGAATGTTTCTGTTTGCGAACGGCATCGCCGGACGGTTTGGTGTTAAGTCTGAAGCTGGAAGATACAAATGATGAAATCCCTTTGTTGGGCAGCTGTCATAAGCGCCAAAAACCACAAGCGCCAACGCCGCAAGCGCCAATCCGTAACCGCCAAACGAGAAAAGTCGCAAACGCCAAAGGTCTTAACCGCAATACTAACCTAATCTAACTTAGCCTGACCTAACTTGACCTAGTCCAACTAATACGAACTTTGGCGTTTGCGACTTTTCTCGTTTGGCGGTTACGGACTGGCGCTTGCGGCGTTGGCGCTTGTGGTTTTTGGCGCTATCGAATGCCCCCCCCTTTGTTTTATTATATTTCTTTTTAAAAGGACCTCGGGTTCACGTAGCGGTGTTCCCCATCTTAATTTTATTTAACAGCGTTACCCTGACCAAACTTCTCACCTAATTGAACCTAACTAAACACAACTAAGTTAAGCCCACCCTCGCCAAATTAGCCGAGTCTTTCTCTACCTTTAAAACAGTCTTCAGAATTCGCGATTCTTTTTTAAGCATTTTTCTGTTGAGTTTTAAATACTGCGAATGATTATTCCGGTCAAGCTTTTCAGACTTGTAACGGCGATTTGCGTTTTCGAACTTTATTTGTGTACCATCACAGATATCATCAAAGCTGTGGATGTCTGGTTGCCATTTTGAGATATCGCACTATTGCTTTCGCTTATGATTTTTTTATTTGTTTTAGATTAAGCGGCCGTATTTCCACGTGAAGCCTTTGGAGAGGTGTCAGCTGAAGAACTGGAAGGACTATCTCGATTTCGAGATTGAGCAGGGCGACTCGAAAAGGACGATCGTGCTGTTCGAGCGGTGCCTCATTGCTTGCGCCCTCTACGAAGAATTCTGGATCCGGGTACGTCTGCCTCGATACAGGCGTGTGCTGTTTGCGTAGGAATTTTGAGCTAACCGTCGTTGTCTTTGTTGCAGTTTGTTCGCTACTTGGAAACGTTGAAAGAAGAGGGCGTAACAGAAAAAATAAGAGATGTGTTCGAAAGGGCGTGCACGATACACCATCCCATGAAACCTAGTCTTCACTTGCATTGGTCGGAATTCGAAGAAAGTCAAAGTAAGTATTTTTCAAAAAATATTTTACAGAAAAATTATGCCCGAAATTTAATACAGGGTTGTTGCGCGTCTGGAAAACCTGGAAAACCTGGAAAAATCAGGGAATTTAATTTTGCCCTGGAAAACCTGGAAAAATCAGGGAATTTCACTCCTTTGTCTGGAAAAACGATTTTTTT
>Ga0058701_10004946_pt1 | contig 10937 bp, 1 predicted proteins | sample AgamicOrMae_FD_97039 | JGI IMG/M metagenome (GOLD analysis project Ga0058701, IMG submission 97039) | Agave microbial communities from Guanajuato, Mexico - Or.Ma.e | ecosystem: Host-associated > Plants > Phyllosphere > Phylloplane/Leaf | place: Guanajuato, Mexico | collected 2012-06-04 | reverse complement strand
GCCTAAGCCGCTTGTGGTACCAGTGTTGCCTATGTTAACGCGGAATCCAGAGTCCGGAGTACCGCGCTGTCCGGACTAACGCATGTCCGGATTAGCGGGAGAGCACTGTATATCATTCCCCAAAACGGGGTTTGGTTTTTACTGCGTTGGGTCGGGTTAATTATGGGTAAATACGGCTTGAAGTTTAGGCTAATTTATTTCTTTATAGTTATAAGAGTGGCTTTCATTACATTAAGTAACTGTTTACTACTTCAATCCAGGTTACGTATCCTCGACGTTTTAAGCTCAAAAGGTTGGGAATCCTTAATTTGCACTTGTCGTGGAAATGTATGGCATTGGTAAAATGTTACCACTCACTGATCTATTTTCGTGCTCTTCTCAAAAATGAGAATACCCTACCGAGATACCAATTAAAAATTATAACAGTTCAAAGACCGCTTACATTAAAAACTTGTCTAGGGACGTCGAAGCGTAGAAGTTTGCGTGAATCGCACCGCGTTTTATCTCAGACCCATTGCGCATTAATCCAGCTCTGAAAAATGACGTTGTAACATGAGAAAGTCGCGTCAGCCGACCGAAGAAGCCGGCTGAAATCAGTGGGCGATCGCGCGACCTCGCTAGACCCATTCCATGACAATAAACCTCGAATCGAACAATTTTTGTCCGAAAATTTCTCCCGTTAAGTTTCTAAAGGTATTAGGCAGAATTAATGACACGATTCGAGTTAAGAAAGCTGCGATACCACTGTTTTTGAGAGATGCCGCACTGCAACCGAATCGCTTTAAATGGTCATCGTTGATGAAAGAAAACGATTAAATTTAAACTGGAGACAATAAAACAGTTCTCAGGACGATGTCAAGGAGCTGGGAGCCTTATGGAAACTTGCGAAAGTTGCCTGAGATATGAACTTGCCTCACTTATTTTCAAGTGTCTTTCGGATAATGGCGTTCACAGTAAAGATTGCCCCTGTTTTCGTTCCGTACCGATTTCGGGTATGAAGATCATAATTTGGTTATTTTTAAATATAAAAGCCATCAACCAGTTTACGAATGAAACGGAGAGCTCTCAATTGATGTAATTATTAAAAAAAAGAAACACTCTCCCTCTATGTTTTACCCTCGTGCATACCCAAAAACAGGTATGGGACTACCTAAGACAGAGGTTAGTTTTTACTGTGTTTTGTGAGGTGATATTAGGGTCCATCCATTCACTACGTTTCCGTTATCACGTAATGTTACGTTTAGAAGAATTTTCCCAAAAGCATGAGCAGTGGCGAGCCAGCCGGAATTTCCTATAATTTTCTCAACAACGGATTTCCAGGATTGAACCTAAATCAACACTAAAACACCTTAGAAAATCTTCTTTTCGGTATCAAAAATCGTATCGCTTCTGTCGTTTCCGTATTACAAGAGTGACTTGACTTTTAATCACCCCTGTACTTAAAAAAGGTAGTCAGAACTCGGTATGGTTTCTATAAGGATATCAGTTTGATTCGAATAGAGCTTAAAACGCAATAATTTGTTCCCGGAGGAGGGGCATAATGTCGGTCGGGCACCAGGGGAGGGGGACAGGAAAACAGGTCAAGTGAGGATCCAGCACACGTGCCCATCAACCCCCACCCTACCTTAACCCCATCCCACCCCCACCACCAGACTACCAGATAAGAGGAATTTTATTGCACGGGCGGAGGGGTTCCTACGCCCCCCACCTCCCCCCGAGGAAGGGAGACAAAACACCACCCTTATTTATTTTTCACCGAAAGGTAGTGACCCCTTCGACTTGACGTGAAAAGGCGGTGAAATCAGTCAATGAAAGAGACTATTAAACTCCCCTTACAAACGAATACACTCTGAATTTGAATCAGTAAGGATCGCTATTATTCAGTGAATTTTCACTGAACCTCAGACACTCTCACTGATTCAAATTTAGAGTGAACAGTATTTTAAGTACATCTACAAAAAAAAAACGAGTTTCTTCCCATCTAGTCCATTTTTAAATTAGGCTTAAAAAATTCCCCCCCCCCAAAAAAAATAGTTAAAAACGTTAAGAAAAAATTAAAGTAAAAATTGATTATTTTTTTTATAAGAGTTAACAATGCCTGAACATCTCAGAAAATCAACATACAAATGTAAAAAAAAAACTTTAAGGCAAGCAACAGCGGGACCAAAAAGCACAATGCATCCAAAATACCTAAAATAACTTAACCTATCGTCATAAAGCCGTGAGCCGTTTAGGTCGACTAAGCTCACGTGCCTTATGCCTCGAACTGCTACCGCTCCGCTCAGTTCCGTAACAAGCTTGATGGCGCTCACTTCTCGGCATCAGTTACTGCCGCTGAGAAGTAAGCGCCATCTGGCTTGGCAATCGTGTAGCTGTGCTAGGTAATGTGTCTTGTGCCGTGCTCTGCTATTGGCTCGGAGCAAAGAGAAATATGAGGTAAAAATAAAACTTTTACAAATTTTTAGGGTGGAGTGATGCGAATTTTTTTTCAGGTTTAAGGCGCCCTTATTAAATGTGCCCTCTCGCTTTAAGCTATTGATTAGGTGAGCACTGGACGAAAATAGAATTGCTGCCCCGATATTATTTGTTTGTATGGTTCGGGGTCGTCTTTGCGAGGTCAGCCGTAAGGGAGCTCGCTCGGAATTTCCGAAGTGAGAGGGATCGAGTAAAGGAAAACTCAAGGGGATGGAAGGGATAATGGCTTATGTACGACTAACCTTCTAACAAAATCCTTAAAAAAACACCTGAGAAAAAAAATCAAAATGAATTAATGCAAATCTTGATTTTTGTTTCAACTGCTCTTAAAAAAAGTAAAATATTTTAGTTTTTTTTACTCGCGAAATCTAATCTCATTTTTATGCAATGAGGTATTTTAGCAGAATGTTTGGACCATAACAAACTGCCGCCATCTTGGGTTTTGAAAATTGAATTAATTTATATTGCCGTTTTTACCCGTGATCCAGTTGTCAAATATGCTCGTAAAAGTTTTATACATTTTCCGTGTTGTATTGAAAAGTCCTCACCCTCATAAACTTCCGGAAAATCGCCTTTTTTTTTTTCAGACTATGTGTCAGGCAGACAACCTCGAGACTCAACTTTGAGCGTAAAAATTGTAATTAGATCAAATAATTCGTATTTCCCAAATCAAAGATGGCGGCGGTTTGTTGTGGTCCAAATCTTTTGCTGAAATACCTCATTTTAGAGCTAAAAAAAGAATTCCTCTCATTTAGGGTAGACTTTTCATCGGGCCTGCTTACATCGCCACGGTTTTCTGTACAAATTTTGAAAGGTATACTTCCTAGCTCAAGGTTTCGACCCTCTATCGTCAAGTCCAGCCGAGCAATAGAATATCGAGGCACACGGCACGCACCTCATCCTACTTTAGGTTAACCCAACAATCACCACGGCTAATGATGTGTGCTAATGCACGGATGTGTCTTGGCGACAGCCGAGCGGAGCAGGTGCGCAGCGCAGCAAGCTGCAAATCTTACCCAACCAAGATTGACCAAACCTAACTAACTTTGGTTGACCAAACGTTGACGCAACGAAGGTTAACGTAATGTGACCAAGATTAACCTAACCTGGGTTAACATAACCTAGGTTAACCTTAACCTAACCATGGTTAACCTTAACCTTACCATGGTTAACCTTAACCTTACCGTGGTTAACCTTAACCTAACCTAGGTTAGCCTTACTTGGGTTAACCTAATATAACTCAGACAGATTTAACCTACGCAGTTTTTGCATATCATTAGTCCTCATAATGTAGAAAGGTTGAACTGGGTATATTGGAGTACATACGAGGAAAATACATCCTTTTGAGAAAGTAAACCATCGATTTCGCCCAATAAGAGAACTGTCTTAATTTGTAGTCGCTTGAAATTCCGGCTGAAAGTCCTTTAACGATTTCGTAGACGAGCGCAAATTGATACGATTACACAGTGCATTGTGCACGTCGGCAGAACATGCTTCGGCGACGTTCGGCTACCATCGAGGAAAATACACGCTGCTCTTGGCGGGAAATAAAAGGCCGTGAGAAGAAGATCGGGTGGCAAGTTCTATGCGCCTTTGCTTCTTTGGTCCGACTTGAATTTCCCGTGTGTCATCATCTCGAGGACAAGATTCTGACGGGAATGCACACAACTTGGATGCTGCGATCGAATCCGATTCTTTTGGTTTGTGCGCAAAAGTACGACTCGACGTACCCGCATGGAAAAGTCCTAACACTCAAGACGAAGTGTACACGGGAAATTAACCAAAAGTTTTAGGCGAAGTTATTAGTGATACGGCAAGGCTGAATTAACTGCGTTACATCGAGCTGCGTGTAGTAAAGTTGGATTAGCGTCAGTTCGATTACGTAAGGTTAGGTTGGGTTAGGTAAGTTCAGGTTAAGATAGGTTGACTTGAATTAGGTTGGATCAGGTTAGGAAACGTTCACGATTCATTTAGACTAAGCACTTTTTGTTTTGGATGGGGTGAGCTTAGGTTGGGTTAAGGGCTGGTTACGCCAGCATGTATTGCAGCAATATTAAAAAACAAAAAAAAAGGGAACGCATGAGTGAAACTAAATGAATGCGTTTTACCTTCTTTTCGCACCCCCCCCTTTTTTTTTTTCAAAATTAGTAACATATGTACGACTTACCTAAGGGCCTTTGTTACGTAACTCTCCCAATCCACGAGGAAACAAAAAATTCCAATTTTTGTCATTTTCTTACCTGTAACAAATAAAAAAAAAGTAATATTAGATACTTCATTATTTAACACGGTTCACAAGTCGGTTAGTTCAAGATAAAAGCATGTGCGAATTTCAAAGGCGGAGAGTTCGAATCTTGTCCATAGCATGGTTTAATCTTTCCATAAGCTAGATTAGGTTAGTGCTAGTTTGTCTGGGACACGCGTCTCATGCCTCGCTCCGCTTTGGCGAGTCGACACAATAGGAAGAGCAAAATCCTACCTTTCAACAAAGTTACTCTTTGACAGTAGCAGACCGTGGATCTTTCTTCTGCCAATAAAGACACCCGCCTCAGTCGCTCGCCTCCCGGTTGCCTACCTTCCCAGTAACCAGTCAAAAAGTTCGAAGGGAGAGAGAGGAATATTTCATCACATTTCCGAGTAATTCGTCGAAACGCGTACGTATTAAAAACTCGTCCGCAATCTTTCTGAGAAGCTTAAACTCTTGTCTTCACATCTTTCCCTCAGTTTACTTTATTAGATTGAAAGTGACGAATGCTGTCACCTTAACAGGTGACAGGTAAATTGACTGGCACAGCTCGGGAGTTTCAGGTGGCAAAAGGAAAAGAATGGAAGGAACACAAATTAACTTTCATGACTAAATAAAAGCGTGCACCTCGGCATTAAGCTTGCAGTGTTTGTTGAAACTTCTGTAAACGCTATTAAGAATCGATTCAGAATTCGGACAAAGCGGATACTTCACAGAGTTCCATAGGCTAAAAACGACATTCGGCACATTGGACAATGCGTATTTGTTACTCGTCCAAAGTGTAACAAACGTACTGTATACCAAAAAACGTTTTGGTATATTTTTTTTCATGTGACTGTATTATTCGGGTTATGTTTACGTGTCGTTTGGTTAGCTTTGGTCGGGTTATATTGGAACAAAGTTACTTTAGCTTAAATTAAAACCTGATGGGCTTATTTTAAGTCTAGACTGATAAAATTAGGTTAGGTAAAGTTAGCTTCATTCAAAATTAGGCTAGCTTGATTTTATGTATAAAGATGTAGTCTTAAGTGAATATTTAAATGCCTAAGGACTTTATAATAAGTCTTCAATGGTAGCGCTAAAAATCGTCAGGCAACAATAGTCGCATACAGTATTAAGGAGGAAAATTAACTGTATGAAAAATACTGACTGGTACTCAAGTGCAAGCACACAAACCGAAGAATCGACTTCGGAAGTTTGGTACCGATCTGTTTCGTTGGATGTGAGAATAATTTGACCGTGTTTGACCCAGAGGGCACTGCGGGGCAAGACGCAGGTGTGTGTGACACCCGGACTCATAAAATTGAAGAAGAATCTACGTGAAAGTACCTGGAAGGTACCTGCGCCAATATACAAAAGCATTCCGCACCGTTCAAACTAGTAGTTTTGAAGCAAACCAACCGGTATTCAAAGATATACAAGCAGATTAGTCGAGAATTCCACCAAAAAGAGATTCGTGCCTTCTTCATTTAGCGTCTCTCTCCCACAAAACCCCCTCTGCCGCCGGACCATTCCGGTTAATATCATTTTATCATGATTCCCGTATTTCTTGTACTGCACGAATGTGTTGCGCGTCTTGTCCTGTTTAAGTTGAATCCTCTCGGCTGGAGCAGCGCTGCCGGAGTAATCTTTTCATAACGACGTCTTTTAACGGCTGACTTTTATGCCTACAAGGAGATAAATTATGCGTTTACTTGTCCTGCGATGCCTTGCTTGCGATGGGCTCATTCCGAACCTGATTTGGGGACCCAAACTATCCCAAGCTATTCCACCAACTATTCCCACTCAATGGACGGAAAAATACTTTTGGGAACAAGCAAAGCTCTCCGAGAGCTCTAAAGCCAGTGGAATAAATTCCTGTGAATTTTACTAGATGGACGTCACCACGGTGTTACCGGACAAACCAGTGAAATTTCGCGTAATTCTAGCGCATTATTTTTACAGAAGAGACAGGAAATTTGAAAGCTCTGTTGGTTTCCCACATAAATATTTTTCTTTTTAAATTTATTTACTGTGAAATTTGACTGGATTCCAGATAACTTAAATAGTGTGTTTTTTTTCGCTATGACGCATACTTATCACTTCAGAGAAATTTGACTGTAAATAACCTGAAAAAAAAACATTTAAAAAAATATTTTAAAATAACCCTAAAAAAAACAAAAAAACAGACATTGGTTTACCCTTCCCTTATGAGAAATCATTGATTTCAAAGTTGCAATCCCGAAACTTTGAGAAAAATAGGAGAAAAAATGGGAAAAATGGGAAAACGTGTGTTTAGTGTCACACTACATAAGTTTCACGCTAGAGCATCATCAAACTGCAGATTTCTTTTGTAGGCTCAAACTTAATAACCAGACACGTTTTCCGTCATCTGATATTTCAAAGGCGCCTAAAAAAGAGTTACAAATAGAATACTTGGTACAGGTATTTGATTATCATTTGGGGGGTTGGCATGCATGGTCCTGTAAGGGGCAACTTGGGCGGAGAGAGGCGAATGTTTGCAGCTGCTCTCTACTTTGTCACAGGTACATGAAGTCATGTCGGAGCTATAAGTAGATGAAAGTGGATCGTCTTCGGCTCCCTTCGGAACCCTTCGGGCCTCGCAACTAAATCCAACATCACCTCATCACGTCCAATCACACTTCTATCCCACAATTTATCAAAGTCTATCTTTACAATGTTACCGGAATCGCGGTAAGACTTTGATAGGGCCAACTAAATGCGATTAAACAAGAGCTCTTTCGCGGGAGTATGAAACTTCAAGCGGTTTGTGGGTAGACAACATTCTCTACATTCAATGTAAACTTCAAGTATACACAAAATTAATTACGATGTTTCCATCCTGAGGACACCTTTGAAACTGCCTTCAAGGGTACCATCAACGCAATCAAAACTAATCCCTGTTTATACAGTATGTCCCTTACCTCTCTTAGGCAAGAAGGTAAAAAACAGGGAAAGAGCTTAATGTGGTTATTTTTAGGGATAAACCTATCAACAGCTGTAAAAATGAAAAGGACTCGTCGAGAGCTTCCTATATTGAAAAAAATAACCCAATTACGCTCTTCCCATTTTACATTTAGTAATGGGATAACCTAAAACAGGTACGGGACAACCTAAAACAGGTACGGTATGGGACAACCTAAAACAGAGGTTAGTTTTTACTTCAAAAATATGTCGAAATTCTCTAAAAAAAACTTTTAGAGAATCGCTGAAGTTTTTTTTGAGTGCTTGTTGTTGCTCGTCTATTGTCGGAAATAATCAAAAATGGTGAGGGATAAACAAATATTTTGGAGATGAAAAGACAACACCAAAAATTTCACATCGATAATGAACAGGTTATATCACGAGTTTCGGAGGAGTGGGGGGCACTTGTCATAAAAACTGTTCTTACATGAACTCTTATCGAGGGACTAATGGCTTCTCTGCCCCTTCCCCAATAAGTGAAACGAATCGGTAATTAAAGTGCGCCCACATATCCAATTACCATATCCAATTATCTCGAAAGAAATACCGGTACTATTACTTTCTGAGGCCGGGATCAGTATTTGTCGACTGACGACAACCTTCCTCCCTCCCTCTCCTCGGACAATTCGTCTTTAAATCTGCTGACATCTTCCTAACAAAACTTGTACAAGGCTCCTCCCATCCCATGGTCCCCCCCCCCGCGCTCATTGGACATCTCCACAAGTAAACCGGACATAATATTCGACAAGTTGTTTTCTTAGAGTGAATCCGGAGTTATATTAGGCGAAACCGCCGAAACTTTGGCCTAAACTAGCATCAGCGCAGAGTCGCAAAGACAAGCAAAAACAAAGGCAAAACGGACAAAACGTGTGCGCACCTTCTCAGCTTCAGTTGAAAATCCAAAAGGAATAAAAGTCTTTAGAGAATTTGAGGTCGTCGTCCAGAAGAGACAAATGTTGTAACGGGTCTTATAGAAATCCGATTTTCTCACTTTTTATAAGTTTCCGCGGAACATATATAAGGAAGCAACTTTCACTGCAGCGTCGTTCCCGAAATGTCGGGGCATCTTATGGGGTTTATTTTCTCCATAGATCACCTTCTTCGTATTTTATGCTGATTATAGCATCCGGCTAGATGTTTGGCTCTTTATCTTACATCTTAGCAATGAACCAAGCTCCGACGGCGTTTTTCAGGTTTTAAACTTGAAGATAGCAATACGGGCACCGAAAAAAGGGACATGAAATATTTGCATTGATTTGAATAGGGAAAACATTTTCGGTTTCTTAACGGCAGGCTCAAAAGACGTCCGGCTACATTTCATTGATAAATTCTAGAACTGATTGTAAGACGAATCTCTCGATACGAGAAATATTCGATTGCACCGAGTTTCGAGCGGTTATGCTCCATGGTGTTGCTCCTTGACAATATTCGAATCTTCGCCTATGAAATGTGTGAGGCATTTACCGGCCATACTTTTTGCGCTGCAGAAATCTATTGTCGATGGCCTAAAACCTACACCAGGCATTTTTGTTTTGCGATTTGTATTGGTAACATTGGCTCACATCTAAAACTAACTACATGGCTTAAGTAATTTTACTACCTTGTATCAGTCGCTGGCATCAGTGAAGATAACAGCATTGCCACCATCAAAAACGAAAAATAAAAACATTCCAGCTGTCAGCCATTTATACCCTCGACTGTAATCTTCCAAAAATTATGTCACATATGGATAAATTCTTTATTCTGTAAGTAGGAGACTGACTTTTGATCTCGATAATACGTTAATGTACACTGTCAGAGAGTCGCGTAATTTCTGTAACATATTCCAGTTTAAGCTCCCCAAAATTTTTCTTCACAACACAAATACCTTTGAATTTTTTTTTAAAAACAGGATTGAATGTTCAACCCTTTCGTAACAAAAACAGTGCAATAATCTTAAATAAGCCTCCCCTTTTCATGACAAGCTTATATGGTAGCGTCAACCACAATATGGTACACTCTTAGAATTTATCCTAAATCTGACAATTTTTTTCTAAAGCAACATTTATTCAAAGCGACTAATGCGAAGTTTATCAAGTTATTAACTGGGGAAGAAGTTCCCCAAGATGGTATCTCGTTTCCATGCTTTCGACTTTCAATGTACCATCGTGATTTTTTTTGCAAAACGCGTGGATGAAGTCACGTTTAGAGTGCCGTACACTGATATGTACCTTATAATCACAGTATTTTCTACGATAGGTGCGCGATAACTTTTCTTCATTTAACTGATCTCTTCGTTAGTTCCGCTAATGGTCATTTGATAATTTGCTTTGTCACACACTTTCTTAATTTCTTCTTGAAATTTGTCAGTGAGAAATGTCAATCTCTCAGCAAGTTGAAAACTCTACACAGAAGTGCTAATTTCAATGGTTACCCTCCGTTTTCCATCCTCTGCTTATCATAGATTACCAAACCGCTTCAAAAAAATGCAATTGTTTTTTTTCCTTCATTTAGTAGTCTGAAAATTACTTGACTTATATCCCCGCATGCTTTCTCTCATTAGGGGAAATTTATTGATAAATTTACTAGTATTTTTTTAAGAATATTGGGATCAATACAGTTCGGAGAAGCATGAATAGGGCAGGATGGTCAAATGGAACGATTTTAAATCTTGAGCAAGTTAAGTTACACATGATAACGTGAATTCGCTACAACTCCTTACGAATGCTCGGCGAACGACTGCACAACTCGAGTTAACGTCAGAGGCGCTTATAAATGTTTTATAGGCGACGATTAAAACATCGTGAATCGGATATTTTGCCTATCCTGAATTCCATCTTGGTTTATCGACAGCACAATTGCTTTCATCCGACACGCTTTACTTAAAGAATGGTGTTGCTGTCATTAACATGTACAAATGCAGTCACGGCGATATTAATTCAAACATGGAGAGAGAACGGCTCGGTTAGAGTAAACAAGTACTTTGCTGATAGATACTCAACTCCACTATCTTTTTTGGGTTGGCAACTAAATTTTTGGTTGTGGCAACCAAAGTTTCAGTTGTGGCAACCAAATTGTTGGTTATGGCAACCATGCTAGATTGCCGTTATTATTAACCCATAACAGCCCAAAGTGTTTAGCGTGAAATTTAGCTTGAGAGAAGTTCAACAGTGTTTTTTTTTTTTTTTTTTTTTTTTTTTTTTTTTTTTTTTTTTTTTTTTTTTTTTTTTTTTTTTTTTTTTTTTTTTTTTTTCTTTTTTTTTTTTTTTTTTTT
>Ga0058701_10004945_pt1 | contig 10937 bp, 9 predicted proteins | sample AgamicOrMae_FD_97039 | JGI IMG/M metagenome (GOLD analysis project Ga0058701, IMG submission 97039) | Agave microbial communities from Guanajuato, Mexico - Or.Ma.e | ecosystem: Host-associated > Plants > Phyllosphere > Phylloplane/Leaf | place: Guanajuato, Mexico | collected 2012-06-04 | reverse complement strand
CGACACGCGTGTCGAGGTGATTGCAGGGGGTGGTGGATTTATCTGTCCTTGATAGTACGTCCAAAGAGCGCTTGAAATATCCTCAAGACCCTCGTAACGTTCTTACCCAATTACTCACTGACGTTTTATACAGCTTTCTCTCTGTGGAATGAATTCATCATTAGTATTGTTTGAAGGCGTAAGGAACGCATCACCGTTTATTCCCCAGTCTAGGCCTAACCCTTTTTAACGACTTAAAGCCTCAAATATCTAGATACTAGGTACTTACACACGAGTGCAGCTCGTACACGGGTTTTGAAGTAAAAAAGTAATACGGGTAATGCGAAAAAAGTTTTTTTTTTAACGAAATGATTTTAGAGATAGCTCTTTTTTTATTGCATTTTTTTCTTCATAATATGGATTATATGTGATTTTTGTCAGAAAAGTTTCGGCCCTAACTTTCATTTTTCTGTTATTTCAATTATTTTTCCCTTTTTCTCTACGTTTAGCTACTTACTTTGAATTTTTTTGAACAGTGCCAAGGTGGAAACAGGGTAGGGGTCCTCGTACTGTTGTTATTTTTTTTTTTCGGTTTTTGTTTTTTAGTAGCGAACGAGACTTGCGAAAACTTGGTCTCTAGTCCAGCGGGTTGCACGCGCAAATAAATCACCGTTTCTTTTTCTTTTGTTTTTGCACGTTGTCAGCTCGGCATAGCGTACCAAAATATTTATTTTTAAAAAAATAGCCGTGAGCCAATTTACAAAATTTATCGTGAGGGGTCCTCTCTGAAAGTGATACTCATAAATAAAAAATAAAATTAAATTAAAAAAAAACGAAACATTTGAAAATTTCCAAAAATATTTCGTTATAAAAATGGTAGTTTTTAACTGCTTTATAGTTTTAAACAGTTCCGGAGTCATAATCGACGGTTTCTTTGTTTTTAAGGTCCATTTTTTGTTTATTTCTTTTTTTTTTCTTTTTTTAAATGCTGTAACAACGGTGATTTGAGGTCTTTGTAAAATTTGAAGCTTTTATCAAATGGGCATACTTATTTTGCCTCGTATTGAAGTTGTGACAGGAATTTACACCCGAACCTCGGTGTCTGGAATGTGTATGAATTATATGCCATAGAAAGCCACAGACAAAATTCAACGCTTTCAAAAATATCAAGTACTGGTACCGAAACTGTACACACATTTTTAGCGTATTTATGTCTTAACGAACATAGAAATCGACATCAATTTTACTTGTTAAAAATGTCAATTTTTTAGAGAGAATGCCAAGCTACCCTTAAGTTTTTTGTTGGATGATTAAAGGTTTATTCAATAACAGATGCTTTCAAACATTTGGAAGCAGGAACTAGCCCATTTAAACGAAGCTATAGCTTATATAAACCCTGACCTCAAAACATGTATTTCTTTTGCGATTTTGGTTGAGTAATTTATTGTTTGAAAATTTTTCTCTTTTCCCGAGATTTTTCCGATTTTTTGGAGGAATTCCCAAGCAAGCCAACTCTCCTCTCTCCTCTTGAGACACCTTCCTACGCTGTCTTGCTAATAAGTAATAGCCCTGAAAAGATTGGCGAAAGAATTCAAATCGTTGCAGTTTTCTCGCTCGCCTATGTAATTGCTCGTATATCCGCTGTGGACGATCCAAACTTCCATGCCGCTTTAGCATCATGACTTTCTTCAGTCTCTTCATCATTCCATGTCTGTAGCGTCGGAGATCGTTTACGGTTTACGATGTGTCGATCTTTTCCCTTGTCATCCGGTATAGCAGCATCGCGTTACCAGAGGGGAGAAATGCGGGCACATGTCTTGATTGTGGAACTGATGGAGAGCGCCTGACAATCCGTGCATAGGCATCTCTCGCAAGACATGTGTGTTGATGTTGCCTATCCATCCATTAGCGGGCGCTCCCCTGGGAAGGAGGAGCTCCGGAGCGCCTGTAAACGGATGGCTAGGCAACATCATCTTACGGATGCTATGCGCGTTGCCTATACTTCGGTCCGCAGGCGCTCCCGTGGAATCTTGGTTCTTGTGAAAGCGCTTCGAAGTCGTACTTGCGCGAAGATTTCCGGGATAGAAATCTATAAAACTCTTAGCGAGAAAGGGCATTGTACCCTGGTATACACTTCATGAGTTGTTATTCTGCCTTCAGGAAATCGACGAATCAGCGAAGAGACAGAAAGAGCGCGATGAGAAAAGAATCTATGGTAATTGGAGGCGCCTCATCAAGGGGCTATTGATCCGCGAGCATTTGGCCTATCGCTACGACTTCAAGGAAGATGATCCTGATAACGAACCTGCTGACACCAAACGCAATGAGATCGCCGCGGCGGAAGCCCGCCTCGCCCAAGAAACAGCTCCCATCCACTCCGTCTTTCCTAAGTTGATGGCCAAAGTGCGGTCCAGCAACCGCGGACGAAAGTCGGGGGGTCCCTCAACCAGCGGGACTCGCAAACCTGCGGCGACTGCTAAGAAGCCGAAAGGTAAGGGAAGAAGACGGAAGAAGGAGTCCTCCAGTGAGGAAGAAGAAGATAGCGATGATGGATCCACTACTTCCGAGGAAGATGTCAACATGGTTTTGCTGTCGGAAGACGATAGCAGTGAGGAATTCAGCGAGGAAGAAAATGAAGATGACGAATGAAGATAGTTGTTTCTTTGAGTACATCAACAGCACTCCTTGAATTCGGTAGAATAGGTGAGAGCTTAAGTGGCGAAGACTATGAAATGATGGTTAAAGGCGCTCCCGACTTTGATTTTGAAATCAATGCTCTGTTGTGATAAGACTCGCTGGGGAGTATCTTAAGTACGTTCTTGAACTTACACTGTAAAACTCATAAGTGAAGATTTTGAAAAATTCCCAGCGAGAACTTGAAATTGTGTTAGTATTCTCACTGAAACTGCTGTACAGTCGAGATCAAAAGTTCTCAAGACCACGCCTTTGGCAACGGACTCGAACTGTTGGTTTCGACTGTGTGAAAGTAGATTTTTGCTCTCTGAAAACTTTGTTAACTGTACTTAAGGTTTTTGAAAATTGTTTTTAAGCAGTATTATTTAGATGCATGTACAGTCGGCCGTTAAAGTCGTTAAAGTCATGACCTCTGCTTCCATGTATTTTTTGTGGAAGCGAGGGTCACGACTTTTGTGGCTCACTGTACTGCCAGGCTGTTGTGTTTTTTTTTTTTTCCTGAAGAAGGTTTAAGTATTTTTCTACCTCAACTGCGTTTTTCATGCAGTGCAAATGAGTCAGGCTGCTCGTACTAGTAGTTTTGAATTTCACTGTCACTTTGAATCAAATATTTGCAAGTGTGAAATATTTGAATCACCTCCATTAAAAAGAAAAAGTGTTCCGCGGGAAGAACAGAAACTTAGTTGTTACGTGCAATTTCCTTTTTTTCACTATTCGTACAAAGCTCTTTAGTCGTCGAGCACGCAATGATCTGTTGTCTTGTCATACTTTTACTTCTTTACACATCTGCAATGTATTCCTTGTCGTAATTTTTTAAAATTATTCCCTTCCTCACGTTTATTTCTTAAGCAGAAACTGATAAGGGAGTCTTCATGTTCATTTCGGAACGGATTTCAGTGATTTTTTTTTATTTCCCCTCTGTTCGGACGACATTGCATGCATTTGAAATTATTAACTCAGGTGCAGATTTTCTGTTTGTTTGTAAGGTTATCATAATTTTTTTTCTGCTATGCCCCGAATGACATACTCGTAAGATTTTCTAGGTGCGTACTATTGTAGACAACAAAAGTCTCCCCCCCCCTGCAACCACCTAGACATCGGTGCGTTGCAGGTGGGGGAGGACGTTTTTTTCTGTCTATGATAGTACATCCTGGGACGTTACTCGGAAGTTTAGAAATTAAAGACATCCTCAAGGTTGTCTAGCGTTGATCCTTCCTAGACGCTCTTTGTTCTCTAGAGAAGGGCAATTTGTGTTTGTTTGAAATCCTCTTGAAGTTTTGCTGTTTTCAGAAAGTTTCTTACTTTTTGTTACGAAGAAGGATGTCACTTGGGACCATTCATATTTGCGGGGCCTTAAACTTCCCCCGTTTCTTTGCACGTTGTTGATTTCGTCTCTAGTCTGTACATCGCAAATTTAAATGATGATTCCTCTTAAGTGAATTGTTTTTTCTTGAGATTAGAAGCCCAAACTTGTTCATCGAGCATGTGCTGTAATTGAAGCGACGACTAAGTAAGTAAGGTTTTATCGGTTTTAACTTTCAGCATTGTTGATTTTTACCGTAAGTGTATGCTCATACTCAAAGGGACGGTTCTGTGATTACGAAGTACCTCATTTGTGTCAACTGTAAAATAGTATTTTAAGTATTTTGTAATTCGGTGTTTTGTTCTTGTAATTCTTGCCAGTGAGATTGTTTCCAGTTCGTCTTTAATAATCATCACTTTTTACAAAATTCTCGTTCGTGTTATTTTTAGGGAACCTGCCGAGACACCGTGCCAAGTTTGTGAGGCTGGACAGATAGAACGATTTTAAACCGTAATTATATTTTTACGCAGCCATTGTTTCCTTTTCGCGGTCAAGTTCAAGGTCAAGGTCAACGCGTTGATCTTGCGGAATGAAAGGTAAATATGTGTCAACCTCAATTTTAAAATACATAGCTTTATTGCAATCACAAATTACATAGATGTTTCTCTCTCAAGACTGCATGGAAAGGCCATGGCATACATTTTCACTTCCCACCCGCGATGTTTTTATTAAAAAATACATAAAAAGCTGTGGCAAAGGTAGGCCAAGGCGTCGTGTTTAATCATGTATTTTGGCCAGACCGTACAAGTCCGCTAAGCTTGCCTCGTTGTCCACGGCCCTTGTTAAAAGTTGCCGAACCGAGTCGACGTTCGATTTCAACCGTTATTTCGAGCACTCAAACGCGCGTTCCATCGATTGGTTGCAGCGAATGAGCGCTCGTCGACCGTCAGCCCCCGAAGGCGATATCCGAGGACAGTCGGACGTCTCGTCTCGCGCCGCCGTGGCGCGCACGCGCTGCGTTGCGTTGCACCAGTGCCTCTAGCAGCACCAGGTCGTTCGTAAATCAAACGTTTGGTCAATGTTGCAAAGCTACGGATATGAATTAGTAAACCAGCAGAGATCCGGGCGGGCAGGGCCGGTCTCCAGGACCGCGCCGAGGTGAGCGGACTCACCGGCACAGGTCCCTAAAAAGTGTAAGTTGGAGCAAGCGATCTTCCTTTTGAGCTACACGTTCGGACTCGAGTATGAACCAGTACACTTCAGCAACATTCGAAATTGAATTACAGTCGCGTCACCTAGACTACGTCAATGACAACTATATTTACATCCAAGAAAAGGGGAGGTTAGTGACGATCGGAAAATGCGCTATGTTAGGGACAGTGGTCTGAAGATGTACCGCAGAAACGAGACAGAGCGTACCGATCGCCCGGCGGGGGAGAACCACCCCGTCTGGAGGGCGGAGCGCCAGGACATAGCAGGGCAGAGGACCACGTTTCGTCGGACGAAAATGTGGTGTGGCTCCCAGTACAGTGGCGCCCGGTTCCAGTCGGCAGAGCGAGCCGTACGCTATGTCGACACAGTGGCCATAGACTTGGAATGATAACCAAAGTGGTCCCGATTGCAGGGGTCCAGGCGGTAAAACCTGGACGGGGACCTGATCCTTAGGCCGTCGGCCTTAAGGCAGTCCAACAGCTGTTGGGGATAGACCAACATCTGGTGGACAGTATCCAGCAGTTTGTGGACAGAATCCTTCATGGAATAGAGCTCATCTTGGACAATGTCTAACACGTGGTGGATACACGTTGGTAACCAAGGTGTCAATTCGCAACTAGCCCATAATCCACTGTGTCGACGGGCCCAGGGTTAGTGCATCAGTTCGTCGCGAAAAATCCGTGGCTACTGCTGGGAACGAAGCCAGGGATTTTGGGCGTACGCTTTTCGTGATCGGATCGAGAGGTGAATTTCGATTCAACAATACTATCGTGATGAGACATAATAAATACTGTCGCTTATCGTTTTCAGTACATACTCTGAACGTAAATTGGAAGCTTGTTGCATATGGAAGCATGTTGGGGTTCGGTGCCCCATAAGGGTAAGTATGTACGTGGAGTTGGATGAGCGAATAGTGCGAATCGCGCTCAAGCCATGGTGAGGGTGCCTGCGCCAATGCCGAATCCGCATCCCTTGGGGCCGAAGTTCCGGCCATAGCAGCCGCGGCAGTAGATATCGCCGTCGGGGCCGTCGTTGAGGTTCGTCGAGTCGAGGGAGCGGTGGCAATCGTTGCAGCAGAAACAACGCCGATGCCAGATCTGAACAAACGCGAAAAACTCTCAAATACCGCTGCAATAGCTTCCTAAAACTTTTACCTCTCTAGAAAAGAGTCACCTACTCTGGCAGCCGGAGACTTCTACGCACAAAGCGGCCAGGACTACGACGACGCCAACAAACCGAAAGATTGTACGACATTCTAGTAAGCGTTACGATCTGTTTTACTATTCTATTCTAAAATTATGGCATTATATGCGAACTAAGAACAGGTATTCCTAATTCACAATCAGTTAACTTAAAACTAAAAAATACCCTGTGCGAAAATGTATGATCAGGCACTGATCAGATGTCCAATAAACTGATCAGTCTCTGATCAGTTTTTCGGACATTTGATCAGTGTCTGATCAATGCCTGATGAAAATCTGATCAGACAGTGATCTGGCCGATCATGGGTACGAGGGCCTAGTTAGCCTATCTTGCGTTAGCAACACAAAAAGAGACGCTAAAATCTGTGGTCTGCCTTGAGCTCCGTTTCTAAAGACTGTTTTCTGCGTATGTTTTTTTTTTTGACACGTGGCAAGTCTTATTTTTTTCGCTTATACGACAACATATTTGCCATGTTCTCCTTGTCTGGCGTCATACTCACCCTGTTCTTGCTGATCATCTGCTCGGCGGCGTACACCTCGAAACCGCATCGTAGGCAACCCTTGCCAGCCTGAGCGCGAATTCCGGTTGTGGGGCGAGCATCGTGACTGCAAAAAAGAGTTTTTAAGTTTACGTTTTCATGTATTTCTTGAGGTTTCACGGCCATGCGAGTTCTATGAAAAAAAATGATAAAAATAGTCTGGCCCCAGAAATTCAGCACGATACGCAAAATGGGACCATCTGCTGAGTAAGATAAATAGGCAACCACCAAAGATGTAGTGTTCGGCTATTTAGCTGTCTACTTCAGACTTGGATTCAGAATAAACTCAATGTGATTTTTTTCTTAATCGTCAGCAGTAAGTTTTTTCACACATTTCAGTATGACCGCAAGTTAGTCCACGTGCTTCATTCCCGATTTCAAGAGATATGCAATGCAAACAGCATTTTTGCCAGTACAGCAAACATGCTATAATGCAAGTATTAGGTAAACCTTTGAAGGCCCTTATCTGCTGTTCTATCCGGCGGGTACTGCCTTAAAAGTGAGGGATTTGCTTGTCTATTTGAAGACAGAGGTGGGCGCTCGTTAACAATAAGCGGATCACTTTGAGAGCGAACTTCTCCATTGTTTTTCTGCGGTTGAAAAGTCAATTTTACGAAACACACGGGGCGCATACTCACTATTGAACGGTAGATTCGCCGTGGGTGGACACAAGGGTGGGGGAGTGTCCATAGCCGAAACCTTTGGGTCCGAAGTTGCGGCCGTAGCAAGCGCGGCAGTAGATCTCCTTGTCGGGTCCGTCGCAGGCCAGCATGGAGTCGAGGGGCCGGTGGCAATCGTTGCAGTTGAAGCATTTCTTGTGCCACATCTAAGAAAACGGAAGCATTTTAGGATGTGGGAACACGTGGTTCAAAAGTGATGAAGAGATTCAGATCCCTCCGAACAACAATCGATCAAGTAAAAATGCGCGTTGAAAAAATCGACCAAATGAACTTGTTAGTTTGAAAAAGCGATCAACTGCGCTATCCTCATACATTGCAGTTGATAGATTTTTGAAACTTATCCCAAGAGAGCTTTGGGATGTAAAGCTTTCTGGCGTACCCTTTCACTCGATCGATTTTGGAAACGTGCCCTTTTACTTGATCGTTTTTTCTTTGGAGAAATCGATTTGTGGAATATGAATAATTATGAGTCAGCGCTAACAGCCGAGTTTTTATTATTAAGAAACCCTCTCACAAATATGGACACCCATATGAGAATCGTTTGCTCTAGGAAGGTGTTTGCCTCATGGTCATGGAAAACATTTCAGGCTGTTTCTCGGACTGTACTTACAGTGCCCTTGGCCAGCTGCTGTTCAGCCGCGAAGACAGCGCCGCCGCAACGGGGGCAGCCCATTCCAGGGCGAGCCTTGATCGAGGTCGTGTCGGGGTTGTAGAAAGGTCGCGTGGCGGAAATCTCCTCCTCACTGTTGACAAATCACAGGCTACGTTAACAGGTCGATTCACCGATTGCGCTATTCGCTGCCTCAGAGCAGAATCATTCAAACCAGAATAACTTCCCTCACTTTACTTAATCGGCACCTCAATTGAAGACTCGACCAGTTCTAAAAGCTGTGGTTTAGAGTAGACCAGTTTCGAGAGCGCGCAAACTCCCCCTTTTCTGCTCTTAACATTTGATTGTTTTTCGTGTGATTTGCATTAAAATTCATGGAGGACTTATTCCGGGGGCCATGGAAAATGTTCCGTCATTGTCATTAATTTCAGACGAATAATTAAAGAGGTATCCGCAACGAAAAACAACATTTGAACGCTCGTCGAACTATTTAGAATAGTTGAAAATTGACTGTGAGGTTTGAGAACTGGTCGAGTCTTCCATGGAGGTGCCGCAATAATTCTTTTACTTTGAGAATTGAAAAATACAACTCCGCAGGGAAGTGCACAATAAAATGTTATAAACAGCAGGTCTGTATTATAATTTGGGCGAGCAAAGTGTCCCTCGACGTATAACTCATAACATCTCGCTCTTTATTTCTGAGCCGCATGTGAAACACAAATAAAAATAGGGCGGAGAGTGCTTGACATAGGCCAGCCGATCCTCTACTAAACGAACGGAGTAAACTCATGTTGTTAAGAGTCAAATCCCACCCCTGGGATTTTCTCTCGTTTATTTACTCAAATACTCGTATTTCGCTTCTTCACTTAACCAAGAGATTTGAATGCAAGGTATATCTTTCTGCGAGGTTTTGGTTGGTCAGAGTATCGGGGTATTTTAGAGATCACTCACGTCATGCCATCTGTCTGGAGGAAGCCGGAACCACAAGCGAATCCATATCCGTGGGGTCCGTACTTCTTGCCGTAGCAGGTCTTGCAGTACACATCGTTGTCGGGGCCGTCGCAAGCCAGGACGGAGTCGAGCTGCTTGGTGCAGTCACGGCACTTGAAGCACTTGCGATGCCATTGCTAAACAAAGCAATCCAACAAGCTTTAATTTCAGAAACTTTCGCTGTACTCTCAACGAAGAATCAGGCCCCATTACACAATTTAAAGGCTACATTTTCTACCTCTTGTGTACCACCCTGGTTCAACCATGAGGACGAATGGTACACAACCGCGTAGGGTAGGTGAGCAAAGGTTAGGCTAACTTAAGTTCCTGTCACTAGAGGCTTGCATATAGTAGAGAGGAGGCATTGGGCAGCCATTTTGTTTCTTATGGGACCATCGAATGCATTGTGGCTCATGGAGGAAGTTCGGAAACAAGATTGCGGTGCTCATTGTTTAGCACCCTCAAAGCCTCTTTTTACTTTTCACTTGCTCCGCTTCCGCTCGGTGATCGTCAGGTTGTTCTAACTCAGGTTATGGTGTGCCTTGAGCCTCGCTCTACTTTGATTATGATGGTGGTTTTGGAACACAAGAGATGTAAAACGTAGCCTCTTAGAAAGAGAGTGCAGAATACGTACCCTGCCTTTGGCAAGCACTTCCTCGGCCGCGTAGACCATCCCACCGCAGCGAGGGCATCCCTTGCCCTTGGGAGCCTGAATGATCGCTGTGTCGTTCAATGTGTTCTTCTTGTTGGCTATGTAGTCGCTGGAAATTTACAACAAAATCAGTTGGCAATCGTTCTTGTGTGTGTATTAGTTTTCTTGTTTCCTTCACTATTTTAAGAGCCTATCAAACTGTTTACGGCTGCATTGCAAGAGCAGCTGTGGAATAATTAGCCGGTAAAACTTGGGTGGCTGAAATAATTCAAGACCAACTCTTATTGAAAAAATCCCCAAAATAACTACATCTTTGATTTTTTTGTAACGATTTTTAAAAGTGCCTTGGTAATAAAACTACTTGGTGCATATGTTTTGTTTCAGCCACGATGACCAGTCCGTTCTTCCGATTCGGTAACGAAAAATTGCCCCTTTTTTTGTAAAAATAGTATGCTTTACCTATAATAAGAATGACTTTTACATTGGTTATCGCGATTTTACTTACGGTACCAGATTTGTCATTAGCATTTCTTCGAGTTGAACCGTACTCAGTTCAAATCAATATTTACAGCGGATATTAGATTTGTCTACAACCGGTACTCCTATAGATGATTCGTCCCTTTCCCCTCCATTGAACTTAATCTTCTCCCTTTTCTGTTTCCCCGCGGAGGCAATGTACGTCTATGGCTGCCCGCATACTTCATCAAACTCGTTCGCCGGCTGGCGGATTCAAACGTTCGGATCTACGAATCAACCTGGCCGGAGCGAAAGCAAGTCTCAACTTTCTAGGACCTTCACATGCGATCGGCTGTATACGTGGCCAATCTGCCCCCTCCAACGACCCCCTCCCTCGGTAGCTCGGCAAACCCGATGCCAAAGACCCGATACCGATTCCACGCCAGGGTCGCCGCGTTTTCAAAGGCCATGTGATAAAGACACCTCGAAGACTTCAGCTACAAACTGGCAGTTGTCACATCGAACGCCGCGACTAAAACCAACGAAAAAAAACGCTTTGCGAGCATCGTTTTCATGTGAAACGTAGACCGACGTTACGTTACGAGTGCTAACGTTGATGG
>Ga0058701_10004943_pt1 | contig 10939 bp, 1 predicted proteins | sample AgamicOrMae_FD_97039 | JGI IMG/M metagenome (GOLD analysis project Ga0058701, IMG submission 97039) | Agave microbial communities from Guanajuato, Mexico - Or.Ma.e | ecosystem: Host-associated > Plants > Phyllosphere > Phylloplane/Leaf | place: Guanajuato, Mexico | collected 2012-06-04 | reverse complement strand
GTAAACAAAACCCATTGAGTAACTTTCGCGCGCCGCACTGTATGCCGCTATGCATGTTGGACTCGCTCGCCCCTGCGCCGGGTAGCCGCCGCGCCGCGAAGCTTCCCTCGCCACGTCCCGGACGTAGGCAGCGGCTCCTTGCCTCGCTAAGCAGCTCCCAGCTCTGGCGGCTAAGAAAGAGCCGTATTTCTGCCGGTCCCTGGCCTACGCAAAGACAGCTTCAGTTGGCTGATAATTTTTGTGCTGTAATAATATCGCTCTCGCATTTGTTTTCGGATCATGCTCTGCACGCAAACCTATCGCGGTTTCAAACGTGAGCTTACGACACACAAAACCTTTTTTAAATACCCGTTTTGAACGAAAACAAAAGAAAAAATAAAACAAGAATTTCACATGAAGTTGTGAGACTATAACTGCACACTTTGTAGTATTGTAATTTAGTTACTCTAGAATTCTTAAAGATTTGAGAAAATATCACAAAAATCTTTAATTTTAAAATTTGAAATTAGAAAAAAATGAGTGATGAACAATTTCTTAGATTTAGAGAATCAATTTAACTAAAATTGAAGGTCAACTTTTCGCACAGTTCTGTAAAAATGACGAATTTACCAGTGTTGAAAATTGCATTAATGTACAAGGCTAAGGCGCACAACAATTTTCTGAAGAACAGCAAATTTTTGGAAACTGAATTTAGCCATATATCGACGTTTTTTTTTGTTTTTTTATTCATTTTTTTAGCGAAAGATCACCAATTGATAAAAACTGATAATGCAGGATAATTCTATTTCATATGACGTGGAAGATTCGCACAAGGATTCTTGCGATGATCCTGCAATATTACAGTTGATTTTCGTTAGAGTTAATCTTCGTTTTTATTCACACCTGAGCCGTAATTAGTAATTAAGCCGTGCACCTTTTGTTTAGTTGAGTGGGTTTTTACATTGTGATAATTTCATGGCGGAAGTATCTGTAATTAGGATCTTTGATTGACTTGTAGAACAGTTTTCATTGTTCGCGAAAAGTGATTATTGCTTGATGATTCAGTAAAAAAGATTTCGGAATTGAAAAAATAATGACCCTCGGTGTCTAAAGTTAGGGCAAGCCACCTTGTAATTTATAAAAGTATCTAGTTCTTCCCAATAATTTAGTTAAAACTGTTTACAAAGAGGTAAAATAACTTGTAAGGAATACTCATTCAAAAAAGTTAAAGTTCAAACAAGATATTTTCAAATGCCCCCTCGCCAAAAAAATAAAATCTGTCACAAAAACAAAGTTTTTAATTTTTCTCTCTCTTTTTTAAAAAATATTCCGGGGGTTGAGCATAATAGAAAGTGGTTCATGTAAATCTGAATGTCTTTGTTTTTGAGATGTGCTACGAAAACCATATTCTTTACATGTAATGCAATTCTTGAAAGGGTGTTCATGGTTTGCTAACACTAGGTTAATTCTCGGTGTCGTGTCTTTATCATGCCGATGACAACTTGCAATATCCTTAAACGGAATACGCTTCTAGAAAACTGAGATGATCTCATTTTAAGATCTGAATGTGAATTGGAGTTCGAGCTCCGAGCCTTGTCCTTCGGATTCTTTGTTTCCATTGCAGCTGTGTCTCGGCGTTCCGTTGTTAACGCCCTGCAGATCTGCTTGCGGTACAACATTCGTAATTAAAGTATGCCGTTTACAGGCTTAAAATGAGCCTTTATAGACTTGTTGTGGTTTGCACTCGCGACTTTTAAGGGAAGTCGCCATAATTGGTCCCCTACACGACTTCTTCCTGTACGTCAAGCTGGCTGCGGTTCTCTTCCAAAAAAAGGCAAAAAAGTTTAAAATTGAAAAATAATAAAAAATGGACAGCTTTATGCAGAAAGGTCACAACTGAAAAACCCAGTGCTGTATGGTCATGACTGAGAAACCCAGTGCTGTAAGGTCTTAATTTTCCACCTGAAATTTTAACTTTTTTGGAGTTCTGATTTTCTACGCTTATGGATAAATTTTCCAGATTTTTTTACCACGTGCGATCTTTATTTAAATTTAAAGGTAGGCTCCAAACATGAAATATACACCGGAACTAGCCCGTAGTTGTAGAAATTGAAATTCTAAAAGTACTAAAATTTTCAGCATAAAAGTTGTGACTATTCAGCATTGCGTTTCTTAGTCATAACCTTACAGCACTGGATTTTTCAGTTATGACTTTTCTGTACGGAGGTATCGAAATAAAGATAAATAACTTCATGAAATGTATTTTGTGTTTCGTGAACACAAGTTCTTGGTCTTTCATGATTGATTTTAGCGCTAACTATACCCGTTAAATACTTCAATGATTATTACCACAGTTATTTCGGTCCATTTATAGTACACTATTCGACTGCTGCATAGGCTATTTTTCGCCTATATTTTTACTCGCTGTTAGCGCTAATATGCGATTCGCTACTTCTTCGCACATCGTAATAATTCGCGTAGGCTCGGCACAGTATGCGCTGCATACTGCATAACGGTGTGATCTGGCTACCATTTGGCGATTGCCTATGAAGCTGAGGCTAGTATGCCCTTGACCTACATTTACACCCTTTTATAAGGTGTGTGCCTTGTGCCTCGCTCCTCTCGGTGACCATTAAGAGACTTATTGCTTCGAGCGAATCGGTGAAAGAAGGTACACGACAGGTAAAAATTGCTCCTTCAAAATTTAGAGTGTGCGCTTGGGGGATTGGCTTTTGGACCTGAGATAGAACGCCCTAGACCTACTTTCGCTCTAGCGATCTTATATAGATTAGATTTCGGGGAATGGTTATGTATTTAGCGCGGTACTTATTGTAACTCAACAATAATCCAGTCAGATGCCAATCAAATCTCTTGTGAAATTGGGCCCTTTGTTTTTTGGGACACTTGAAATTCCGATGCCTTTTCTAAGAAGAGAAGTAACTTTGAATATTTATTTTTGCTGTGGGCAATTTTTTGTTCTCATTGGTGATTTGTGAAGTTAAAACCTAGAAGAGGAGTAGTGGAAAAGGAGTTGAAGTATTTTCTAGATTAAAAAAATGTATACGGAAAAAAACACAAAGAGAAATTGGCCAATTTTATTACCAAAACGAGAGCTTTTTTTTAAAGGCTGCACGTTGCAAAACTCGCCATTTTTTAACTCCTTAAAAATATATCGTTACTGATTTCAATCTTGTCTAGTCTATCCTAGTGGATAGGATAACCATGTTAACCAATCCCAATCTAATGTAGCCAATGTTTCATTCGTGGCGTTGATTTTAAAGCTACTGATATTAAGTGATGAATGGAGTATAAACAGAAAGTTAAACTTAAGTTGAACAGTTTTCAACCTAAGTTTAGTAGTTTTCTGTAAAACAAATACATAAGTTCTTGATTTTGAACATGAACTATTTCAAGGTCACAAGCTCAAAAAAAATCTATCGTATTTTCTGTTTTGGCTTGCTCTAATGTATATTTCTATGGTGTACCAATCGATTATATTTTTTCAAATATTCACTTATACCAAATCGTAATTTGAGTTATTTTCAATGTGGGTTGATGAGCATTATTGAAATCCTGTTTCGTGTTCGCGAATTGAGGAAATTTCCTCAGCGCTTGCAAACAATTTAATAATCGAATGGTAGAGAATGCGGCGTACCGCTGGCCACGCCCAACTTGGAACTTTGAACCATTCCGATATCAAATCGAACCACTAGTTGAAAATTCCGTTTAACGAATGGCAGGCATAAAACTTGAAGTTTCTCCAGCACATGGTGATACCGTGAGCTGGCAAGGTCGTTCAGAGTCTGCTACCGATTCAAACCGGTACTCCTTTTTTATGTAATCGCCTGATAATCATTCAAGCTACAGGTTTTAAACTCGATTACACGCGTACAGAGTGTACAGTCGTCTATATGCATGCCGGCATCTATAAGACCCTTTCAAAATCTCCTTTTACGTATTGAATTTTCTTTAACGTGATATTACAAAGTTATTTGGAAATTATAATTGTGTCTTACAGCATTTATATTTAAAAAAATCTTAAAAGTAATATTTTTCACTCGCCTCCCTTTTTTTTAATTGTGCTTGAATTTTTGAATTCAGATATTGGACACTGCATCGCTTATCGAAATATTTTTTGAAAGTCGATCTTTCGCATATTACTCACGCGAACGCTGTGATATCAAGAATCAGCGAATGTACATTTGGAAACCTAGTTTCACCTGTCTGTGTCTCAAAAATGACCAACATAACTATTGCCATACGCCCAGGGATTCAAAAACGCTCGTTTTTGGCATTTTTTAAAATGTGTTTTACTTTTTTGTTGTCGAGAGGTATTAGTTACGTTACTAACTTTTTGATATTTAGAGGGCTAATGATAATGTTTACAAATGTACATCGGCCGATTCTTGATATCGCTGTAGCAAAGTGATTTATGCGCCAAAATCTAACTTTCGAGAGGGCGTCTGTGAAGTTCCCCCTTAACTAATATTAATCCTTTTCCGGTTATGTTTAATCTTTGATTACGCTCAAATTATTTATTTACAATTTGACCGATTTTTTCTCTGATTTATATTACTACCAAGATGACAGATCAATTTTTTCAAATCTTCATTTTTCCTTTATTTGCTACGAGCGAAAATATTAGGACAGATGGGTACACTTTTGAATCCGAATGTTCCTTTTCCCTCCGAATCAATAGATCTTGAGGTATAGTAATCACTAAAGATATCTTCGAAATCCTATTGAAAAGGGTGTATCTCTATCAGAAGTCACGCAAGTTTCTTGAAATGAGGTATTTTATAGGGCATTTTGACCCTATTTAAACGAAAAGATTGCACATTTGACGATAATGCATTTTTTTCCTTAATGGAAGACTTAACACACTAAAGGTGTTTCCAGCCAAAAGCAACGCTGCCCACTAATTTTTCAAAAATAAAGTAACATTTAAAAATTCATTACAACTCAAAAAAACTATTAAAGTCCACTCAATCAGAACTTGGAAATAATTAACGGTGAAGGAGTTAAACTAGTCGCGCCTAAAATTATCTCTTAGAGAAAAATGACGGTGTTTTGGTTTCATTAGGCATTTGTTTTAACAGTTCGTCCTTAAAAACGCGAGGAGGAATGTGGTAAATTTCTTGTCATTATTCAACTCTTAAGCGGTAATAATTGCGTATTCAAACTGAGCGTTCCCGCATACCCGTTCTCTTTCATTTAAAAGGTCGGCAAATTGACGATTTTCAAATTATTGTTATTTATCAACGTGTATTGATAATCATAATCAGTGTGACCTAAGATCTTTCATAAAAATGATAATTCTACTTATTTAATTTATTAATACTATATTGTATAAAAGTCACATACGTAAATGGAAGACTATCAAAATCATGCTTACGAAATTTGATGCCAAAGATGAATTTTAGAATGGATGTATTAAAAAAGATCAAATAGAGAAAAATCAAACTCCTGACGAGTTTCAGGTTATTTCGAAAATGGACTACCTTTCACTGTAACGTTGCTCTCTTCAGCTCAACCTTCTTAAGAGATACTCTCTTATGGTTTAATCTTCACTTTATCAGAATTTACGATATGTCTAAAATGTCGATGGGGTTACGACAAATTGTATTCGATGTCTAAAAGGTCAGACGCAAAACAGGTGAGTTGCTATCCTTATAAAACACGCGAATTGAATTTGAAACCCGCGATTTGTTTTCCGGTTGGATGCTCTTCAAATATAGTTTTCTGTATGGAAAACTCACTATAACAAATCAACAAGATTTGTGTATTCTCATGAATAGATTCGGCATGCTTTGGAAAGCTTACACGCGATTTCTTGTTTGCCGTTTCCATTTTGATCTTCTGTCGAGGATTTACGGCTTTATTACAAGGATCTGTTGTGGAATGAAGATACTAAACTGATTTGTGCATATCTTAATTAACACACGAATTACCTAAATATCATTTTTAATTGGTATTAAATTGTTTAAAGTGTTTTACTTTTGTATGAAAGGTAGAAAATAATTAGTGGCACATATCTATTTTCTAATTGAATATATTTACATAATATGATATATTGACAATTAAAGTATTATATGTTCTGTTTTTATAAGTCTAATCAGTCTTTTCTGTCTTAAATAATTTTGGTTGAATTTCGGTACATTACGCATTGAAACCCTATCAAAACGTATCTTAAGTCAACTGAACTCAAACAAGCTTAACTTACCAAGTATTTTTCAAAGAACATTGACCTTTCATTATCCTAGCGTTATTTATTTAAATGGAATTTGACCCAACCTTCATCATGATCGTATTTGCATCCCAGCCTCCTTGAACTTACATTGCTATGGTAGTATTATTTAAAAAAATGGTAATCCTAATTGAACCTTATTCCAGTCATCCAAATTAGCAAAATTTTGAGGGGGAAAAAGTGAATTTTGATGTGAATGAGATGATGTTGAGTTGATGTGATGTGAAAAGTGATTCTGATGAAGATTAATTATTTAGGAAACTTTTTTCACGACTAAGAAAACAAACAAAAAAAAAAGAATTTTAATTTTTTTTTCGAATTTTAGAAGAATGTGATCGCACGATGTAATGCTTTCTTAAAATGTAACAAGCTCCTACTATTTCAAAATATTGTAGAGAAAAAGCAATTTAAACGCAAAACTGTAGAAGATGTAAGATTACCAGCGTTTCCGTTATTCTTAGCGAGATCCGTTAAATCACGGAGTATATTTACCGAGCGGTGGATGGCACGTGTTAAGCTGTACATGTCATTCCCATGAAAAGCCCATCCTCACATTTTGAGGATGTGATCCTAAAGAGACGAACAATCCCAGGTCACTGCCCGTAAGATCCCTCTTCCTGGGCTTTTCCCACCTGTTATTCTAAAATGATTGCACTTTCTTTTTTTTCTATCTTTGACGTAAAATGGAGCGAGGCACCGGGCATGTAACCAATTTTCATCAGGCTTGATAAAAATTCCGAGCGGAAGTTTCTAGCAGTTTAATTTCAACAAACAAATGTGTGAAAGTAAAAAATAAAAATAAAAACAGATTTTTTTAAAAACTTTGATTAAATGATTCAAATAGCATATGAAGAAATGGTGTATTGAATTTGTTCGTGAAATTTTATGGCCTTATCAATGATAAAACAACAATCCCCAAGAAGTTTTTTTTTTTTTTGGAAAATGCGTCGAGTGCACTCAGGGCATGTACTTCGTACATTGGGGTTACCTTCAGCTATTACTACGTTTGCCTCACTCTAAACTTGAATCAGTGAGTGTCTCTGAGATTACGTGAAAATTTACTGAATCTCAGAGACTCTCTAATTCAAAGTTAGAGTGATAGCATACAGCTCTGCCACCCAAACATCCTTTTTATTAAACGGAATTCCATGTAATATCTATCGTTCTCATCCGATGAGTTGTTCAACCCCAGTAAATGTCTATTTTAATCATAGTGTTCACAAAAAAAGCAGTTCGTTTTTTTCTGCAGAATATGTCATGGAAATTCATGGCAATACGTCAAGTAAAAAACAGCTTTAATTCAATTACTCGTATTTATAAATTGAGTTAGATTCAACGGAACATTGAACTATGATGCAAGAGCAATTGCTCAATCAATCATTGCAGTGAAATGCATCGGGCGAGTGCATAAAAAGCCATCATAGTTCGACCTTGAAAATTAATGTTCTTTGATTACATGTCGTCTTCTCAGGGGGTCCCCCTGGCGGTACCGTTAGAAAGAGACCGAAGAGGAATTTCAAAACGAGTAGCTCGGATACTCTCGTTCAAAAATCATCATTAATTTATTAATGACCGCGCGAAGCCACCCAAGAATAACACCAATCTGATCGAATTAGTCCGATGCACCAGGCATTGTTCCCTATAATTTTCGGCCTCTTATGTGTGAATCTTACGTAATAGATTTCTAAAAATTGATTTATAGTATGTTCAGGAAAAAAATGCCAGTTCCTTCTGAAACATATGTAACGTTGGGCGACAGCTCGCTCTTGATAGCTTGCCTTTTAGAACACTTTTTACACTGCGGAATCTATTCAGTGGTTAATTAATGCATTACTCTATAGCATAGAAATTAACTACTAGTTTTGAGTGTTGTTTTCTTTAGTATTCAAACCCGATTCAGGTAAATGAAAAACATTTGCGGCGTGCCTTTCACCCTCCCTCGGTGTGTGTTGGTGTCCCCTTTGTGATTCCCCCCTCCCTATAAAAAAATTAAGGAAAAAAAGTTGTATTTACAATGGGACTGTTTTTAACAACGGCAAATTAACAAAAAATTGTACTTCATCTTTTTTTTAGTCAGGGTATGATTTTAAATTAAAAGGAAACTTTCTAATAAACCAAATAATATCTCGTCATTTTAGCGCCATATTTTGGAATTTTAAGCTTTTTTTCTATTTAAAACCTGCGTGTTGCTATTGACTCGACATGCATTCATGTAGGGAGACTTGAACGCACGTAACCAACCCAATGCATTTTAAATGAGACAGGGGCAGTCGGGGTGTTAGGGTCTATTCCTTTAAAAAATTCTACTTCCAATTCGATCCCGTTGTCAAAAATTAAACCAAAACATAGCAAAGAAAGTTAAACAAAAATATTGAACATTTTGTCTGCATCATGATCCAATCTCTGATTCCAAATGGGTCAATATAATACTATTGTTTTTAGAAAAGAGTACAACAACTCCATTGTAACCACATTTTTTCTCTTTTCGTCAGAGTAAAAGGATATTGCAATTTTTGTCTGCTGGGCCCATTCTATTCCTAAGTTGAGCCATTTTTGCGGCCTTGATGGTCAAAGACCTGAACCACTAAGAGGTGGCGGTGCAGCCAGTACAAGGCGCCAAGCAGCCGACGTTAAAAGTTCGCCAAGGAACGCACCTCGCTGCGCGCTTGAGACTGGGCCGCCGCCGCGCCGCGCCGGTCCGAACCCGTCGGGCAGGCCCACAGCCGGGCTAGCCCATAGCCGGGCTGGCCCTTAGCCGGGCAGGCCCATAGCCGGGCTGGCCCATAGCCGGGCAGGCCTACAGCCGGGCTCTATCGGCCGGGCTTGACCAGCCGCCCAAGGTAACTTGCGGCTACCATTCACATTATAAGGACCTTACACGTAAATCGATCACTTTTTCTAGGGAAATACACTCGTAAGTCATTCGGGTTATTGCCAATTATCGGTTGCCTGAAAGGTTCTGCTCTCCGTTTTTAGGTGGGGAATACATTTTTGGAAATTGGTCGTAGCATAGTTAACGCATCTCTATTTTTTTATTTATTATTTTTTGTTTATCTGAAGTTTTTATGAAAACCTGGTCAACAGAATAAAAACGGAACACCCGCTTTGGGAATGCTATACCTGTTTTGAGTGTGAAACTGAAATGGGGGTAAAACGTAATTTGGTTGTCAACATAGACCTATGTTCAGCCACATCAATGGAAAGCTCTCGCCGAGACCTTTTGAATGATTTGGCTGAACATAGGCCAATCATGAAAATTAACCAAAATACGTACCACCCCCGTTTTAGTTTCACACCTAAAACAGACAAAGCATTTCCCAAAATGGGTGTTTTTTATTTTATTTTTCTAGTGTGAAAATATGGGAAAATTAGCTTGTTTAATTGAAATATCTCGTTTTGATAATTATATTACAAAAAACATCTAAGAAAAATCTTTTTACCCCCCTTGAATTTGACGACGTGTAGCGAGAAAGCTGTGGCTGAGAGTCCCAGTAAGAGAATGTGTTGGAAGGAGAGAAAAAGCAGAGTTGGGCGGCAATTGATTTAAATTTTCTGACATGCTCGCTAAAGGCGAGGAGAAAATTGCCGCTGCGTAAGGATACGTCTTGTGACTTTGAAAATTGAACGCTTGCGTAATTTTTGAAAACAACAATTTGTTTTGAAAAAAATAGCATAACCTACTAAAAAATTCATATAAGTTGACTGTTGCGATGCCAGTTTATAAGAGTGTGATCAATCTTGGCGCTTTAAGGTCCTTTCAAGCGTATTCCAAAATAGGTAAATATTGATTTCATTTTCCAAAGCTTCTGTTTTATCAATATCAAGGTATATCTCCACATTCGGTATCTCTAAAATACACTCGTAAACAGTAAATAAGCGTTCGTGTTTGCAGGTTGAACATATCTAACTTTTGAGAACACAAGCCATCTACAACTTTAACAAGCTATTTTCAGAAGCACTTCTAATAGTGAGAAAATAAATCATGCTGTTTAGAATAACCAGGAAACCCTAGTTCAATTCGTCTGTTTGACAGGACAATAGAATTTTAATATCGCGAAAAAAAGAAAATCGGCGTCGTAATTTCTCTTAGTAAAAGTAAAATTTCGCCCACGTCTACGGCGACCTTGTTTAGCAAAACGAAAACCGTAATCTAGCGGGGCTCGCTATAAATATAATCGTAACATAAATATTACTGTAACGAGTTGAACTCTTTAAACTATCCTAATCAGTGCGTGTTCATATGTGATCCCTTGAAATCCCACCAACTCACCCCTATTCCAGGGGGGTCAACTTGCACGATTGCCCTCTTTGTATCACCCTGTTTTATTGTACGTGATATGATCCTGAAATGTCGACGGTTTAGGGGCAATCTAACTTAAAGTGTAAAGCATCCAAAATATTTGAGAAGTCCTTTTCATTAGCTAATTTAATTTATTAAATAATAAAATCGAAAACAAAAATGTCTCATTCATTTTAAATTTCCAGGCTTAAGAGCTTGTGAGCTAAGATTTCTTGTACTGGATTGTTGGGTGATCTTATGGATGGGATATATGGAGTAAATCAGCTTTGTATAGAAGCAATAATGTATTTTGTCAGAAAACATTAAACACCTTCGTTTGTTTTAATAGCCAAGCAAGACTTATTCTTGGCTGCAGCGCATAAAACAAATGGCTGTTGCATCAATATTATTTTAGGAGACGCCTTTGCTTGAAG
>Ga0058701_10004942_pt1 | contig 10939 bp, 5 predicted proteins | sample AgamicOrMae_FD_97039 | JGI IMG/M metagenome (GOLD analysis project Ga0058701, IMG submission 97039) | Agave microbial communities from Guanajuato, Mexico - Or.Ma.e | ecosystem: Host-associated > Plants > Phyllosphere > Phylloplane/Leaf | place: Guanajuato, Mexico | collected 2012-06-04 | reverse complement strand
GAACATGTCGATATATAAATGTTTGTACAAAGAGACTATTCGCCTCTGTCAACTTCAAACTGTATGTACATTATTTTTTGCCTAACGGTGTAGATATTGTAAATGGATGAATGTATCAAAGTCGAAGAGGAGAATTTAAAATATAATTTATTGTAAGTGATATATATTTTATAATGAAGTGAGAAGGGTTCCTATTTCGCTTCACACTGGCCAATCGAGAGAATTTCTCTACAAGTGCCTTGTTCACGGAAAACTTCATTCAAGACTGAAAAATATTTTTTGACCTTTTTCCTGTATTATCAGAGTTTACGAAGCAAGGCATTTGAGTCATTAAAGAAATTCTGATTTATGAATTTTTATAGTATGTATTTGACTAACTTATCGATGCACGAAAGAGTTCAATTGTGTGCAAACAGTACTGATACGTAGTATTTTACGCTTAAATATGTTACTTAAAATTTGAATGCAAATGAGCGGATCGTGCAAGCAAGATTTTTCTACTGCAAAATTATTTATTTTCTAAACAATATTTGTCATATTGCCCAAATGTTACCGTAGACTGAAAACAGACCTGTTCCAGAAAGCGAAATAAACCACAAATGATGAAAAGAATTTTGTGTTTTTAATGAAGAGCCACCGTTGTCCTCGTAGATAAGATAAAGGCAATTCAAAACATACTGTTATTTTATTCCTTTATTGAAATGAAGAGTTTGATGACAAATGATAGTTTCCATGCTGATTGACAAACACGAGTCATTGAGGCTAAATTGAAAAGGCTTTTCATGATTAGTTAAAATTGTTGCTGTCAGCTCAAAGAAAAATTACCTCTGCAACGTGAAAGGCCTCCGAATTCATTCATTATTAGTTCGGACCTTTCACCTAAATCTGCCACTTTCTCTCAACCTTTGTTGGCTGTCATTAACATAAACATTATATTTTTCACGCCTAACGAGGTATCCTTAACGACGGCAGGTTTTTGCGATAAATTAACGAAAAGTGAATCGTTAATGATCAAAGAGTACTTGAGTTTCAATCCAATTCTTCTCAGTAATCAGCACCCGCATGACTTGATCAAACTGTGAATGGAAATATATCGAAGGTCACAGTAGTTGAGTAGAAGTAGTTGAGAACAACTTAAGCCGACAACTTGGCCGTGTTCTTCAAACTCAAGTAGCGTAAACAGTTTTCAATGCAAGTGCCTAAGACTGTATGTTAAAATAGATTAAGGCACATGTCAATATTAACAGCGTAAAATAAGGCGAACAGACCAGCTTATTACAGGTTGACACACATGTCTCAAATATTTTTATTTTCTTGGACAACTTTCAAATAGCTTTCAAAAGACATCCTTTACGATGTGGTTACTGAAAATAGCTTTTGTGTTTTCGCTTTGGCAGAACTTCAAAATAATACGTCAAACTAGAATCTGTTTTTGATACTCTTTACTCATATGTAATAAACCGCGAAAAATTCAATTAGTCATATGAAAATCAGAAAACGAGATAGAAATGAGCCCTTATTATAAAGAAAAGAATCCATGCTGGTTTTACACGAGAGGCAGAGAATACGATTCGTTGAACTTGCATTAAAATCTTTATTGTTGAATTAAGAAAACCGGGAGCTGGAATACAATAAAAAGAAAAAAAGAAACCTTAACACATACATTAAAGCGCTAATTTATAACCAAGCAGCAACGCTACTTCTAATCCTATTACATAAATAGTTAATCTCATGACTTATTCTTTCAATCTTATTACATTCACCGACAGGACTTCTCGTTTTCGTTTAGAAACTTAGCCACGAAAGTCGGCTCATTAAAACGTAAGTGAATTCGATATCACTATCATGAGTTTTTATACCAATACCACCTAACAAAGACGTTCGAAAAGAAATCTCATTTTAAATGCAAGCTTTGACATACAATATTTTTCTTTCATTCAAAAACATTACTTTATCAGTCATTAAATTAAAAATAATTTATTTTAAAAGGCCGAAGTCGCGCATATTAATGCAAACAGATTTTCATACATGTTCATAAGGGAAATTATCACCCAATCAGGATACCAAAATTTATCATTCCGTTTTTATCCCAAAGTTAAATTCAAAAGTAATCTACACTCCAGTACGATCAATGATGTCGTTCATTCATTGCCACAAAATTTGCACCAGTTCGCGCCTAAATAACCAGTTAATTCTAATGAGCATGATCACCACATGATTTATACGTTCCAAAAAAGGGCCCCTCTTATTATTTAAATTTAAATTGAGCATCTCGTTAAACCCTTATTTCTTAAAATATTAATCAAACATCAAAAGATGTGAGTTCGATCTCATCTCTTTTTTTTATCATCTCCTGTGTTCATCGCCTGGTCTGTTCGCCTCGGAGGCTTCAGACTGGACTTGACTGGCCGAAGTCCGGTTTCGAGGGGCCGTCGCTAAGCGGGCAAAGCCGCCAGGTCGGATGGCTGGCCTAGGCGGCATGCGTCATCGTGTTCCATCCTAACGGAGGTTTTATACTTGTTTGGGTGAGCCGAAGGGATTTTTATTTTAATTGAGTTTCGTTAACGAAGTAGATTTTGTCTTTTTCCGTTGTCCGGGAAATATAAGCTTGTTACCTTATTAGGGCAGGCCACAAATACGCACGATCGGTTCAACAAAATCGACGTTTTACGACGCCTAGTAAACATTTTTGGCAAACTTTTTGGTTTTAGGACGAGTTTGCCAAACGATTTATGGCCTGAGAATGCTTTGAAGGTTTTCATTTAAATATAAATAACTTCACTGTCATGCTTGAATTTATATGAAACGGCAAGTAAAAATAATTGATTTTTTCTTGTCATTGAGGCCATTTCTTTGCTTGAAAAATTTATTGATCTATGTCAAAAGAACGCCTAAAAAATTTAAATTTTCGATCAAATTTATTGCTGAAAACTTAGTCAAACAGCTAGTGAATATGACTACACAATTGATTTACTTGAAGTCATTTTTGTTTTTTTATTATTATTAAAGAAAAAAAATAAAAATATACAACATTTTTGTCGTTCAGTTAAAATTTGAATTAGATGAAGAAGAGTCCCTTCCCTATTTTTCAGATTAAAATCTCATTTCATGACGACTTATGTTGATAGAATATTTCTTTCAAATAACAAGATGACACAAGGATAACCCGTATTTTAGTATGTGTTCAGGGAAGACTGCTAAAAAAGGCTATCTTAGGATACATAGTTAAGATTTTTCCATTGACATGCGGCTCTTTTCAGAAGCTACTAGTACCTTCCAAACTAAATTTTATGTCCGTTGTACCTTATTTTACCCGATTTCCATATTGGATTTCCTAAACGAAGTATGAAATATACATCATGGCAGGAAAGTGCAGATGTAACTTTGAAGGTAACGTATGGCGAACTAGGCTATAATCTGATTATTCGCTGACAAGTAAACAGCCCATTTAGTTGTATGGAGAAAAAAGCTTTAAAAGTTATTATTTTACGAAAAAAAGGAATATATTTTTCAATTTTATTTTAGGATACAAAGTGCTCCAGGTTAGGACAATGCGAGAGGAACAGGGACCCCTCGATAAATGAGACTTTCCATGTCTTATTTGGGTGAAAAATTAAGCCAAGATCGGCTCACCAAACTGGAAGTATCAACCTGATCGGTGCTTAATCATGAACATGTCTCAACGTGATAACCATAAATTCGGTGGGTACCAACGAGCCCATCAACTTAGACGAGTTAAAAAAGGTACTCAACATACATCAAGGAATCGTACCTTCCACCCAATTTTTCACACGTAAGTCTACTTGTTATAAAAGGTGACACGAAAAACACCTACCGAATCCACAGAGATTCAGGTTTTATGTTTACTATTAAAGTCCTAAAATGGGACTATCCGTAGACATAAAACGCCAACTCGGAAGAAAAATTGCAATGTCACATTAACGACGTGCTATAAAAAAACAACTTTATCGTCAGCCAGGAAATCCGTCCAAAAATGGATCAAAACATTTAATTAATCCGTCTTCGTGAAATTCGGCCGATATATTTTATTTTTCATGCAGGGAGCTAGGCTACTCACCCAAAACTGGACATATCATTCTTCACCTCTCCCTCAACCTAGTACAACCTTTCATTCAGAAGGAAAATTATCCACATAAAACCGCATGGGTACGTTAAAGCTTACATGCCTTGTGCTTCGCTCTCACTGTTTAGCTGTCATCAAGCCTGAAGCCGTTATTTTATTGTCGACCACGATAAAAACAAAATCCCCGTCTTGGGGAATGCTATACCTGTTTCGGGTATGAAACCAAAACGGGTGTGGTACGTACTTTGGTATTTTTTCAAGACAGACCGATGTTCAGCCACATCAATGGAAAGCTCTCGCCCAGACGTTTTGAATGATGTGACTGAACAAAGGTATATCTTGAAAAATTACCAAAGCACGTACGACACTCGTTTTGGTTTCATACCCGGAACAGGTGCAGCATTCCCTTGAACAGAGATTCCGTTTTTACTGTGCAGCATCCTGTCGCCGAGAACCATGCAGCATTAGGTTTATAATGGCCTATATTTAGGGATAGGAACAATATGCAAGATGTAATTTTCACACGATTGTTACTCGAAAACGGTTAGAGATAACCTAGCATATCGACCTATTTTTGGATGCGCGAGCAGCTGGCGGTTCCAAAAATAGGTCAATGTGCTAGGTTATCTTCAACCGTGTTCGAGTTACAATTGTGTAAAAATTACGTCACGCATATTGTTTCTGTCCCTGCATCAAAGGTTTACGTGAACTTTGGTTAGGTTAAGGGTTTGTGCTTCGCTCCGGCCGAAGACGGAAGATGGAACGACAAAGGTAGAGCCACAAAAGTGGAGCCACAAAAAAGGAATCACAAGAAATGGGAAATTAAACTTTTCAAATTCACAGTCTAAATAGCTTGAGACAACGTCATGTCGTGGGATGAGCGGCAATAGCTGACGGCGAACGATCTCTCGCTTCTGGCTTAGCTGTCCTAATTTTGGCGCTAAGCCAATTTTCACTTACTATAACAAGTGTCCACAGCTAAATTCGCTTTTTTGTAGTCGTTTAAGCCAAAATATTCGCTCATCAATCACGAGCAAAAAGTTCGCACAGGCCATTTTTGCATAATAATGTCGAAATCGATAAATTATCCTATATCCGTCAGGGAACTTGGCAAAAATATCGCTCCTTAAAAACACCGATGACTGAAATTCCCCTCTTAGCTTCCAAGTTTTAAGTTCTGGAGGAGCATCAAACGATTGGTTTGCTTGGTCGCCGTAAATTTTATGATTGCATTCCCAACTATTGTATCCTGGATTTTATCGCAGAGTCGAGTGGAGAGAAAGTGGAGTGAAGCACAGGGAACTAAAACGACGTTCACCTCACTTCATAGGGCCACCAAAAAGCAAGCTGTCTCAGACTTGACAGTCGAACGGTGCGATAGTGGAGCAAAACACACGGCACTTAATTGGTATGTCGTAACCGCATCATCTGCTACACAACAGAAATATAAATTGTTGAGTCCTTTTAATTTAATTGTAATCGGAAGGGACAGGAATGTATCCACAATCATTTCATCACACGGAAAAAAAATGCGTTGGATAAGTTTCCTAAAGATTAGTAAAAAATACGCGAAAACCGACTCGGCTAGTAAACGTTACTAGATTTGCCAGCAAACGTTACTGCAAACAGTTCTGTATAACGGTAACATTTACCGGCAAACCTGTTAGAGTTTACTACACGGAAAAAAAGGTTTTGTTATACCAACAAAATCATTTGTTAAAATAGGGATAACAGAAATATTTTTTTACAACAACAAAATGTTTGGTGCTATCAACAAAAAGTTTGGTTGCTGCGGCCAAATTTTTGGTTGCAGCAACAAAAACTTATTTGTTGGCGCAAATTTTGTTGCCGTAACAAAAACTTTTTTTCCAAGTCGCCAAGTTTGAATGTCGCACTTTTTAGTTATTTTTACTACTTTTTCGTAAACTTCACTATATATACATATTCTTTATTATTTATATCATATTTTGATCATTTTTTTGGTAAGAAATGACTACTTAAAAGCCATAACTATTTTACCATCATTTCGAAAATTTTAGTTAAAAATAGTTACTTACGGTAAAAAATGTTTTGTTGTAACAACAAAATCATTGGTTAAAATAGGGATAACAAAAATATTTTGTTACAACAAAATGTTTAGTTCTATCAACAAAACGTTCGGTTGCTGCAGCAAAATTTTTGGTTGCAGCAACAAAAAAATGTTTGCCCCTAATTTTGTTGCCGTACCAAAACCATTTTTTTCGTTCTGGATAAGCTGGAGACCATCGATTGGTTATCACTTGGAGGATTCGGGATTGTGAGACACCGTTTTGGACTGAGCGCAGGCCCGTGCTCGGACCGTGAGCACGCGAAATTTCAAGAAAACGTTCTAGGAATGGGAACGGGACTCGGAGGGGAGGTTTCTTGTCAAAGGGGGCCGGTCCCGCCCGAAGAAATGCAACAGAAGCGAGTGGAGGCACCTGGCGAACAGAGACACTGTGTGAAAATGGTTCTTTTCTCTGATCAAAAGGCTAGCACCATCAAGTTCCAATAAGATGGCAATAAGATCAGACAGTTGGGCGCTTTGTAGTATTACATCAGCTGCAGATACAGAAAAGCAACAATAGGCTAGTTTCGCTACCTGAAAAAAGGATCCTTTGACCGTGAATCATAGACAATTAGCCAAAGGCAAATGGTTTCATGAACTGGCGCGGGCTCGACGAGCCACAAGAAGTCAATTATAACACTCCCCTCGCCTCTCAGCGTTGCCACTCCACTGACAAGGTTTATCCAATCAAACTATGAAAAATTCACTTATCAATATCGGATATTGCTCATCTATAAAACATGGAGAGGAATTACGATTTTGCTATGTTTCATTCGTCATAACAACTTGATCGGTTATAAAGGGTGGATAAACTTGAATCACATTGCAATAACATGTTATCTTTTGAAATATATCCTGTAATGCACTCTATTCGATTAGTTTATGAATAATTAACTAAATATGAAATATTAACGAGTACTGTCACTTTATACTGTCGGCATTCTTAATCATTTGTCAATAAAATTTGATAAATTGACGAAAGAGTTAACTTTACACGGCCAATCCACTCTCACTGGAGATATTGTGGGAGAATTTTAACAGGAAAACCACTAGCTTGAATGTTAAGGTACGAAAAGCAAGGTCAGGTTAAGTTAGGTTTTGTCATATTATATTTTAGTTCAGATAGGTTACCTTAGCTCATGTTTAGCTTTGTTGTTGTAGGGTTAGGTTATGTTACGTGAAGCTTGGTTGTTGTTAGGTTAGATATCATTAGGTTGAGCTTGATGGTTGTTCACTGTAAAAACAAAACCGCGTTTTAGGGAGTTCGTACCTGTTTTAGGTGTGAAGCCATGTTCAGCCATATCATACAAAGGTCTCGACGAGAGCTTTCCATTAACCCATAACAGCCCTAAGTATTTGGGGTAATATTTTGCTCCAGAAAAATTAGGATTCTTTCTATTAAAATACGAAATTTTAAGCTTTGAAAAAAAACTAAATTATTTAATTTCAGGTTTCCAGAGGGGTGATATTTTTAAATTGAAACAATACTGAACAAAAAAGATCCTCTTAAGTAAATTTTTGTTTCCGAACGGTATCGCTGGGCGGTAGTGGGTTAATGTGACGAAATTTTAAGCTTTGAAAAATGCCTAATTATTAAATTTCAGGTTTCCAGAGGGGTGATATTTTTTAAATTGAAACAATACTGAACAAAAAAGATCCTCTAAAGTAATTTTTTTGTTTCCGAACGGCATCGCTGGGCGGTAGTGGGTTAATGTGGCTGAACATAGGTCTATGTTAAAAAATTACGAAAATATGCTACCCCCGTTCAAGTTATGAACCCAAAACAGGTATAGCACTCCTCAAAACGGGGGGTTATTGTTGGGTGGGCAAAGTTGTCATCTTCGAAAAGGCCCAATCACCTCATCCAAATACGCCGTAGCAAACTCCCGATTTTATTTCTTCACGCATGCCAAGCAAAGGAACTCGAAGGTAGCTAAACACAGCATTTCCCTGGGCCCGTTTCCCAGCAAATAACCGCATCCCAATTCTTGCACCAGCGATACTCATCAATACAAAACAAACCAAACTTGTGTCAAGTCGTCCTTCCAAAAACACGGCCGGCCCGGCCCGGCGCGGGCTCGGTCCTTGCTCCACTCGGGCCCGCTCCGGTATCCCAATTAAAGGCCGCCAAGTTGCGCCGCTCCATCTCGCCGCTCGACGCCTTCTTACACACTCGGATTTCAGCGTTCCGTGTAACTTGTCAACATTGGCGGGATTCGCCAATCTGGATTGGAGTTTCTGGAGCCGCGGCCTGCGAAGAGGTCCGATTGGAGTCCCTGCCCGCGGCCAGGACTCTGCCTCGCAGCGCTTTTTCGCACTGTGTCGAGTGACGTCAAGGTGTATGGAAACTGTCACAACGCGGCGCGAGATTTGAATCCGATAAGGTACGCGATGGAATCAATTATGTAAGGAGGTGAAGCATTGCTTGTCGTAAAAATACACGAACCGGGTTCGTACTGAAACTCATGGGTATATCGAGGCGCAATTTTTATTTAATTTGCAATTGCAACAAGCTAGCGAAAATGCGAATGGAATTCAATATACCTCATTTTTGAGCTGGTTTCGGTTGAATTGCATGACGGCGAACGTTATTTGACTTGGTTGTAAAAGCTTAATACATCCTAATTGGAACTAGCTTCGGTTGGATTAGACAATTAAGCAAAACTAGGATACGATCACTGATAAGTCTAACCTTAAGTTACCTCAAATTGGGCTAGGTTACGTCGCTCGCCTCTGGTGATAAAAGCTGGATTAAGGTAGAAAATGCTACCTTTAGAATTCACACTTTCGACTTGTTTTCATGACGTTTTTAATGGGAATGTCTACTGATCCGACTGCCCCATTTAAATTGTGTTGGGTTCCATGCGTTCACGTCATCTCCTATTTAAAATGCTTATCGTTGGTTACGTGCGTTCAAGTCTCCCTATATTAACGCATGTCGGGTCAATAGCAACACCCTAATTCGCTTTTTACCAGATATCGATAGCTCGTTTTTCATCGATGGTCTGTTTTTCATCATGCATCGCCTTTCAATGATTGATTTGTTCAGTTTTTATGCTTATTTGTTTGCTTATTTATACCTCAATTTAACGGCATATTTTTCGGCGCCGGTACTCATATGTCTCACGCAGGCACGGAAAAATTGTAATTTGCGTAAAACGCCGTGTGTAGGCCGATCGTGTTGGGTGCGCCGAAAATATGTCCGTCGCTAATCGTCGGAGCAGGGCAGCAAGGTACCGAGTACATACCCAGTTGAGTGTCCGCGCGCGGTAAATATACCCTGCAATCTGCGAACGGGTAATTTTCGAAGCCGTTTTGGGCGAAGCAGCCAGCGAGCCTCCCCGCTTTTTAAACGGGTCGTTTTCTTCATGGAAACTCACGATGAAATTATTTTTCCGCCATTTTTCTGAAATCGCCTTCCTCTCCGAACTCATAATGTGTGTTTGCGCAGCCGATGCTTGTTCCTGGTAGTGTTGTCAGATTCCGCGACTCCGTCAAATTTAAACGCGTTTTATTTTTTAACCGTTAAAGATAACATGATGTTGAATCCTATTTTTAGGATGCTCAGCTCGAGAGCGATCCAAAACATATCCAACATGCTAGGTTATCTTTAATGGTTAAAAAGTTAGACGCGATTAAAATTTACGACATTGCGGAATCTGGCAACACTGGCGTGGCATCTGGCTCTCTTCTTAACGCTCCTTAAGTTTCTATGTTAACACGTCGACTTAAATGTCTTCAAAGACAGATTTGTAGTGATTTAACCTACTTGAGAATCGATTTGGCGCCCGTTATATTTAGGTTACGAGGTGCTTATTCGTCAGATAACCCGCGACAAAACCCCTTCCGACCCATTGTTAGTTGTTGCTTAGGGGCTGGCGCGTTAGTTTACGAAATAAGGGGTCCGGAGTTCGTACTCGATACTGTTCAACTTGCAGATAGTCCGGTAAGCTTATTCGATTGAACCTTAACCCATAACAGCCCAAATTAAGTATTTGGAGTGAAATTTAGCTCAAGATAGATTCAAAGGACTTTTTCCATCAAAATACGTAATTTTAAGCTCTGGAAAATGCTTAAATAATTGAATTTCAGATTTCTAGAGGGGAGGTATTGTTTAAAATGTGACAATACTGAACTGAAAAGATCCTCTTAAATATTTTTTTCTGTTTACGAACGGCATCGCTGGGCGGCAGTGGGTCAACAGTGTCCAACAGAATGTTGTCCACCTAAACCTAAACAAACAGCGTTGGTAGTTGCTGGTTCCAACCCAACCTAGTCCAATCTTAATTTTCGTGTTCCGGATCGTAAGGTAATGTAGTTTAATTTAGTGCAAAGTAGTAAAGTTGGTAAAGCCTAATCTAAAACTAGACTGGCCTGAAGTAATCTTAATGTAATCTAAGCTAGTACAAAGTAGTACAGTTTATACAAGCTCACTCCAAACCTAGTCTGACCGAGTGTAGTGTGATGTAATGTGGCATATCTACTTCAAAGTAGTGCAGTTTGTGCACTAAAACATTATGAGGTGAGGTTAGGTGCTCTTGCTTCAACAACACTTTGCTTTGCCAAACGACATAGATGTATCACAAGAGGCAGAAAACAGGACCGTATCTTAGTATACTGTTGCATGGGTTACAACAAAACTCCAACTACTGGGATAGAACACTGCACGAACTTTGTTCCGAGGCTTGTTTCGAATAAAGCATCTTTATACCGGATGTGTCAGTAAGAAGCGCTCGTTCGCGTGAGCTACCGCCTTATCCATGTTATCT